>Ga0316209_1000127_pt1 | contig 151718 bp, 136 predicted proteins | sample 6monopyrite_MG_FD_204945 | JGI IMG/M metagenome (GOLD analysis project Ga0316209, IMG submission 204945) | Microbial mat bacterial communities from mineral coupon in-situ incubated in ocean water Damariscotta River, Maine, United States -... | ecosystem: Environmental > Aquatic > Marine >... | reverse complement strand
ACGCGATAGCCTTCGCGCTCGAGCAAGCGGCCGAGCAGCCCCACTGCGAAGCTCGGATGATCGATGTACGCATCCCCCGAGACGAGCACGATGTCGGGCTCATCCCAACCGAGTGCTTCGATCTCGGCGCGGGTGATCGGGAGGGTGCGGGAGGTGTTCAACGAGGTTCCAGTGCGAAGGTGCGGGCCCCGCAGTCTACCAACAATCACCCGTCGCCTCCGCAGTGGACGACCGCAGCTCTCGGTCTCGAAGGGGCCCGCAAGAAGGTACGGAGTCAGGACACTTCTTCCACGATTTCACACCTGCACCACGCCTTGCGCAGCGGCCGCCCGAGAAGCGTGGAAGAAGTGCCCTGACTCCGTACCTCGTAGGCCCTCTCAGCAGCTCCGATCGACACTTGAGCGCACTCGGCTCGATCGGCCTTGCGCTCGCCCCATCCGATGTCCGATCAGCACCCCATGGAGTTCTCCGCGGGATCACTCTTCGCCTCACTGCTGGTCAGTAGCGTCGGCTTCGGCATCTTCATCTTCGGCAAGAAGCAGGAGCGCGTCCCACAGCTGGTCGTCGGCGGCGTGATGATGGCGTTCCCGTACATGATCAGCGATCCGCTGCCGATGGTCGGCGTCGGGCTGGGCTTGATCGCGTGCCTCTACGGAGCACTGCGCGCCGGGTACTGAGTCACTACAATCCGTCCGGTGATCGGTATCGCCGATCCTTCGTACCTCGATTCACGGACGGAACACATGCTCGCACTGCTCGCTGTCCAGGCCCTCGCCTTCCCGCAAGGCACCACTGCCCCGCCAGGCCAAGTAGAGTCGCAAGCGGACTCGTCTCAGCTGCAGCGACGGCTCACCGCGATCTAGGAATGGACCGGGGACGCGCAGTCCACGAACGAGCGCGACTGCGTTCAAGCGGACGTTCGCGCGGCGGAAGCCGTGGACCTGTTCCTTGCTGACCAGGGCGAGACTTCCCTCGAAGGCTTCAACGAGCTCGTCGTCGGTCTCTATCGCAGCTCTGCTCGCCCCGCGCTCCCTCGATCCCGAGTCGCCGCCGCCGCAGCTCTACCTCTACTACGTCTACTCGGCCCTCGGCCGCTTCGACCAAGCATTGGCTGAGTCCGATGCGATGTGCGAGTCCAGCCCGTACGCGGACCAGCTCACGACGAGTCGGCATTGCACGCGCGGTCGCATCTTGCTGCGGGCCGGTCGTTACGCAGAAGCGGTGACCGAACTGGCCGGTGAGGGATCTCATGCGAAGAACTTCGGCGACAGCGCCACACACCTCGTGGTGCGCGCGCTCGCGCTCTCCGGCGAGCCCAGCGAAGCGGTCGAGGCGGCGCGTGGACTCTGGGACCGCGCGCCCAGCGAGGAGAGCTTGTCGTTGCTCGCCGAGGCGCTCGGCTACGCCGGCAACGGCACTCTGGCGCTCGCGCTGCTGAAGGAGACGTCCCTGATGGCTCCCCTCTCCGACGAGTCCGAAGTCACTGCGGCGCACAAGAGCCGCGCGGTCATCTCTCACCTGATCACTCTCGATGGCAAGCGAGCCCCGGAACTGCGCGCAGCTGACCACGCTGCTGGATCACCAGTTCATCGTGAAGGGACCGGCTGACTCCGAAACCGGAGACGCGGACCTTACCGCATCGCCGCTCTGCCTGGCTTACCTCACGCGACAAGTGCCGTGGAGCGACTCGAGCTGGGCCAACGACTTGTTGCTCGTGCTCTGCGTCGAGGACGCCGTCGGCTACGAACCGATCCCGCAGGAGAAGGCGATCACCAGCCAGCTGATCGATGCCGACATGCTTGCCGACGTGCAGGGCCCTCGCAAGTACGGAGTCAGGACACTTCTTCCACGATTCCAGGCGGGTACCTGGCATGGAATCGTGGAAGAAGTTTCCTGACTCCGTACCCGCGCAGCAGCGCCACGCGAACTACTCCGCGAGCGCTTCGAGTGCTTCCCAGCGCGCGTAGGTCGCCGTGAGTTCGGCATCGAGGGCTTCGAACTTCGCGGTGTCGGCGGCGATCTTGTCGCCGCTGCGCTTGTAGAAGCCCGGATCCGCCATCTCGGCCTCGAGCGCCGACTTCGACTCCTCGAGCTGCTCGATCTTCTCGGGCAGCTTCTCGAGCTCGAGCTTCTCCGCGTAGGTTCGGCGTCGCGGGCCGGTTGCCGTCGGTTTCGGCTTGGGCGCTGCCTTGGCCGCCTTCGGCGCCGCCTGCGCGACTTGTTCGTCGACGCTGCTGCGCCAGTCGGTGTAGCCGCCCGCGTACTCGGTGACCTTGCCGTCGCCCTCGAAGACCAGCGTCGAAGTCACGACGTTGTCGAGGAACTCGCGGTCGTGGCTGACGACGATCAGCGTGCCTTCGTACTCGCCGAGCAAGTTCTCGAGCAGCTCGAGCGTCTCGACGTCTAGGTCGTTGGTCGGTTCGTCGAGCACCAGCAGGTTGCTGGGTCGCGACAAGAGCTTCGCCAGCTGCAAGCGGTTGCGTTCGCCACCGGACAGCTTGGTGATCGGACCCAGCGCTTGCGCGGGTGTAAACAAGAAGTCAGCGAGGTAACCGAGCACGTGCCGGGAATGCCCGTTGACCGTGACGGAGTCCGCGTGGTCGACGACGTTCTCTTGCACCGACTTCTTCGGATCGAGGACGGAGTGCAGTTGGTCGAAGCGTCCGATCGCGACGTTGGTGCCGATGCGCACGGTGCCCGAGTCCGGTTCGCGGTCCCCGAGCAGAACGGAGAGCAGCGTGGACTTGCCCGCGCCGTTCGGACCGACGATGCCGAGGCGGTCGCCGCGTTGCAGTTCGACGCTGACTCTGTCGAGCACCTGCTTCTCACCGAAGCTGACGCAGACGTCGGTCAGGCGAGCGACGAGTTGACCCGTGCGACCCGCCTCGTTCAGTCCGGCCCTCGCCTTGCCGATCACTTCGCGGCGCGCGGCGCGTTCGGCGCGCATCGCCATCAAAGATCGCACGCGCCCCATGTTGCGCGTGCGGCGCGCTTTCACGCCGCGGCGCAGCCAGACTTCTTCCTGCGCGAGCTTCTTGTCGAACTGCACGTCTTGTTCGCGCTCTGCCTCGAGCTCGCCTTCACGGCGCGTCAAGTAAGTCGTGTAGTCGCAGTCGTAGCTGCGCAGCCTGCCTCGGTCGAGATCGAGGATGCGCGTCGCCACGCGGCGCAAGAAGGCGCGGTCGTGAGTGACGAAGACGAGCGCGCCTTCGAGCCGCTGCAGGCGCTCCTCGAGGTGCAGGACACCTTCGAGATCGAGGTGGTTCGTCGGTTCGTCGAGGATCAGCACGTCGGGCTGCGCAACGAGCGCTTCGGCGAGCAGCACGCGGCGCTTCGCGCCGGCCGAGAGCACTTGCACAGCCTCGGTCGGATCGAGTCCGAGGTCGACCAGGATGCGGTCGATGCGCTTCTCGACTTCCCAGCCGTGCTCGAGGCCCAGCTGGTCCAGGGTCGCGACGAGGCGCTCGTGGATCGTGCCCGAGATGTCGGTCGGCACCTCTTGTTCGAGGCTGGCGACGCGCAACCCGGCCCGCAGCGTGCGCTTGCCGCCGTCGGGCGCCAGCCGGCCGGCGAGGACCTTCAGCAGCGTCGACTTGCCGGCGCCGTTGCGACCGACCAGGCCGATGCGCTCACTGCGCTCGACCTGCAGATCGATTCCATCGAGAAGTTGCGGCCCGCCGAAGCTGAGCGAGAGATTGGCGAGTCCGAGCTCTGACATGGCGGAGAGTGTACGGACCATTCAGGGCCTGCGGCGGCTATCATGGCGGTCCTCATGGAAATCAAGAACACGACCAAGCGCCCGTTGCGCGTCCCGCTGCCCGGCGGCAAGCGCCTCCACCTCGGCCCGGCCGCCAGCGGACAAGTGACGCCCAAGGCGGCGGAGCACCCCGGCTTCAAGCAGCTGCTCGACTCGGGCGAGATCGAGATCGTCGACGAGCACAACGCCAAGGGCGCCTCGCAATCCAGCGGCAACACCGGCTTCAAGCCCGGCGCGAGCGGCGGCTCGAGCAGCAGCGGCGGAACGCTGCGTCACACCGGCGACCGCTAACGGTCACTGCTCGCCCGGCGGCAGCTCGAAGGTGCCGCGGCGGTCCGTCGCCAGGCGGCCCTGCCGCACGAGTTCCATCCAGACGGCCATCGGATAACGCTGCGGCGGCTGGCAGCCGACGACGGTCGAGTCGGACCCCGCCGAGAAGGGCCCACCGCCCAGCCGCGTCTCCGCAGCGAGGCGCGTGACCTTCAGCGTCTTGCGGAAGGCCTTCATCGCGCGCTTGAGCACGGCTCGATCGCAGGCCGGCAGCAACTCCGCGCCGCTGGCCCAGCCGTCCGCGATCCTGCGCAGCTCGTCCGCATCGCGGACCTCGACGGCCAGCTCCAGCTCTTCGCCGTCGTCCTTCGTCGCCTCGATCGCCGACTGCAGCTCAGTCCACGCCTCCGCATCGTCAGGATCGGCGGCGAGCCGCTGGGAGGCCGCGATCGCGACCGTGCTGAGCAGCTCCATGTCCGGGTTGATCATGGGCTTCAGCATAGCTCGCCCGCTCGACCTGCACGTCGCCGCGAATCCCGGAATACCGTGTCGCGTCCGTTTGTCCGACATTCGACCCAGTACCGCCGGCGCTGAGGCGAGGTCGAATGTCGGACAAACGGACGCGGCACGGTATTCCGGGATTCGCGCGTCGGCAGGGTGAGGGCTAGGCTGAACCCGCGTGCCGTCCCATCCGGCGCGCAGCTCCCTCCAAGATGAAGTGACTCATCCCATGTCGCACCTCTCGATCACCACGCTCGCGCTCGGACTGCTGGCGGGCGGAACGCTCGCGGTCGCACAACACGGCGAACCCGTTGACGCGCAGACCACCGTCGCGAAGCAACCCGTCGACGAACGCGTCGAACACCACCCCAACGGTCAGCTCAAGTTCCGTTGCAAGCTCGACCGCGAAGGTCGGCTGAACGGCAAGTACGTCGAGTACTACGACACCGGCGTGGTCGCGGTGGAGACGACGTACAAGAAGGACGAGATCAGCGGCAAGTACGCGTCCTTCCATTCGGACGGTGAGCCGTGGATCACGACCAGCTACAAGAACGGCGTGATCTCGGGCAAGTACGTCGAGCGGCGCGACGGCGGCGAACGGACGATCTCCGGCGTCTACAAGCGCGGGTTGCGTGAAGGCGACTTCGTCGTCAAGGCGGGCAAGGAGACGCTGCGCCTGCAGGGTTGGAAAGCCGATGTGATGGTGACCGTCGATGAGGTCGAAGTGCATCCGCGACCGCTCGAGCTCGTCTGGAACACGCTGAACGAGATTCACGACCCGGCGAACAGCTGGGGCGGCGAAGGCCTCGGATTCCTCGACGAACCGTCGGGGAAGCGCAGGCCCAATGACGCTGCCTTGACCAACGAGCGCGACGCATGCTTGCGACGCCTCCTCGCCTACCGCTTCCTCGCCGGCGTCGCATGGCGGGACATGCTCGTCAGCGCGCGCTTCAACCACCACGCGGACGCTGCGGCCCGGCTGCTGTTCACCGCCGGTGCGCTCGGAGAGAAGCCCGTGAACCCCGGCTGGTCGAAGAAGGAATACAACCACGCGATGCTCGGCGTGGCGAGCTGCAACCACGCCTACGCGGCGACCCTCGTCGAAGCGCTGACCCAAGGCATGGCGCAACGCGGCAGTGGCGGCGTCGGCTTCCGCACCAGCATGCTCGACCCCAAGCTGATGGCGACGGGCTTCGGCCGCTTCGAGACGGTCAACGCGATCTGGTTCGACGACGAGAGCCGGTCGTTCGAGCCGGACTACGAGATGATCTGCTTCCCGGCGCCGGGCTACATGCCGATCGAGTACTTCGGCAAGCTGCACAGCTGGAGCATCGAACTGAATCCAGCGAACCACGCGGCGATCGCCTTCAAGAACGACGTCCGTGTGCGCCTCTACCGACTCGACGAAGACTGGGTCCGCGACGGCGCGGCGCTCGAGCTCGCCTTCAGGAACTTCTGGGACCGCACCATCGCGTTCAAGCCACTCGAGACGGACTGCACTCCCGGCGCGCGCTACGAGGTTCAGGTCGAAGGCATCCGGCACGACAAAGTCGGTTCGTCCTTGACGTACTTCGTCGAGTTCGTGGAACCTGCCGAGACGGAACCGGCCGGTCCCGGGAAGCTCGAAACGAACCCGGCGCACTGAGCTTCCGCGCCACGCTCGGCTCACGCGTCCGTCGCCCACCTCGGCTCGCCGTCAGCCCCAGTCCTTCGCCGGAATCTCTTCCGCCGCCCCGCCCGCGCGCGACTTAAGCGTCTTGGTCGTTGGCCGTCGCCACGAACTCGCGCAGCGCTCGCGCCGTATTCCGAACACCTTCTGGCTCGAAGGGCCGCCGCTGCAGAACCGCGCGCTGAGCGCGTCGTAGCCCCGCCATTCCGACGAGCTCGGCCAGCTGCCGAACTTGCCGCGCGTCCCCGGTCGTCCGACGGCCGTCGTCGTGCTGCATCCCGGCGAAGGCCGCGTGACGCGGATCCAAGGCATCGACGAGGTCCGCGGGCATCCCGCGCACGTCGACTCCTTGATCAAGGTCGAGGTCGGCGACGACATCGCCGAACGCGTCGGCGAGGACATCGGGCGGGTGTTGTTGCAGACCGAGGATCAAGCCGCGCTGGACGAAGCGATTCGCTTCGTCCAGGAACGCTTGCTGTTCGAGCTGGACGCGCCGGGCGCGGACTGAAACGCGCTGCGCGCCGGCGCGCCAACCGCGAATGCGTCCGATTCTCAAACCTTGCGCTACGCACATGTCTGTGCCGGACATGCGGAGCACGAACCATGACGGTCGAGGCGCAATCGAACGAAGCTCGGAGTCGCAGAGGTCGCTGCCTGCGAGCGAGTCGTGGACCTCACAGCGCTGACGCCTCGCGATCAGTGAACTGCGAGTCCAAGAGTTCTCCACCCACCCGCGCCCCCCCGCTTCCGCGCTCGACTTCGCTACAGCGCGATCCATCTGCCGACACCCTCGGCGCGCATGCGGACAGTCATGAAAGGGATCATGTACTCGACACACCGCCTACCTTCCTACCGGCCGGCTCTCTTGGGACTTCGCGCACTCGGCCTCGCGCTGGCCCTTGTTGCTTGCAGCAACGACGAGAGAGTGACCTATGTGCCCGCCGACTTGCCGGACGCCAACGATCTCGATGTACTCCACATCGAAGTGCTGACTGCCAATCCGCAAGTCGCTCACGAGTTCGAGTTCGAGACCACGATCAAGGCGGCGATGACCGCCTCCGAGGTCAAGGTCAACTACTACCTGATGAGCGACGACGTCGAAGTCGCGGAGAACGTAGCACCCGAGCAGTACCTGCTCGGAACGGTGACCTATCCGGTGATCGAGGCCAGTGGAGATGCTGGAAGGCCTTACCAATCCACACTGATCATTCCGGCGGACGTGGCTGAGCTGAACCACGAGACCTTCTTCCTCTTCGCGGAGATCGATCCGGGCGGTGAGATCCACGAGTCGGACGAGCTCAACAACCATCCGCAGGAAGAACCGCCCAGCCTCGTGCTGGACGACACGTACAAGTACCAGCCGGACTTGGTGCTGAAACGGATGGAGTTCGACTCCACCGTGGTGATCCTCGAGGACCACGACCGGAACGAAGACACGGATCGCGTCGTGGACGGCATCCGCGACGAGGAGAACCACCACCTCGGTGTCACGGTGGAACTCGCACTGGCCGGCGCGAACCCCGTCGAGAATGCCGACTTGAGCTTCTGGATCCGCATTCCCGGAACGACGAATGCCGAAGCGCAGGCCGTCGGCTTGACGGAAGATCACTGGCGCCTCGAAGTCTGGGACTCGGATCAAGTCGACACCGTCGACGGCGGCATGGGCGAATACGAAGCGGACTACGTGATCGACTTGGTCCAGCCGGGTGACACGCACTCGGTGCACCTCGACCTGCTGATTCCCAGCGCGCCTGCTGGGATGAACCTGCAGGCGAACGATGCCGCCTTCGAAGAGCTGAACGACTCGGTTGCCGCCGGCACGCTGCACTACGACGTGCAAGTGATCGCCGACGTCGACGGATCGATCCCGGAGTACGAAGACCCTGACGCCTCGTCGCCGAACTTCGATGACAACAGCCTCCAAGCGCAAGTCGTCGTGCTGCCCGTGAACGACGAAGCCTCGACGGGCTTCCAGCTGAGCGACGACGGCATGACGATCGAGGCGCTCGAGAAGCGGCTGGACTGGAAGAAGGAGTGGTCGAACGAGCACTTCGGCGTCGGCTTGCAGCTGGACTCCCTTGGTCGAGTCGACGGGCGTGGTGCGCTCGCGAGCGCCGAGACCGCGATTCCGATGAAGCTCTTCGGCACCGGCTTCAAGCTGCTCGACCTCGAGGCCACGGCTCAGTTCGTGCCCTTCGATCGGGAAGACTCGAGCTTCCAGTTCGACTTCCGCTTCGCGGGGCTGACGATCTACACGCACACCGGCGAGCTCCCTGAGCTCGACGACTGGGACTGGGACAGCGAGAACAGCTGGCCCAAGTCCAAGTCGGTCACCAGCCGCTTCACGGTCGGCATCGTGCCGATGGAAGTCCACGCGGGCGTGACCGCGACCCTCGGCTACGACGTGCACGTCCACCTGGGATCAAGCTTCCAGTTCGACGCCAACGCGATCGCGGATGCACGCGCGACCGCGACGGCCGACGCGACGATCGGCATCCTGTCGGGAGGGGCCACCGCAGAACTCACGCTGCTCAACGACACCTTCAAGGCGCGGGCCTTCGCAGGTGTCGACTACGATCCCGACACGGACGAAGTCCTGGCCGGTTTGCTCGCTTCGGCGACGAATCGCTTGGAAGGCCCGAGCGGGCGCGCGTTCCTGTACGCGGAGTGGCAGGGCATCAAGTGGTGCAAGCGCTTCAGGATCCCCTATCCCTGCGGACACGTGACCAACCGCAAGGAGAAGCAGCTCGTCAAGTGGGAGCCCTACGTCAAGGAAGACGTGCTGCTCGACTTCAACCAACAAGGTTCGGGTGGTGACCCCTACCGCTTCACGGCGATCCACGAGTAGCACCGAAGATGAATTCGCCTCGCCTTCGCCTGAGTGCTCTCTCCGTCGTAGTGCTCACGGCGGCGACTCTGATCGTCGCTTGGTACACGCAAGATCGAACGTCGACGACTCCGCCCACCGCGCTGGATCCGCTGAGATCCGTCGAGCTCGCTTGGAAGATCGGGGATCAACAGAGCTATCGGCTCGAGATCGCCAGTCACGTCGACGTCAGTCTGCTCGGCGACGACGAACCCTTGGTGATCGAGCAGCGCCTGGACGGCATCTTGCGTCTGCGCGTCACCTCGATCACCACCGACGGGGTCGAAGCCGCCTGCGAGCTTCGAGCGGCTCGACTCGCCGCCAACGGGGAGAGCGACCCCGAAGTCGATCGACGGCTCGAGCTGCCGTTCGGCGCGGACTTCGCGCTGGACGGGCGGTTGCGCCGGTTGCGCTTCGCAGGCTCGCTGACGCGGTCGGAAGCCGCGATTCTCGAAGAAGCCCTGCGCTGCTTCGTGTTGATCGTCCCCGCCGCCGCGGGTCGATCCTGGACCGCGACCGAAGCGTGCGGATCGGGACGCTACGAAGCGCGCTACGATCGGCTCGCGGACGGCCGCATCATCAAGGCGAAGACGAGGTTCTTCGAGGGTGCGGACGGGACCCAAGTCGACGTTCACGAGTCGCTGGCCACTTACACGCTGCGCGCGGACACCAGCTGGATCGCAGCTTGCGAGCTGCGCGAGACGCTCGGCGTGAGGTCTCACGGATCCAGCGTGCGTTCACTCACGACCGCCCGACTGCAGGGCATCGAGTTCGACGACTCGGAACCCGCCGTGTTCGGGCCGGGCTCACGATTCGAAACGCTGAGCGATCGTGAGGACCTCGAGCCGTCACGATCCGAGCGAGACGCGCCCCCCATCGAGCTCGAACTGAACGAAGAGCTCCGCGAACTCTACGCGGCGTGGCTGCTGGAACTGGATTCCGGTGAGGGCACCGACCTCGCCGCGATCGCCGCGCTCGAGCAGCTCTTCCGGAGCTGCCCGGAAGCGGCCGCGCTCGTTCCGGAGACGCTGCTCTCCGGTCAACACAGTCAGCGCACGCGCGGAACGTTGCTCCACGCGCTCGAGCGCGCGGGCACGCCGGCGGCCCAATCCTCACTCGAGCGGGTCGCCACCGACGAACGGCACGGACACGGTGATCGCATCGGTGCGCTGGTTGCGATCGGCGGCCTGCAACACGCGAACGGTACGACGATCGCCGCGCTCTGGCGCACGGCCGCGGACCGCAGCGGTTCGACGCAGAGCGACCTCGCGAACACCGCCGGTCTCTCGCTCGGCTGCGTCGGGAATGCGTTGCGACTCACGAAACCCGAAGCCTACGGCGCGCTGCGGGACAACCTCGTACAGGCGCTGATCTCGTCACCGGATGCCGTCGAGCGCAGCGTGTACCTCAAGGCACTCGGCAACCTGGCCGACCCGGACCTGGCGGAACAAGTCGGGGCCTACTTGACCGACACCGATCCACGCGTGCGCGCGGCGGCCGCCTCGTCGCTCTCCACGGCGAATGACGAGAGAAACGTGAGCATCCTCACCGATGCGCTCGCGCTGGAGAATCACGCTCGAGTCAAGCGCGCGATCGCGCTTGGTCTCGGCCGCTGCACGACAACGACGCCCGAGGCGCTACAGCTCGTCGAACGACTGGCTGTCGAAGAACGCGACGAAGGAGCCCGCGACGCGTTGGTTCGCTACCTCGGCGCGCGACTCGCAGAACATCCGGAGTCAGCGAACACGCTGCGGCAGATGCTGCAGCGGGAGCGCTCCGACCGCATCCGACGCTACATCGCCGAGCGCCTGCTGGAGCTCGACAGCCCCGCGCCGACTTCGCACTAGCGTCAGGAACTCGATTCCCGATCGCGCGGCGCGCCCTCCTCGCAGTTCACGCAGTCGAGCGCCGCGCCGAGCATCGACGCGCGGCCGCCGGCGGTCGTCACCCACGCGCGCTCGATCAGCGGCGGGCGATGGCGCACGTGTTGGTTGTGGCCGCACGCGAGCTGGGCGACCCGGTCCCCTTCTTCTTCGGTGTGGTAGCCGGTGATGAGTTGCTGCATGTCGTGGATCGTGACCGCGTGGTCGGAATGTTCACTCGATCAAGACGGACAGTGGCCCCATGTACAAGTCGTCCGCCTAGATGGCACCGAGCTGTTCGAGCGTGACGCTCTCGTCGACGCGCAGTCGAACTTGAATCCACGAGCCTCGACTGCGCCCGTCGCGCACGGATGTCAGGCTCTGCAGCTGCTCCCCGAGCGCGACTGCCACGCTGCCTGAGTCCTGCACATCCAGGACGACGAAAGGCTCGCGAGTCTCGACGTCTAGGCGCATGAGCACCGCATCGTGCCGGCGAATCGGTCCTGTCTCGCCCGGTAGGCTCGCTCCACGCGCCCGTTCGCCTCCCGTTGTCCCGATCACGTCGATCGCCTGCGCACCTGGAAAGCGTTGGCGGATGTCACGGACCACTCGAGCGAGATCGCCAGGGGTAGCGGAACTGGAGAGCGCGACGGGAACGAACGGCCGGTGGGACTCGGCCAATCCGAGGCGCATGCGATCCAACTTGTCTGAGCGCGCGCGGCGCTCTGCTTCCGTCGCCGGTTCGGAGTCGACCGGCAAGAGTCCGACGAGCTTCGACGGAGACGACGAGAAGTCCAGTTGTCCGAGCCACAGTTCTCCGTTGCGGTGGAAGTACACCGGCACCTCCCCTTCCGCGCCGAACGGACCCGGGCAGCTGCTGTGGGGCGAGCGAACGAACGGCAGATCCAGGACCAGCGGTGATCCGTCTTCCAGCTGGAGCTGGTGCGCAAGACGCACTCGAATGCCGTAGTGCAGAGCGATCGCCGGAACCGTGGTAACGATCAACAGCAGCCCTGCGACCAGCACGCGCATGTGTCGCCAGCGTCGCGTGAACAGCTCGAAGCACATGTATGCCAGGAATCCGAGCACCAGCATGAACAACAGAGCTGCACCGAATCCATCGTCGAACAGCCCGAGCGAAACACCTCTGCCCTGCGCGTGGAACTTGAACCAAGAGGCGAGCAAGTAAACGAAGCCGCTGAGCCCGATGCCGTAACCGAGCGGCACGTCGCCCCACTCGCGGCGTCCGCGCCACCAGCGGAAGGCGATGCCGAGCAGGCAGGCCAGCGCCCCGACGATGAGCCAATCCATAGCGGACTCGAGCTCGGCCTTGTCGAGCGTTCCCTCGGGCGTCTCGAAGAAACCTCCGGAGTTCCGGCGCGGGCGTGAACTCACGTACATCCCCCAGAACAAGCTGCGCACGCGCCGGACCGCGTAGAACACGAAGCACAGCGCGATCGGCACCGCCGGATTGACCGGCTGCGACAGCTCGATCCCCGCGTAGATGCGCGAAGGGCGGCGACGCGGGGCTTCCGGCGAGCGGTTCATGGCGGATCGAAGCTACGCCGCCATCCGCACAGCCGCAAGCACGGCGACGCGCAACGCCTCAGTGCGGCGTATCGTCCGTCGGTTCGCCGCGCAAGGCGTCTTCCGGCAGACCCGGCGAGGACATCGAGAACCAGACCACCTCGAAGAAATTGCGTGCGCCGCGCGCCGTCGGTTCGGTTCCCAAGATGAACGGCACATCCATGCCGCGCGTGAACGGCATGCCGAGGAGCGGCCGCAGGCAGAAGGACGCTTGGCCGCCGGCCAGCGCCGAGAGCGCGAGCCAGACGCAGAGCACGGCGATCGCGCGCGACGAACCGGCGTCGGTCACCGACAACAAGAGCTTCCACTGCCGGGCGAGCGCCAGAGCTCCGCAGACCGCGATGAAGATGATGTTCAGCCGCAGGAAGAGGTCGTACTCGCCCAGCGGACCATCATCGGTGTGCGCGAGGATCACGCCCATGAAGAGCGTCACGGGGCAGAGGCTCAGCAACAAGATCGTCAGGTCGTTGTAGAGCTGCGCCGTCGCGCGGCGGATGTCCGCGGCGGAGAGCTCGGGGATCAAGAACTTGCCCGTGACGGTGTAGCCGACGCCGCAGACGACGGCGGTGGTTCCGATCAAGAGCGGGAACTTGACCAAGTTGTCCAGCGAGTGATCGAGGCTGTGCGCCGAACCCAACGCGAATCCATACGCTGCCACAGCAGGGAGCGTGCCGAGCAGCTCGCGCTTCACGCCATCAACCCCAGCGTCCGCGCCATGCGGAAGGTGACGAAGACCAGCAGCAGCAACCAGACGAGGTTGCGCCGAATGTCGATGCGGATGCCGATGATGTTGCTGAAGACCTGCAGCGACGGCAGGCAGACCGCGAGTGACCCGAGGAACAGAGCCGCGATACGCCAGCTGTAGTCGAGTCCGAGCACCAAGCCGTACGGGACGCTGAACAACAGGCTGACGCCGAGCAACACCGAGATCAGTCGCGCGACGTCCTGTGCGCTCAGGATGTCCTTCGCGACGCGCTCTTGATCGGCGAGCACCAGCTCGAGTGCTCCGAAGGGCGACACGAGCGCTCCACGCAGCTCCGTGCTGGTGTGAGGTTCGACCTTCGCGAGCCGCGCGGCTTGTTCCTGCATCCGCCAGGCCGCCGACTGGATGGCCTGGGACGGCGCTGCTGCGCGCGCCCGGTCGGAGAGGGTTCCAGACGTGGGCGGTTTCGGGTTGCCGGCCCCCTGGTCGTCGGTCGGGTTCGGGTCAGGACCCCCGGCGGGGACATCGTGTTCGTCTGCATCGTGCATGCCTCGACTTTGCACCGCAAAGCCGAGGGCGTCGACGCCAACCAAAGGACTTTGCACGAAAAAGTCCTTGCCGGGAGTCGAGATCGCGAGCAGGATGACAAGATCATGGTCGACAAGCCCACCATCGCGCGCAACGCGCCTCCGATCTCCCTGGGAGACCGCGCCGCGGCCGACCTCTCCTACATCCGATCGACCCTCGAGCACTCCGGTCGCTTCACGGCGGTCTCGGGCTGGTCCGGAGTCTTCATGGGCCTCGTCGCGCTCGCGGCTGCGGCGACCACCGTGTCGTACGACGACCCCAGACAGACCATCCAGGTCTGGTTGCTGGCGGCCGGCATTGCGTTTGTTTCCGGTTCATGGGCGATGCAGTGCAAGGCGACGAAACAAGGCGTCCCGCTCTTCGGGCACCTCGGTCGGCGCTTCCTGCTCGGCCTCGCTCCCCCGCTCTTCGTCGGCGCCGTGTTGACCATCGCGCTGTTCCGTACCGGCGACTTCCAGTCGATCCCCGCGGTCTGGCTGCTGCTCTACGGCGCCGGCATCGTCACTGGCGGAGCGAATTCCGTTCCCGCCGTCCCGATCACCGGTCTCGGATTCCTGGTGCTCGGCACCATCGCCGTGTTCGCTCCGGCGAGCTGGGGTCTGACCCTACTCGCCCTGGGCTTCGGCGGGTTGCACCTCGGAGCCGGCCTCTGGATCGCGAGGCACCATGGCGGCTGAACGCAAAGCGAAGAACAAGCTGGAACACCTCCCCGGCCTCGCGATCCACGGTGCACCGATCGACAAGCTCGTGCACGAACCGCTGCGCCTCGCCATCTTGACCACGCTGTCCGTCAACCCGGGCCTCGCGTTCACAGAGCTGCGCGACGCGCTGGATGCCACCGACGGCAACATCAGCGTGCACTCGCGAAAGCTCGAGGAGGCCGGCTACGTGACGTGCAAGAAGGGCTTCCGAGGTCGCACGCCGCGCACGACCTTCAAGATCACGGCGAAGGGTCGGCGTGCGTTGAGTCAGTACCTCGACCACATGGAAGCCTTGATCCGCGCGACGCGCGGAGAGTGAAACTCTGAAGCTGCCCGCCTCGACCGGCGTGTTCAGCGGGAGTCCTGCGTCTCGACTGCCGGTTGCCAGTCCTCGATGACCATCGAGAACCACCAACCGGCGTAGGTCGACTCGCGCAGCTCGACCACCGCGCCGGCGAACAACCACAAGATGCCGCGCTCGAGGTACTCGACCTTCGGTCCGTGACCGTAGAGCCCGTAGGCGTGTTGCGCGCAGAACGAGCGCACGGTATCGACGCCGATCAGCACGGGGATCAAGGCGAACGGCACCAACGGATTCACCGGCGGCAATGGATCGCTGCCGGCGTAGATCCTCGAAGCTCGGCCTTCGGCTCTGGAGCGCATGACGACGAGTCTACTCGCATTCACTGCGGTCATTCACGACAGCTCGCGCCGCCGGATCATCCGGTCTACTCGGCGAGCGCGTGCGCGCGCAGATCGTCGATCGAGATCACTTGCAACGCGGAACGGTGCGTCGCGCCGAGCTTGACGGCCGGGGCGCAACCCTCCTGCAGCGCTTCGACCCAGCGCAAAGCGCAGAGGCACCAGCAGTCACCGGCCTTCAGTCCGGGGAACCCGTACTTCGGCATCGGCGTCGAGAGGTCGTTGCCGCGCGAGCGGCTGAAGACGAGGAACTCGTCCGTGACCTTGATGCAGACGACATGCCGCCCGGAGTCGTCCGGCCCGGTGCGACACGTTCCGTCGCGATAGAAACCTGTGCGTGGTGAGCGGCAGCAAACCTGCAGCGGACCGCCCAGGACGTTGAGCTCTTCGGCTTCGATCTTCTGGATCATGGCGGGCTGAGGATAGCGACCTGTCATTGAAGCTGTAGCGCGGACTGGCTGAGACTTCGACTTCACGCACGGATTGCGCTGACCGCGCTTCAAGCGCATCCGAATCCGGTCCAAGCGCGACGATCCGTGCGCGTGAATCTCGGATGGAGGTCCCCGCAACCACACGAGCTCGTGATCGAGCGCCACTGGGCGTGACCGCCTTGCTCCTGGTCTCCCCGGCAGTCACGGCGAACTCACTCACCAGCAACTGGCCGACAGCTGCGCAGGAACCGCCGCTGCACGCGCCGGGCGCGGATGTCCAAGCACGGATCGAGCGGGGCGGCGTGGACCAGGAGTCCGCGCCGCCCCGCTCATGCCTGTCGGTATCGACTACAACCAGTCGACTTGAATCGCGTGGCTGAAGTTCGAGCCCGTGCTGCAGGGCGAGGTCACGGGATCGCGATACCAGGCCTGGTAGTAGCGCGTCACGCCGGGTCCGGGCACGTTGCCGTTCGAGATGATCGAACCGCTGGTCGAGCCCATGCCGTTCGCGTCGAGCATCACGACTTCAATCCGTTCGGTCGGGTTGCCCATGCAGAAGATGCCGTCCTTGAAGGTCGTCTCGATCGCGACCGTTCCCTGGACCAACAAGCTGGGTTGGTTCGGACGGGCCTGCGTGATCGTGACGCCGAGGTCGTCATTCGCGAACACGTTCGTGCCCGTCGCCGTGATCTTCGCCCCCCAGCCGAGACTGTTGGTGCAGCCTTCCGGCGTACCCGGGAAGCCGTCGTTGCCGCAAGGGCAGAGGATGCCGAGCTGACCGCCGAAGCAGAAGCTGCTGAAGACCGGCGGGGTGTCGAGCTCGAAGGCGCCCATGTCGACGATGGGCATGCCTCCCGAGCCGGTGTCCGGCACGGACTGGACGTCCCAGAAGCGCGGCTTGCCGGCCATGTCCAGCGTGATGCCCGCGGGGACGCCGGAGTTCTTACCGGCGTCGATACCGACCGAGCCGGACGCGAGTCGGTAGTTGCCGGCGATGACGTTCTCGAAGCTCGGCGCCGTCGAGAGGTTGCCGGTTCCGACCATGCCGCCTTCGACGATCGAGTAGGTCACGCTGCTCGTGCCGCTGACCTGATTCACCGTGTTCTGCGCACCGCCCGGACCGGCGTTGTCCCAGAAAATGTTGTTCGCGATCGTCACCGAGGTGCCCGAGACGAGCAGCCCGGCCGTCGCATTGACCGTCGAGTTGTTCTCGACGATCGTGCAGTTGGCGACCGTCGCACTGCCGCCGGCACCGATCCACAGCGCTCCGCCGCCGCCGCTACCGGTCGAAGTATTCCCGGTGAACACGCTGTTCGTGACGCGCGCACCGCTGGTCGAGAAGATCTCGAGGGCGCCCGCACGCGCCGCGCTGTTGCCTTGGAACCAGCAGCGGTCGAACTTCACCGCAACGGCTCCGGCGATGTCGAAGGCGCCGCCGTAGGATCCGCCGAGGTTGTTGATGAACTGACAGTCGGTGAAGCTCGGCGACCCGTTGATGTATCCGGCGCCGCCGCCGAAGGTGCAGCGGTTGTCTTCGAAGCGACAGTTCCGGACGGTCGGGTCCGCGCCGGACAAGCACAGGATGCCGCCGCCCTTGTTGTTGTTCCCGCTTCCGTTGGCGTTGCCGCCCTTCACCGTGAAGCCGTCGATCACAGCGGTCGAGTTGGTGTTCGCGCCGTTGATCAGGTGGTAGCTGTTGTCGTTGCGCAAGTTGCTGCCGTCGTTGTCCGAGAGGTCACCGGACAGGACGCTGACGAAGTTGCCGATCGCCGGACGGTCGCCCAGCGTCGCTTCGCCACCGCTGAAGCCGCCGTAGATCTCGACGCCGTTCTTCAGCTGGAAGACACTGGTGCGAGCCGCGCCGGTGGTGGGCTTGTAGAGCCCGTCCGCGACCCAGATCTCGTCGCCGGCGACCGCCGCGGCAAGAGCCGTTTGCAAACCGCCGACGCCTTGATACGCGTCGGCCCAGGACGAACCATCGTTCGCGCCGGAGACGAGGTTCGCGTCCACGTGCAAGGTTTCCGCGACCGCGGCCGGAGACAGGAAGAGGAGTCCGAGGAGCGCCGTGCGGCGGAAGCTGGGTGTGTTCATGCGTCGCTGGGGAGGGTCCTACCGGGCCGGACGAGGCCCTCGAGCCCAGGGCTCGAGGTGGTCACGACGACGCCGAGGACCGGCTGCCACCGGGCTTCGGACGCGGAAGGAGGGGGATTCCTGGAAGGCATCAGCCCGCTGAGGGGCCGATCGGGGGGGGGTGGGGTCTCGCGCTCTGGATGCGAAGCCTCCTCAGAGAGCGTACCCTTGGATGTCCACCGCTAGGGGGGCGAGATCCAGGAGTTTCCTTCTGCGCACGGCCTTCTTGCCCCCGAGGCCATCGAGAGCTGTTCCAAGTGGATACCCTCCGTTTCGAATCGGGGACGCGAGTGGCGCCGGCCCGGACCGGCGGATCACCGCCGGCGTTGCCTCCTGCCCCTTCGAGGGTAGACCCCAGCGTCTGGCACGACCCTTGCGAAGAGCGGCGGAATGCGGACCATGTCTCCCCGGTCCGAGTTCGACCGACCCCTCACGACAGCACACATGCGGAACCAACTTGCCCTCCTGACCTGCCTGCTCGGCCTCGCGGCCGCTTGCGCCGGCGCCGCCCCCCGGCGCTCACAGGTCTCGGACCCCGCCGTTCCCCCGCCGCTCGATCTTTCTACCACCGCCTACCAGGCGGCGGCGGTCATCGAGCTTCCGACCGTCGCCCCCGAGGAACGACCCGGCCTGCATCACGTCTACCGGCTCAGCGACCAAATCATCTCCGGCGCCGAGCCGGCCGGCGTGGAAGCCTTCGCCGAACTGCAGTCGATGGGCGTGCGCACGGTTCTCTCTGTCGACGGCAAGGTTCCCGATCACGAAGTCGCGGCGCTGTACGGCATCCGGTACGTGCACGTGCCGATTCAGTACAGCGGCATCTCGGAAGACGAGCTCGCCAAGATCTCGAAGACCTTCCGCGAACTCGACGGCCCATTCTATGTGCACTGCTTCCACGGCAAGCACCGCGGCCCCGCCGCCGCCGCCATCGGCCGCGTCGTCTTGGACGGCATCCCGCGCGATCAGGCGATTGCAGAGATGCGTCAATGGTGCTCGACCTCGTCCAAGTACGAGGGTCTGTACGAGACGGTCGCCACCGCCCCCATCCCCAGCACGGCGAAGACCAAGACCTACGACTTCAACTTCGAACCCGCTCACCAGTTCACGGGCATCCGCAGCGGCATGATTCCGATGGCGCGCACCTGGGACATGATCAAGCTGCTCAAGAAGAACGGCTGGCAGCCCGATCCCGAGCACCCCGATCTCGTTGCGTTGCAAGAAGCGACGCAGCTGCACCAGATCTTCGCCAGCATGCACGGTCTCGACGAAATGAAGGCGCACACCGACGACTTCCGCCGCTGGATGGATCAAGGCTACGCAGCTTCGGAACGACTGCAACGCGCGCTCTCCTCCTGCAGCGAGGACGAAGACACCTTCGACGCCGGTGGCTGGCGATCCGAAGCACTGGAAGCCTACGAGTCACTCGCCGACAGCTGCTCGAGCTGCCACGCAGTCTACCGCGACTGAGTTCTCTCCGAACGAACGACGAAGCGACGGTTCAACGAGCCGTCGCTTCTTTCGTTCGATCGATTTCCGCTTCGACGGCTTGCTCGCGCGCTCGCTTGCTCAGCTCGATGCTGTCCAGCGACATGGCGAAGAGGATGTAGTACTTGTTGATGTTGCCGACGTAGTGCACCGGTTCGATGCCGACGTCTTCGAGCGCGAGCAACTCGACGTTCCCGAACCACAAGTCGGGATCGAGCCCGCGCCCCGGTGCAGCTGCTCTCCACCGCCGCACTCGCGTCGCACCCGCGTTGTACGCGGCCAGGCAGAAGTCCAGCTGGGCTTCCGCGCTGAGCTGCGGCTCGTCGAACTGGGTGCGCCGCAGCCAGTCCATGTACTTGATGCCCGCGTAGAGGCTGCGCTCCGGATCGCGGAGTTCCGTGACGCCCATGTCCGCCGCGGTGGACGGCAAGAGCTGCATCAGTCCCACAGCTCCCGCCGGGCTGACAGTCGTCGGATCGAGCCGCGACTCCTGAAAAGCCTGCGCGGCGATCATGCGCCAGTCGAAGCCGAACTCTGCGCTGTAACGCTGCAGGGGTTCGAGGAATGGACCGAGCTTGCTGCGCTCGACGTCCAAGAGAGGATTCGAGATCCACTTCGCACCGCCGTAGTACGCTTGAAGAGCACGTTGCCGATCAGGCTGCCGCGCTTGTTGGCGCTGATGAACTCATCGAGCCGGCCCTTCAGCTCCGGACTCGATCGACGCACCGCCCACGCGAGTTCGCCGCCGGTCCCGAGCAAGTAGTCCGACTCGATCCGAATGTCGTCGAGCACGCTCGACCAGAGCTCGGCCATGAAGCGATCGGCGACGGTGTACTCGAATGCGCCGCTGTGCACGAGTTCGAACAGGTCTTCGATGTGCAGTCCGCGTGCCGCGTAGGCGAGCTTCAGCAGCTCGTCGAACGGCACGGGGAAGTACGCGACCTGCAGTGGCGGGTGTCCCGCGCTCGGCTGCTTCGCGAGCTGCTGCTGGAGTTCGTTGAACATCTCGTACTCGAACCCACGCAGCCGGCCTTCCGAGAGGAAGAAGTTCGTGCGGCTGTAAGAGACGAGCACGCGCAGAACGCCGCGCTCGCGGATCGCGTCCCAGTCGCCGAAGAAGGGGTCGGACACGCGCATGACCATGGGCGTCTCGGTCCACGGCAGCTCGTCGATGCTGTCGGCCGGCGCTCCGGTGGCGACGGCTGTGTCTGCGGTGAGCAGGCCGATCTCGCGACGCGCTGCTGTGTCCGCAGCGGAGACGCTGTCGTCTCCTCCACAGCCCGCCAGCGCCAGTGATCCGATGAACAGCCGGCTGAGTGCGGTGGTGCTTCGCATGCCCGCTTATAGCGATCCATGAGCGCGCACCGAAGCGCCCGGCCGACCTTCCAGCCGGTTCCATTCCCTGGGCTTCCCCCGCGTGAGTGACTCCTCGAATCGGGCAGGAAACACCCCCCCCGAGCATCGCGTACACTGCGACCCCACGAGCAACTGCGCTCGAACTGGTGCCCCAGACCCTCCCATGACGACCAACATGTTCCAAAGTCGACTCCCCCGCCGCCTGCTCGCGCCGCTCGCCTGCCTCGGCCTCCTCACCATCTCCGGCTGCGCTATCGGCAACTCCGGCAAGCTCGTACTCTCGCGTCACATCTCGGTCGGCCAAGAGCTGATCGACCTGAAAGAAGCCCGCGATCGCGGCGCCATCTCCGAAGACGAGTACGTGCAGGTGAAGTCGAAGCTGCTCCAGATCGTCGACTCGATCGAAGTCGTCCAAGCCGTCAACGACGCCACGCCTGACCAAATCCACGACGAGGACTGATGCACTCGCCGCTGCGGATCGGACGCAACGCCGATCCGCTGCGAAAACTCAACGCGTCACGGTCGTGTCGTAGCGGACACCCGCCGGAACCGGCACAGCGACACGCACGGTCGTACCGTGATCGGAGAGCGTTCGACCGCTCCCGTCGACCGCGACGAACGCGGTGTAGGCGGACAGCAGGCCGTAGTCCAGCGCAGTCGTACGCACGGCGCGCTCCGCGCTCGATCCGTCTCCGCTGAACACCGCTCGATCGCTGTACTCGCGGATCTTCGCACGCGCCCAGAGCTTCTCGATCGCACGGTGTTCATTGCCATCCGCGAAGGACAGCTTCTGTTCGACACGGCGAGTGCCGTCGTTCGCGGTCAGTCGGATCGAGTCGGTCACGCCGCCTTGCGCGCGCCCGACGATCATGATGGGTCGACCGGGTACCAAGTCGGGAAGACGTGCGGGATAGACCTCGGTCACTCGCGTGCCGCCCCAGTCGATCTCGAGGTTCGTCAAGATCGGACGCTCCAGGCGAGCGAACAGCTGGTCGATCTCGCCAGCATCCGAGTCGAGTGCGTTCAAGTAAGCCGAGGCACCGCGACCCAGCTCCGCCATGCGTTCCAGCAGGTAAGTGTTGGGGGCCGTCCCGACGCCGATGCTGAAGATGCGCGCGTCGCCGATCCCCGCATCGATCAGGCCGAGGACTTCCGCTTCGTTGCCGATGTAGCCGTCCGTCATGAAGACGATGATCGTGCGGTGGTCGCCGTAGCTGTTGGTCTCCAGGGCTGCGTTCAGACCATGGCGCATGATGGTGCCGCCGCGCGCTTCCAGCGCGTCGACGAAGTCGTGCCCGGCTTCCAAGTTCAAGGCAGTCGCCTTGGCTGAGCGCCGTCCAAGGGCATCGACTTCCGCGCTGAAGTTGATGATCTGGAAGCGGTCCCGTTCTCCGAGGCGGTCCAGCGCGCGATGGATGAACTGCCGGCAAGCCTTGAGCGGAGCCCCCGCCATGCTGCTCGAGGTATCGACGACGAACACCATCTCGACCGGAGCGCGCTCGCCTTGCCGCTTGTCGCTCGGCGGCTGCAGGAACAACGCGAAGTACTCGGACGTTGCACCGCGGTGCAACGCCAGCGCACCGTGCACCGCATCGCGAGGAACAGTGTAGCGCAACACGAAGTCACGGTTCGGGTAGCTGTCACCGGAGGCGAGCCTCACCCGCGCGCGACTCGCGCCATTTCGCTCCGTGACGATGCGGTGCGTGAGGCATTCGATGTCGCCGAGCGGGACGCCCGCGTCGATGTCGAACGACACCGAGACACGCTGCGAGCTGACTTCGCCCGGAGCGAGGTAGGTCACATCAGCACCGCTCGCGATGCCCTTGCCTCGCGCGAGCGCTCCGACCGGATCGGTCGTGCCCGCCGGGTTGTGGCGCGGTCCGACGACCAGCGGCACGCGCAGCTCGTAGACGCCGTCGTCGTGTTGCAAGCTCTGAAAGTACGTCACGCGCACGTCGACGCGCTCACCAGGTTCGATGTTCGCCACGGACTGCGTAAAGAGGTTCGGCCGATCCTGCGTCATCAACGTCGCGACGTGCCCGGCGCTCTTCGCGCGCTCGTAGACCTCTCGCGCCGCTTCCCGCTCGCGGATCACGCCGCGGATGCGTCGGCCCCCGAACTCCATCATGAAGTCAGTGATCGCCGCGTCTTCAGGCAGCGGAAAGACGTAGACCGCTTCGATCTTCTCGTCGTAAGGGTTCTCGTACTGCTGCACGACTTCGACCGACGCGACTTGCAAGGTGATCTCACCGTGCACATCCGTGTGAGCGAGCGGCATCGGAACGAGAGTCGTCTCGCCGCGACGAGCCTGCAGTTGACCGCCGGCCAGCTCGCCTTGCGCGTTACGGATCAAGCCGTCGCGCTCGATCACGACCCACTCCTCCTCCATGGGTCTGCGGACCTCACGGAAGCCGCCGGGATACTCGCGCGGACCGTCCGCAGCGCTCGGCACCGACTTGGACGCTGACCTCGAATCACCCTGCCACGGCCCTTGCGTACTGCAAGCGACGGCCACGGCGATCACGGTGATGACGATCCAACTCTGCTTCAACATGCGTTACTCCACTCACTCTACGGTCACATGAACTTCGATGCGCTCGCCACCGGGCCGTGCGGCGACGACCGCGAGCGGTGAATAGGACTCACGGCCGGACACCATGACGTGCAGGCGAGCGACCAATACACGTCCGGTCGGAGCGTCGTCCAAGGTGTATGACGCGATCACGATGCGCCCCTTCCGCAGCGCTGCGGGGTCGTACTCCGGCGGCGCCGCAAACGCGCCGTCGCCGCCTTCGACGCCGACGATCTCGGTGCGCTTCATGCGCAGCTCGAACTGATAGGCAGCGAGCTGTTCGGACCCCGCGTCCACATGCACTTCGAGCACAGTGAACACCGGCTCTTCCAGCCGGCAGGACGCGCAGCAGAACACGCACGCGAGGATCACGATCCAGAGGCGCGCCATCAGATCTCCGCGACCCCATCGAGTGCAACGGCGAGCTGCCTGATGCGGCGCACGTCTTGATCATCGACACGGCCGTCCTGGTTCAGGTCCCAGACGGCGTCGGCTTGCGAGGATCCATCCGCCACTCGGAGGGACAACTGATAAGCATCGACGATGTCGAACGCTCGCGGGGTCGGCGCATCGGCGCCGCGCAGAGTCACGAAGAACGCCACCGCGGCAGCAGCCGCGGTGGCGACCAGGGGCGCGACCCATCTCCACGGCCGCATGACCTGCGACCCGCCGGAGATGCCCCGTGCCGCTGCCGCGAGAACCGCGCGATCCACGGCGCTCGGCACGTCGATCGAGCGCGGCTTCAAGCTGCGCCGTAGGTAGTCTTCGAGCTCTTCCACGCCCTTAGAAGGGAACGAAGGCCCTCTGAGGTTCAGTCGCCCTGCCTTTTCTCGCGCAGTTGTTCCAAGGCGTTGTGCAGGCGGGACTTGACCGTCCCCAGCGGGATTCCGAGCACGTCCGCGATCGCGCTCAGCTCGAGCTCATCGGCGAACCGCAGGCTCAAGACCTCCTGTTGCAGCGGACCGAGGCCGCTGAACAACGCCTGCAGTTCGTCCGGAAGGCCCGGAAGCACCTCGGGTTCACGCGCCGATTCGAGCGGCTCGCGCCGTGACTCGCGCACGCGCAAGTCGCGCGCCGCGCGCTTGATCACCGGATAGAGCAGCGCTCGCAGCGATCCACGCAGCTCGAGCCGCGGCGCGGCGCGAACCAGATACGCGAAGGCATCCTGCATCAAATCGAGCGCCGCGCTCTCATCGCCGCTGAAGCGCCAGGCGATGCACACGGCCCAGTCGCGGTGCTTCAGGTACAAGCGCTCGAAGGCGCGCTCGTCCCCGCCCTGGTAGGCGGCGAACCACTCAGCGTCCCGCTCACCGTCACTTGCCCGCCCAGGATCAGTCATCGAAGTGCGGGGCAGCGCGAGCGCGAATCAGAGACCGGCATGGGCATCAGGTCTTAGGGATTCCGCCCCCACGATGCGAGAACCTGCTGGAACGAGCCGTCACCGCGGGCGATTCCCGATCCTGGGCAGTCCGGGAGCCGCGGCGGGCAGGAGCGTCCAGGCATCGGGCGGCTGAAGCCGATCTCAAGGATCCGACCTCCCCCGTTGGAACTCTGATGAATCACCCCCCCTTCCAAGACACGACCACGCTGCTGTTCGTCTCGGCCTACGGCTCGCCCGTGGCCAAGCAGCTCGCCCGTTCGCTCACCGACACCGGCTGCTCGATGGTCCAGGCCGATGAAGCCCGGACGGCTCTCGAGACCTTCCGGAACTCGCGACCGGATCTCGTGCTGATCGACATGCAGCTGCCCGAAGGCACCGCTGTCGATCTGTGCCGCGCCTTGCGCGCTCGGCCCGAAGCTCAGCACACGCCGATCCTCATGCTGCACAGCGCTGAGGCGGACGCCGCCGACTTCGCCGAAGCATGTCTCGCCGGCGCGACGGAGTTCTTGGAGGCAGGCTGCCCCCAAGCGATCGTCGGTCATCGCCTGCGCACGGCTCTCGAGTTGTCGCAAGACGAACACGGCCTGGTGCCGGCGACGAGTGCCTCCCGCGGTCCGTTGCAGCTCGATACCGGCAACTTGCAAGAGCTCGTCTTCGGCTCGATCGACCGCACGCGCGGTACCGACCTGCACGTCGCCGTGCTGGTGATCATAATCGAGGACCCGGACAGCGACCTCTCGCAGGACATCGAAGAGCGCCTGCAAACCGCGCTCAGTGCCTACCAAGATCGCGAACGCCTGAGCTTCCCGCGCGGACGCATCCACCTCTCGCGCGACGACACCGGCAACTACGTGATCGTCGTCGGCGAGCTGACGCGCATCCACGAAGCCGCCAAGCTGGGTCGCGCGATCCAAGAACACGTCTCGGCGCAACGCTCGCAGACCGATCCCTCCGGCAGCGGACTGTGCATCGGCATCGCGACGAGCCCCGAGGACGGCAAGGATGCCAACTCGTTGTTGAGCGCAGCACACGAAGCCGCACGACGCGCACGCGAAGACGGCCCGGGCAGCCTGCACTTCCGCAACAGCTCGACGAACCAGTGGGTCTTCGAGCGCTTGACGCTCGAGCGCAGCCTCGAACAGGCGGTCGAGAACCAAGAGCTGCGCGTCTACTACCAGCCGAAGGTCGACATCGAGACGCGACGCGTCGTCGGCATGGAAGCCCTCGTGCGTTGGCAACACCCCGAGCTCGGGATGGTGTCCCCCGCGCAGTTCATTCCTCTCGCGGAAGAGTCCGGCCAGATCGTTCCGATCGGCGCGTGGGTCCTCGAGGAAGCTTGTCGCCAGTGCAAGGCCTGGACGGACGCCGGCTTTGAGCCGATCCGCATGGCGGTCAACCTCTCGCCCGTGCAGTTCCGTCAGCCCGACTTGCTGCAGGTGATCACGTCGACGCTCCAGCGCACCGGCTTGGATGCCAAGTATCTCGAGCTCGAGGTCACCGAGAGCATGCTGATGCAGGACTTGCAGCAGACGATCGCGACCCTGCGTCAACTGAAGGCGGCCGGCATCTACTTGTCGATCGACGACTTCGGCACCGGTTACTCATCACTCAGTTACTTGAAGGGCTTCCCCATCGATGCCCTGAAGATCGACCGCTCGTTCGTGCGGGAGATCACGCAGAACTCGGATGACGCGGCGATCGCGACTTCGATCATCCTGCTCGGTCAGAACCTGAACCTGAAGGTCATCGCCGAGGGCGTCGAGACGGAGAGCCAGCTCTCCTTCCTGCGCATCCTGCAGTGCGACGAGATCCAGGGTTTCCTGTTCAGCCCGCCGGTTCCCGCTGTGGACGTCGAGAGCTTCCTCGACCGAGCCTGACCGCGAGCGAATCAGTGCAATGAACGCGGGCGCGCGCTGCTCATGCAGCACGCGCCCGCGCTTCGATCCGCGACCCGTGGACCGGGCTCAGGCAGCCACTCGATCCGCGACTTCGACGTCGAGGACCAAGGTGAACTGACTGCCGACACCCTCTTCGCTGCTCGCCTTGATCTCCCCACCCAGGAGATACGCGACGCGCTGCGCGATGGCGAGGCCGAAGCCCGAACCGCCACCATGCTCTGCATCCCGCTCGAGCGGCTCGAACAGCTCGCTGATGCGGCCCTTCGCGATACCGGCACCCGTGTCGCGGACTTCGAAGCTGAGTCGCTGGTGCTTGGTATCCGTCGTGTGTTCCGAGTTCACCGAGACGCTGACCGAACCGCTCTCCGTGAATCGGACGCCGTTCTCGATCAGGTTCTCCAGCACTTGCGCGATGCGTTCGCCCTCGCCGAGCACTGACGTCGGCAGGCAGTCCGACAGCTCGCACGCGAAGTCGAGACCCTTCGCCTCGGCTCTCGGGCGCAAACGGTCACAGACGTCGGTGACGATCTGCGCGATCGAGCAGGGAGCGAACTCGACCACGGCCTTGCCCGACTCCATGTTCGTCATGTCCAAGACTTCATCGATCCGACGCACTAGATGCGTTCCGGCGTCGACGAAAGTCTCGAACTGTTCCAAGTACTCCTTGCCGGCCCCTTCGGGCGGAAGCAGCTCGTGTGCTTTCTCGGTCACGGCTGCGAGACGCATGCCGACCTCGTTGCTGAGGTGCGAGAGCAGCTCATTGCGCGACTCTGCGGCGCGCTCGGCGACAGCACGCGAAGTCATCATGGCGCGGTTCACCGTCTCGAGCGAAGTCGCGTAGGCGCGCACCTCGCGCTCGGTGCGTGTCAAGTCCTCGATCAGCGCACGCTCGCGAGCCGTGGCGTTCCACTTCTCGATCAGCGCACTCGCCATCTGACGGATCTCGATCGCGTCGAAGGGCTTCTTGAGGATCAGCAGCTTGTCCGTCACGCCGAGCTTCGAAACCGTCTCTTCCCAGGAGTAGTCGGAGAAGGCCGTGCAGATCACGATCTGCAGGTTTGGGTCGAGGTCCCAGAGCGCTTGGATCGTCTCGACACCATCCCAGCCGGGCGGCATGCGCATGTCGACGAAGGCGAGCGCGAACGGCTGGCCCTCACCGATCGCCACGCGGACGAGCTCGTGAGCGGCTTGACCTTGCAGAGCCGACTCGAGCTCGAAGGTCGGCTGAGCCGCCGCTGCGGGCGCAGTCGAGCCGGCACCGAGGAACGCAGCACGCGCGTCCATCAAACCGGCAGCCTGCGCCGCATCATCCGGAGCGAGGATCTTGCGGAAGTCCTCGTGGATGGACTGATTGTCATCGACCAGCAGAATCCGACGGTTGGTTTCGTGGTTGCTCATCTCGAAAGAACGGGGGGAGGAGCGGGTGCAGCCGGGGCCGAAGCGGACTCTGCTGCGATCCCGAGGGGAATCTCGAGGGTGAAGGTCGCACCATGCCCGGGGCCGTCGCTGGCCGCGCGCAGAGCGCCGTTGATCTCAGTCGCCGCGTTCGCGGCAGCGTGCAGTCCGAAGCCATGACCGTTGGGCTTGGTGGTGAATCCGTAGTTGAAGACGTCCACCAGGTTCTCGGGAGCGATCCCGATGCCGGTGTCGATGATCTTCAGCAGGACTCTGTCGTCACCAAAACGCTCGGTGCGCAGCGTCAGTACGCGCTCGGTGACGCTTGAGTCGCACATCGCTTGACGCGCGTTCTGGATCAAGTTGACCAGGATCTCGAGCAGCTTGTGGCGCGCGGTTCGCGCTTCCGGCAAGTCCGCGTACTCGCGGATCACGGTCACAGGTGCGACGCGTTCGCCGCCGGCGGTCGAAGAGATCTCGCAGGCGCGATCCAGCTGTTCGGCGAGGTCCACGGGCTCGATCACGTCCTCGTTGCGCACATAGTCTTGCTGCGAAGCAACCAGCGTGCGGATGTGTTCGATGCCTTTGACCAGCGTTCCGAGCTCGGCGGCCATGCCGGCTTGCGCTGTCTTGAGCTGCTCGGTGACAGCACCGAGGAAGGGCTCGAGGTGCGCGCCGCGCGGGTCCTCCTTCACGAAACGACCCAAGTCGTGGGCGTGTTCCTTGATGATGCCGTGCAACGCTTCCAGGTCCCCCACGGCCATGGCGCGGGTCTTCTGGTCCAACATCGTCGCGGACACGTTCACGCTGTTCAGCACGTTGCCGACGTTGTGCAGGATGCCGGTGGCGATCTCGGACATCCCGGCTTCGCGCGCGGTCTCGACCAAGGCTTGTCGCGACTTGGCGAGCTTGCTCATCATGCTGTTGAACTCAGCGGAGAGCGTGCCGACCTCATCACCGCGACCAAGGTCGAACTCGACTTTGGACGTCTCGTCCTGACCCAGCACCAGTGCGTTCTCCGTCAGCTTCTGGATCGGCTTGAGCACGATGCGCTTCAGCACTCCGAGCAGCACGAAGAGCACCAAGAGACCGGCGGCGATCGTCGAGATCAGCGAGTAGCGCATCGCTGCCTCTCCCGCACGACTGATCTCGCGGTCGACGGCTGCACTGAATACCAGCGGTTCTTGCTCGAGGCGCGAATCGACGAGATGGAACACGGTCAAGCGATCCGCACTGTCGACCTCGATCAACGGTTCGCCGTCCCAGCGGTCCGCGAAGGCGATCAGACGCTCGCTGTCCCCCGCGTTGTGCAAGAAGACGGCCTCGATCTCTTCCGTCTCGGTTCGCACCTGCAGCTCATCGAGCAGGTCTCCGGCAAGCAACCTGCCGACGACCAGCTTGCCGAGCGTCTTCCCGTTCGCCTTGATCGGACGCGAACTGGTGAGCAGCACTCCCGCGGGAGTCGAGAGGTAGCCGCGAATCGGGCCCAAGAGGCCGCGCGCGAGGTCCTCGGGCTGGTTGCCCGTCATCAGCTTCGCCGGCAAGCGACCGTCTTCGAGCGGCAGGACCGCCTCGACCGATTCCAAGCGACCACTGCCGTTCGTCGGCAGATAGGCGGCTTTCCAGAGTACTTCGCCCTCGCCGTCAGCGATGCACAAGAGGTCGACCGAGCGGTTGCTGCGCACGCGACTCAAAAGAGCCTCAGCGAAGTCGGGCGTGTCCCAGAAGGCGTCGAGCACTCCGGGTGACTCCGCCCAATCCAGACAGCGGGAGTCGATCAGCTCGAGTTGCTCCTCGAGCGCTTCCTTGACGCGCACCGTATTCTTCTGCGCGAACTCGTTCTCGGTCTTCTCGAAGATGCGCTGCAGCGTGATGCGTTGCACCAAGCTGTCCGACGTCGCGTATGTCACGACGACGGCAGACAGGATCAAGACGATCTTAGGTTGCAGCTTCAAGCGGAGTGCCTCAACGTTCGGTTCGGTGCAACGGCAGCCGTTAGGCCGCCTGGACGCCGGTGTCGTCGAGTGATTCAGCGGGTTCGTCCGCGGCACCCTCGAGAGGGGCCTCGCGCTCTCGGATCACGGCGTAGGTCTCGTTCAGGGCATCGGCGAGGTCGCGGAGCTTGTCGCCCTTGCGCAAGCGCATCACGCCGGGATCACGACCCTCGCGGATGTTCTTCAAGAAGCGGTGGAACACGAACACCGGTCCGGCCACACGGAAGGTCGTCAAAATCCCGACCAGCAAGGTGAGCGGAAGGAAGACCAAGAACGACGCGCCGATCACGAAGTAGAGACGGTCGTTGATCTGGTCCCACATCAAGTCGCCGTCGTTCGGCAAGGTGAGTGCGACGTGGCTCATCATCAGCATGAAGAGCATCAACTGCATCAGCAGCGACAGTGCTGTGAGGCCGAGGAACACGCTGGTCATCCACAGCTGGAGCCCGGGATTGATCAGTTTCTTCCTGCGCTTGTACTTGGCCATGGGGACGGTGCGGGGGTGGGTGGAGGGAGGGCGGGGAACCCTGTGCTCGTATCGGCGGCTCGAAACGAGAATCCTTAGTCAAGCCGGTGCTTCCGAGGGCGTTCGCCTCGAAGTACATGAGCGCCCGTGAGGACCGCGCTGAAAAGGCGGACAGACGGACTCACGACGCCGGACGAGGGGACGTTCCGGCGTGGGCTTCGGGTACGGAGGCGGGCTAGTTGCGGCGCCAGGGGTCGGTCCAAGACCGGCGCTCGGCGGGGAGATCGTCGCGGCCGGTGATCGAGGAGAGCGCACGTAGGGCCAGCTGGCGCACCTGTGGCGACTCCGCCTCGAACTGCTCAATGAGCGGTTCGACGGCAACAGCCGATCCCAGAGCAGCGAGGCCGGCAATCGTCATGCAGACGACGCCTTCGCGCTCGTCGTCGAGCAGCGGCAACAGCTCTTCGGCCAGTTCCTGACGTCGCAGCTTGCGACGACCCAGCTCACGGATCGCGACGCCCACCACCGCGGGATCGTCGTCAGTCAGCTTGGCGCGCACCTCGTGAAACTTATCTCGCCACCAGCGTTCTTCGGCGGCATACCACGAACTCCAACGCTCGGGGTCCGGCTTCATGTTCTTGCCGGTGATCGCCTTCAGCGACCAAAAGGCCGCTTCGCGGACGCCGAGGTGCTCATCATCGAGTCGCCCGATCAGAACCTGCACGGCTTCCGCGCACTGCAGCTTGCCGAGGGTCAAGCACGCTTCGCGGCGCAAGCCTGAGTCTTGTCCGGTGGCGTAGTCGATCAGCACCGAGTGCAGAGCGAAGTCGCCCGGCAGGCGCGTCGCGTCGGCCACGCGGCCGATCTGTTGCACGAGGAGCTCGTGGGCTCCCTCAGCATCGCGCAGCAACCAGACCAAGAGCTCGAGCGCAGCGGGACTCCCCGCGCCGCCGACGGCCTTGACGGTCGAGATCCAGAGGTTGTCGGGCCATTCGCTCCAGTCTTGTTCCAGCTCGCGAAGGGCGCGTTGATCGCGGTTCAAGATGGCGGTCAGTGCCGCTTCATACGCGCGCAGGAGCGAACGATCGGGGCGCTGTTCGGGGTCGTGAGTGTCGACCAGACCGCGAGCGAGCGCGAGGTCGTCCGCTCCGCCGCGCGCTTCGAGCACGGCGAGGGCTGCGAGAACGCGACGGTGATCCGTGGCGTCCGCCGCAGCAGCTCCGCCCAGCTCGCCCAGGACCCAATTCGGGTATTCGGCGAGTACGCTCTCGAGCAGAGCGAGCCGGACCTCGGAGATCGCGAGCGAGCCGGACTCGTCCGTGCCGTCCAACAAGCGCAACAAGGGCGCCATCGTGTTCGGGCCGGACTTGACCAACAGCTCGTCGAAGACGGCCGGCGAGATGTGGGTCAGGTCACCATAGACCTCGAGGTGATCCAGCTCCCCCATCAAGCGCGGCACGCCCCGCAGCTTCTCGAGTTCCGGCTGTTCGACTTCCGAGCCCTGCGCGAACGATGCAGGAGCGCAGGGAACGGCGACGCCGACGAGCGCGAATAGGCTCAGCGCTCGCACCGCAGTACGCCCGCCGTTCCATCCGCTCGTCTTGGGCCGCACTCGCATGGTCTATCGATCGAGCAACGCCGACTTGACGCGACTAGGGCTCACCCACTCTTGGCCTTCGTCGCCCACGACGGAGTCGTCGTCCCACATCACGCGAACGACCGACTTGATCGTCGCCCAACTGATGCCCGAGGCGAGCCCGGAGTAGAACTGCAAGTCACCGCTGGTGTCGTAGTACTCCATCTTGACGTAGCCCTCGAGCGAGGCGTCGCTCGACTTCACCGGGGTGATGCCGTCGCGCTTCAGCGTCATCAGCGGGTCTTCGCGAAGGTTGACGATGTCGACGTCCGGCAGCGCGACGATGCGCCAAGCGATGAGGCGCGGCAGCCCGCTCAAGGTGATGTCCGTCGCTCTCAGCGCCGAGTCGAAGCTCATGCGCGACCCCGGCTCCAGGGTCAAGCTCGCGCCGACCACTCCGCCCATCACGTGCAGGTCCGAAGGGATCACGAGGTCCGTGTAGGGCGCGTAGATGAAGCCCGCGTACTCGCCGCTCGGCGAGAACATCACGGGTTCGTCGAGGATGCCGTCGTTGTCGACATCGACAGGGTCCTCGGCACCGACGAGCAGCACGAAGCCCACCGGGTCGAGTTGGTTGTTCGTGATCTGCGAGCCGGGAGCGACTTGCAGCGAATCGCCGACGAACAGGGTGACGGTACCGTCGGTACAGTCGATGATCAGCTCCGAACCCGTCGGCAGCGTGAGCTTGTCCAGCACCACGGTCGAGGGCCCGGTCAACGTCAGGCTCTTCCCAGCGGGAACCGTGACCTTGCCGTAGCGGATCTCCCCGCTCGGGAAGGTCATCGAGTCGCGCGATAGGGAGACGTCGCCCTTGCTGGTCAACACCGGCACATCCAGGTCGGGAAGCGCGACGAGCGCGGTTCCCGGAAGCGTCGATCCGGTCACGTTCCCACCGGGTTCGACAGTGACGGATTGCCCGGGGCCCGGACGCACGTTGCCGTGCACGATCGTGGGCTTCAGCAGCGAAGACTCGATGATCGCCGGTCCGTTCGAAGCGACGCGCGCGGCACCGCGAACATCATCCAGCGTGCGCAGCAAGGTGACGCGGTCCGGAGGGCTGCCCGTCCGCGAGTCATACCCGTCGATCACGGCGCCTTCCCCGACGATCACCTGTTCGCCGCCGAACATGCCGAGGGATGCGATGGGGTCGAAGGTGCGCTCGACGACCACGGAGAGCGAGAAGCGCCCCGTGCGGCACAAGCCGTTGCTGCGCAGCGCGATCTGTCCATCGTCGCCATCTTCCGCTTCGACCCAGTACACGCCGTTCGCGAATTGCGCGGGAATGCCCTCCGTCGCGATGTTTCCGCTACGACCCTGCGCGACCGAGAGGTAGGCCTCGGCGATACCGGCTTCCGCGATGTAGATCGCACGCTTGTTGTCGGTGGCTTGCCCTTGGCGACGGCCGCGGGCGACGTGCAGCTGCAGCATCGCCATGCCGGTCACCGTGACGATGCCGACCATCATCAATGAGAAGACCAGGGCTGATCCACGCCTCCGCGGTTTAGCTTGACCATCGGCGTCACGCAACGCCTTGAACGCTGCCGCAAAGAGCTTTCCAGTTCCAAGAGTCATGGTTTCCTTGCTTCCGCGACCGGCTTCACCGGACTGCAGCGAACTCCTGCTGCTGCAGTGCTTCCCCATTCGTGAAGTCCTTCACTCTGTGAAGAGCGCATCACGTACTCGCCTTGAACAGACTCTTCGCAACACGACTGGGCTTGATCCATTTTCCCGGGTTGACGCCGGGAGACTCAAACCAACGAAGCTTCTCGACGGTTTTGACCGCGCTCCAATCGAAGCTCGAAACGAAGCCCTCGTAGCTCTGTTTGGTGCCGACTCCGTCGTAGTAGACGACACGCATGTAGGACTCACTAGCCGCGTACCCGGATTCGACAGGCGTCACGCCATCGCGATCCAACTGGCGCAGCGGATCTTCACGTAGGCTGACAAGCGGCACATTGGGAAGTGCGACGATTCGCCAGGCAACGAGCCGAGGGAGGCCCGTCAGGGTGATGTCCATCGCCTTGAGTGCTGAGTCGAAGGACATGCGCGCGCCGGGCGCCAACGTCAGGCTGCCCGCAACGAGCCCTCCCATCAAGTGCAGGTCCGAAGGCACAACAACGTCCGTGTATGGCGCATAGATGAAGCCAGCAAACTCACCGCTCGGCGCGAAAACGACAGGCATCTCGAGCGAACCGTCGCCATTGATATCCACGGGATCAGCGGCATCGATCAGGAGCACGAAAGCCGTTGGATCCACACTGCTGCTCGTTAGTGAGGCCCCGGTAGGGATGCGCAATGACTCTCGGACATACAAGGTGACGGTCCCATTCTTCGAGTCAATGGCGAGCTCTGCTCCAGGCTCGAGCTCGAGGTGATCAAGAATCAACACGCACGGCCCCTCGAGGGTGAGCGTCTGGCCCGCGGCCACGGTGACTCGCCCGTGACGATACTCTCCACTCGGGACAGTCAGCTTCCTGCCGCGGGCGATCTCGAGATCGCCCGCTGAAGTCAGAGGAGGTGCTTCGAGCTCCGGCAGCAAGACGACTGCCTGAGTGGGCAGCGTGCTGCCCGTCACCTCGCCGCCCGGCTCGATCGTCACGGCATGGCCGGGTCCCGGACTGACACTCCCGAAGACCATCGTCGGCTCGAGCAGCGATGCTTCGATGAACGCATCTCCATTGGAGCCGAGTTGCGCACCGATCTGTGCCTCTCCGGCCGACTGGAGCAGCGCTGAGAGTGCGAGGGGTGACCCGATGCGCGAATCGTATCCGTCCACGACTGCGCCTTCGCCCACGATCAACTCGTTGCCGCCGAAGAGGCCGAGGGAAGCGATCGGGTCGAAGACGCGCTCGACCACGACGGAAATCGCGAACCGTCCCGTGCGACAAAGACCTGTGCTCTTGAGAGCAACCTGACCATCGGCACCCTCGGTGGCCTCTACCCAGTAGATGCCGTTGGCGAATCGCGCGGGCGTGGCCTGGCTTGCTATGCTCCCGCTGCGTCCTTGCACAACAGCCAAGAATGCCTCTGCAATCCCCGCCTCCGCGATGTAGATTGCCCGCTTGTTGTCGGTAGCCTGACCTTGTCGACGGGCTCGAGCGATGTTCAGTTGCAGCAGCATCAAACCGCTCGCCGTAACGACCGCCACCAAGGTCAACGAAAACAGGAGCGCGGCCCCACGTTTGCGGGTGACCCCTGCGGTGCGGAGTCTCCGATCTCGTCCTAGTTGCGACAAGTGACTCTCCTACTGCGTGAGCGGATGTAGACGACCTTCTTGCTGTCCTCGCGCTCCAGCGTGAGCCTCACGAGGATCTGCTCCTGGTCGCGGTTGAAGGCCAAGCCTTCCTCGTCGGTGAGCCCGTTGCCGTTGTCATCGACACCGTTGAAGGACTCACCTTCCTGCATTCCAGGCACCCACCTGGTCCAGACGTTCTCCATCTCGTCGGGGGAGTCGGGAGCGCGCTTCCAGACGATGCGGCCTCCCTGCGAGTCGAACTCGATGCGCTCGGGAACGCCCTCGAAGGGATCGCCGTCGACGACGTCAACGACCACCTCGTAGTCGATCGCCGAGACGTGGTTGGGCGCGAACTGCACTTCGTCGAGCTTCTCGGCACTCGTCGACATCAACGCCAACGCGATGCGGTCCATCGTGCGATCTGCGCGGTCTTCGAGGTTGCTCCCAAAGACTCCGGACTCGACGGCCGTCGTGCTCGTGCGCACGACCATCGCCAAGTTGCCGAGGATCAGGCCGGTCACTGCGATGCCGATCATCAACTCGACAAGCGAGAAGCCGGACCGGTTCGACGAGTTGTGAGTGGCGCGCATCATTCCTTCGCCAATGCAGCCAGCATCGTGGCCATTTCGAACTCACGAACTCCCGCTCTTCCGCGCCAGCGCAGTCGAACGATGACCGGAAGCACGAGGTAATCACCGGAGCAATCCGTCTCGTCGATCTGAATGTTGCCGTTCAGATCGCGCGGGAGTCCGAGGTCATCGTTCACTTCGGTTTCCAACAGAATGCCGTCGGCGCCGGGCAAGATGACTTCGCCGACCATGCCGTCGGGATCGTCGTCAGCTGCCTGCAAGCCGATCACTGCGAAGTGCGGCCCGAAACCCGTGTTCGGTCCACCGGGATCATCGAGCCCGATCTCATTGAACAGCGTGAAGACGTCCTCGAACGGAACGTTGTGCATGTCCTCGATGGCGGCGCGTGCCGCCTCGACTGCGATCGCGTTCTCGCGGTTCACGGTAGACTGCACCGTCGTCGAAGCGATGGTGCTCGTCAGCATCCCGACGCACATGGTCAAGATGACGAGCGCCACCATGACCTCGACGAGCGTCATGCCGCGCTTGGATGAACGCGGCAGACGTCGAGCGATCGGAGTGTGCGGCCGTCGGATCGAAATCCGCGGAGGAGAGCCGGGCTGTAGGGTCATCGGGGGGGAGGGAGTTTCCGTGCGACGACACCTCTTGCCGCCGAGCCCGGAAGCTCCGTCCTCTCATTCGGCCACTCGACCGCGCCTTCTTGAGACAACCCAGCCCGCTGCGCCGGTACGCCGCAAGCCATGTCCGAGCGAGGACTTATGACCGGCCCCCGCGTGACCGGAACGCGCCTTCCAGGGCACCGGCAGGTCTCGCCGATGCGCTCCGCGCTAGGCTGCGCGTCCCTCGCCAATCACCACGACCCCTCTCGAACTCTCATGCTCCGCACCGTCTTCGTCCTCGGCCTCGTCGCTCTCGCACCGCTGCTTCCCGCACAAGAAACGGACGCTCCCGAAGCGACCGAACCCGTCACCGTCAGCCTCGCGCCGAGCTGGAAGGTCGGCGATGCATACGCCCTCGAGCTCACCAAGACACGTCAACAGTCGCAGGGTAACCGCGAAGGGAAGGCGAAAGGCACCGTCACGTCGGTGCAGGTCGAAGTGCTCGAAGAACACGCGGACGGTTACACGATCGGCTGGACGCTCGGCGAGTCTGTGTTCATCGGCTCCGAGACTATCGACAAGAGTGTCGTGGACGAGCTCGCAAACCTCTTCCAAGGTTCGACGCTGCAGCTGCGCACGGATGCGTTCGGCACGCCGAGCGCCTTGCTCAACGAGGAAGAAGTCCGCGCACAGATCGACGAGCTTCTCGAACGGGTCTCGGAGTTCGCGATCGCCGAAGGCGCGCCGCCCGCCGAGATGCAGCAGGTGCTCGACGCCACGCGCAGCATGTTGGAAGGCCCGGCACTCAGTGCCATGGCGCTGAAGGAGCCGCAGGTCTACTACTTCGCCTGCGGCATGCAGCTCGAGCTCGGCGTCGTGCAGGAGTTCGAGGAGTCTCTCCCCAATCCCTTCGGCGGCGCCCCCTTCCCCGGCACGACGGAGCTGTTGCTCGAGAGCGTCGACCAAGCCGCCAACAGCGCGGTCCTGCTCCACCGTCTCGAGCTCGATCCGGTCCAGACGCGTCGCATCATGCTCGAGACCTTCACCAAGCTGGCGCAGGAGTCCGGTGCGCCGGCACCGCGCGCGTCCGACTTGCCCGACTTCTCGATCGTCGATGAATCAGCCTACGAGCTGAACCTCGCGACGGGTTTGCCGCGCACTGTCACGCACGTTCGAACGGTCAGTGCAGCGGGAACCTCGCAGGTCGATCGGTTGAGCTTCGTCGTGATTCCGCCCGCCGAGCCCGAAGCGGTCCCCGCCGAAGAACCGGCGGAAGACGACCAATAGCGCGCGAACTCCGTAGGCGTTAGGCTCCTTGGATGGTCCAAGAAGCCGCGCTCCGGGGCACCCCCGGTCTGGTTCCCGAAGGGGATGGTTGGTTCATCGTCAACGTGCGCGACGCGCGCTGGAAGCATAATGAACGCTTCGGGAAGTTCGCCGCCTTCGAAGGCGAAGCGCGCTTCCCCCACTTCGGACTGAACGTGCACGTCTTGGAAGCGAACCAACCCGCGTGCATGTACCACCGCGAATCGATGCAGGAGGACTTCCTCGTCCTCTGGGGCAACTGCCGCGTGATCGTCGAGGGACAAGAGCGCGCGTTGAAGCAGTGGGATCTCGTGCACTGCCCGCCGGACACGAACCACGTCTTCGTCGGAGGACCCGATGGTCCGTGCGCCGTCTTGATGATCGGTTCGCGTCACGAGCCGGAGGCGATCGTCTACCCCGTCGAACCGGTCGCGCAGAAGTTCGGCGCCGGCGTCGACGTAGAGACGCCCGATCCGCGCGTCGCCTACGCCGGCACGCCGCCGAGCACGGACACTGAATGTCCGTGGCCGGCTTGAAGCTTCAGCGCACCGCGCTGCGCAGCCTCACCAGGTGAGGCCGACGAAGATCGTCGTCTGCACGTAGTCCTGGCTCTCTCCGGCGAGGTCGGCGCCCGAGAGTCCGCCGCGCAAGTCGAGACCGACTTGGAAGGCGAGCAGCGCTGCCTCAACGCCGACGTGCGCGTATCCGCCGAAGCCGTCATCGGAGACCGTCGCGAAGCCCGGGTTGGAGAGCTCGGCTTCCATCCAGTTCGCGCCCAGGCCGATGTAGGGTCGAACGGGCAGCTTGCGCAGGAAGGTGCGGCGCGCGCCGACGGCGAGTTCCTTGGTCTTCACCTCGGAGTCGAAGCCGTTGCCCGAGAGGTCACTCTGCTCGGCGTAGAAGCCCTGGCCTTCCAACGCCCAGCCGCCGTCGCCCAGACCGATGACCGCCTCGAGTCCACCGACCCCCTGCTGACTGATCGAGTCGGTTTGATTGCTGAGGTCACGAGCTCCGCCGTGGAGGTTGATGGCACTGTCGCCGCCGAAGGCGTTGCAGCCGGCCAAGAAGCAGAGCGGTGCGAGCGCTGCGAGTTGCATGTGAGTCGCATTCATGGGCCCGAGCATAGTGCTGCGCGATCGTGCCGAGCAAGCTCCGGACCACCAGTCCATCGAGAAGCGGCTCGGAGCAACCCGCGAGCTTCAGGGTTTCTTCGGAGCCTCGTCGCCCTGAACGCCCTCGATCCCGTCGTAGACGTGGTGCACCACGCGGTGCGGGAAGGGGCTGTCGATGCCGACTTCGTCGAGCTTGCGCTTGATGCGTCGTCGCGCTTCGCGAGCCACCTCCCACTGGCGGCCGGGGCGCGTCTTGATCATCAATCGAATGTCGATCGAGCGATCGGTCAGGTCTTGAACGCCTGCGACGATCGGCTCTTCGAGAATGCGCGCGGCCCAAGCCTCGTCCTGGTAGAGCTCCATCAGGACCTCGCGCAAGACGTCTGAAGCCAGGTCGGGATCCTCGTGATACGGCACGCTGACTTCGAAGACGACGCGCGCCCAGCCTTGCGTCATGTTCGACACCTGGCCGATCGACCCGTTCGGGATGTAGTGCGCGACGCCCTTGAGATCTCGCAGGATCGTGATGCGCAGCGAGACCTTTTCCGCCGTGCCCGCAATCGCGCCGAGCTTGACGACATCACCGACCGTGAACTGGTTCTCGAGCAGGATGAAGAAGCCGTAGAAGAAGTCCTTGATCAAGGCCTGCGCACCGCAGGCGACCGCCAAACCGACAACGGACGCGGACGCGACCAGTGGCGTGATTTCGAGACCGAGCTGCGCGAAGATGTAGACCGCCGCCAGCGTCCAGACCAACACCGTCAGTGCAGCTGCCACCGTTCGTGCCAGCGTCCGCAGTCGACGCTTGCGATCGGACGAGTGCTCTCCGAGCTCGCCGAGCGTCTCGAACTCGAATCGCCCGGTCACTCCGCGATCGCCGTAACAGATGCGCCGCCACCAGAGTCGATCCGCACGCGCAGGACCACGGGGCTGCAGCAGACGGGACAGTCCTCGATGTACTCCTGATCCGACCCCGCGGACAGGTCGAGCGGGATTACGATCTCCTCGCCGCAGGACGGGCAGGGATACGAGGCTTCTTCGTCGAGCGGGTCCATGGCGCCATCCTACCGAGCTTCGTGCCGTGGAGACACGCGCCGGATTCAGTAGGATCGCGTGATGCAGTTCCGCAGTACGAGGGTTTCCAGGGTCGTCGCCGCCGGACTCGCCGCGATCCTAGCCGCGGCGTGTTCATCGCCCGAACCCGACCAACCGCCCGACGTCTACCTGATCGTGATCGACACGCTGCGCGCGGATCGCTTGGGCTGCTACGGCTACCCGCGCCCGACCTCGCCGTTCATCGATCAGCTGGCTTCGGAAGGCGCCATGTTCCTCGACAACTCTTCGCAATCGTCGTGGACCAAGCCGTCGATGGTCTCGCTGATGTCGGGGCACTACGTGACCAGCTACAAGGACACGCTCTCCGAACCCTATCCGAGCCTCGCGGAGAGCTTCGCCTCCGCCGGCTATCACTGCGTCGGTGTCGTCGGAAACGTGCTGCTCTCCGAGAAGCGCGGCTTCAACCGCGGCTTCGAACACTACGACGCACGTGAAGTCACCGATGTCGAGAACGCCGAGCGCGTCGCGCGCGGCATGCTGAAGACACCCTGCCGTTCCATCGACACGATGCGAACCGGGCTCGAGCGCGTGCTCGACGAAGAGTTCGCGCGACGTGACGCGGGCGAACACCGACCAGTGCTGGCCTACCTGCACCCGATGGAACCGCACGATCCCTACGAAGCGCACCCGGATTACGCGTCCGTGCTGCCGGCCGACGGCTTGCCCGAAGTCTTGCCTACCGCGTGGCACGAGGCCACGGCCGCCGCACTGGATCGCGACCTCGACTCGGAAGAAGTCCGCGACGAATGGAAAGTCATGAACGAGCAGCGCGCTCGCTACGACCGCGAAGTGCGCCACACGGACGAACAGCTGCGTCTGTTCTTCGAGCGCTTGGAAGCGCAAGGCCGCCTGGACAACGCCGTGATCGCGATCGTCGCGGATCACGGCGAAGATCTGTATGACCACCTCGAGATGCTGCGCGAAGAGACGCTGGAGAAAGCGCCGCTGGTGCGAGCGTTCAAGCAAGGGCACGGGCGCACGCACTCGGGCCCGCTGCTCTCGACGCCCTTCATCCTCTGGGGACCCGGCATACCGCGGGGAATCGTCGTCGAGGATGCCGTGGAGAACGTCGACCTCTACCCGACCTTGATCGAGCTCTGCGGGCTTCAAGGGCCGGATGCACTGCACGGCCGCAGCTTGACTCCGTTGATGCGTGGTGAGTCCGGGGAGTGGAGGCGCGACTTGCACTCCTACACCTTGTTCGCAACGGCGATCCGGGAACGGTCCACGGGGCTCAAGCTGACGCTCGTGTCGCAAGCCGGTCGCAAGCTGGACGGTGTGCCGCAGCTGCACGACACGCGCACGGACCCCGAAGAACGGCACAACCTCTACGAGGAACGGCCGGACGACGTCGAACGCCTGACGAACAAGTTGCAGCAGTGGCAGGCAGCCTTCCCGATGACGAGTTCCGACCCGACCACGACGGTCGACCCGGAACACCTGCGGCACATGCGCGCGCTGGGTTACATCGGCGACGAGTGACGCCCTGCGCCCCCATCCCAGGCACGAGGCCCAGGTTCAGAGTCCGGGGGCGATCAGTACGCCAAGGACGCGACAGTGTAGGCCGCCGAGTCCGCCGGCGGATGCCCGACCAAGCACGCGCGACGGACGTCACGCCGATCGATCCGCGTCACGCGACCATCCATGTGGCAGTCGAGCTCGTGGAACACGCGCAGCTCAGCAGTGCAACGACCGACTCGTGAGTCGGCCTGGTTGTGCGTGCCGCAGGCGATAGCTCCGCCGGATGGGCGCAGCATGTCGTCACCCGCCGGCAACCATCCCGTCGCGACGAGCGAGTCGATGGAACCATCGTCCCCCGCTACCGCGTGAAGCGTCGGCCCTTGATCGACAGCCACACGACACTTGCCGTGTTGTAGCCCAAGCTTGACTCGGCGAAGAAGTCCGCGTCGAAGCGCACGCGTCCCCGCAGCTGGAAGCGCACTTCGAACGAGCACTCGGCCCGCGAGTCCGCTGAATGGTGAGTCCCCGCGGCCATTGCGGTGGACTCGCAGTCCAAGCTGAGCGCGTCCGGGTCGATGGACGACTGCTGGTCCGCGGTCTACTCGTCGTCCCCGTGGCCCACAGCGCCCGCCTGCGGCACGCCGTACTCGTCACGAGGATAGAGGTCCGTGTTCAGCTCGGTCAGCGCGGCGCGGTCGTAGCTCTCGTCGTACTGCTTCGCGACGAAGTGCTTGCGGATCTGCGGGACGAGCACGTCGACGTCGAAGTCGAGGCCGCCGAGCTCGAGATAGGCCGTGGTCTCGGGTCGACGGAGCTGGTCCTCGAGCTTGTCGAGGTTGTACGGGATCGGTTGCATGCTGCCGATCAAGACCGTCCCAGCGTGAATCGCGTGCGGGAAGACCGAGACGAAGCTGTCGATCGTGCGCTGCGTCGGCGCCCACGACACCGCGAAGCCGCCGGGCTTCAAGTGATCGCGCAGCAGCTCGAAGTACTCGACGGAGTACAGATTGCCCGAGTAAGCCATCGAGGGCTTGAGCGCGTCGGCTTCGATCACGTCGAACAACTTGCCGCTGTGTTCGAGGTACGAGCGTCCATCGGCGTAGACCCACTCGACGCGCGGGTCGCGGATGACTTGGATCAAGCCGGGGTACGCCAGTCGTTCGATGCACTCTTCGATCGCGGGCATCTGAGACGAGACGATCTCGATGCAGGTGATGCGCTTCGTCGCGTCACGACTGCCCGCGCCGAACAAGGTGCCGCCCGAGCCGAGCCCGATGATCGCCACGTCCTGCGGATCCGGATGCATCATCACCGGCAGCATGCCGAGCACGACGTGACCGCCACCGAAGGGGTTGAGGCCTTGCCCTTGTCCGCCGGCGAAGAACTGGACCTTGTCGGACTCCGCGTCGAGCTCGAGCACGGTCAGTCCGGTGCCGTCTTCCGCGTAGATCATCAGTTCTTCGGGATGGCCCTGCGCGAACGACCACAAGGAGGCGCCATTCGGCATCACGATCACGAGCGCCACGAGTCCCACCGCACCGGCGATGCCGCGCGCACGAGTCGCCGCCGTGCTGATCAAGCCTTGCCCCGCTCGGTCATAGCGCGAAAGCAACCAGAACAAGACGCTGAACGAGACGAGCACGCGCAAGCTGAACGCCGTACCGAAGATCCGTAGCAACACCCAGCTGCCCACGAGCGAGCCGAGGGTCGAACCGACGATGTTCGCCGTCTGCAACCAACCGACGCGTCTGCCGAGGAAGCGCGCATCGGTCTGCACGACGCGCTGCAGCATCGGGAAGCTGAAGCCCATCAAGATCGTCGAGGGCAACATCATCACTGCCGGCACGAACACATAGACGGCGAAGAAGTCGTACAGCTGATAGCCGAGGCGATCCGGCAGCTCTTGGCCCTGCAGGACCATCCCGAGGGCTTGGATGATGCGCTCGGGCGTGATCGCTTTGCTGCCGCCGAAGTAGGACTGGATGCGCGTGAACATCTCGCCGTCACTGCCGCCGACGGCGAAGATCATGGCGAGCAACGCCAAGCCGGCTGCGGGTGCGATCCCCGTCTGACAGAGCAAGAACGCGCGGCTGGGGTTCCTCGCACGGCGAGCGAACGGGATGCCGAGCAGCATGCCGAGCGCGAGTCCGATCAAGAAGTGACCGAGCAGCGTGGCGAAGACGAAGGCGTTCGACTTCAGCAGCACGCCGAGCAGGCGGAACCAGACCATTTCGAGGCCCAGCGCGACGAAGCCGGAGAGCGCGTAGATCCCCATCCACGCGCGGAATCCCATGCGCGTCGGCACGAGGTCGGCGAGCTCTTCCTCCGCTTCAGCCGCCGGCGCCTCTTCGCGCAACGATCCGCCCCAGAAGTACATCGCCGCCGCGCCGACGGCGCAGAAGGTGTTCAAGCCCGCGCCGAGATACAGCGTGCCGTCGAGTCCGAGGTTGCGGATCAAGATCCACGCGGCCGCAACCGATCCGAGCGCCGCCCCCAGCGTATTCACCGCGTACAAGCCGCCGATGATCGACGAGGCACCCGCGACGCTGCGCGTCAGTCCCTTCGCCAATAGGGGCAGCGACATGCCCATGAAGAAGGTCGGCCAGAGCAAGCTGATGAACAGCGCGAGCGTCATCAAGACGGTCGACTGCGCCCAGCCGCCGAGCGCCTGCGGCAGGAAGTCGAAGTACACCCACTCGCTGACCAGTGCGAAGACTCCGATGCACAACTCGGCGATCGCGAAGCCCGCCATCGCGCCGCGGCGCTGCAAGCGGTCCGCGAGGCTGCCGCCGGCCAGGCTTCCGAAGCCCATGCCCGCCATGAACGCCGCGACGATCACCGTCACGGAGAACAGATCCGCACCCGAGAACAAGGTCAGGATGCGCTGCCACACGACCTGATACAGCAGTGCGGCGAAGCCGGACAGCAGGAACAGGACGAAGGAGAAGCTGAGGAGCAGGCGGGTGCGCATGGGGGGGTGCGTGACGCGGGACTGACTAGTTTCGAGTCGCGGAGGGAGCGGACTGTAGCCGCAGACGGTTCGTCGGTCGGACTCAGCCGGCCACGGACGGCCCGGTCTCCAGTTCGCCGTCGAAACGCTCGTAGAGCCCGGCGATCACCTCGGGTTCGCCGAAGATCAGCAGGCGGTCACCCTCTTCGAGGCGCGTGTGCCCGCGCGGGACCAAGGTGCGACCACCGCGCCGGAGCGCCGCGACCAAGCACCCCTCGGGCAAGCCGAGCTCCAGCAGCTCCAGCCCGACCCAGTCCGCCGCGCGATTCGCCTTGGTGACGCGCACCGAGACGTAGCGGTCGTCGCGCAGGAAGACCTCGCGCAGCGCGAGTTCGTTCTCAGCAGCGAGCCAGTGTTCCATGAAGTCCTCTTCGTCGATCCGGCTGGCGAGCTGTGCGAGCAGTCGCAGGTGCTGCGCCGGATCGTGACCGGGACTGACCAAGAAGAAGGCCGCGTGCACACCTTCGGTGAGCGAGGTCTTTCCGAAGACATCGCCCGCCAAGAAGCGCAGCTCCGAACGCACGCGCACGAGCGCCAGCAGCGGTCCGTCGATGTCCTCGAGGTGCATGTGCGGAAGCGCGACCCCTTTCGCGACCGGCGTCGCGCCCTTGAGCGTGCCTTCGGTGAAGCCGCGGACGAAGACATCGGGCGAGTGCCCCGAGCGCGCCGCGAGCGCGCCGCCCGCGAGATTGACGAGATGGTCGAAGTCCTTGGGATCTTCCACGTCGAGCACGACGGCGCTCATCACGATGGCTTCGAAGGGATCGTGATCGCGCAGACCCTTCTCCTTGAGGATGCCGCGCAGCTCCGAGTCGAGCCCCTTGTCCTGGCCTTCGCCAAGACGCGCGAAGACGTGGTAGATCGCGCCGTGACGTTCCGTGCGCGACTTGCCGTACCAGGTGTACCAGCCGACGCCCGCTACCAAGAGCACGCCGGAGAAGACCGTCGGCAGCCAGCCCATCTGGAAGATCAACGGGAATGGCGCCATCAGACCGATCAACGGAACCCACGGATAGAAGGGCGCCTTGTAGCCCGGGTCGTACGAGCCGATGCGACTCTCCCGCATCACGATGACCGCGCCGCACAGCAACGCGAACATCAAGAGCTGGAAGGCGCTGGCCAGCTTCGCGATCTTGAGCGGGTCGAGCAGCAGCACGACGGCCACGATCACGCCGACGGTGAGCAACACCGCGGGAACCGGAACGCCGCGAGCGCTGGAGACTCTTCCGAGCACTTCAGGCGCAAGCCCGTCTCGACTCATCGCCAACGGATAGCGCGATGAGGCGAGGATGCCGGCGTTCGCGACGGAGAAGAAGGCGAGGATCGCCGCGATCGAGACGAGCACCTTGCCCGTGGTGCCCGCCAGCACGGCGGCTCCATCCGCCATCGGGGTGTTCGTCGAAGCCAGCTCGTCCGGGGACATCACGCCGACGAGCACGCTGGTGCAGAGGATGTAGACGACGACTGCCGTGCCCAGCGAAAGGAACACGCCGAGCGGCAGGTTGCGCTCGGGATCGGCCACCTCCTCCGAGACGCTGACCATCTTCGTGATGCCGGCGTAGGAGATGTAGACCATTCCAGCCGTCGCGAGGATCGCGTCGCCGCCCGCTTCGAAGAAGCCGTCGAAGGCCTGCGGATCGATGGCCGGAATCCCGCGCGCAAGGAACACCATGAGCACTGCGAGCAAGCCAATCACCAAGTATCGCTGCAGGCTGCCGCTCTTCTTCGACCCGAGCAGGTTCAGTGAGCCGAACACGAGCGCGAAGAACACGGCGAGCAGCTTCACGACCCACGGACTCGGCTGCACGAAGAGCGCCAAGTAAGCGCCGAGCCCGACCAGCGCAAAGGCCGTCTTCAGAACCAGCGCGAGCCACGTGCCGAGCCCGCCCACGGTCCCGACCAGGGGACCGAGACTGCGCTCCAGGAAGTAGTACGCGCCGCCCGCGCGAGGCATCGCGGTGGACAGCTCGACGATGCAGAGCATCGCGGGCACCAGCGCCAGCGCCGACAGCACATAGCACAAGACCATGGCCGGTCCCGCGGCAGCGAAGGCGGGTCCGGGCAGCAGGAACAGCCCTCCCGACAGCGTCGCCCCGGTGGCCAGCGCGTAAACGTCGAAGAGCCTCAGCTCCTTCTTGAGCTTCGCCGGAGCGCTGGTTGCCTCATCCATCCGCGACATCCTATCCCAGCCCGGTGTCCGATCCAGCGCGGTGCGGCCCCTGAGGTGCGTTCTCGTCGATCGAGGAGCCGCTCGCGACGTTCAGCCGCGCCGACGGGCGACGAAGATCGCCCCGCAGAGGCCGAAACCGACGGCCTTCAGCGTGCCGTGCACCCCGCGCATCCAGGGGATGTCCAGCCAGTCGAGCGGCAGCTGATGGCGGACCGCATAGAGCCCTGCCAGCACCATTCCGAGGGACAGCGAGCTCGCCGCGATCCAGGCTCCGAACCGGGTCCCCCCCCGGGCTCGCCGGCCGGAGCGGAACAGCGCGGCCGCCACGAGCAGGCCGCCGACGGCGAGCAGTGCCGTGATCCAAGCGAACGGGCTGCGCCGACCGTCGAGCGCCGCGGCCGTCACCAGCGGCAGCACGACTCAGGCGAAGTGGAAGTGGATGGCGGTCAACAGCACGATCGCGGTAGGCAGCTCCAGCGGTCGCACGCCGAGTCGATCGAAGAGCGTCCATGCCGCGCCGACGATGCCGAGCAAGGGCGCGGCACCGACGCACAGCGCGGTCGGCGACGCGAAGAACTCGCGCGGCCGCAGGCCCAGCGCGGCGTCGACGCCGAAGGCCGCGAGCAACAACGCCCACGGCAGCGCGGCGAGCGTCGCGACCACGCCGACGTCCAGCGACTGCGCGACGGCCAACGCGATCAGCGCGACGAACCACCAACTCGTCAACCACGCACCGCGCGGCCGTACGACTGTGCGCAGCATGCTCGCTCGCTCGAGGAAGCTGGGCAGCAGCAGCGGTAGGCAAGCCGCGGGTGCGAGCACCAACAATGCGCGGGCCCAGTTCGCGTCGTACGGATGCGGTGCAAGGTAGAGCACGACGACCAACCAGGCCACCCCGCTGAACAACGCGGCGCGCGGATCCGTGAGGTGTTTCGCGGGGTCAGCGGCGATGGGAGCGTGGCTCACGACTTCAGCTCCTCACGCACGGCAGCGATCATGTTCGCGCCGGAGTCTGCTGCGAACCGAGCTTGCAGGTGGTTCGCGAGCGGCGGCATCAGGCGCGGCAAGATCTTCTTCCAGCGCGAGAACGAGCGCAGCCGGTAGACGACGCGGTCGTCGTCGCAGTGCCGCACTTCGAAGCGCTCTTCGCCGCGTGCGTGGTGTCCGGGAAGTGCGCCATACGTCAGCGCTGCGACGCGCGCACCGTCTTCGCGCCCCTCCGCCGGAAGCAGACGCGCCGCGGAGATCCACCACAGCCCGAACAAGTGCATTTGCAGGATCAGCACGCTGCCATCCGGCGCCGTGACCGGATTCGGGTGCGCGTGCAGCCAGCTCGGGAGCGCGCGCCAAGCGAAGAGGGCCCGCTTGGCCGCTTCGAAGCACGGCGCTCCGTGTCCGAGGTCCCAGCTGCGGTCGACGTGACGGTATCCCGCCGGCAACTCGCCGGCCGTCACGCCGAGCTCGGAGTAGTTGAAGTCCACCGCGCGCTTCGCGGTCCGCAGTGCTTTCAGCTGATCCACGCGCCGTGCACGCAGGTGCGGAAGCTGCTCTCGAAGCGGATTCACGCCGCACCCGCCGTCAGCTCACGCGCGAGCCTCAGGAGCTTGCGGCGCAGGGGCGCGATCAGCGGTAGGCCCGAGAGCTTCACCGCACTGGCGATCAGCGCGCTGCTCTCTTCCATCAAGCGCCAGGTCTTCGCGCGCCCCTCGGACTCGTCGTGCACCCAGTACAGCAGAATGCCCATGTGCCAGGTCCAGAGCAGCTGCGGCAGCTCGGCGGTCAGGTCCTTGGGCAAGGGCTTTCGCATCCCGACGACGACCTCGCGGAAGAGCTCGATTGCGTCTTCGCGCACCTCGCGCGAGGCGGCGCTGAACGGGTTCAGCGGACTGGTGGGATCGGCGGCGGACCGGAACAACACGCCGGCGAAGGGATGGTAGGGCTCGACCGTCTCGAGCTTGGCCGACATCGTCGCCCGCAAGCGATCGCGCAGACCGTGCGCCGCCGCGATCCGCGGGCGCGCCACGACGATGTGCTCGGCGTGCGTGCGGGCGTAGAAGGCCTGCACGAACTCCTCCTTCGATCCGAAGTAGTAGTAGGCGTTGCCGGTCGAGACGCCTGCGCGCTCGGCGATGGCGCGGATCGTCGCGCGCTCGTATCCGACCTCGCCGAGCAAGTCGATCGCGGCTTGCAAGATGGCGGCGCGCGTGCGCTTGGCCTTGGGTCCCAGTTCGCGGGTCTCGGGCGCTCTCTGCATGGTGATCCTCGCGCAGCCTTCCCGGCGCGACGGTGCGCCATTCTTGAACTCGTTCAATTCCGATCCTGCAACGCGCCGGGCCGGTCCGCCAGCACTTTCTGAACACGTTCAGATCCCCCTGCAGGTCAGCCGCCGCTTCGGCAGCCGCGAGCGCCGAAATGGCAGCTGCACTCACCCCAAACCTACCCTCACGGCCTCCAAGGCCGGCTCGAGCCTTGGCACGCCAGTTGAAAAGTGGTCCGCAGGAAGCCGCCAGGAGGCGGCCGGCAACCGCGGGCGCGCGCCTCACGCACGCCCCACAACCAAATGGAGACTGAAGACATGAACCTCATTCCTCGGCGACGCGGCGAGGTGTCCCGCTACACCTCCAACCCTTTCCTGACCCTCTCGCAGAACCTGCCCTTCGACGTCCAGCGCATGTTCGACGGCATGCTCGACGACACCTGGAACTCGACCGAGACCGGTGAGCTCACCATCCACCTCGACGTGCAGGACACCGAAGACGCGCTCGTCGTGCGCGCCGAAGTGCCCGGCGTCGACAAGGACGACCTCAAGATCGAACTGCACGACCGCACGCTCACGATCAGCGGTGAGAAGCGCGTGGAAGAGTCACGCGAGACCGACAAGCAGGTCTACAACGAACGCCGCTACGGCAGCTTCACACGCTCGCTGACCCTGCCGATCGACGTCGACAACGAAGCCGTGGACGCCAGCCACGCGAACGGCCTGCTGACCATCCGCTTGCCGAAGACGATGCGCGAGCAACCAAAGCAGATCCAGATCAACAGCAATTGAGACCCGCGAACTGAGCGTGCGCCGCCGCCGAGCCTCCGGGCCGCCGGCGGCGCACGGTTCGTATCGAGGTCGCTAGCGCACGCCTCTGATGACGTAGCCGGGCACGCCGACCTCATCTTCGATCTTCGAGCGCTCGACCAGCTCAGCTCGGCGCTTGAGGTTCCCGAGGCTCGCTCGCAGAGCGCGCATGCGGTGGTGATCGCGGTCCGGCACGCCTTCCAAGTCGAAGCCGTAGACGCGCACCAACAGGTAGCCTGCGGAAGAACCGGAACTCGTCTTGAGCGGGACGAAGACGTCCCGACCAGCCAGCCAATGAAAGTCGGACGAGGTGGAGTAGATGTCGGTGACCAAGCGTCCGCGCTCGTCGCGCCGATTCAACATGCGCAGGTCGCACTCGTAGTCGCTGAACGGGAACGGCAAGTCGCAACGGAAGTAGAGCCGCAGTCCGCTGAACTCGCCGCGCTCCTTGGATCGCCCGCGCCAAGCGGATCCAGCGACCGGGTAGATCTCCTCGAAGTCCGCGTCGACGTGTTCGGGGTAGCGCGCGTAGTCGTTCTCCACTTGCTTGATCGCTGCCAGATCGGCATCGATCCACAAGGCCGCCTGGTTGAGCGTCGGCGTCGTCTTGACGTCGGTCCACGGCGCTCCGGCTTCGTCCCCCAGCGTCCACTGCTGTCCCTCGAGGATTCCGTCCCGAGCGTGTTCTTCTTCCGGATCCCAATCTGCACCGACCAAGTGATCGTCGAAGCAGATCAAGAACAGTCGCCTGCCCCACTCGGTGAAGAGCTCGGGGCGCTGTTCCGCGAGTGCATTCCACCAGGTGCTGCGCTGCGCGAAGTCCTTGCCGCGCGAAGCCGTCAAGAAGTCCCCCAGCGTCTCGATCGTGTTGCCGTCTGCATCGAGCAGTCCGAAGCTGATCGCCGCCAACGCCTCCATCTCGGCCAGCAAGTTGGGCTGATCGTCCGGCGGTGCGGCCGGTAACGACCAGTTCAGATCGAAGGTCGTCGCGTCGAGTGCATCCCACTCGATCGCCTCTTCTTCGACGACGAAGGGAACGGGCGTCTCCGCACTGATCGCGAAGGTCAACACTGTGAGTGCAGCGAGCTGGATCACTCTTCCGCCTCCACGCGCGTGAAGAATTCGCGCAGTGCGGGAACGACCTGCTCCGGGCGCTCCTCGTGCGGATAGTGCCCCGTGTCTTCGAGCAGCAACAGCTCACCGCGGGGCAGGTCGTCGACGAAGCGCGTCGCGTAGACATCCGGGGGATACGCGATGTCATTGGACCCCCAGACGACCAAGGCCGGCTGCGTGATGAGCGGGATCTCCGTCGCGCGAGTTCCGTTCTCGTCCTTCGCGAGGTCGATCATCGCCTTCCAGTTGTGCGCGTTCGAGCAGACCAGATAGAACTCGTCGACGCGCCCCGGAGGCACCGTCCCGAAGTGCGGTTCGAGCGCTGCGGTGATCCGGTCGCGGGAGTTCAGCATCCAGCCGAAGTCCGCGAGTGAGCTCTCACGCATCTGGACCTCTTCGCTGAGCCAGTCCTCTTCGCGTCGCTCATAGCCGGACGAGTCCAGCAGCACGATGCTCGCGACGCGCTCGGGATCTTCCAGCGCGGCGCGCCAGACGAACTCTCCGCCGTACGAGCTCCCCGCGAGGTGCATGCGCTCGATTCCGAGTGCCTTCGCCATCGCGATCACGTGCCGCGCACAGACGTCGAAGTCGTAGGGCGCCAAGTCTCCCGGCGCCAGACCGTGGCCGACGACCTCGACCGCGTAGACGTCGCGATCGGTGCGGAAGCCCTCGAAGTCCGGCGTGCCGTAGATCACTTCGCTCCACGCGAAGAGCGTCGAAGGCGTTCCGTGAACGAGCACCAACGGGATCGTTCCTTCCCGCGGCTCGAGAGCCGGGGCGTGGTGGTAGACGAACTCCATCGAGATCGACTCGCCGTCGTGATCCAGCTCGAGCTCACCGCGCTGCAATCCGGATTCGGCGACCGGACGGTTCTTATCCAGCTCCGAGAGCTGCACCTCGAGCCGCTGCTTGCTGATGGAAGTGCACGAGAGGGAAAGTGTGCCGGCCGCGACGATGGCGACGCAGATCGGCAGGCAGGTCAGGAGGGAGCGGTGTTGTTTCTTCACACGAGTCACATCGCCAGCCCTCGCCACCCGGATGCAGGACCGGCGACGGTTCTCCGGAATTCGGAATCCACGCTCTGCTGATCTTCGATGGGTCGGTCGTGAGCACTTCTGAAGCACTGCTTCCCGCCTGGGGCGCCGCGGCCACCGCGACCATCATGTTCCTCGCTTGGCTGCGCCAACGACGAACCGAGAACGCCGGTGTCGTCGACGTGCTCTGGGCCTTCGCGATCGGCGGCCTCGGAGTCGCCTACGCGCTGGCGGCCGACGGCTGGATCGGGCGCCGTGCGCTCGTTGGAGGCATCGTCGCGATCTGGTCGGTACGCCTCGGACTACACCTCGCCCAGCGCGTCTTCAGCGAAGCGGAAGACGGACGCTATGCCGAGATCCGAGCCTCGAAGGGCGAGACAGCGAATGTCTGGCTCTTCTGCTTCTTCCAAGCGCAAGCCGCGCTCGCGGTCCTGCTCAGCTTGGCAGTGCTGGTCCCCGCCAGCGCGAAGCTCGAGGGCTTCCGCGCGTGGGACTTCGCCGCGCTGCTCGTCTTCGCCGTCTCAGTCACCGGCGAGACGATCGCCGATCGCCAGCTCGCCGCGTGGCGTCGCGACCCCGCCAACCGCGGGCGCACATGCCGCAGCGGACTGTGGGCTTGGTCGAGACACCCCAACTACTTCTTCGAGTGGCTGCACTGGCTCACCTACCCGCTGATCGCGGTCGGCCTGCCCGGAGGCGCGTTCATCTGGCTCGCGCCTGCGCTGCTGCTCTATCTGATTCTCGCCGTCACCGGCATCCCGCCCACCGAGGCGCGCGCCATCGAGTCACGCGGTGACGACTACCGCGACTACCAACGCACCACCAACGCCTTCTTCCCCGGTCCGCCCCGAGCGCAGGCCGCACGGAACAGCTCATGAAGACAGCCATCCAACTCGTTGAGCGCGGGCTCGTCCCCGGACCCGTTCTGCGCCGCGGCATCCGCAGCTTGCTCGAGAAACGCGTCGAAGAGGAACAGGAACGCCAGCGCGGCGGACGCGAACGCGCGATCGAAGCGTGGGCCGAAGAGATGCGCTCCTCGCCGATCGCGCTGGTCCCGGAGCTGGCCAATCAACAGCACTATGAAGTGCCCGCCGAGTTCTTCGAGCTCGTGCTGGGGCCGCATCGCAAGTACAGCAGTGCGTTCTACGAGAACAGCACCGCGACACTCGCGGAGGCCGAGGCATCCATGCTCGCGCTGACCTGCGAGCGCGCCGGACTGCGCGACGGCCAGGAGATCCTAGAACTCGGCTGCGGCTGGGGATCGCTCAGCCTCTGGATGGCTCAGCGCTACCCTAACTCGCGCATTCTCTCAGTATCCAATTCCGGTTCACAGCGGCACTCGATCGAGACGCGCGCAGCGGCGGCCGGGCTCGACAACTTGCAAGTCGTGACTTGCGACATGAACGAGTTCGACACGGACCGCCGGTTCGACCGCGTCGTGTCCGTCGAGATGTTCGAGCACATGCGCAACTGGGAGAGCCTGCTCGGCCGCGTGGCCGGCTGGATGCGCCCCGACGCGCGCTTGTTCTTGCACGTCTTCGCGCACATCCGCTTCGCCTATCCCTTCGAGGTGCGCGACGAGACCGACTGGATGAGCCGGTACTTCTTCTCGGGCGGCATGATGCCCTCGCACGACTTGATCGATCACCTGCGCACCCCCTTCGAGGTCGACCGGCGCTGGGTCGTGTCGGGCGACCACTACGCGCGCACCAGCGAGGACTGGCTGCGCAACCTCGAACAGCGTCGTGACAGGGTCATGCCGATCCTCGCGGAGACCTACGGCACCGAGAACGCCCGCCAGTGGTTCCATCGCTGGCGCGTCTTCTTCCTCGCCTGCGCGGAACTCTTCGCCTGGAAGGACGGATCGAAGTGGATCGTCAGCCACCAGCTGCTGCGCCTCGAGGAGCCGCGCGCGTGAATCACAGCGCAGCAACATCAACGCTCGAGCGCGGTACCAAGAGCCTCGTGCGTTGGTTCGACTCCTGGGCCGACGACGACCGCGACCAAGGCGATCCGACGACGATCGACTGGTTCCGCATCAGTCCGTTCATCGCGATCCACGCCGCGTGCCTGGGCGTGCTGTGGGTCGGTTGGTCGCCGTTCGCCGTGCTCTTCGCGGTGGGCTTCTACCTGCTGCGCATGTTCGCGATCACGGCTTTCTATCACCGCTACTTCTCGCATCGTTCCTTCCAGACCTCGCGGTTCATGCAGTTCTGCTTCGCCTTGCTCGGCTCGACTGCTGCACAGCGCGGACCGCTGTGGTGGGCCGCGCACCACCGCGCACACCACCGCCACTCCGACAAGGAAGGCGACGTGCACTCTCCCGAGCAACAGGGCTTCTTCTACAGCCACGTCGGCTGGATCCTGGTGCAAGGGAACTTCCGAACACGGGTCGAGCTCGTCCCCGACCTCGCTCGCTACCCCGAACTGCGCTTCCTCGACCGCTTCGACTCGCTGGTTCCGCTGGCGACCATGGCGCTGCTCTACGCTCTCGGAGCCGCCCTGGAAGCGTACGCGCCGGGACTGGGCACCAGCGGACCGCAGCTCTTCGTCTGGGGTTTCGCGATCTCCACGGTCGCGCTCTACCACCTGACTTTCTCGATCAACTCGGTCGCGCACCGCCTCGGCTCGCGTCGCTTCGAGACGCCGGATGCGAGCCGCAACAACTGGCTGCTCGCGATCTTTACGCTCGGCGAGGGTTGGCACAACAACCATCACCGCTACCAGGCGTCGGTGCGCCAAGGCTTCAAGTGGTACGAGCTGGACGCGTCCTATCTCGTGCTGCGGGCCGCCGCCGCCCTCGGGCTGGTCTGGGATCTGCGCCCGGTCCCCAAGCGCATCCTGAGCGAAGGAGCGTCGCGATGAAGATCGCTGTTGTCGGTACGGGCATCTCAGGATTGGTCGCAGCTAGAGAACTGACGAAGCATCACGAGGTGGATGTCTACGAGGCCGCGCCGTACGCGGGAGGGCATACGAACACCGTCGACGTGATCGAGGATGAGCGCACGCTCGCCATCGACACCGGCTTCATCGTGTTCAACGAGCGCACCTACCCGAACTTCTGCCGCCTGCTCGGCGAGCTCGGCGTCGACCGGCGCACCAGCGACATGAGCTTCTCCGTGCGCAGCGAGCGCAACGGGCTCGAGTACAACGGCACCAATCTCAGCGGTCTGTTCTCGCAGCGTCGCAACCTCCTGCGCCCGAGCTTCTGGCGCATGATCCGTGACATCATGCGCTTCTATCGCGAGGCGAAGGCCGTGCTCCTGAATCCTGATGACGACTTGTTGTTGGGCGACTACCTCGAGAGCAACGGCTACTCGCAGTCTTTCATCGAAGACCACCTGATGCCGATGGGTGCTGCGGTCTGGTCCAGCACAGCCGAGGGCATGCGCAACTTCCCCCTGCGCTTCCTCGTGCAGTTCTTCGAGAACCACGGGTTCCTGCAAGTCGACGACCGACCTGACTGGCTGACGATCCGCGGAGGTTCGCGCTCGTACGTCGAACCGCTCACCGCGAGCTTCCGCGATCGCCTGCACTTGAAGACTCCGGTTCGGGAAGTGCGACGCGACACTCATGGCGTCATCTTGCGCACGGCGGCAGGAGTGGAACAGCGCTACGACCGCGTGGTGCTCGCGACGCACTCGGACACGAGCCTCAAGATGCTGAGCGACGCCGGCCCGCTGGAGCGCGAGATCCTCGGAGCCTTCGAGTACCAACCGAACGAAGCAATTCTGCACACCGATCGATCAGTGATGCCCAAGCTGAGGCGTGCCTGGGCCAGCTGGAACTACCACGTGCTCGATCCGCCGAGTGAGCTGCCGACGGTGACGTACTGGATGAACCTGCTGCAGGGTCTCGGCTGCCGCGAGGACTACTTCGTCAGTCTCAACCGCGACGAGATCGATCCCATGCGCGTGTTGCGTCGCATCTCCTACGCGCATCCGGTGTTCACAGCGGCGACGGTCGCGGCGCAGGCGCGCTTCGACGAGCTCGACGGCTCCGACCGCGTGCACTTCTGCGGCGCCTACTGGGGCTACGGCTTCCACGAGGACGGCGTGAAGAGCGGCCTAGTGGTCGCCGAGCGCATCGCCGCGTCCGCCGAAGAGGTCGCCGCGTGACGAACAGCTTCATCTACGAAGGTCGCGTAGACCACCTGCGCAACGGGCCCCGCAGACATGCGTTCAGGTATCGCATGGCGCTGATCGCCGTCGACCTGGGTGAAGTCAGCGAACTCTACGGCCGCACGCCGTTGTCCGGATACGAGCGCGCCGGCCTATTCAGCTTTCGGCGCCGCGAGTTCCTGGGAGACCCCGCCGTCCCCCTCGAGGAAGCCGTCAAGCGTCGCGTGAGCGAAGAACTGGAGTTCTCGCCCGCGGGTCGCGTGGTGCTCGTCACGCAGGCTCGCACGCTCGGCTACCTATTCAACCCCGTCAGCTTCTACTACTGCTACGACGGCGAAGACGAGCTCTGCGCCATCGTCGCAGAGATCACGAACACGCCGTGGAAAGAACGTCACAGCTACGTGCTGGACGCGCGCGGCAAGTCCGACGCCGAGACGCTGGAGTGGACCTTCACGAAGGACTTCCACGTCTCGCCGTTCTACGACATGGATCAGACCTACGTCTGGCGCTTCACGCCGGCCGCAGAACAGCTGCAGGTGACGATGGTCAACCTCCAGGACGGCAAGCCTGTGTTCAGCGCTTCGCTGAACCTGACTCGCCGGCCATGGACCACTCGCAACCTGCTGCGACTCCTCTGGCGCTATCCCGCACAACCCCTGCGCATGCACCTCGCCATCTACTGGCAAGCCGCACGCCTCTGGTGGAAACGCACCCCCTTCTTCACGCACCCCAAGAAGCGCGCCGCCATCAGCGACGCCACGCCGTCATGAACGAACGCAGCGCTACGCATCCGAAGCTGTCCGCTCCCGTCGCTGCCAAGCGCCCCTGGATCGCGGGACTCGTCATGAAGCGCCTCGCCGCACTGCAGGACGGCGAGCTGGAACTGCACGAAGCCGGAGCTCGCCACCTGCTCGGTCGACCGGCAGTCGACGAGCTGCACGCGCGGATCAACGTGCACGATGCGCGCTTCTGGAAGGCGATCGCTCGCGGCGGTTCCATCGGCGCGGGTGAAGCCTACGCGAAGGGCTGGTGGACCAGCCCGACCCCTCAGGACGTGGTGCGACTGATGGTCCGCAACCACGACGTGCTCGAGGGCGTCGACGGCGGACTCGCCAAGCTCACGGAACCCTTCCGACGCTTCGCGCACTACTTGCGACGCAACACCCAGTCGGGCAGCCGATCCAACATCAGCGCGCACTATGACTTCTCGAACGAGTTCTTCGCGCTCTTCCTCGATGAGACGATGACGTACTCGTGCGGCATCTACGAGCGCGACGACAGCACCCTGCAGGACGCATCCATCGCCAAGATCGACCGCCTGTGCCGCAAGCTCGATCTGCAGCGCGGCGATCACTTGCTCGAGATCGGCACGGGCTGGGGCGCCTTTGCGCTGCACGCCGCACGGGAGTACGGCTGCCGCGTAACCACCACCACGATCTCGCAAGAGCAACACGACTTCGCCGCGCAGCGCTTCGCCGAGTCGGGCGTGGGCGACCGCATCGAATTGCTGCTCTCGGACTACCGCACCCTCGAAGGCCAATACGACAAGCTCGTCTCCGTCGAGATGATCGAAGCGGTCGGACACCAGTTCTACGACACCTTCCACCGCCGCTGCATGGAGCTGCTCAAGCCCGATGGCCGGATGGCGATCCAAGCGATCACCATCGCGGATCAACACTACGAGCGTGCCAAGAACTCGGTCGACTTCATCCAGGCGCACATCTTCCCCGGCTCGTGCATCCCGAGCGTGACGGCCTTGTTGTCCTCCGCCACGCGCGCGAGTGACCTGAAGCTCGTGCACCTCGAAGACATCGGTTCGCACTACGTCCACACGCTCGCGGATTGGCGTCAACGCCTGCGCGACAACTGGAAGCACGCGAACGAGTTGGGCTTCGACGAACAGATCCTGCGCCTCTGGGAGTTCTACTTCGTCTACTGCGAAGGCGGCTTCGCGGAACGACACATCAGCGACGTGCAGATGATCCTCGCCCGACCCGCAGCTCGCAACGCACCGATCCTGCCTGTCCTTCAGGCATGAACCTGCTGCACTTCCTGAGCTTCCAGGGCGTCTGGTTCGCGGCCGTTCTGGGAGCAGCACACGGACTCGGCTGGCCGGGTCCGGTTGCACTGTTGCTGCACGTCGTCCTGCACCTCTCGGCAGTTCCTGGAGCGCAACGCGTGCGGGAAGTCAGAGCACTCGCGTGGGCCGGACTGGCCGGCCTCGTGATGGACAGCGGACTGATGCACCTCGGCGCGACCGTCTACCCGACGAACACCATCCACTTCGGACTCTGTCCGCCGTGGATCGTCGCGCTCTGGGTTGGCTTCGCCAGCCTCCCCCGTTACTCGCTCGCCTGGTTGCGCGGGCGCACGGGGCTCGCCGTGCTGCTCGGCGCCGTCGGCGGACCGCTGTCCTACTGGGGTGGAACCCGGACGGGCGCCGTCGCGCTCTCGGATCCCTGGTGGATCTCGGTGGCGGCGCTCAGCGTGCAGTACGCCGTCGTGACCCCCTTGCTCTTGCGCTGGATGCCTGCACGCTCGGCTTGACGCGCGACGCGCTTGCGCGACGGGCGCTAGACGGCCGGCTGGCCGCCATGCAGCGCCGCTGGGAGGCGGTCCGCGTGGTCGATGAACAGCAGCTGCAAGTGCTGCTCGAGGGTCAGTCCCCCGAGCTCGCGGGCTTGCCGGCGCACTACGAGAGCGAGGGCTGGGACAACGTCTGCTTCCTCGTCGACGAGATCTGGATCTTTCGACTCCCCCGCCGCGAACTCGGCGCGCGCTTGATGCAGCTCGAGAACGCGCGGCTGCCGCTGATTGCCGCGCGCTCGACCTCGGCGTCGTACACGCCGCGATCCCCGCCGACGCGCACGCGGCCTTTCGCGAAGCCTACGGACCGATCACCGACACGCAGTGGGCCGCCGGTCGCTTCAAGGCGCTGCACAGCTCCCTGATGATCGTCGCCTACGGCGTCGACCTCGGCGATCGCGCGCTGGTGGTCGAAGGCCTGAAGTCACTCGAGCGGATCGCGCGCTGAACTCACGCTCCCGGGCTAGACTGCCGCGATGCTCCGCACTGCAATTCTCCTGGCGGTCCTCCTCGGGCTCCTGCCGTCCTGCAGCGACGATGCCGCGCACCCCGATGTGGTGATCGTCGTGATCGATACGCTGCGCCCCGACCGACTCGGCGCGTACGGCTGCGACCGCGAGCTGACCCCGAATCTCGATCGCATCGCCGCTGCCGGCGCGGTGTTTCGCGACTGCCAGAGCCCTGCTCCGTGGACCGCGCCTTCGCTGATCTCGTTGATGACGTCGACCAGGCCGGGCGTGCACGGCGTCACGCACTTCCCCGTACCCGGCACGCTGGCGCCCCGCGTTCGCACGCTCGCCGAGGAACTGCAAGCCGCCGGCTACGCCACGGCGGCGTTCACCGAAGGCGGCTACGCACAAGCGTCCTTCGGGCTCGGCCGCGGGTTCGACGTATACCCGGGACACGCAGGCGATGAAGACGGCTTCCACTCGAACGTCGAAGCTCCCAGCCGACTCAAGGCCACCCTCGACCGCGCGCTGATCTGGTTGGCCGAAGAACGCGAAGAACCGCGCCTCTTGTTCGTGCACACCTACGAGGTGCACCACCCGCTGCGGCCGCCCGAGTCTGACCTCGCCGCGCTGCGCCCTGGCTACTCGGAAGCGCAGGAGCTCGAGACGGTCCGCAACATCATCGACCGCTGGAATCGCCTGCAGACCATCGACGAAGCGGGAGCGCGCGCGCTACGTCGCCACTCGTTCCACCACGACTTCGCGAACATGCCGAGCGTGCTCGGTCCGGACATACTGTTGCGCGCGTGTGCCGCCGTCGGCGTGCCGCTCGAGAAGGATCGCGCCCAGCTGTCGCCGGACGAGCTGCAGTGGCTGCAGGACCTCTACGACGCGGAAGTGCGCTACACCGACCGCGAACTCGGTCGCTTGTTCGAAGCGCTCGACCGCAACCCCGGCCCGAACGGTACGGTGTTGATCGTGACCAGCGACCACGGAGAAGGCCTCGGCGCGCACGGCCGACTCGGACACGGCGAAGACTACAGCGAAGAACTGATGCGCGTGTTGCTCATGATTCGCGCCCCCGGCGTCACGCCCGGTCCGGTCGACGAACTGGTGCGCACGATCGATGTAATGCCGACGGCTCTCGCGCTCGCGCAAGTCGACCCTGAGGACCCCGCGATGCAAGGGCGCAACTTGTTGCCGGTGCTGCAGGGCTCCGCTGCGGCATCCGAACAAGCCGTGGGACAAGCGCTCAGCTCGCGCGGCGGACGCGATCCACGCCGCAGCATCAAGCGCAACGGCATGCGACTCGTGCTCAACGCGGCGACTGGCGAGCGCTGGCTCTACGATCTCGAGGCGGACCCCGGCGAACAACAGAACCTGACGGACGCACGCCCCGACGTCGCGCGCGAGCTCGAAGCGCGGCTCCGTGAAGAACTGCGTCGCGACGCGTTGCTGCGCCAACTTCTCGGCGATCCGGGCACGAGCGAAGAGCTGACCGACGACCAGTTCGACGAGCTGAAGCGACTCGGTTACGTCGGCGACTGAGTCGCTTCAGCGAGCATCTTCGACCCAATTCAGACTGCGTTCGACGGCCTTGCGCCAGTCGTGCATGCGCCTCTCGACGCGATCGGCTGCGAGCTGCGGCTGAAAGACCCGCTGCGTCGACCGCGACGCGCGCAGCGCTTGCGCATCGGTACAGATGTCTTGTGCCAGCGCCGCCATCGTCGCGGCGCCCAGCGCGGTCGACTCGAGGTCGCCGCCGCGCTCGACTGGGATGCCCAAGAGATCCGCTTGGAACTGCAACAACAAGTCGTTCGCGGCCATGCCGCCGTCGACGCGCAGGGCGGGTGCGGGTAAGCCTGTGTCTGTTCGCATCGCATCGATCAGCTCGCGCACCTGGAACGCCGTCGACTCGATCGCAGCGCGAGCAATGTGCGCTCGGCTGGAGTGGTGCGTCAAGCCGCAGATCACTCCGCGTGCGTCGGGACGCCAGCGCGGCGCGAAGAGTCCGGAGAACGCCGGAACGAGGTGCACATCGCCGTGGTCAGGAACGCTGAGCGCGAGCGCTTCGACATCTACAGCGTGTTCGATCATGCCGAGCTGATCGCGCAGCCACTGGATCAGCGATCCCGCGACAGCTACCGAGCCCTCGAGCGCATAGCTCGGAGCCGTGCCGGGCAGCTGATAGCCGACGGTGGTCAGCATGCCGGCGTTCGACTTCACCAGCTCGTGCGCGGTGTTCCAGAGCAGGAAGCAACCGGTGCCGTAGGTGTTCTTCGCATCACCGGCTTCGAAGCAGCGCTGTCCGACCAGCGCGGCTTGTTGATCACCGATCGCGCCGCAGATGGGCACGGACGAGCCGAACGGACCATCCTCCGGCGTGTTCGCCCAACCGCCTGGTTCCGCGTTGGCCACGATGCGCGGCAAGATCGCCGCCGGAACCCCCATCCACTCGAGCAGCTCCGCGTCCCACTCGCCGCGCTCGATGTCGACCAAGAAGGTGCGGCATGCATTGGTCAAGTCGGTGACGTGCACGCCGCCATCGGCACCGCCCGAGAGGTTCCAGATCAGCCAGGTCTCGATCGTGCCGAAGGCCAAGTCGCCGCGCTGGGCCGCTGCGCGCAAGTCGCTGCGCTCGCGCAACAGCCAGGCGAGCTTCGGACCGGAGAAGTAGGTGGCGATGGGCAGGCCGGTGCGCGCAGCGAGTTCGTCCGCGCGCGGATGTGCGCGCAACTCGTCGCAGATTGCCTTGGAGCGCGAGTCTTGCCAGACGATCGCGGGCGCGCACGGTTCGCCGGTCTTGCGATCCCACAGCAGAAAAGTCTCGCGTTGGTTCGTGATGCCGATTGCAGCGACTTCCGCGGGCTGAGCATGGCAGCTCGCGAGCGCTTCCGCGATCACTTGCTCCGCGTTGGCGAGGATCTCCGCCGCGTCGTGTTCGACCCAGCCGGGCTGCGGCATGGACTGACGGTGTTCGCGCTGGGCACTCGCCAGCTTGGAGAAGTCCGGCGCGTAGACGATGCAGCGCGTGCTCGTCGTGCCTTGGTCGATAGCGGCGATCAGCGTCCTCATGCCGTCAGCCTAGCCCGGAGTATTCATGAACACGTGCTCCAAACACAGCAGATCGGTTCCTGTCGGTGCTTGGAGGGATCTGGCGATGAAGGCGACCCTGAACGGGTCGTCGAGGAAGCCGGAATCCTTCAAGTGCAGTCAGGAGCCGAGAGGCCGGCGATGCCGGCCGGCTGCGCAGTTTGGGGTGCGTGTTCATGAAAATACTTCGGGCTAGCGGCCGCGACGCGCTAGAACAGCAGCAAGGGCACCAGCAAGATCAACCACAGCACGCCCAAGTAGCGCCAGTACCGTCGGCAGAGCTCCAGCCCGCGGGCGAGGCGCGCCGCTTCGACCGCTCCGGAGCCCGCATGACGCCCCACCACGAGCAGCGCCACCAGGCCGCCGACCAGGTGCAGCGCGTGCAGCACCGTAAGCATGTGGAACAACACCGCCTCGATGGCCCGGCTGTAGAGGCCGAAGCCGTCGACCGACATGGTCCACCAATTCCATGCCTGCGCGAGCAGGAAGAGGACGCCGAAGAGCGTCGCACGCCGCAGCGCGGACCGAGCCCCCTGCGCAGGGACCGCGAGCGCACGCTCAGCACGCCACAGGAAGAAGGTCGCGACCGTCAAGCCGATGGAGCGGCCGAGGCCGATCGTCTGTTCGTAGTCGGCCTGGTCCGCGCGCACGATGATCGCGCCGATCAAGGCCGCGCCGAACAGCATGGTCAATGAGGCGAGGAAGATGGACAGGCCGCAACCGGTCAAGTCGTTGGTCGACGAAGGAACGTCGGGATCTGCGGGATTGCCGCTGTTCCACGGACCGGGACCTTCACCGCTTCGAAACGTGAACCACATGGTCGAGGGCCGAGACGCGTGACGCGCCGCGACTCTCTCAGGAGTCTAGCGCGCTTGAAGATCGATCGTCCGCGCGTCGATCTCCGGCTGGTACGCGCCGCGGTCCAGCAAGGTCATCGAGACGAACAGGAAGACGAAGACCAGCGCACCGAGGATCACGACGGTGTGGAAGCCTTTGTCGTAGCGCAGGTGCATGAAGTAGAGCGCCACGAGCGTCGCCTTGACCGTCGCGATGGCCATCGCGACGACCAGGTCGATGCGACCGAGGTCGTACTGAGCGGACCAGACCGTCAAGCCCGTCAGGACGACGAGTGCCCCCCAGATGCCGAGCAGCATCTTGATCGACATGACGTGCGCGCCGCCCGCTGAGTGATCGTGTTGAGACATGCCTTCGGCTCAGTGAATCAGGTAGAGCAGCGGGAAGAGGAAGATCCAGATCAAGTCGACGAGGTGCCAGTAGAGCGCGGTGAAGTCGACCGGCCCGTAGTAGTCGGGCCTGAAGTGCCCCTTGATGGCGCGCACCAAGAGCCAGATGTAGACGCCGATGCCGATGATCACGTGCAGGCCGTGAACGCCGGTCATCGCGAAGTAGATGCCGAAGAAGATCTTCACGTTCTCCGGCTCAGGACCTTCAGCCGGTGCGTGGCCGGTGTCGTAAGCGACTTCCTCGACCGGCACGGCGCTCCACTCGAGGGCTTCACCGGCCGCGCCGGCCTCGATGCCGACGTCGGTGACGGCGACGGACTGCACTTGGTAGTACTTGCCGGGCAGCAAACCATCGTGGAACTTGTGGCTGTACTCGACGTACTTGATGCCGAGGAAGCCGAAGGCACCGAGGATGGTCAACGCGAGCGTCAGGATCAGCCCTTTCTGCTGGCCGAGTTGTGCGCAACGCACGGACCAAGCCGCAGTCAAGCTGGAGCAGATCAGCACGACCGTGTTGATGCCCCCCATCTTCGAGTCGAGGAACTGCGCCGCGTAGCTGAAGATCTCCGGGTGCTGCGAGCGGTAGATCGCGTAGGCGCAGAACATGCCGCTGAAGAACAGGATCTCCGTGACGAGGAAGATCCACATGCCCAGCTTGCCGGCGTCGAACTGGTGTTCGGCGTCCTCGAAGTGATCGGCGATGAACGGCCCCTTAGAGACCGCCTCGGCGTCGTGCGGCAACGCGGCCGTCTGATTCGCAGTCGTCATCGGTCAGTGGGCCCGAAACTCGGGAGTCGATGCGACGCGTGCGTAGCCGCCGTCGGCGGCGTCGAACTTCAGGTCATCGAACTCGTAGGGCTCGTGGACGTGCGGCGTGTGGTGGAAGTTATGGTGGATCGGCGGCGAGGCGGCTTCCCACTCCATCGTCGCGGCGCCCCACGGGTTGGCGGGCGCGCGCTCTCCGTTCTTCAGCGACTTCAGCAGCACGACGACGATGCCGAGCAGACCGAACCCGAGCAGCACCGTGCCGACGGTCGCGAGCTGGTGGTACGAGATGAAGTCTTCTTCGAGGTAGTGCCAGTAGCGACGCGGCATGCCCTTGGCTCCCAGCGGGAACATCGGGAAGAAGGCCACGTTGAAGCCGACGAAGGCGACCAGGCACGAGATGGCCGAGCCCTTCGCCGAGTACATCCGACCGAACATCTTCGGCCACCAGTAGTGCAGGCCACCGAGGAAGGCGAACAGCGTCCCGCCGACCATCACATAGTGGAAGTGCGCGACGATGAAGTAGGTGTCGTGCAGGTGAACGTCGGTCGAGAGCGTTCCGAGGAATAAGCCCGTCAGTCCGCCGATCAAGAACAGGAAGATGAACGCGAGCGCGTACAGCATCGGCGTCGCCAAGCTGATCGAGCCCTTGTACATCGTCGCCATCCAGTTGAAGACCTTGATCGCCGATGGGATCGAGACGCTGAAGGTCAACGCGCTGAAGATGGCCGATGCGAGCTTCGACTGGCCGCTGGTGAACATGTGGTGTCCCCAGACCAGAAATCCGAGCAACGCGATCGCGACGCTCGAGTAGGCGATCATCTTGTAGCCGAAGATCGGCTTGCGGCTGAACACGCTGACCAGCTCGGAGACGATGGCCATCGCCGGCAGGATCATGATGTAGACGGCGGGGTGGCTGTAAAACCAGAAGAAGTGCTGGAACAGCACCGGGTCGCCGCCGTTGTGCGGGTCGAAGATTCCGGCACCGGTCACGCGCTCGAAGACGAGCAACAACAACGTGATGCCGAGCACGGGTGTGGCCAACACCTGGATGATCGCCGTCGCGTACATACCCCACAAGAACAGCGGCATGCGAAACCACGTCATCCCCACCGGTCGCATCTTGTGGATCGTGACGATGAAGTTGATGCCGGTGAAGATCGAGCTAAAGCCCAGGATGAACGCGCCGGTCGCAGCGAAGATCACGGCGGACTGCGCTTCGACGCTGTATGGCGTGTAGAAGGTCCATCCGGTGTCGAGCCCGCCGGTGGTCAACACCAGGACGAAGAACACCGCTCCGAACAACCACAGCCAGAAGCTGGCCAGGTTCATGCGCGGAAAGGCGACGTCCTTCGCACCGAGCATGAGCGGCAAGACGAAGTTGCCGAGTGCCGCGGGGATGCCCGGGATGATGAAGAGGAACACCATCACCGCGCCGTGCAGCGTGAACAGCTGGTTGTAGCCGTCCGCGTCGACGAAGTCCTCGCCCGGGTAGAACAGCTCGAGCCGCAGTGCGAGCGCGAACAGTCCGCCGAGGAAGAAGCTCGCCGAAATGGCGATCAAGTACATCACACCGATGCGCTTGTGATCGAGAGTCAGCAGCCACGACTTCCAGCCGCTCGCGCAGCTCAGGTAGTCGGGTTCGACGGCGCCGGTGGCGGTCTGTGTCTGAGTGGTGCTCATCGTCCGTTGCTACTGCTCGAGGGACTTGAGGAAGGCGATCAGCGCGGTGATCTCCGCGTCCTTGATCCGTCCCTGGAAGGTCGGCATGACCGGTTCGTAGCCCGCGAGCACCTTGGCCTTGGGCTTCAAGATCGACTCACGGACGTAGTTCTCGTCGAACAGCGCGGTCGAGCCGTCGGCGAGCGCGCGTTCGGTCCCCCACACGTCCTTGAACGTCGGACCGTTGCCCGAGGTCCCGTCGAGCGAGTGGCACTGGCCGCAGCCGCGCAGCTGATAGACCTTCTTGCCGCCTTCGACGGGCGAGAGCTTCGAGAGGAAGTCCGAGTCCTCACGCAACCAGTTCTCGAAGGAGTCCGGGCCGTCCTGCGGGTGAACGACGACCTTGGTGATCATCTCTGAGTGCTGCGTTCCGCAGTACTCGGCGCAGAACAAGTCGAAGGTCCCAACCATCGTCGGCGTGAACCACGCCTTCGTGTAACGACCGGGCAGGACGTCCATCTTCTCGCGGAAGGCCGGCACGAAGAACGAGTGGATGACGTCCTCGGAGGTCATCAGCATCTGCGACTGCACGCCCACCGGCAGGTGCAAGACGTTCGTCGTATGACCGTTCGGGTAAGTGAAGTTCCAGCTCCACTTCTGCGCGGTGACATTCACCTCGTAGGCGTCGGTCGGAGGCGTGCGCTTCTCCAAGTAGCCGACGAAGCCCGTGTAGAACATGTACACGACCAACGCCGTGGGGATCACGCTCCAGACGATCTCGAGCACCGTGTTGTGCGAGGGCGACTTCTCGGGCTCGACACCTTCACGACGTCGGTAACGGATCACGAAGATCGAGAGGATCGTCATGATCAGCAGGAAGAAGAAGACGCTGACGTAGAGGACGAAGTAGAAGAGGTCGTCCACCTTCGCCGCGTTCTCTGCGGCCTGTGCAGGGAACCAGAAGGTCCCGTCGCCGGCTTGCGCGAGTGTGAGCATCATGCGACTGCACGGTCAGCGGTCCGCGCGCGTCGACTGCGCACCAACCAAGAGATCCCGGCCACCAAGGCCAGGATGGTGAGCACCCCGCCGAGGCGCATCGAGGCCCACGCGAAGGTGTAACCGCCGGTGCCCGGGTCGTAGTGGAAACAGAACAGCAGGATCACATCGATGGTCGTGCCGATGCGACCCGACGAGGCTTCGACGAGAGCCATGCGCAAGTCCCGCGCGGGGACCTCGACGCCGTAGAGGTAGCGCGAGACGCGACCGTCCGGCGTCAGCAAGATCTGCACGGCGGCGTGCACGTACTCGCCGGTGTCTTCGATGCGCTTGTAGCCGAAACCGACGGCGTCGGCGGCAGCACGCACGTTCTCGGCCGAGCCGAGCAGGAAGCGCCAGTCCCCCAGCGAGGGATCGACGCCGAGCTCTTGCAAGTAGCGCTCGCGAGTCTCCGCAGCGCGCTCGGGCGACTCGAGGGGATCGAGCCCGATGGTCACGACGCGGAAGTCTTCGCCGAGCGCCAGGCCCGTCTCCGCCATCGAGTCGACCAGTCCGTTGAGCTGCAAGCTGCAGAGCATCGGGCAGTCGCTGTAGTTGAAGGTCAGGATGACCGGCAAGTCGTTGCCGAGCGCATCACCGAGCTTCAGCGCGGTGCCTTGCGAGTCCGTGAACTCGAGCTCGAGCGGCAAATGATCGCTGAGCCGTTCTTGTACGTCGACCCCACGCGTCTCTTCCGGTTGGTTCCAGTTGAGCTGCGCCCACGAAGGCACCGCCAAGCAGCCTGACGCGCAGGCTGCCATGAGGAACGACTGGAAGATCGCGGGGCGGGTCACGTCGTACCGTCGAGCCGGACTAGAACGAAGCGCTGGGAGCATTCGCCGCGATGTCGCGGGTCACGAGCTGCATCGCTTGCTCGACCGGAATCGAGAGCTTGCCGTGCTGCTGGTCGACCCAGCTGTAGCCGTCGAGCGTCGCGCGTTGCTCGGCGAGCAGCACGCGCAGCTCGGAGCTGCCTTCGGCGGCGTTGCGCGCAGCGGTCTGCGAGTCTTCAGCCTGGTAGTAGAGGACCTGCAAGCAGAGCACGGTCACCAGCGTGACGACGGTTCCGACGACACCGATGACGGCGATCGCGGGCGTGTTCAGAGCGTCTTTTTCAACCATGTCGATATCCGTTGAGTCGGGGAACTAGCCCGAAGTATTCATGAACACGCACCCCGAACTGCGCAGCCGGCCGGCATCGCCGGCCTCTCGGCTCCTGACGGCACTTGAAGGAATCCGGCTTCCTCGACGACCCGTTCAGGGTCGCCTTCATCGCCAGATCCCTCCAAGCACCGACAGGAACCGATCTGCTGTGTTTGGAGCACGTGTTCATGAATACTCCGGGCTAGATGTTCTCGAAGGCCAGGGATTCGTTCAGGCGCGGATCGCGCAGCGGAACGAGCGGCCGCCCGTCCATGCGTCGCAGCAAGCCTCCGAAGAAGAGGCCGCCGACGCCGAACAGGCAGGCGAAGTCGATGAGTCCGATGGATACTCCCTCGGGCGAGTGCGTCGGCATGATCAGCCAGTAGAGATCCACCAGGTGCATGCACAGCAGCGCCACGGCCCACATCGACAGCAGCAAGCGATTGCGCTTGATGTGCCGCGACAGCAGGCCGACGAACGGCAGCAGGAAGTGACCGAACAGCAGCAGCAAGGAGACGTACTTCCAGCTGCCGACCCAGCGCTGCTTGAACCAGATCGTCTCCTCGGGAATATCGCCGTACCAGATCAGCATGAACTGACTGAAGGCGATGTAGCCCCAGAAGAAGACGAAGGCGAACAGCAGCTTGCCGAGGTCGTGGTAGTGCTCGGTGGTGACGATGCCGCGCAGCTCACCGCGCTGCTCGAAGCCGCGCGCCAGTAGGACCAGAGCGGCGAACAACGCCAGCGCGCTGCCGGCGAAGATGTAGATGCCGAAGATCGTGCTGAACCACTCGTACGAGAGCGACATCAGCATGTCGAAGGCGAAGAAGGTCAGCGTCAGCGCGAACGCGAGGACCGACGGCGCGGCGCGCGTCTGCATCCACATCGTCAGCGACGGATCACCCGTGTCGTCCTGCGCCAGCGAGCGACGGTTGAACGCGCGCACCAGCAAGGTCCAGACGCCGACGTAGATCGCGACGCGCACCAGCAGGAACCAGCCGTTCAGGTACGGCGCCTTCTCCTGCAGCAGGTGACTCTCGGCGAGCTCGTGCTGATCGGCCCAGTGGTAGAGCTGTCCGTTGCCGAAGATCGTCGGCACGACGATCGGCAGCAACAGCAAGCCCATGAGCGGCAGTGAACCGGCGAGGTGTTCAGCGAGTCTCCGCACGACGACGGACCAACCCGCGCGCACCAGGTACTGGACCAGCACGAAGAACAGGCCGCCGAGACCGAGCGTGATGAAGAAGCTGACCGCGAGCAGCCACGCGTACTGCAGATGCGCCAGTCCGCCGTCTTGGACCAGGCCCAGGACCAGCGCGAGAGCGCAGAGCCCTGCGCCGACAGCGGTGATGAGCATGCCGCGCCCGGCGAGGCCGGTCGGGACGACTTGGGCGCGCTCGGGCGCCGCGCTGTGCTGATGCGCGCTCACTTGAAGTTCCTCTGCTGGTCGGCCGGCAGGTCCTCGACCGTCGCGTTGCGGCTGCGCTGCAACGCGCGCAGGTAAGCGATGACGGCCCAGCGGTCGTCCACCGACAACTGAGCGGCGTACCCCGGCATAGTCCGCACGCCCTTCGTGATGACTTCGAAGAGCCGGCCCTCGGCGAGGGTCTGCAGGCGATCCTCGTGGAGGTTCGTGGGCGGCACCCAGGCGCTCTCCTCGAGCTGTTCGGCGCGCACGGCGATCGGCCCGCGCCCGAGTCCGTCGACACCGTGGCAGACGCCGCAGTAGATGTCGTAGCGCTGGCGGCCGCGCTCCATCACCTGTCCGTCGATGTCGTACGGGAATCCGGTCCCGAGCTGGCCGGCAACCTGACCGGTCGCGCGGTATTCGTCCTCGATCCACTCGCCGTGGGCCAGCGTGCCCTCGACCGGCGCACGCATCGAACGACCGTCTTCGAAGATCAGCGACGATGACTGGGCCTTAGCCTTCGACTGGAAGTCCATGTCGGGGACGATGTGAATGCGCGGCGTCGTGCTGGTGCCGTAGCGTTCCATCGCGATCAGGGCGGGCGGAATCAACGCGATCGAAGCACCGACCATCGTCAGCTGCTTGATGACGCGCGGCACCACGGCGGGCGACTCGTCGCTCTCGCAGGCTTCGATGCCGATCGGGTTCGTGGACGCGAGCAGCTCGCGCGTGGCATCCGCTTCGAAGCAAGCGTCCGCCGCTTCGATCGAGATCGCGAAGCGATCCGCGGTCACGCGTCCGAAGCCCTGCGTGCGCAGCAGCGGGTTCGAGAGCAGCGGCAGCCTGTTCAGCGCGAGCATGCCGAAGAAAGTCATGAACGCGCTCATCAGGATGATCACCTCGAAGGTGACCGGGATGGCCGCGGGCAGACCGAAGAGCGGCTTACCCGAGATCAAGAAGGCGTAGTCGCGCCCGTTGGTCCACCACTGCATCAGCAGCGCGCCGGCGCAACCCGCCAGCCCCGCGCCGAGCACGAGCCACGGCAAGATCGTCGGGCGGATGCCCATCACGGGATCGATGCCGTGCACGGGGAACGGCGAGTGCGCATCGAAGCGCTTGTAGTCGGCTTCGCGCACGCGGCGCACCGCGCTGAGCAGTGAGTCGACGTCGGCGTAGTACGCGACCAGACCGTGCAGGTTCGAGGCGCTCATCGGGCGGGCTCCTCAGCAGCTTGTCCGTGAGCGGCGTGCGCTTGCGGCAACACCGTCTTGACCTCCGCCATCGCGACCATCGGCAAGTAGCGACAGAACAACAGGAAGAGCGTAAAGAACAGTCCGAAGCTGCCCGCGAAGGTCAGCACGTCGACCGCCGTCGGCTTGAAGTAACCCCAGCTCGACGGCAGGAAGTCGCGGCTGAGCGAGATCACCGTGATCACGAAGCGCTCGAACCACATGCCGACGTTGACGAGGATGCAGACCGCCATCATCACCCACAGGTTGGTGCGCAGCTGCTTGAACCAGAACAGCTGCGGCACGACCACGTTGCAGATCGCCATCGTCCAGTACGCCCAGGCATAGGGACCCATCGCACGGTTGATGAAGGCAAAACGCTCGTACGGGTTGCCGCCGTACCAGGCGATGAAGAACTCGATCGCGTACGCGTAGCCGACCATCATCGACGTGGCGAGGATGATCTTGCACATGATCTCGAGGTGCTTCATCGTCACCAAGTGCTTCAAGCCGAAGAACTGGCGCGCCGGGATCATCAGCGTGACCACCATCGCGAAGCCCGAGAAGATCGCACCAGCGACGAAGTAGGGCGGGAAGATCGTGGTGTGCCAGCCGGGCACTTGAGAGACGGCGAAGTCGAACGACACGACCGAGTGCACCGAGAGCACCAGCGGCGTGGCGAGACCGGCGAGCAACAAGTACGCCTTCTCGTAGCGGTGCCACTGACGCGCCGAACCGGTCCAGCCCATCGAAGCGAGCCCGTAGGCGAACTGCCGGACCTTGCCCTTCGCGCGATCACGCAGCGTCGCGAGGTCCGGGATCATGCCCATGTACCAGAACATCAGCGAGGTGAGCGCATAGGCGCTGACCGCGAAGACGTCCCAGAGCAGCGGTGAACGGAAGTTCGGCCACATGTCCATCTGGTTCGGAACCGGGAACAAGTAGTACGCCATCCACACGCGACCGATGTGCACGGCCGGGAAGATGCCCGCGCAACAGACGGCGAAGATCGTCATCGCTTCGGCGAAGCGATTGATCGACGTGCGCCAGCCCTGGCGGAACAAAAACAGGATGGCGGAGATCAGCGTGCCGGCGTGGCCGATGCCGACCCAGAACACGAAGTTCACGATCGGCCAGCCCCAGGCGACGGGTTGGTTGTTGCCCCACACGCCGACGCCGTTGAACAGCAAGTAGCCGAGCATCCCGAACATCACCGTCATGCCGGTGACGCTCGCGGCGAACGCGATGTACCACGCGCGCGGCGTGGTCGGGCGCTCGGCGATGCCGCAGACGTCGTCGGTGATGGACGCGAAGTCGTTCTCGCCCGTCATCAGCAACACGCGCTGCGTCGGGTCGTCGGACAGGACGTCGACCACCGGAGCGGCGACGTGAGCGGGCTTCGGCTCAGTGGCTGCTGTGATGACCATGGTCTTCCGTGGCGGCCTGGAGCGCCGGGTTGGGATTCGTCACGCGGGCGAGGTACTGGTTGCGCGGGCGGATGTTGAGCTCGCCGAGCAGGGCGTAAGAACGCGGGCCGGCGTGCTGCTGCGCGACTGCGCTCTGCGGGTCGGCGAGGTCGCCGAAGACGATCGCCTTGGGCGGGCACGCTTGCTGACAGGCGGACTGGATCTCGCCGTCGTAGATCTCTCGCTGCTCGTTCTTTGCGGCGATCTTGGTCTTCTGGATGCGCTGCACGCAGAAGGTGCACTTCTCCATCACACCACGGCTGCGGACGGTGACCTCGGGGTTCTGAGCGAGCTGCAACAGCTCGTTCTCGGGCTCGTCGAGGAACGCCGTGTTGTTGAAGAAGTTGAACCGGCGAACCTTGAAGGGGCAGTTGTTCGCGCAGTAACGCGTTCCGACACAGCGGTTGTAGACCATGTCGTTGAGGCCCTCTTGCGTGTGCACCGTCGCGGCGACGGGGCAGACTTGTTCGCAAGGGGCGTGCTCGCACTGCTGGCAAGCGACGGGCTGCGTGACGGCTTCTGGCGCGTCGGGGTCGCCGGAGAAGTAGAGATCCATGCGGATCCAGTGCATCTCGCGGCCCTTGAGCACTTGTTCCTTGCCGACTATCGGAATGTTGTTTTCCGCCTGGCAAGCGATCACGCAAGCGTTGCAACCGTCGCAGGCGGACAAGTCGATCGACATGCCCCAGCGATGGCCGTCGGGCAGCTCGACTTCTTTCCAAAGCGACTCGAGCGGCGGGTGGTGCACGACGTGCTGCGCGAAGTCGGGCTGTTTCGCGAATTCGGTCGCCGTCGCAGTCGGGACCAAGCGATCGAGGCGCGACTCGCGCGCTTCCATCCCCGCCCCGTCGATCATGTGGTGATCGGATGTCGTAGCGAGCGCGTACTTGCGCCCCGTGCCGTCGACACGCGCGCCGCGCACGGTCCACAAGCCGGTCGTCTTGCGCAGCGGTCGAACGTCGACGCCGACGGCCGTGACGTCGGCGAGCTGGCTGCCCCCCACCACGCCCGCGGCCGAGCGTCCGTAGCCGAGCGCGACGGCCACGCTGCCCAGCGCCTGACCGGGAGCGATGTAGACCGGCAGCTCGAGCGTCGAGCCGTTCACCGTCAAGCGCACGAGTTCCTCGTGCTCGATGCCGAGGTCCTTCGCGGTCGACGGACCGACCATCAACGCGTTGTCCCAGGTGAGCTTCGTCGTGTAGTCGGGCAGCTCTTGCAACCAACCGTTGTTCGCGTAGCGACCGTCGAGCAGCTTCGGGCAGCTGTAGAAGTTCAGCTCGAGCTCGCTGTCGGCGCTGAGTTCCGCAAGGCGGTACTGCGCTTCGTCGCGCAGCGACGGGTTCGCCGCGGGACGGCGCGAATCGGCGACCAAGCCGTCGTGCAGCGCGCGACTCCACTGCGCTTCACCGAAGCTCGCCGCGAAAGTCTCGCGGACCAGTTCCAGCGCAGACTCGTCCCGGCCGAGCAAGCCGGCAAGCAACTCGATCGTCGAGCGTGCGCCGAACAGCGGCAAGATCGTCGGCTGGACGATGCTGTGCGTTCCGTCCCAAGCGAGCGCATCGGACCACGACTCGAGGAAGTGCGCTTGCGGGACGTGCCAGTCACAAGCCTGCGCAGTTTCGTCGGCGGTCAAGCCGAAGTGCACACTGGTCTCGACGCGCTCGAGCGCCGTGGCGACATCGACGTCGGCGGGCGCGTCGTAGACTGGGTTGCCGCCGAGCACCAACAGCGTCTGCACTTCACCGGCAGCCGCACGAGCGCACAGCTCGCGCATGTCGCGCGAAGAGCTGCGCGTTCCATGCGGAACGGCCGCCCAGCTGATCGTGCGGCCGACGCATCCGAGCTCGTCGTGCAGTCGGGCGACGCGCGCATGCGCTTCCGCCGGTTGGTTCTTGCCGACGACCACGAGGCACTCGCCGCGGTGCGCGAGCAGATCGGCGCCCAGCGCGTCGATGAACTGCGCGACCGTCTCGTTCTCTCGGAGGCGACGCGCGCGAGCTCCGGGCTTCGGCGCGCCGAGCTTTGTGCCGCGCGCTCCGAGCACGCGATCCTCCAGCAGCTCGAGCAGCGCCGGGATGTCGGACGAGCGCACCGGCAGGCGATGGTCGGCGGCAGCTCCGACCGAGGTGAAGCGCGATTCAGCGACGTACAGGCGGCTCAGTGCTCCGGATTCCGGTCGGCGATTCACGCCGAGTTCGGCGCTGTGGCGCACGCAGTCCGGGTGATCGCGCAGGAAGTCCGAGTCGAACGAGACGATGCGACGCGCGCGACGTAGGTCGTACCGAGCGCGCAGCGGTTCCCCGAAGGCCAACTCGGCACCGGCGATCGTGTTCTCGTCACCGGCCGGTTCCCAGACGACCCAGCCCGCGCGCGGGAAGCGCTGCTTCAGCTCGGCGCGCAAGCGGGCCTCCGTCGGCGAGCTGGAAGCGCGCGCGATGAACCCGATACCCGCACCTTCGTCTCCGCGGCCTCGGTCGAAGGCGGGCGCCAAGCTCGCGAGGCAAGCGTCGAAGCTCGACACCGTGCCGCCGCGCGTCACGTCGCGACTGCGCTCGGGATCGTAGAACTCGAGGATCGCGGCCTGCGCGTGCACATCCGTCGCGCCGTTGCTCGAAGGGTGCAGCGGGTTGCCTTCGATCTTGACCGGCCGACCGTCGAAGGTCGTCACGCGCAAGCCCTTGGCGGCTCCCAGCATGTCCATCGCCGTCGCGAACGACTTGGTCGCACCGGGGATGAAGTGCTCGGGCCTCGAAGAGAAGCTGAGGATCCGCTCTTCTTCCCAGCTGCAGCCGGAGGCCGTAGCAAGCGCAGCGGAGGCACCGAGCAGCTGCAGGAAGCGACGACGATCGACGCCGGTGAGGTCCTCGGGCGCGATGTCCTTGAACTCGCGGCTCGCCGCTTCGACGAGCTGCGGGTCGTTCTCGAGCTCGCGCAAGCTGCGCCAGGGAGTTGTGCTGTGGTTCGTCATCTCGGTCACTAGCGGTGACAGGTCGAGCAGTCGGTCGAAGGCGCGAGACGTCGTTCGTCGATCAAGCGCTGCCCGATGTCGCGCGCATCGCCTTGCGGCTGCCACGCGAGGTCGAAGACCTTGTCGACGGGCCGCACGTGCGGCGCGGGATCCCGGTGGCAGTCGAGGCACCAGCCCATCGAGAGCGGTTCGACTTGCTCGACGACTTCCATCTGATCCACGCGGCCGTGACACGACACGCAGCTGACGCCGCGCGTGACGTGCGCGCTGTGATCGAAGTACGCGTAGTCAGGCAGGTCGTGCACGCGTGCCCAACGGATCGGGCGATCGTTCGCGATCGCTTCGCGCAACGGTCGCAGCAGCGGGCTCTGCGGCTTGATGCGCGAGTGACAGTTCATGCACGTCGCCGCGGGCGGGATCGCGGCGTGCGCAGCTTCCTCGACCGTCGTGTGGCAGTACCGACAGTCGATGGCGAGCTCGCCGGCGTGCAGCTTGTGGCTGAACGGGATCGGTTGCTCGGGCGCGTAGCCGACGGCGAGCGTCTCGGGAGAGGCTCCGAACGCCAGCAGACCGACGAGGTAGACCGCCGACAGTCCGGCGACGACCGGTAGGCCGCGCACGAGGGCGTTGGTCCAGCGAGGGAAGTGGAATCTCTGCATGCGCTGAGGGGTTGGTCGAGGCCTCGGCCGAGGACCTGGAAACCCTTCCGGAGGGGTTCCGACAGGCCGTCCATCGGACCTTCGACCGGGCAAGCTAGAGAGAGGAGAAGGCACCGCCCATGCGGCAAATCGTCGCATGGGAGCGGCCCGGCGCATTGCGGACAACGGGCTCTGCTACGGGCTGCGCTCGAGGCCTGCGACAGTCCGCCGCACCTCTCGCCCGAATCGGAGGCAGGGGCGACTAGCGGCCATCTGAAGCGCTGGAGGGGTGCGGCGGAATGTCGCACCTCGATCGATCGACACGCCGCTCTCCCGCATCCACGAGCCGAATAAGCAGACTCGCGAGTCCGCTGGAAGAACTTCGGACGATTTCGTCAGGCCGGCGGCCGCTTCTGCAGCTTGCGCTGGAGCGAGCGCCTGTGGATGCCCAGCCGGCGGGCGGCTTCCGAGACGTTGCCACCGCAGTCGGTGTAGACCCGCTGGATGTGTTCCCACTCGGCACGAGCCAAGCTCGGCGCTTGGTAGTCCTGCGTCTGCGCTTCCGGATCCTTCTGTTCCGCGCGCTCGAAGGCGGCGAGCAAGTCGTCGGCGTCAGCCGGCTTCGGAACGTAGTTCACCGCGCCGAGCTTGATCGCTTCGACGGCCGTCGAGATCGAGCCGTAGCCCGTCAGCACCAAGATGCGCGTCGCGGAATCGATCTCGTGGAGTGCCTTGACGAGCTCCAAGCCGCCCTTGCCCGGCATGCGCATGTCGACGACCGCGTACTCGGGCGAGTCGTCTTGCGCGAGGTCGACCGCCTCGTCGAAGTTGCCCGCGGTGCGCACTTCATACTCGCGCCGACGAAAGGCCTTCGCGAGTCGTTCGCGCAACACGACGTCGTCGTCGACGAGCAACAGGCTCTTCGCGGACTGCTGGTTCGTCTGTGCTTCGGTTTCGGTCATGGCTCGAGTGCGTCTCCGGTCTCCGACATCATGCACCAGAGTCGGTGGGTCGCTCCAGGGGTCCGATCGGCAATGCGACGATCACCCGCGTGCCCACGCCGGGGCGCGACTCGATGCGCAGGCTGCCGCCCAAGCGCTCGAAGGTGCTGCGCGCCAGGAACAAGCCGAGGCCCATGCCTTGGCCCGGTTCCTTGGTCGTGAAGAAGGGATCGAGCGCGCGTTCCAGGACCGCTTCGTTCATGCCCTCGCCGCGGTCGAGGATCGAGATCTGCAGCGCATCGTCCACCAGTTCCGCAGCCAAGCTGACCCGCGCGCCGGCCGCCGAGGCATCCACCGCGTTCTTGACGATGCCGCGCAGCGCCATCGAGAGCCCCGTGCGCGGCACGAAGAGCCGTCGATCTCGCAGCTCTACCGCGACATCGACCACCACGCTCTCGTTGTCCGGCAACTCCGACACCGTCGCTTCGAGCAGCTCGCCGACCGTCAAATCAACCATCGGCTCCCCCACTTGCGTTCCCGTATCGATCGTCATCTGATCCAGGATGCGCCTGCACGACGCGACTTGTTCGCGGATCAGCCGCGCGTCTTCGAGGGTCTCTTCGTCGACTTGCCCGCGCTCGAGCTGGTACGCGAGCTCCGAAGCCGCGACCGCGATCGTCGAGAGCGGCGTCGCCAGCTCGTGCGCCGCACCCGCCGCGAGCGTACCGAGCGCTTCGATCCGATCGCGGCGCAGGCTCAGCTCTTGTTCCTGTTGCAGCTCGACTTCGTGCGCGTGTAGCGCGCTCGTCACGCGCGTCACGAAGTAGAGGATGACCATGATCGCCGTCGAGAAGGCGACGAGTTGGCCGCGCGGCAAGTGTTCCGCACCGGGCCGGACCGCGGGGAACTCGCGACTGGTGTAGAGCAAGGTGCCGTAGCAGAGCACGGTCAGCAGCGAGACGGCTACGGCTCGACTCGGTCGCAGAAGCACGGCGGCGAGCACCAGCTGCACGACGTAGAAGACGCTGAACGGATTCGCCACGCCGCCCGTGAGGTACAGCAAGATCGACAACAGCAAGACGTCAACGGCCATCACGCTGATCTTGATCGCGCGCACCAAGGCGACGAGGCGCGGGCTCTCGCCGCGATTCCGCGCGCCGTGCGCCCAGTACTCGAGCCACGCGTTCGAGAGCACTTCAAAGACCAGCACGCTCAACACGCCGCGCCACGGCAACTCGATGCCGACGCCGAGTCCGACGACCAGCACGGTTCCGAGCTGCCCCAAGAGCGCGGCCCAGCGCAGCCGGATCAGCCAGGCGAGGTTGATCCACTCGCGTTCGCGAAGGACCGGGGCGCCGGCCGGACTCAGACTCTCGATCATGGCCGGGAGACTAGCCGGATTCCCCGCGCATTTCTCCCGCTCGTCGCGGCTTTGCAGCGCCCTTCGGGCATCTCGTCGTAGTCGACGAACACTCGAGCTGCGTGGCAAGGCTCACCGTAGATCGAGCCTCGCCGGATGACCCCCGGCGTCGTGCGAGTCACCACCCACAGCAGAAGCAGCCGTCCTTCGAGCTGCTCGATGCGCATTCACGCGCCGAGTCGGCGCTGGATTCGATCGATCAGCTCGCAGAGCGCGACGCGACCGACCAGGCCGCCTTCCGGCACGAGCGCGCTGCAGAGACGCTCGACGACGGAAACCGAGCACCGGGAAATCGTTTGCGGCTTCGGGCTCCAGTCCTGCGGGACGGGCCGCCGATGGGACCCGCGGTCCCACGCATCCCCATGCCCCCCGAGCCGAACTACTCTCACCCGCCCGAGATTCCGGGCGAGCACCGCCGTCGTCTGATCAACGCCGTCGCGGCGTTGATCTGCATCTTGTCCGTCGGAGTCGGCGGCTTGATGTGGATCGAGAGTTGGGACTTCTGGCGCGCCTTCTTCTTCACCTTGATCACGGTGACGACCGTCGGCTACGGCGACGAAGGCATCTCGGATGCCGGCGAGCGCTTCGCTCTCCTGCTACTGGTCGGCGGCATCGGCATGGCCTCGTACACCTTCGCCTTGGTCGTGCAGACCATGGTGACCAACCAGTTCGCTTGGAAACGACGCATGCACACTCGCATCAACAAGCTCGAAGGCCACGTCCTCGTCTGCGGCTTCGGCCGCATGGGCCGCACCATCTGCGAAGAACTTCTGGCGACCGGCACTCCCTTCGTCGTGATCGAACTCGACGTGATGGCCGCGACGGAAGCGATCGAGATGGGCTTCGCCGTGGTTCAAGGCAGCGCGATCGAGGACGAGATCCTGATCGAAGCGGGCATCGAGCGAGCGACCCACATGGTCTGCGCCACCGATCAAGAGAGCGAGAACATCGTCGCGACGCTCAGTGCGCGACAGCTGCGCAGCGACATCACGATCATCGCGCGCGCCGAGCGGGCGGAAGAGATCCGCAAGCTGCGACTCGCCGGTGCAACGCGCACCGTCGCCCCGTTCCACCTCGGCGGCATCGAGATCGCGAACGCGATCACTCGACCGCGCGTCGCCGAATTCCTCGCGGCCTCGGTCCGCGCCGAGAGCGAAGTCGGTCTTGCCGAGATCACCATCGGTGCCGAATCACCGCTGATCGGTCGCTCGCTCGCCGACTGCGGCTCCAAGGAGGCGTCGCACATCTCCTTCGTGACGCTCGAGCGTCCCGGTGAGTCGCCGATCACTCCTCCGCGCGGCACGCTGACGCTCGAAGCGGGCGACCTGCTGATTGTCGCGGGCGAACCCGACCAGATTCGTTGGATGCGAGACGAGGCCTGCCGGCACCCCGGACAACCGGAATGCAGCGCGATCGATGCCGATGGCGTGCTCGCCGCGCTCCCCGCGAACGACGAAGAGCACACCGGGATCGAAGCTTCGCGCTCGACTCGCACGGGCGGTGCTTGATCCGGAGCGCGGTCACTGGCAACCTCCGCCGGCACCGCCATGGAGCCCCGAGACAAGCCTTCGCTGACTGAAACCGCCCTCGGCCCCACATGGCGCTGGTCGCTGCTGCTCGCCGCTGTCTGCCTGCTGTACTTCTTTCAGCTGGGCGGCCTGCACAACGTCAAGATCGGCGACGAGACCAACTACCTGCAGCTCGCGCGCGTGACGTCGCAGCTGCCGGGTTGGTTGCCGCTCTCGACCGATGAAGGTCCGTGGAGCACGAAGCCGCCGTTGCTCTTCTGGCAAGGGATCGTGTCGACGCAGTGGTTCGGAGAGTCGCTGTTCGGCTACCGGCTCGTCAGCGTGCTCTACAGCCTCGCGACCGCCGCACTCGTCGCGCGCTTCCTGCTGCGCGAACGCCGTGACACGACGCTCGCCATCTTCGGAGCACTCGTCTTCCTCGCGTGCTTCTCGACCTTCCGCTACGGACGCGCGTACCTGACCAATCCGCCGGAAGTCTTCTGGAGCTTCCTCGCCTTCTCGATCGTCGCGCACTGGAAACCGCGCACGGCGCGCGCCGTGTTCCTCGAGTGGACCGCGCTGGGACTGATCCTCGGCGTGATCACGCTCTACCGCTCCTTCGCGCTCGTCGCCCCCTACTGCTTGTTCCTCAGCGCGTGGTCGTTCCGCGAGCGGGGTTGCAAACTCGGCCCGTTCTTGAAGCGCGACGTTCCGCGCCTCGCTTGGGTGCTGCTGCTGGGGCTCGGGATGTTCTCCACCTGGTTCTGGTTGGACCCGGACCCGCAGGAAGTCTGGGGCACCTTCGTCAGCGGCGAGAACGCCGGTAAGGTCGACGATCTTGGCTACCTGCAAGGTCTGTTCAGCGGGCCGGACAGCTTGATCAGCCTCTGGGCAGGGCACCTCGTCAATACGGCGCTGCTCGCCGTGCCGCTGCTCGCGCTCGTCAAGCTCACTTGGAGAGAACGACGCCGACTGACTCCGGCTGAGAGCCTCGGGTGGCTGTTCGTGATCGCGTACCTCGTCAGCTTCAGCCTGCCCAGCCAGCGCTCGGCGAGCTACGTGATGAGCGGCATACCGGTGCTCGCCATGCTTCTCGCGCTGCGCTGGTACGACTTGCCCGGCGCGTGGCTGCGAGCCGCTGCGATCCCCTTCTTGCTCGTCTTCACCGTCGGAACGCTGTTCGCTGCGCGTGTGCAGTTCTCCGGTGTACTCGGTTCGGGGTTCTCAGCGCTGCTCTGGCTCACGCTGCTCGCCGGCGCTTACTACGCATGGCGCTCGCTGCGCTCGTCGTCGGTCGCGCGCGTCGCGGTCGTGCCGCTCTGCTTCGCCGTCTACCTGTCGTTGACGCTCGCGCTGCGACCGCTCGAGGGTCCGCTCGGTCGCTACGACACCGAAGCGATCGCGGCCACGCGCGGCGCCGACTTGCTGATGCCGTCGAACCACTTGCGCAAGCACGAGCGCTACCGCTTCCTGCTCGAACCGGAGTCCGTGCGCGGCTACGGCATCCACGGTCTCGACGTGCCGCCCGAGTCGATCACGGCGATCGACGAACAACTCGCGCGCGGCGGCATCGTCGGCATCGTCTTGCCCGAAGGCGTCGACCCGTCAGAGAGCCGACCGGGTTGCGAGACGCTCGGCAGCCGGTTGGACATCCGCACACGCCACAACGGCGCGGAACTGCGCTCGATGATCTTGGGCGGCGAGATGGACTTGCTGCTGGTTCGCGAGTGGTTGATCCGCGACCCGGACGCGATCAACGCGGATTCCGGCGTCCCGATCCGCCAGGATCGCTGACGGGGATCTCGGTCTCCCACGACTGACCGGCGCGTCGACCCGCGCGGACATGTTCGTGCGACGACTTGCTCGGTGCGACGTAGCTCGAGAGGTGCTTCGCGAGCCACGCGACGCTCGACGCCTCGCCGGCCAGCGACTGCTTCCAGAGGCTCTCGACGAACGCCGTATCGTCGATCGAAGCGCGCAGAGCGACGACCAAGAGCCCGTCACACGCGGCGGTGTTGACTGCGCGGTGTAGATCGATCGCGACCGGCAAGCTGCGCGCGATCGGTGCTTGCTTCGTCGACTTGTTGCGACGCAGCGCACGTTCCATGGCCTGCACCAAGTCCTCGACTTCGCCCCCGCGCCCCGGCTTCAAGAAGTCGGGCGAGCGACCGGCTCGCGACAGCGCAGTCTCACCGTCGCTGTCCAGGATGCAGAACACCGTGTTCTCGAGCTCACCGCTGCGACCGCGGAAGATGCCGGTCAAGAACTCGGCTTCCTCGGCGCTCTCGTAGCTGAGCAGGCGGGCGCAGACGAACGAGTCGGAGAGATTCACGACCTCCGGGACGGACAGATACTTCTCGTCCATCCCTTGCTTGCCGGGTCACCACATGCCGCTGACGCCGGAGCAGTGCGGCGCCGCGGAGACGAGCAAGATCGGCCTGCCCGTGCGCGAGGCTTCTGCGCGCGCGTCTTCCCAGACGGAGTACCAGGCGATGTGCTGCGCTTCCCGCGCCGGCGAGACGGAGGCCTGTTCGTCCGCAGCGTCGCTCGATTCGTCGGCTGCTTCCTGCGAGTCGGTCGCCGGTGCTTCGGGGACTGATTCGAGACGCTCGAGTCCGGGGTGTGCCGGATCGAGTCGCTCGGCGCGGAACAGCCCGTGACCGAGTTTCGCACCGCCTGCGGGACCTCCGGGACCCCCGCGACGCGGCGGCGGACCACCCTGACCGTCGGGCGGACCACCCGGCGCATCGCCGGGTCCCGGTCTGCGGCTGACGATGGGGTCGCCGAAGGGATTCAGATAGTCCCAGGCGATCTCGCCCTGATCGTCGACCTCGAACACCCGACCGTCGGCGCCGACGCAGATCAGGGTGTTGCCGTTCGCCAGTCGCTGCGCCCCGGAAATGCGCGACGAGAAGAAGCGCGGCTCGACTTCCGCGCCGTACGACCAGACGGGCGTCAGCGGCGCCGCGTCGATCGCGCCGAAGCCCTTCTCCGGGTCGAACGGAAGCGCGTACTCGTCGACCGTGGACCAAGCGCGCGCGAAGTCCGCGTCGCCGTTGTTGTAGATCAGAACGTGTCCGGCGCCGGGAGATCCCGCTTCGATCCAGCGCGCGTCGTGTTGGCGGAAGAGGAACTGCTGAGTCGGATCATTGCCGCCGTGCGACAGCGGATTGCCGAAGCGGAACAGCAGATCGCCGCCGCGCCCCCAGCGTCCGCCCGTCGAGCCCTTGGCTTCCTCGGTCGTCGTCGAGTGGTCGATGATCCAGACCTCGTTCCAGTTCCGGAGCGAGAGCATCAGCAAGTCATGCTCGGGATGCCAGTCGACCGAGTTGGTGTGCATCCAATCCGCGCCGCCGCCGTTGCCGCTCTTCTCGTCGCCGCCGAGGTATCCGAGCGCCGTCAGCCGACGCCGTGTTTCCTCGTCCATATCCGCCTCGTCGAGCCGAATCTCGTCGCCGTTGATGTCGATGCGCTCGGGGTGTTCGGCGACGACGCCATAGCCCACACCTTCCGGATCGCGGTCTTGGATCAAGTGATCGAAGGCGTGCCACTCCCAGACGACCTTGGCCTCGTCGGTGCCGACGGGTTCGATCTCGAGCAGGCAGTCGGGCCACAGCTGGCGTTGCTTCAGCAGCTCGGGATTGCGCCCGGCCGCGATCGCGTCGAGTCCGTCGACGAGTTCCCACGCGATGACGATCACGTTCCCGCTCGGTAGCGGCTCGATGTCGTGGTGCTGCATGCGCTGTGAGTCGGCGAGCACGTAGTCCCAGAGCAGCTCGCCGTTCCAAGCGATGCGCTGGATGCGCCCGCCCTTGCCGCCGCCGTGGAAGACCTGCGACATGGCGCCGCGTGCACAGCGCAGGATCGAGCCGTCGTCCAGCAGGTAGACCGAGTTCCCGGGCATGAACTCGCTCTCCCAGCGATGCACGACTTCGCCGGCCCCGTCGAGGAGATAGGTCGTGCGAGAGCCGAGCGGCGCGAGCAGCGTGAAGCCTTCGAAGGCGCCCTCCGTCCGGACTTGCAGGCCGCGCTGATCCTCCGCTTTCACCTGGACTTCGTCCGGCGACGCGGAGGACGGATCGGACTCGGCCTTCGGCGGACCCTGCGCGAAGGCAACGGTCGAGCCGAGGATCAGACAAGCGAGGGAGGCGCGGACGCGCGGTAGGCGAGAGGAAGTCGTGGTCATGACCACGACAACTCTAGGCCCCCTCGATGGTCTCGGCGAATCTCGCGCGGGTTTCTCCGGAGCGCTGGATCACCGGCCGACTCATCACCGACTCGAGAGCACGCCGGAGTTGAAGCAGGTCGACGTCAGGACTCGAAGGTACCCGACGCCGACCTCGAGCGGCCCACTCAAAGGGGACCGCAGTGACCCCGTCCAACCGGGAGTTGTTGGGGGCCACGTTCCACGATTCAGGAGAGTCGTCTCGTGATGAACGTGCACCGATCGCTGAGTTTCGACCGGTGCACGCTCGGTCACGAATCTTCAGTACGGGCACGGGGGGATGAGCCTCCACGCGCCCGCCACCAGAACCCGCGTGCGGTCCGCCCGTGCGCGGGTTCCGAGGAGCTGAAGGAACGAGAGCGACGCATGCGTGACGCAAACCGCTGACTTTCTGGTCAGAACCCAGGGGCGAGTCGCCGCCGGGACACGGAGGGGCCCTGGTGCACCCCAGAGCGGGCTCTGCCGGCGCTCAATCGTCCGCGGACAGCACTTCGCGCAGCTCAGCTTCAGCGGTCGTCAGCACATCCGCGAGCCCGCGATTCCAGGCTTCGAGCACGTCGACGCCGCTGGGGCTACGTGCGAGCTCCGAGCGCCTGTAGTCCCGGTGCCAGACCGGCGACGAGTTCGCACGCTCGCGGCGACTGAGGAACAGCTGCAGGTCGACGATCGCACGGGTCTCGCCCTGGACCGTCTGGTCGACGAACAGGCTGCGCAACGATCCCTGCAAGACGTACTCGGGCTCGATCTCGGTCGAACCACCCAGCGTCACCGAGAAGATTCCCGAGTCATCCATCCACTCGGCCACGACCAGCGTCAGCAGGTCCTCGGGTTCGTTGAAGAACTCGGAGTAGTAGTCCGACTCGTACTGCGACGCGCCGGTGCGGTAGACGAGTCCCTGCCCCTTGTTCAGCGCGCCGCTGCGGAAGCGTTGCACGAGCAGGATGGGAGCGCCTTCCGCGGAGTCGATCCGCTCGCTGCGCTCGACCTCGAAGGCGAAGAACGATTTCTGTGGATAGTCCTTCGAGATCGACCCGCAGGCGGCGCCGGTGAAGCAGAGAGTGAGTGCGAGGAATCGTCTCATGGGATCAGCGCTCGGAGGGACCGGAGGGCGGAGGGTCGCCGAAGAGGACACGGGCGGGGTTGGCGCGCAGCTCGTCGGTGATCGAGCGCAAGTTGGCGCTGACCATCCGGAGGTTCGCGAAGATCTCCTCCACGCTCTGGTCGTTGCCGCCGAACATGCGCTGCACGTCGCGCAGGGTCGCGCGCAGCTGAACGACGGTGTCCGGGAGTTCTTCGCTGGCCGTGCGCATGTTCGCAGCGACGGCATGCAAGTCCCCCACGGCCAGATCCGTGTCCGGATCGACGAGGAAGCCCTCGAGGTGCGCGAGGCCCGACTGCAGCGAAGCGCTCGCGGAGTCGAAGCGCTCGAGGATCGACGGCAGGCGCTGTTCCAGGTCCGCGCTGATCGCCTGCGCGCTCGACAAGAGCGCAGCCGCATCGGCGGGCGCCGAGTCGAGCGTCGGATCTCCGAACAACTGATTGAATCGTTGCGTGGCCGTGCGCAGTTCGGACGAGAGCGCGAGTACCTCGGAAGAGAGCTCGGGCGTGCTCAATCCGTCGATCGCGAACCTCATCGACTCGATCGTGTCGTCGAGGTTCTGGAGGATGCCTTCGAGATCCGAACGCGCGAGACGGTCCATCAAGTCTTCGACGTTGTCGATGATGTTGTTGATCGCGTCGGGAGCGCTCGGCACGTACGGGTGGCGCGGCGTCCAGTTGAACTGCAGCGGCGGGACGCGTTCGGGATCGAAGAAACTCGCCTCGACGAACTTCGTGCCGGTCAAGCCGATGCTGGCGAGGCGAAAGCGCAAGCCGCGCGCGACGGCCTGCAGGATCTCGTCTTCGTGCGTCTCGGCCTGCATGCCGACGGCTTCATAGGAAGTGATCGACATGGTGACCGCGACGTAGCGGGCATTCGACAGCCGCTGCGCCTCGGAGAGCTGTTTGTCGTAGAGGTAGCTGACCGTGTCGATCGAAGAGACCTCACCGATCGTCAAGCCCTGAAACTTCACCGGCGAACCCGTCTCGAGTCCTTGAACCGACTCGTCGAAGTAACTCTCGATCACGATCTGCTTGCGGAACAAGTGTCCCGCGCCGAGCAGGATCGTTCCCGCGACGAGCAGTCCGGTCGCGCCGAGCACGAACAGCCCGATCTTGAAGTGGTTCTCTTCGGACTTCATGACTGATGCTCCGTACTGAGGACTTCCCGGCGGAAGAAGCTGCGCACGAGGGGGTCGTCGCTCTCGCGCTTGAGGTCGTGAGGGTTGCCGATCGCGACGGCGGTCTTGCGCTGCCCGTCTAGGAAGATCACGCGGTCGGCGATGGCGAAGACGCTGGCGAGCTCGTGGGTGACGATCACGAAGGTGATACCGAGGTCGCGCGCGAGGCTCGAGATCAGCTGATCGAGTTCTGCGGAAGTGATCGGGTCGAGACCGGCTTGAGGTTCGTCGAGGAACAGGATCGCGGGATCGAGCGCCATCGCGCGCGCGATCGCAGCGCGCTTGCGCATGCCGCCCGAGATCTCCGCCGGCAGCTTGTCCTCGCTGCCGCGCAGCCCGACCAACCCGAGCTTCATGCGAGCGATCAGATCGATCGCATCGCGCGGCAAGTCGGTGAACTCTTGCAGCGCGAGCCGCACGTTCTGCAGCACAGTCATCGAACCGAACAGCGCGCCGCTCTGGTAGGTCACGCCGATGCCGCGCAGCACTTCGCTCTGCTCGACGGCGGTCGCGCCGATCAAGCTACGCCCCTGCAGTTCGATCTCGCCCGAGATCGGCTCGTAAAGACCGATCATGTTCTTGAGCAGCGTGCTCTTTCCGCAGCCCGAGCCGCCAAGGATCACGAAGATCTCTCCGCGTTCGATCTCGAAGTTCAAATCGCGCAACACGACGGTGCTACCGTAGCCGACGGAGAGTTCGCGAACGCGGACAGCGATCTCTCGTTCGCCGGCGACGGTCTCGCCCTCCGCTCGTTGATCACTTGCTCGCGTCATCAGATGTCCAAGGCGTAGTAGAGCAAGGCGAACGCCATGTCCGCGATCACGATCAAGAGGATCCCGCTGACGACGGCGCGTGTCGTCGAGTGGCCCACGGCACTCGCGCCGTGTCCCGTCTGCAGTCCGCGCGCGCAACCGACGGCCGCGACGATGATGCCGAAGACGAAGGCCTTGAAGATGCCGCCCAACAAGTCGACGTGCGTGACGGCGCCCTGGACTTGGCGGTAATAGCTGACCAACGGATGTCCGAAGGACATGAACACGACTGCACCGCCGATCAAGCCGCAGAGGTTCGCGAAGACGGCGAGCATCGGCGTCGTGATCACAGCGGCGATCACGCGCGGGACGACCAGGAAGCGCACGGGTTGCAGGCCCATGGTCGTGAGCGCGTCGATTTCCTCGTTCACCTTCATCGTGCCGAGCTCGGCGGCGAAGGCGGAACCCGAGCGGCCGCAGAGCACGATCGCCGTCATCAACGGACCGAGTTCGCGCAGTAAAGAGATCGCGACGAGGTCCGCGACAAACAAGTCCGCGCCGAACTTCTTCATCGGGATGGCCGACTGGAAGGCGAGGATCAGTCCCATCAAGGTGCCGATGGTTGCGACGATCGGCAGAGCGTTGACGCCGGCGCGTTCGGAGATCCGCACCACATCGCGCCAGCGCACGCTGAACGGGCGCAGGAAGGCGTACTTCAGCGCGAGCGAAACCGCGCCGGTGAACGCGATCAGCTCACGCGTCTCGGTCCAGGCTTCGGTCGACGCGCGGCCGACCTCGATCACCAAGCCGTCGGAATCCGGTTCGGGCGGCGGACCGTCGCACCACAGCTCGGGGTCGTGGAGTTCGAGCTGACTGCGCACCTCATGCGAGGCTCCGATCAGCTCGGCGCCGGCTCCCTTGCGCTCGGCGCGTTGCATGCAGTCGAACAACAGCGCGGTACCGGCGCCATCGGAGTACTCGATACCCGAGGCGTCGAGCTGCAGCCGCCGCGATCCGAGCTGCGCCAGCGCGGACTCGGCAGGTCGCCAAACCTCGGCCGTTCCGGTCGCGTCCAAGCAACCGAAGAGCGCGAGCACGAGCACGCCCTCTTCCTCGCGCACTTCCGCGCGGGCCCGTCCGCTTGCACTGCTTCTTCCCATCGTGTTCGACGCGCGTCGGGCGCCGACGCCTTCTTACACGATCCTGAGTGCCGGCTCCACGCCGCGCTGCTCAGGAAGCGGGTGCGGCATAGCCGAGGAGTCGAGCCGCAAGCAGTAAGTGCCCTTCCAGATCGGGTAGTGCACCTGCATCCGAAAGCCGACGAACTCCGCGGGATCCCAGCCCTGCCGCAAGCAAGCGTCATCCGTCAGACCCTTCTGATTCGGGTAGGCACGGCTGAGCGCCTTGATCGTGCCTTAGCCCGACAAAACGAGATCCGGCTCTTCGCGGAAGCGCGCGCCCCAGTCCAGCGCGCGGCTGACGATCTCCTGCGGCTCGCCGCCCGAGTAGGTCTTCGCCGACAGCAAGCCGCTCTGCGCGGATCGACGCGAGAGGTAGATGTCGAGCAACAGGTAGCGCGACGGAATAGGCACGCGATAGTGATGTTCATCGCCTGCGAGTCGAGCAGCGCGGAATGCGTGTGCCCGAAGCTGCCACGGCTGGTGAGCAAGAGGTCGACGGGGCCGTCTTGCGACGGCCCGACGGTCTCGACGAACGGCGAGTGGCACGCCGGCCCCTTGTCCTGGTTCACCATCCGCACGGCTTCGCTCGATAAGCCCGAGAGTTCCATGTTCGCCGGCTTCGGCCCTTCCGAGCGACCGGAACGGCTGCTGCCTTCGACGACCTCGTTCATCAACAGAGGCACTGCTTCGGGTTCCAACCGGTGGCCGATCGCGGCCTTCGCCGTGGCGAGACGCACGGCCTCCGGATCATCTGGATCTTCGCTGATCGCGAGCACCGGCAGCGATGCTCCGCAGGCGCGGCCGGTAATCTCCGCGCTCGCTTCGAAGGAACCTCGACGCTTCAGAGCCTGTTCGTCCTCGATGAGCAGCGCCCTCGGCGCTGCCTCTCTCAAGCGCACGACCACGTCCAGACCCTCAGCGATCCGCTGTTGAATGAGTTCTTCGGCAGCAGCGTCTGCAACCTCGGTGATGCCAACGGCGACACGCGCCGCGATCTTTCGGTCGGCTCGCCCGGCCGCAACGAAGCCGTCCTGGTCAGCCGTGGCCGCAGCGCCGGCACGCCGTGCAGCTGCTGGCACGGCACCGGCGGTGCCTGTCCCTGCGCCAACTTCGGCGCATCCGACGAAGGCTGCGCGTCCTCGCTGGGTCACGGTGCGACGCTGTACTCCTTCGGCTCGGACTTCGTCGGCGGCGATGACCTCGTCCCGATGGCGGTCAGCGTACGCCCCAACATGCCCTGCATCTCCCCGCAGGGCGCTTCGCAGATCGCGACGCCGTTCAAGGACGGTCTGCTCGGCGTCGGCACGCGGGCATCGGGATCGTCCCTCCCTGATGGTGCTCGACTTCCCTCCGCCGAGGTCCGCACGCGAATCCCGCGCGTGCGGACCTCGGCTTCTTCCTGCCCGGAGATTCGGCTCCCCGACTGGGGAAAAGCCCGATTCGGGGCCCCTACAGGGGTTTTGCACCCGATCTAGGGCGAATTGGGGTGAACACCTGATCGATGCCTGATCGAGAGCGTGCGAGGATTCAGCTCGTCGTTCCCCCCGTCTCGATCCCAGACATGACCCCCTTCTCCTCCGAACCGGAAGACACCCTCCCGCGCCCCTCCGAGAGCTCCGTCGAGCCTCGCGAGTCGAAGGCGCAGTCGGATGACGAGGCGGCGGACTTGGAACAGGTGGACGAACCGCAGACCGAGGAGCCCGAGCGCGACGTGATCCAGCCTCAGCCGCGACCGCAGCCCCGGCGGCGCCCCGATCGACGCTTGGACGCCGACCCCGGCGACCCGGAAGGCACGCACGTCTGCGCGCCGACCGACGCCTGAGCGGCGAGCGCCGCGGCGCACGGCTGTGCGCATCCACCGCTCGGCCCTGCGCCGTCACGCTGCAGCAAGTGTGCAGAGGAGCCGGAACCGGTCCTTTCGTGAGCCGCGCCCGCGGGTACACTCCCGCGCCATGAAGCTCATCCGCAGACTCATCGCCATGTGCGTCGTCCTCTTCCTGCTGGCCCTCGGCGGGATCTTCCTGTTCATCGAACCCGCGGTCGTCGCCGTCGTCGAGAAGGGCGGCAGCTACGCCCTGGGTGTCGACACGCGACTCGCGTCGGCCAACATCGGAGTGTTCTCCGGTGGGTTCGGCTTGACCGGACTCTCGATCGACAATCCGCCCGGCTTCGAAGCGGAACACTTCCTGAATCTCGCTGAGACGGCCGTCGACGTCGAGATGGGCACGCTCACCAGCGACAAGATCATCATCCCGAGCGTCTTGGTCTCCGGCGTCACGCTCGTGCTCGAACGCAACGCGAACGGCACCAACTACAACGTGATCCTCGAGAACCTCGAGTCGCTCTCCGGACCGGAAGACCCCGATCCCGAAGGTGGTGAAGGCGAGGGCGAAGGCGAGGGAGACGGCGAGGGAGACGGCGAAGAAGCTGAAGCCGGCCCGGACCTCGTGATCCACGAGATCACCCTGCGCGACATCCGGACCGAAGTCCGCATGTTGGTGATCGGCGACGAGCGTCGCACGATTCCGATCCTGCTGCCGGAGATCATCATCCGCAATCTCGGCGGAGAAGACGGCGCCAAGATCGACGTGGTCTATGCGGAGCTGATCGAAGAACTGCTCGCGGCCGTCGTCGCCGCTGGTGGCGACCAGCTGCCGCTGGAGATGCTGAACGACATCCAAGGCGGCTTGAAGTCGCTGGGTCGCGAACAGCTGGGCGAACAAGTCAACAAGCTGCGCGAGAAGGCGAACGAGAAGCTCGGCAAGGAAGGCGTCGAGTCGATCAAAGACGCCGCCAAGGGCGTCAAGGACATCTTCAAGAAGGACTGAGGACGTTGCCCTACCGCACCGAGGCGCGACTGGTCGAGCTGGAGAGCCGGCTGACCGAACAAGAGCGCGTGATCGAACAGTTGAACGAAGTCGTCATCGAGCAGGGGCTCGGACTCGCACGGCTCGTGGAGCGCGTGCGCACCCTGACCGAGAGCTTAGGGAACTCGAGCAACGACGCGTCAGGCGGAACTGCGGAGCCGCCCCCGCCTCACTATTGAGGCGGAGCCCACATCCAGTCGAGCCGCACGGCGTTGCTGAAGTTCGAGCCCTGACCGCAGGTCGAGTCGGCGTCGTCCGCATACCAGATCTGGTAGTACTTCGTGTCGCCGACGTTCGCGTCCGAGAGCGCCGAGAGTACGATGCTCAGGTCGAGGCTTCCGTTCGGTCCCGCCGTCAAGCTGGCGATGCGCTGGTACGGAGGACCGACGCACAACAAGCCGTCGTGGAAAGCCAATGGATTCATCAAGCTTCCCATCACGAGCACACACGGCGCACCCGCGGGCATGCCGTCGATGTAGACGTCCAAGAAACGGCCGACCTCCGGAAAACCGCCCGTCCGGAAGCGCGCTCCCTGACCGGAGGTGTTCGTGCAGCCCCGGCCCTCACTGCTCATGTTCGCGCACGGACACCAACCGGACATGCCGTCACCGAAGCAGTAGTTCAGGCCTTGATCACACTGCCGCACATCATCGAGCGTGAGACACATGTAGATCACCGGCAGACAAGGGTTGTCGCAGGCGAAACCCGTGACCGTGCCGCGCACTTGCAGCCAGCTGTTCTCAGGGTAATCGAGGAACTCCTCGATCCCGAGCCGCGTGCCGTCAGCGCGCAGCAAGGTTTGGCCACAGCCGCTGTGTTCGAGGAGCATGACGCACTCATCGATCGTGACGGCTTGCGGCGGCGAGGGAGTCGCGCTGAGCGCGGCGTCAGTTCCGTTCGTCGCGAGCGCAAGGAGCGCAACGAGCGGGGCGAATCGGCGAAGTTGGCGCACGGCGAAGCGGCGCCGCAGTTGGAAGCAGGCCATGGGGCGTGTCTTCTTTCCGAACCGTCACCCGTTCGGGTTTCGGCTCTCCAGGGGAAGCGGAGTCGGGAAAGGAGAGACCGCCTTCGCGCGCGATAGGTCGTTCTCGTTCTCAGTCAGTTCTCGGAAGCGAGCCACGAAAGCCTCTGCACTTTTTCGGTGAGCCTTGCACCCCATACCGAGCGAGCGACCTGAGGCCCTCTGGAGGGGGCTTGATCGCCCGACTCGGTCCAGGATCTTCCCAATCTCGCGAGCGGGTCGTCGCTCAGCAGGCGGGCGCGGCGTGGGCCGCAGCTCTCGTCCGGTCGACGAAACGGCTCGGGTCCCTCCAGGCTCGAGGAGCGCACGGTGTGGCGCCGGCGGCGAGTTGGAGGTGGCCGTGACGGAAGAACACCACCTCGGGCGGGCTCTTAAGCCGATGCTCGAGGCCTCGCAGCGTCCTTGCGCCCCGGACCGAAGATTCCCTCACTGCCCAAAACGCCAAGCGGCCGCACACCCGCCAGCGAATCGCGACCGATTCCCGCCCGCGAGGTACGGAGTCAGGGCACTTCTTCCACGATTTTAGGCGAGGTGCCCCTCTCGCCATAAATCGTAGAAGAAATGCCCTGACTCCGTACCATCCACGCGCAGGCACGCGCTACGCTCGGCTGCTAGCCCGGATTATTCATGAAGACGTGCTCCAGACACAGCAGATCGGCTCCTGTCGGTGCTTTGAGGGTTCCGGCGATGATGGCGACCCTGAACGGGTCGTCGAAGTAGCCAGGTTCCTCAAAGTGCCGTCAGGGGCCGAGAGGCCGGCGATGCCGGCCGGCTGCGCAGTTCGGGGTGCGTGTTCATGAATACTTCGGGCTAGGATCGGAAGAGATGCGCCTCCACTCACTTCTGCTCTTCACGGCAGCCCCGCTCAGCCTGACGCTCGGAACCGCCTGCGACGATGCGCGCATCTCGCGCGAGCTCCAGGTGCGCTGCGCCGCCTCCTTCGAAGAACCGCTGCGCCGGCTCGCCGAGGAGTACGTTGTCGAGACCGGCATCAGCCTGGAGCTCGGCTTCGGGCCGTCGCTGGACCTCGCGCAGGAACTGCGTTCCGAGTCGCCGGCCGACATCTACGTCTTCGACGACGAAGAACTCGCCTTCGCCGCGCGCAAGGACGAACTCGTGCGCGAAGTCATCCACCTCGCCGTCTTGCGCCCGGTGCTCGCAGTCCCCGCCGGCAATCCGGCCGAGATCAGCGAGCTCGCCGACATCGCGCGCGAAGAGCTGCGCGTCGGCATCCCCGACCCCGAACACTGCGGCCTCGGCCTGCACGTCCGAACCTCCGCTCGCTACATCGGAGCGTGGCACCAGACGCGTGATCTAGCCGATCGCGTGACCACGACCGAGTCGGAACTCGCTGCAGCGCTCGCCGGCGGCGAGCTCGACGTCGCGGTCGTCTGGGACGCCACAGCGCGGCGCACGCCCGGTATCGAGCGTATCGAGGAACTCAAGCTCGAAGGTCACGCGCGACGCATGACGCTCGCCGTCACCACCGGCGCGACGCACGTCTCGGATGCGCTCAGCTTCGCACGCTGGTTGCGCTCGGCCGACCGAGGTCGGCCGGTCTTCGAGGAGAACGGCTTCGTCTGCGTCGAAGGCGGCGACGACTTCGTCCGCACTCCCGAACTGCGCGTGTTCTTGTCGCAAGGCTTGCGAGCAGCCGCAGAACCGGCACTCACCGAGTGGAGCCGTCGCGAAGGCGCACAGCTGGAACTGGTCACGCTCGAAGGTGAAGCGCTCGTCACGCGTGCGGTCACCGAACATCCGCACGCGCTGTTTCTCTTCGACGACCGACTGTTCGCGAACGCGGGCCCCGACTACGACGATCGCGAGATCATCTCGAGCGATCCGCTGACCTTGGTCGTCTACGGCATGAACCCCGAAGGCGTCGAGAGCCTCGCCGACCTCGCTTTCGAAGGACTGCGCGTCGGCTTGCTCGCGCGCGAATCCAGCGAACGCGGCGCGCTGGCTTGGGAAGAAATCGACCGACAAGGGATCGGCGCCGCGCTGCGTGCCTCTTCCACGCTCGTCGTCGCGGATGAACCGCAGGTGCTGCTGGCTGCCGTGCGACGCAAGGAACTCGACGCCGTCCTCCTGCACGGCACGGTCGCCGGCGCGCCGACGATGCGCAACGATGTGATCGCGCTCGTGCACCCGCGTGCCGAACTGCAGCAGAGCTTCGCGCTGCGCGCCGACCAAGAGTATCCGGAACTGGCCCGGCGGCTGCGCGATAGCCTGCGCACGCGCGAGACGAACGAACGCTTCTTCCATCTGGGCTTCCGCTGGCGTCCGCGCGACGCCGCTGCTGCGGAACAGCATTGATCGCGCCGAGCGCGCGGTGCAGCATGCATCGCATGGCATCCACCAACCTCGCGCCGCGAATCGTGATCTGCACGCTGATCCTGCTCGCCGGCTCGACGAGCTCGGCTACGACGCAGAACGACGATCGGGATGCAGATCTCGACGCTCTGCTCGACGGCGTCCGGACCATCGGCAAGCCGGGCACCCCCGGTCCCTTGGCCGTCACCGGTTCCGAGGCCTTCGTCGTCTGGACCGGTCGCGCGAGCGGTGACTTGGCGCTACCGCTCGCCGTCGCAACGCGCCACGGCGAAGGTCGCGCCTTTGCTCTCGGACACACCGGATACTTCGACGCGAAGTCGCTCGCGGAAGGTGACACGGAGCAATTGCTCGTCAACGCAGCGCGTTGGTTGGGTGGACCGAAGGCCCGCGTCTGCTGCTGGCGACAACCCGCGCTGGCGGAACGTCTCAGCGCCGCCGGTATCAAGGTCGAATCCGTCAGCACGCGCGACTGGATGGGATCTCTCGATCGCGTCGATGTCGTCTTCTTGAAGCCGAGCATGCTCGACGTCGCCGAAGTCGAACGACTGCGCGCGTGGGTCGCCGCGGGCGGCGGGGTCGGGCTGGCCGATCTAGGTTGGGGCTGGCAACAACTACATCCGCGCGAAGTGCTCGCGGAAGACCACCCCGGCAACTTGTTCGGCGCTCCGCTCGGATTCGTCTGGGCCGACGGCACCTTCCGCGTCATCGATCCGGTCGCCGCGCAGCGCGCTGACTTGCAACAGGCGAGCGCCGCCTTCGCGTTGAACGCGCTACGCGAACGCGACCGCATCGAGGAGTCCGCGCCGCTCTCCCCACAACTCGGCGGGGTCCTCACGTCCGCGGTCCGCGCAGTCCCCGCGCGCGACCAGCGCTTGCTCGCGCCGCTCGAAGAGTGGCTCGGTGATCGTCGGTTGCCGATACCGACCGCGGAAGCTCCGCTCGGCCCGGACCAAGTTGCCGCGCGACTCTCCATCGTCGTCAGCCACCGCCGCGCCGCCGCACTGCTTCCGGCCGAGGTGCGACCCGCTCCGAGTGCCGCGAGCTTCCCGGGTTCCGTGCCCGAATCCGCGAAGCGCCGGCGCGGCGCGCGCGTGACGGTCTCGGGCGTGCGCGGTGAACGCGTCACGACAGGACTGTATGCCGCTCCAGGCGAACTGATCAGCGTGCGCCTCGAATCCGACCAAGTGCGCGCCGGTCTACACCTGCGCATCGGCGCACACAGCGACAAGCTGTGGAGTCGACCGCGCTGGGAACGCCACCCCGAGATCAGCTCGCGGCACGCCCTCGATCGCACATTGGTCAGCGCGGCGAGTCCGCACGGCGGAACGCTGTACATCGAGCTCTCCAGCGATCTCGACGAGGAACTCCAACTCACCATCGACGGCGCCGTCTCCGCGCCGCGCTTCACGCTCGGTCGCACGACCGCGGACGAATGGCGCAAGTCACGACGCTCACCGGCACCGTGGGCCGAGCTGGAGAGCCATCACATCGCGCTGAGCGTGCCGAGTTCTCTGGTCCGCGGACTCGACGACCCCACCGAGCTGCTCGAGCTCTGGGATCGCGTGATGCTCGTCTTCTCCGAGCTGGACGGCAGGCCGCTTGCGAAGCGCCGCGAGCGCTTCGTGCCCGACGTCGACATCTCGGCGGGATACATGCACTCGGGCTACCCGGTGATGACGCACCTCGATGCAGCGCCGTGGTTCGTCGATCACGACCATATCCTCGGGGAACCCGAACCGCAGATCTGGGGATTGTGGCACGAGCTCGGACACAACCGACAACACGCGGACTGGACCTTCGGCGGCACCGTCGAGGTCACGTGCAACCTCTACACGCTCTTCGTGCTCGACCGCATCAGCGGCGTGCGTCCGGCCGATCACCCGCGCATCGGTCCGCTGCGCAAGAAGTTCGAAGCCTATCGCGCGGCCGGCGCGGACTTCGCGCAGTGGAAGCGCGAACCGTTCCTCGCTCTCTACATGTACGTCCAACTGCAGGACGCCTTCGGCTGGGAGAGCTTCCAGCGCGTCTTCGGGGCGTATCTCGAGCTGCGCGATGCCGAGCGGCCGAAGGACGATGCGGCGAAGCGCGACTTGTGGCTGGTGATGTTCTCCCGTGCTGTAGAACGCGATCTCTCGTCCTTCTTCGAGCTATGGGGCGTCCCGACCAGTCCGGAAGCGCGCGAGTCAGTTGCCGGCTTCGAGACTTGGCTCCCGTGAGGTCGTCCGAGTAGAACTGCCGTCGCCGAGGCGCTCGGCCGAATCCTTCCGGGGACCCGGCGAATGGAATCGACGGAGCGGCGAATGGCACTCGATTCCCGAGAGAGCCCCACCGACTACAGGATCCCGCATGTCGCAAGAAGAGAGCATCGTCTGGGAAGGCACGCCTTCGCAGGTCGTGAACTTCAAGGTCTGGCTGATCTGCAGCTTCGTCGCGTTGATCGCGATCTACCTCACGTTTACGCAGAGCTGGGAGTGGATCGCGCTGGCGATCCCGGCCGCTGCCTGGGCGGGCTGGGTCAACCTCGAGACGAAACACCACGTCTACCGGCTGACAACGGAACGCTTAAGCCTCGCGCGCGGCGTGATCTCAAAGCGCCACGACGACCTCGAGCTCTACCGCGTCAAGGACACGACCCTCGAAGAGCCGTTCTTCCTGCGTGTGTTCAACCTCGGCAGCATCGTCTTGGACACCTCCGACCGCTCGACGCCCCAAGTGCGCATCCGCGCGATCCGCGACGCGAAACACGTACGCGAGATTCTGCGCACCAACATCGAAGAACTCCGCACGCAGAAGAAGGTGCGCGAGGTCGACTTCGAGTGACCCCACGCGGGTACGGAGTCAGGACACTTCTTCCACGATTCTGGGCCGACGCATCGCCGAGCTAGCCCGGAGTATTCATGAACACGTGCTCCAAACACAGCAGATTGGTTCCTGTCGGTGTTTGGAGGGATCTGGCGATGAAGGCGACCCTGAACGGGTCGTCGAAGAAGCCGGATTCCTCAAAGTGCCGTCAGGGGCCGAGAGGCCGGCGAAGCCGGCCGGCTGCGCAGTTTGGGGTGCGTGTTCATGAATACTCCGGGCTAGGTGCTGGCCTGAAATCGTGGAAGAAGTGTCCTGACTCCGTACCTGCGAATGGTCAGCTGCCTTCGACGCGCAAGGCTAGCCGTCGAGTCACGCATCTCCCGGCTCGAACTCGCCTGCGCGTCGATCGTCCTTCTTGGCGCTCTTCGCGGCTTCGCGTGAGCCTTCTTCTGGCTGTGCCCGCAGCTCGCGCTGCAGAAGAACCGTCCTTGCGCAAGGTAGCCTTCGGCAAGCTCTGGCTCCCGGCACCGTGCCCGGAAGAGAGTTCATGCGAAGCCCCGAAGAGCGCCGAGAAGGATGAACGATGAACCACGGCCCGGCATGGCCGGCGGATCAGAGGTAGGAGTCGACAGTTCGCCCCGGCTTCCGGGCCGCAGGGCAGCCTTCGGCTGAGAGAGCTTCGGGTGGTCGGCTCGCGTGGGTACGGGGTCGGGACGAGCTAGAGTTCGCGGATGTAGAGGTTCGTGAAGTCGATCGGTGCGCCGTGGTTCTGCAGACCGATGCGGCCACGCTCCGGGACGCCGGGTAGGTCTGCATCGTCGAGCACGCGCACGCCGTTCAGATCGACGGTCAAGCGGTCGCCCTGCATGCGGATGCGGAAGTGATTCCACTCGCCGATCGGTGCGTCCGCGTTGGCGCTGGGCGTCACGCCGGCGTGGACTTCTCTCGAGAGGCTGCCGTCGGTGCGGTAGCCGTAGACCTCGCCGGAGCCGATCGGCCAGCACCAGATGTTGACTTGGCTCTTGGTGTTGCCGCGCAGGTAGATGCCGCTGTCGCCGGCGTCCGGAACGAGCGCTGTCAGCGCACCACCGTCCGCGTCGACCGAGGGTTCACCATTCACGGCGATCACCGGCAAGGCGCCTTCCGTCGGCTCCGCAGTCCAGCGCCAGTCCACGAACAGTTCGAAGTCGCCGTACTCCGCGAGCGTCCACAGGTCGCCGCCTTCGCCGTCGTACGAGAGGATCGAGTCGCGCGGCGTCCAATGACCCGCGAGCAACTCGTCCTCGCTCCAACCGTCGAGCGAGACTCCGTCGAAGAGCTGCACGACGCGCGGCGGCTCGGAAGCGGAATCAGATCCACTGGAAGCGCAGCCGGCGAGAGTCAGCACGACGCAAGCGAGTCGAAGCCTCATGGAGGCTGATCAGCTGAACTGGTGGACGCCGGGAATCGCGACGGGTGCCGTACCGACATCGCCGAAGACGCGGTCCTTCACCGACAGATCCTCCTGCGACTGCAGAGCCTCCTCCGCCGTGATCGTGCGACCCGTGTAGGCCGAGAGTCGCCCCATCAGCGCCATCAGCGTGCTCTTGCACATGTAGTCGCTGTTGTTGATCGGATCACCGCCGCGGATCGAAGCGAACAGCGCGTCGTGTTCGTTCTGGTACATGTCGTCGGGTTCTTCCGACTCGTAGCGCCAGCTCCACGCCTTGCCCGAGCGGATTCGATGTCCTTGCAAGTTCGCGCTGCCTCGCGTGCCATGCACGTAGTCCGAAACATCTTGTGCGGCGTTGCTCCACTGACGGCACGAGCTGAACGCGCGCACTCCGTCTTCCCACTCGTAGACCGTGTTGAAGTGGTCGTACACGTTGCCGTACTCCGCGCCGGTGCGCTGAATGCGTCCGCCGCTCGAAGTGGCCTTGATCGGATAGCCGTCCTTCGCCCAGGCGATCTTGTCGAGGCTGTGGATGTGCTGCTCTGCGATGTGGTCGCCCGACAGGTGGTAGTAGTAGATCCAGTTGCGGATCTGGTACTCCATCTCGGTCCACTCCGGCTGACGAGCGCGCAGCCACAGCGGACCTGCGTTGTACGTCGTCTGCATCGAGACGATGTCGCCGATCGCGCCGTCGTGAATGCGCTGAACGGTCTCTTGCTTCGCGAACTGGTAGCGGTAGCAGAGTCCGCTGACTAGGCTCAGGTGCTTCTCACGCGCGCGCTCGCCCGCAGCCATGATGCGACGCAAGCTCGGTCCATCGGTCGCCACCGGCTTCTCGACGAACATGTGCTTGCCGGCTTCGACGCAGGCTTCGACGTGCAGCGGACGGAAGGCCGGCGTGCCGGCCATCAGCACGACGTCGGAGTTCTCGATCACGCCTTTGTACGCGTCCCAGCCGACGAAGCGCTGCGCCTCGTCGACCTCGACGCGCGATCCGACCTGTTCGTCTTGCGAGAGCCACTTGTGCGCGTCGGCGAGGTGATCCGCGAAGATGTCGCCGAGCGCGACCAGCTTCGTGTTCGGGTCCGCCATCAGCGCGTTCCACGCCGCGCCGCGTCCGCGACCGCCACAGCCGATCAATCCGACGCGCAGCACTTCGTCTCCGCCCGCTTGCAGTGGAGCGGTGCGCGCGTAGGGCGCGATGGCGGAAGCGAGGATCGCGGTGGTTCCACCGCGCAGGACGTCACGGCGAGTCGTGCCGCGCACGGCGCGACGAGAGGCAGGCGGATTCATGGAGAGCGCTCCGGGGACTTGAGGGGAGTTCGACCACCCCGCGGCGGCCTGTCTGCATCCTACGGCCCCTGGAGAGCTGAGTCAGGGATCTCGTGCGCAGACCAGCCCGGGCTGCGCCACGCCGTCGGACCGCCGGCGGCCCCCAAGCATGCGGAACGACCGCTTTCCTCCGTGAACCAAGCGGCAGCGCCGGATTCCCCCACGACGCATGCAGCGGATGCAAAGGCATCCGCTTCCGCCGCGGTCGGCGCGATGACCGTCGCGGTGCGCTCTCCGGTCACGGCGCGCCCGAGATCGCGCGCGATCAGGTGCGAGTAGCGCACGCCGTCCAGCTCGAAGCCGCGGTACGCGTCTCCGCTGGTCGCCATGCCGGCGTCCACCAGACCGACGCGTAGCTCACTGCCCTCCAGCGCGACGACCCAGTGCTCGGCGCCGGGCGGCGCGGCGCCGGCTCGCAAGTCGCCGCCGCCTTCGATCAACGCGCGCTGCACGCCCGCTGCGTTCATGGCTGCGAGCGCGCGATCCAAGGCTTGACCCTTCGCGATCGCTCCGAGGTCGAGCCGCATGCCGTCGCGTTCGAGTCGCACGACGCCCCGCGCCGCATCGATGAAGAGCTGCTCGTAGCCTGCTGTCGTAACCGCGGACGCGAGTCGCTCCGGTGTCGGCACTTCGGCTTGTCGACGCGCGCGACGCCACAACCGCGTCAAGGCCCCCAGCGTGGGATCGAACGCACCATCCGTCGTCGCAGCGTAGTGACGCGCTTCGACGAGCAGTTCCAACAAGAGCGGCGAAACCTCGCTTTCGCGCACTCGCGCCTCGTACGCCGCCTGCGTCTCGCTCGCCGACTTCGGCGCCGTGGTGCGACCGACGAGCCGAGCAAGTTCGCTGCCCGGATCGTAGTCACTCGCGACGCGGTCGATCGAGTCCACCACCTCGAAGGCGGCTCGAGCCGCGCGCTCCGCTTGATCCGCGTCCTGTGCGTAGAGCACGACGGACCAGCGCGTGCCCATCGCCGCGTGTTCGAAGCGGTGGCGCTCGAGAGTGGACTCGGAGTCGGGGGCGGCTCGGCAGCCGAGGATCAGCAACAAGAGCACGGAGACGAGTCGCATGGCGCGAGTGTGCGTCTCCACTCCGCGCGCTACAATCCCGCCGTGCGCTCCCTCCTCGCCTCGATCGTCGCAGCCGCCGCGCTGCAAGAACCCGCCGAAGCCCCGCCGGTCTACCCCACAGCTCCCGAAGGCGCGCCACCCGCGCTCGTCATCGAAGGCGCTGACGCCGAGGACGCCGAAGCGATGCAGGCCTATCGCGAGTCGATCGCCGGAACCGCCGTCGGATTCGACATGGTCCCGATCCCCGGCGGCAGCTTCCGCATGGGAGCGCCGCGCGGCGAACGTGGAGCGCGACCCTCGGAACGACCGGCGCACGAAGTACAAGTCTCACCCTTCTGGATGGGCCGCTGCGAAGTCAGCTGGGACGAGTTCCGCCTATTCCAACAGCGCATCGATCAACAACAACGCGAGGCCGGAGAAGCGGAACGCGTCGCGCAGGACGACTGGGCCGACGCCGTCAGTCGACCGACGCCGCCGCACGTGCCGATGGACTTCGGCATGGGCGTCGAAGGCTACCCCGCGATCTGCATGACGCAGTTCGCCGCGAAGCAGTACACCAAGTGGCTGTCGATGAAGACCGGTCGCTTCTACCGCCTGGCGACGGAAGCGGAGTGGGAATACGCGTGCCGCGCCGGCACCAAGACCGCATACAGCTTCGGCGACGATGTCGACGAGCTCGGCAAGTACGCGTGGTACTACGACAACTCCGGTGAGACGACGCATCCGGTCGGAACCAAGCAACCGAATCCGTGGGGGCTGCACGACATGCACGGCAACGTCGCCGAGTGGGTGCTCGACGCGTACGACAAGGACGGCTACGGCCGCGCGTCGAAGACACCGCTCGTCGATCCGGTCGCGTGGCCCGAGTCCGAGTTCCCGCGCGTCGTGCGCGGCGGATCCTGGGATGACGAAGCCCCGCGCTTGCGCAGCTCGGCGCGCATCGGTTCACGGCGTGACTGGAAGGTCCAAGACCCTCAGCTCCCCAAGAGCATCTGGTACCACACCGATGCGCGCTTCGTGGGCTTCCGCGTCGTTCGGCCACTGATCGTTCCGACTCCCGAAGAACAAGCGCGCTACTGGGAAGCGGACTTGTCCGCGATTCGCGACGTCGAAGCCACTCAGCGCGCCGGCGGTCGCTGAGCGCCGCTTCCGAGGCACTCGAGCAGCTTCCCAGCTGACCGGAGCGACTCGCCCTCCTACAATCGGACGCCTCGCCCGCCGCTGCTGCCCCCGCTGCTACCCCCCTCGCCATGAAGCTACCCGAGTTCTTCGAGCGCCTCGATCAGTACGAGACCCGCATCCCCCTGGACGAACTGACCGCCTTGATGCGTCAGCTCGAGGTGTGCTGCGACGACGTGAGCGACTCGATGGTCTTCAAGGACGAGTGCTACTGCCGCAACATCCTGCGCGTCGGCGCTCCGTACAGCGCGCTGGTGCTGTGTTGGAAAGACGGACAGGCCAGCCCCGTGCATGATCACATCGGATCGTCGTGCGGTGTCCGCGTCCTGCGCGGACACGGAACGGAACGCAGCTTCGAACGCGACGCGGACGGAACGATGCGCGAGACCGGCGTCACGACCTTCAGCGAAGGCGACGTCTGCGCTTCCTTCGACACGCGGACGCACGAGATCCGCAACGAGTCCGGCGACGGCACGCCGCTCGTCACGCTGCACGTCTATTCGCCTCCCTTGCAGGGCTACCACACTTTTTGCCTCGAGACGGGCACGGTGAAGACGCGCGTCGACGAACAGAGTCTTGCAGCACGCCGCGAAGCCGGCTTGCCGTGCGACTAGTTCTCCGCCGCCGCTCCGCCAGCCGTCTGCCGACTCGATGACGCGATCTGATTCCGCAGCGCGACCCGGCATGCCCTGGGCGTGGGTCACCGCCCTGTTGCTCACCCTCGCCGCCGTCTACGGCGGAGGTTGGTGGAAACAACAAGTCGCGCATCCCGAACTGGTGCCGTCGGCCTCGATCCTCGCGATCCTCGCGGGAGTCCTCGCGCGCAACCTGCTGATGCTGCCGGCACTCACGCGGCACGGCGCGAAGGGCATCATCAAGACGGTGATCCCGCTGTCGATCGTGTTGCTCGGCGCGGGCCTCGACCTCGAAGCACTCACCGATCCACAGCTCGGCGTGGGCGGACTCGCGATCACCATTGCCTGCATGCTCGTCGCCTTGCTCGCGTCCTTCGGCGCCGCGAAGCTGCTGGGCCTGACCGGACGCACTGCCGGTCTGCTGGCCGCCGGAACGGCCGTCTGCGGCAGCAGTGCGATCATGGCCGTCGCGCCGGTGCTCGAAGCCGAGGATGACGAGATCGTCGTCGCGCTGGGCACGGTGAACCTGATGGGACTGCTCGCCATGCTCGCGGTTCCCGCCCTCGCCGCCGCCTTCGGACTGAGCGATCAAGCCGCCGGCCTGTTCGCCGGAACCAGCGTGCACGCCGTGCCGCAAGCCGTCGCGGCCGGTGCCGCCGTCGGCGACACCGCGGCCGGCTTCGCGACGCTGTTCAAGATGGTGCGCGTCGCCATGCTCGCTCCGCTCGTGCTCGCCTTCGGGACCTTCCTCGCGTGGCGTCGTCCGCGCAGCCAAGCACAAGCACAGAGCCGTCGCATCGGCTCGATCGTGCCGTGGTTCGTCTGGGGCTTCCTCGCCCTGGCCGCGCTGCGCACCGGCGGACTGCTCGCGGCCGAGCTCGGCCCCAAGCCGGTCGGCGACCAGCTCGCCGGTTGGGGCAAGTACCTGCTGACCTACTCGATGGTCGCGATCGGCCTCGAGATCGACCTACGCAAACTGCTCGGCGTCGGCCTGCGCGGGCTGATCGCCGGCACGCTCGCTTCCGCTGCCTTGCTCGCATTCAGCCTGTTCTGCGCCTCTTGGCTGTAGACGCCGGGAAGCCGACACGGCCCCGACCAAGGACCTCGCCGCTTCAGGAATCAAGGCGAGCGCGTAGACTGGTCGACGACCATCAGCAAGGAACCCCATGAAGCTCACCCTCGCCAAACTCGCCGTCGGACTGATCCCACTCGCAGGTCTCGTGCTGAAGACCCGCAGCTGCTGAGGCGACAAGCTCGACATGCTCGGTACGGGCATGCTGATCGGTGGAGTGATCTTGTGGCTGGCGCTGTTCGGCCAGTCCGAAGCCTGAGTTCGAGTCCGAGCCGCCGACGAGGTCGCTCAGACATGGATCGAGGCGCGCAGCCAGGGGGGTGCTGCGCGCCTCGATCGCGTTTGGGGTCGGTTGTCAGGGCCTCAGGCCGTCCCCGGGTGCGCGCAGGTCCAAACCACTGTCCGCGCGCGATTCTGAAGAGAAGCTCGGAAGCGGAGCTTGGCCTCACCGCAACTTCGCCTCCATCAGGAGTCACGAGCGATAGAGCTTCTCCCGAAGCGGGTGACCAACTGACTGCGGGCTTTTTGATTTTCGACTCGCGGACCTGGACAGGCCGTGCGCCGCCGCACCATCCAGGAGGAACGGGGCCGTTTCGACGTGGTCGTTCGAGCCGAATCGCACAATCCTGGTCCGAGAACCCGGAACCAGCCCGCTCGGAGCCGGATCAGTCCTCAGCGGGCAGGAAGAGCTCGGTCGCGGACTCGAGGTCGAGCAGGTTGGGAAGCCGCGGATCTCCGGAGTCGATGACGACCTCGCCGAGCTGCAGAACCCGCGCCGCTTGCACGGCGAGGTAGAGGCGACCCTCAGCGCCCAGGAGCGCGGAATCGACCAGACCACGAGCCTCGACCTCGGCCGTCAGTCGCGCGGCACGGCCTTCGTTCAAGCGCTCCGCGTAGACGCGCTCCGCGGCCAGGCGCTCGGTCTTCACGCTCGCCTCGGCTCCGATCTCGAACAAGCGGATCTCGCGCTTGCTCTCCGAGCGCAGCTGCGTGAGTTCGAGATCGCGCTCGTCGCGCAAGCGCTGCACCGCGCGAGAGTTCTCTTCCACACCGCGGTCGACGATCAGCTGGAACTGCTTCAGGTTGGCCGAGGCCTCGCTGAGCCGACGACGTTGAGTGCCGCGTTGAATCTCGAGCAGCTTCATCTCGTAGGGCTGCGGGAAGCGCAGCGCTTGCAGCAACACGCGATCCGCTCGCACGTGCAGTCGCTCGAGCGCTGCGCCGACCGCGTCGCCCGCTGCGTCGAGCACCTCGCGTCGTCGCGTCCGGTCCAACCAGTCTTCGGAACTCGCCCGACCCAGCTCGGTCAGCAAGACAGCTTCGACGTTGGCGCGCACGATGTCTGCATGACTCGAGCGTAGACTCTCGGCGACCAAGCGGTGCGCGCGCCCTTCGATCAAGCGGTAAGGAACCGTGACTGCGACGCCGACCAAGTTGCCTTCGGGCGTGCGCAGCTCGAGCGCCGGCGAGAAGGTGCCGAACTCGACGAAGTTCGTGCCCGCTTCGATCGTGTGCCACTCGTGCAAGCCCGGCAGGTTCCAGTGCAAGCCCGCGGGGAAGTCGCGGGCTTCGACGCCGGATCCCCAGGGCGAGTGTCGCACTCCCACCATCCCCGGCGGGATGCGCTCGACGAACGGGCCGGTCAAGGCCCACACAGCACCCTCGACGACGAGAATCAGGATTGCGATACGCAGGACGGGACGACGACACGCGAGCAGCGTGCGCCACGCTCGAACGCCGAGTCCGCGCGCTCCTCGCACGATGCGCGCGAGCAGTTCGCTCCGGCGCACGGCGCGCGCCGCGACCGCCAACTTGGCCCATCCACTGCGCGTGAGGCGCGCCATGGTACGTGCTCTCGCCATCCAGCGCTCGCGCGCCGTGGGTTGCGTGTCGACTTCGGTTTCCGGCAGCTCTTGTTCGTTCATCGCGTTGACCCTCAGCGCCTGCGCGCCACCGTCTCGGTCTCGTTCGTCGACTCGTGGATGCGCGGAGGTTCCACACGGAAGTGCAGATCACCGAGGCGCGCGATCCACGCCTCGAGGATCGCCGTGCGGCCGAGCGCGGCGACGCGACGGACTTCCGCTCGTCGACCTTCGGCCTCGGTGCGTTGCTCCATCGCGAAGAGGTCTGCGGCCTGTTGCAGCTGCAGGAGTTCCGTCTCACCGCGTCGCAGCAGCTCGGCGGCGTACAGCTCGGCGTTCGTGCCGGCGAGCAGAGCGACGCGCTGTGCCTTGGCCAGCTCGCTCGAGGTCTCCATCAAGATCGAGTCGCGCTCAGCCTGCTTCTGCTGCTCGAGCTTGGCGAGCTGTTCGTCGAGCTCAGCCGGCAATCCATCGGCGCGCGCTCGCAAGCGCTCGATCTCCGCGATCGAGACCTTGCGTCGCTCGACGGCGTCCTCGTAGACAGCGTCGAAGCGCGGCTTGGGCGTCGAGAACTCGATCACTTGCAGGCCGTGCGGCTCGAGCGCCAAGTCCAGCAGGCGGCGACAGTTCGCCGTCTCCTCGACGAGCACCTCGTGAGTCACCACCTGCTCCGAGCTGTGCCCGCCGAAGCGCTCGATCAAGACCGCACGAGCGTTGACTTCGACCAGCCGTGCCGCGCGCGAGAGGATCGCCTGCGTGTCCTCCAAACACTGACGCGCGCGTTCCGGCAGGAGCCCGTAGCGCAGCGAGAAATCGTCGAAACGCATCGGAGAACCGTCCGCCGTCCGCAGATGAACAGCGGGGACGTGGAAGGGGTCCGGACGCTCCGTCCCTGCGAAGCGCATCGGCACGGGGCTGCGACGCATCACGCGCAGCTCGTAGAAGACGGGCAGCTCGACGAGCTTTCCGGGACCTTCGACGCTGCGCACTTCGCCGCGGAGCGCGTCGTAGACGACCGCGACCTCGTCGTCGCGCAGCTTCCGGACTGAGTCGTGCTCGGCGCGACGTTGGTAGGCGTGCGCCGCAGCGCCCAGCGCGATCAAGCAATAGAGGATCAGGACCGACAGACGCGCTCCAAGGCGAGGACGAGTCTGTTCGGCTGCAACGTGAGTACGGTCGTTCATAGCGAGCAGTCCGGTTCGGGGATCTCGGTCCGCGCCGGAACAGCACTCCCCTTCCGAGGTTCCGGCGCTGACTGCATCGCACTTGGTCGAAGGCTTCGTAGACGGCAGAATGCGCTGCCCCGACACGGAACAACAACATGCGCCGAACGCTCCTCCTCGCCCCCCTGATCCTCTGCACGGCCTGCAGCAGCGATCCGCCCGCTCCGATCGAAGAGAGCCTGCTGCTCGCCGATGAGAACCGCACGGAGCTCGAGATGGTCTTGGGGCACTACCGTCGCCTGCGAGACCCGCAGAAGCTCGAAGCCGCACGGTTCCTGATCGCGAACATGTCGGTGCACGGCGCGGCGCGTTACGAGCTCGTCGACGAGTCCGGCGTCGGTCTCGGCTTCGACGCGCGCCGCTTCCCGAACCTCGAGCGCGCGCAGGCGGAGCTCGATCGAATCGAAGCCGCACACCCCGGCGCAAAGTTCGCACGCACGCGCTTCGACAGCGATGTGGAGCACATCACATCCGAGTACTTGATCGAGAACATCGAGCTCGCCTTCCAAGCCTGGCAGACCCGGCCTTGGGCGCAGGATCTCTCGTTCGAGGTCTTCAAGCGCTTCGTCCTACCCTATCGCGGCAGCAACGAACCCCTCTCGCGCTGGCGCCCCGAGTGCATGGCGCAGTGGGCGGATCTGCAGCGACGTCTCGACGATCCCACGAACATTGCCGAAGCCGGGCGCCTCGTACGCGAGGAAGTCAAGCAGTGGATCCGCTTCAGCGATATCTACGACTTGCACCCGACGGACCAGAGCTTCTCCGAGATGCGACGTTCGGGCGTCGGTCACGGCGAGGACATCTCCAATCTCGCGGTCTTCGCCATGCGCGCGAACGCGATCCCGGTCGCCACGGACTTCACGCCTTGGTGGGCGGATCGCGACAACAACCACGCTTGGGAAGTCGTGCTCGACAAGGACGGCAACGGCACCGCCGCGCTCTCGAACCGTGCGGCGAAGGTCTACCGCAAGACCTTCGCGATTCAGACCGACTGCTTGGCAGCCCGCCTGCCTGCGGGGACCACGGCTCCGCGCTGGCTCGACCGCACCGACTACGTCGACGTCACCGATCAGTACGTCGCGACGACCGACGTCCACTTGACGCTGACGACACGTGACACCGATGCCGCCGCGTACCTCTGCGTCTTCAACGGCGGAGAGTGGCGCGCGATCAGCGGAGCACTCATCGCGGCCGACGGAGCAGTGAGCTTCCCTAAGCTGGGTCGAGGAATCGCCTACCTCCCCGCCTGGTTCAGGGAAGGTGTGCTAGTGCCTGCGGCCGCCCCCTTCCTGTTGCACGAGGACGGAGTGCTCACGCCTCTCGCACCGCGCGACGAGACCGAAGCAGTCCTGCTGCACGCCGCCGCGCCGGTCACTCCCGACGCCGACACCGGCCGCGACCGACCCGCGATCCCGCTCGAGCTGGGAGCCTCCTACGAGCTCTTCAGCTGGAACGACGGCTGGCAGTCGTGCGGCAAGATCACGCTCGAAGCGGACGCCGGCTACAGCTGCGTCGTTCCCAAGGGAGCGCTGCTGTGGCTGGTCCGCGAAGACTCACGCGGGCTGGAACGCGTGTTCAGCGTGCGCGGCGGCCGGCCGATCTGGTGGTGAGCGCCCACGCTTCGCGGAAAAAATGGGTCAGACTCTCTGCCGCAGGGAGTAGCGACCTCCCTTCCAAGACCCCCTGAGCCCGATTCGGGAAAAGACAAAGCGCCTCTCGGCGCTCCCGTTCCACGGGCCGGGAGGTCTAGAATGTCAGGCCCCCGATCGCCCAAGACCATTGGGCAACGCCCTATCTGCTCCCGGAGAACACTATGCGCACGTGGATGACCGCTCTCGCCCTCGGCCTGCTGGCCACCCTTACCCCCACCGCCCAGGCCACCGAAGGCGGCCGCTGGGTCGACGACTTCGACGCAGCGGTCAAGCTCGCGAAGGCGGAGAACAAGGACCTGCTCGTCGACTTCACCGGTTCCGACTGGTGCGGTTGGTGCATCAAACTCCACGAAGAGGTCTTCCAGCACGCGTCCTTCTACGCCGCTGCCGAGAAGAACTTCGTGCTCGTCGCCCTCGACTTCCCTCGCGATGAAGCGGTCAAGGCAAAGGTGCCGAACCCGGAGCGCAACCGCGAGCTCGCCAATCTCTACGGCGTGCAGGGTTATCCCACCGTGCTGCTGATGACCGCTGACGGCGAAGTCTTCGGACAGACCGGTTACCAGGCCGGCGGCCCGGAAGCCTACCTCGAGCACATCACGACGCTGACCACCGAAGGCAAGGCCTCCCTCGCGGAGATCACCAAGCTGGTCGACGCCTACAAGAACGCCAAAGGTGACGCGAAGACCGCTGCCTTCACTGCCGTGCTCGAAGGCTTCGAGTCGCGCGAAGACGGCGCTGCCGGCATGAACAGCCTGGCCGACATCCTGCGCGCACACCTCGCCGCGGACGCGGACAACGCCCAAGGCATGAACGAGCGCGTCATCAAGTCGCTGCTCAAGAAGGGCAAGGCCGACGAGGCCGTGAACGCCGCCGCCGCCAAGCTCGACCCGAAGAACGAGAAGGGCCTGCTCGAGCAAGTCGTACACGCCAAGTTCATGTCGATCGCCGACGAAGACGAGGCGCTTGTCGCGATCACCGAGCTGAAGTCGCTCGTCGCGATGGGTGACATCAAGGACGACGAACTTGCCCTCGACATGTTCTTCAGCGCCGCGTGGCTCTGCGCCGAGCGCCTCGACATGCCGGAAGACGCGAAGACCTTCGCCGAGAAGGCCAAGGCCGTTTGCCCCCCCAGCGAGCAGCGCCGCCTCGAGTTCCTCGACCAGATCCTCAACGGCTGATCGAGAGCCAGCGGGCTTCATTCGCGAAGGGCCGCCGGTCGTGAGACCGGCGGCCCTTCGTCCTTTTACCCGCGCGAGTGGGTCAGCCGTCGGCGCCGAGCGGCGAGACGATCCGCGTGCCTTCCCCGTCGACCAGCAACACGCCGATCCAGTCGCGGGTCTCGCGCTCGAGCACCAACGCGCCGTGCCAGTCGTCGCCGAACGCGAGGCTCTCCGCGACCCTCCACGAAGCATCCTGCTGGCTAAGGTGCGACCCGGCCAAGCTCCGCAGAGCGTCGCCGCCGCCAGCGAGCACGAGGCAGTCGCGCGGCTCACCCAGCCCGGCGGTCGGAATCGACCACTCGCGACTGCGCGGCAGGGCGAGAGCGCGACGCGCCAAGCCGTTCGAGGCCCAGTCGGGAGCTTCGTCTCCGAGCAGCGCGGCCCACTCGCCGACGACGAGCGATGCGCCGGGTTCACGAGCGCTCTCCACCTCAGTCAAGACATCCGCAGGGCCGAGCCAGCCTCCGGCGACGGGAACGAGCCAAGCGCTCCGCGAACGCGTCCGGCGCAAGACGCCGTCATCCTTCCAGCGCAGCTCGGCGCGCTCCAGCGGCGCGTGGTCGAAGCCGCTACCGAAGTCCGCGCCGATCGGCAAGGTCGGACGCCACTCGAGCCATTCCGGCTGCGCGTCGTCGTGCAGTCGAAAGCGCATGCCGTCCGTCGCGGGTCGGCCTTCCGCTTCGGGCGTTGCGAGCGAGACGCCCCCGACGAGCAGCGAGCGCAGGGATTCCATCTCGACCGACAGGCCTTCCATCAAGCGCAAGTCGATCTCGATGCCGCCCGTCTCCCAGAAGCGCGTGTTCTCGCGAATCAGCAAGCGGTACTCGGGACGCACGTAGACGCTGACTTCGACCGAGCTCGCGTCGCTCGCGAGTCCGACGGCGGTGATCGTGCCGACTTGAATCTGGCGGTACTCGAGCGGCGCGCCGGGTTGCAGGTGGAAGCGCGACGGCGCTTCGAGCATCAAGCGCAGGCCGTCGGGTGAGAGTGGTTCGGTGAGCGGCGGTTCGACGAGCGCCTCGAAGTGCTCAGCGGGCGCCGCTCCCGCGGGTCCGGGCAACACCGAGAGGTAACGCGCGCCGACCACGGTCTCGAGTCCCTGCACGCTGTCGAGCCCGAGGTGCGGTCGCACGATCCAAAACCGACTGCCTTCGCGTGCGAGTTCCGTGGCCTCGGGATCGAGTCGTACGTCGAGGCGCACGCCCGAGAGGTCGGGTTCGAGTGCGACCGACCGCACGGCGCCGACGTGGATGCCGCGGTAGCGCAGCGGGTCCCCGGCCTTGATGCCGTGCCCTTCGACGGCGCGGACTTCGATGCTCGAGCCGCCGCCGGCCCAGTTCGTCAGGCCCAGATAACCCGCGACGAGGAGCGCGACGAGCGGCAAGAACAGCGAACCGAGCGGACGCTTGCGCGGCGCGACAACGGCGGAGGGGATCTCGTCAGTCATAGTTCGTCGGCCATGGGACCGGGTTCCTGTTCCCACAAGACGTGTGGATCGAAGCGGGCACTGGCGAGCAGCGACAGCATCACGCAGAGGGTGAATGCGAGCACGCCTGGGCCCGGCGTGACTTCGACGAGGTCGCCGACCTTGACCCAGGTGACGACGAGCGCGATGAGCAGTACGTCGAGCATCCCCCAGCGACCGGCTCGCTCGACGACGCGATAGGTCAGCGCTTGATGCTTCCGGCCGATGCCGAAGGGCTGTGCGGTCAGCGCGAAGAGCGCGAGCAGCTTGACCAGCGGCAACAGGATCGAGCAGAAGAAGACAACGCCGCCGACGAGCCACTCGCCATCCTGCAGCATGCCGATCGTGCCGGTCCAGATGCTCGCTTCGCTGCGGTGGCCAAAACGCTCCAGGCTCATGATCGGAAGGTGGATCGCGACCGGGTAGAGCAGCAACGCGGCGAGCGCAGCCGATGCGGTCCGCGTGCGACTGCCTTCGCGGTGCGCCGGATCGAGCACGATCGTGTGACAGCGAGCGCAGAGTGCGCGCTCACCGGGCGCGAGCGCCGGTCGCTCTTGGACCAGGCCGCACGCGTGACACGCGAGCAAGGTGTGTGCGTCCGCTTCCATCACTGCAATCTACCAATCGAGCGTGCCGTAGCCCTCCAACCAATGAGGGGGCGGTCCGACCTCAGGAGCTTCCCTCTCGCTCCATCGGTCGAACCGCCCTCCCTCACTCACCACGAGCCGCAGCTCGCGGACTGTCGGCTCAGCGCGTCATCGATCCTGCCTGGAGGAACACTTCGCCCGGGAGGAGCATCGGAAGCTCCTCCGCCGTGCGGATCCCCTCGCGGTCGATCTGCATGCGAGCCATGTCTTCGTAGTCCGTGTCTTCGCGGCGGGTCGAGAGGTACTCGAGCTCGGCTTCTTGGCGGCTGCGCACTTCGGCGAGTCGGTTCGTGATCTGATCCAAGCTGATCGCGTCGTAGCGCGAGCACTCTTCGATCGTCTTGTTGCGCGACTCCATCAGGCCGATCAGTCGCTCGTTGCGAGCGATCGCGTCCACTTGACGTGACAGCAGGCTGAGCTGCGACTGGAACTGAGCGCGCTCGGTCTCGAGCTGACTGAGCAGGTCTTCCAAGCGCACCGACTGGTTCTGCAGATAGACGAGGTCGTGAGCCGCATCCGCGGCGCGCTGGCTGTACGCGTTGCGCGTGTTGCGGATCTGCTGGGCCTTGTTGGTCGCGCGCTCGTAGGTGTAGTGAGCTTCGCCGAAACGGACGGACGCCGCCTGGACCTGCCCCACGTTGCGTTGTGCAAGGGCCTCGTCGAGAGCCGGTTGCAGCTGAGCAAGATCGTCTTCCGCCATCGCGACGACGCGCTCGGAAACGGCGCGATCACGATGCAGCTGACGGATCTGTTCGTTCAGCTCGGCGAGGTCGCCGCGCACCGCCGCGATCCGCGCGGGGTACTCGGCTTCCAGCTCTTGGAGCTGAGCGCGCATCGCCGTGGGGTCGTCGATCTGAGCGTCGATGTGAGATTGAATGCCGGTCTGCACCTTGTCGACCATCGCCTTGGTGCGTCCGGGGCCGGCGATCAGCAGCGCGCCGCCGCCGATCACGCCCGCGGAGAGCAGACCGATGGTGCCGACTCGACAGATGCCTTTGATGAACGAGAACATGCGTTTGCCTCCGTTGCCGAGGGCTTGGCCCTCGATTGACACTGCCGGAAAACCGAGTCTCCGGCGAGAATGACGGGGGCCTCGCCCCCAGTAGATCCGCACGGTTCGTGCCCTCGCGGGCCGCCGTACACCACCTCAGTGGGGATCGCCGGCGCCGGATTTCGCACCGGCCTTGGTTTTTTCGCGGACGCCACGCTGAATAGTCGGGCCCGGTCCTCGCTAAGAGGGGCGCCCATGACCCCCAGCACCATTTCCTTGCCCTCAGAACTCAACACACACTTCGTCAGCCGCCTGCGCGCTCGAGACGCCAAGGCTTGGTTCGAGCTCTGGGAGACCTTCGGTCCCGTCCTCCGCGCGCAGCTGTCGCGCTGGGGCCGTGGCAAGGTCGGCATCGAGACCGTCCAGGACCTCTCTCAAGAGACGCTCGCCGCACTCGCCAACTCGATCGACACCCACGATCCGACGCGAGGGGCGCGCTTCTCCACCTGGCTGCTCGCGATCGCCAAGCACACGCTCTACGGCGAGATCGACCGCCGCATGGCCGCCAAACGCGGCGCCGGCGTGCGCCCCGGAAGTCTCGACGACATAGGAGACGGTCCCCAGGGCTCGGAGCGGCCCGACGATGACTACGAGCGCCTGGTCTTCGAGGCGAAGGTCGCGGCGGCGCTGCGCGCCGTCGAGCGTGAGATGGGGCTGATGGAGTTCAGCGTCTACCGCATGCGCGTCCTCGACGGCCAGTCGGGCAAGCAAGTCGCCGGTTCGCTGGGCATCAGCGAGCCGACGGTCAGCCGGCGCCTCGCGGCGGTGCGTGGAAAGCTGCGTGAGCGCCTGGGCGAGACCTTCGCCCGCTACAGCTTCACCGACGAAGAACTTTTCGAGTTGGGGCGCAACGGCCTGGAGCTGAATCCCACCAAGACAACGGATGGAGGATTCGACGAGGCCCTCGCCGAGATCGTCCACCGCAGCCACGCCCGCCGTGCAGCCCTCGAGGGGCCCACCGGTCCCACCCACTAGCTCGAAGAGAGGAACGCCAGACCATGGTCTCAGGAGCCCTGCATTTCGTGCTCGTGTTCGTGTTGATCATCACGGTGCCCGTCGCCGCGGTGTGGATCCTGGTGCAGCTCTTCCGCGGCCTGTTCTGGCTGCTCTCGAACCTGGGCAAGGCGATCCGCGGGACCTACCGCCACATCGCCCGCTTCGTGCGCGGCACGGTGATGGACTCGCTGCACCTCGTCGGCTCGCTGATCACCGCCATCGTCTTGGTGCCGATCGCGCTGATGAACCTGGTCTTCCTGCGCCTCTCGGGCGTGAAGCACTACGGCCGCGCGATCGAGGACGAGCTGACCGGCGCCTTCCTCTGCGCCTATCGCTTGGTGCTCGGCAACCCCGCACACCTCTTGGGTCTCTCGGCTCTGACGGACGGCATCGAACGCCGCGTTCCCGAGCTGGTGGCCCGCGCGCCGCGCAAGCGTCGCAACAACGCGCAAGTCGACTTCCCCGGCTACAAGCTCACCGGCAGCTTGCAGGCCGGCGGCTCCGGCGCGGAACTCTACCTCGCGCGTCCCTTGCCCGAGACGAACGCGCGCTGGCGCGCTGCCGGTCGCAGCCAACCCGAACAAGTCGTGATCAAGTCGTTCGCGCTGCGCGCCGGTTCGACGCTGCCGCAGATCGTCCGCGAGAGCCGCGCACTCGAAGCCGCCGGTCGTCTCGAGCTCGTCCACGAACACCACCTCGACGAAGAGAGCTTCTATTACGTCATGCCGTACGTCCCCGGCGACGACATGAACGCGGTGATCTCGCGCTTGCACGCCCGCGGCGGCGCCGATGGACTGCGCGCCTCCGACGTTCCGCTGGCGATCTCGTACGCTGCCGACCTGCTCGTGACGCTGCAACGCTTCCACGCCGGCGGTCTCTGGCACAAGGACATCAAGCCGTCCAACCTGATCGTCTCGAACGAACGAGTGCACCTCGTCGACCTCGGACTCGTCACGCCGCTCGCCTCGGCGATGACGCTGACGACGCACGGTACGGAGTACTATCGCGACCCCGAGATGGTGCGCCTCGCCATGCAGGGCGTCAAGGTGCACGAAGTCGACGGCGTGAAGTTCGACCTCTACAGCACGGGCGCGGTGATCTACTCGATCGTGCAGAACTCCTTCCCTGCGCAAGGCAGCCTCTCGTCGATCACGAAGCGTTGCCCCTCGGCACTGCAGTGGATCGTTCGTCGCGCGATGGCCGACATCAAGGACCGCTACTCGTCCGCCGACGAGATGCTGCTCGACTTGCGCGTGCTGGCAGCGGCCCGCGACCCCTTCGCGGTGCGCCCCGCCGATCTGCCCTCGCTCGGTGGGAAGCCCGCTGCACAGACCTTCGCGCCCGTCGACGAAGGCGTGTTCCGCGGCCGCGTGGACGCGCGCGTCGAACCGCTTCGACCGGTCAGCGAGTCCCGCGCTCGCATGCCGCGCCAAGACACGGGTGTGCGCCGTCGCGCCACGCGCGGCCTGGCCGCAGCGGCGATCTGGTGCACGCTGATCGCGGGCGCGATCTCGGCTCTGCTGCACCTGAGCGACGAAAGTGATCCTCCGAACACGGCCGTCGCCGCGAGCACGGTGGCCGACACCGGATCGAACGAGTGGACGCACGACTTGCAGCGCTGGTCGGCCGAGCTGGCAGGGCAGTCGACGGGCTCCCCCACGACCGTGCTGCTGCTGCAGGATCTCGCCCCCGACACCTTCGGTGAGCTGCGCAGCGGCTTGGAGTCGGTGCTCGACGGCAAACAGGTCGAACTGCTCGGCGCTCCGTGGAACCTGCTCGAGGACGAGCGCGACATCCTCTACGCCGCCGGCGCCCGCCGCGCGGTCGGCCTCTCCGGCCCCGAAGACCCCGAAGCTGCTGCTCGACTCGAGGCCTACCTCGGCGACCAGACCGGCCTCGATGCAGTGCTCTGGCTGGGCCGCGGCGCGCAGGACCGCGAAGTCGTCTACCGCATCGTGCGCCAACGCCGGACCGACCCCTTGTCCGTCGGATCGATGACCATGCCGGTCTTCGCCGACCAGCGCTGAGTCGCCGGGCTCAGATCCAGTCGACGGCAAAGCCGCTCGAGAAGTTCGAGCCGTTGCCGCAAGGCGAGCTCGCGGGGTCGCGATACCACAGCTGGTAGTAGGCCGTGTCGCCGGGCAACACGTTGCCGGCCGCTGCAACATCGATCGTGCTCGCCGCTTCCCCCATCGCCGACGTCGTCACGAACTGCAGTCGCTCCGTCGGGTTGCCGGCGCAGAGGATGCCGTCATTGAACGGCAGAGCCGTGAGGCTGAGGCCTTGAACGAAGACGCCGGGCTGCCCTGCGCGCGCATCCGACACGAGCAGCGTGAAGTTGCGTTCCGCGATCACCGCGCTGCCGGTCGCCGTCGTGCGCGCGCCGACGCCCGAAGAGTTGGCGCAACCCGATCCCGGCTGACCGTGATTATCGCAGGGGCAAGCGACGGCGCCACCGGCTTCGCCGAAGCAGAAGGGCGTACCGAGTTCGCAGAAATCTAGGACGCCGTTCAGGTTGAGATCGAGTGAAGCGTCCGCGGCGATCTCCGACGGATCGTAGAGCCCGTTCCCGTCGCAATCGGACGCCACCAGCAGCTCGAGCGCGGCGGCGGCATCCAAGCGACCCGCGCCGCTGCCTAAATCCGGTCCGGGCGCTTCGATGTCGACCGCGGTTGCGATCAGGATCGCGCGCGCTTCGGCTGCACTGAGCTCGGGCAAGCGTGAGAACAGCAGTCCGGCCGCGGCGCAGACGAGCGGTGAGGAGAACGAGGTCCCCACTCCCGATGCCGTGCCCGAGCTGCCGCTGGTCGAGACCACCTGGTTCCCCGGCGCGGCGATTTCGACTTCCGGACCCGGGCCGCTGAAGCCCGCGACGGTGTCATCACTCGAGGTCGCTCCGACCGCCATCACTTCGGGCCGTGAAGCGGGGTATGTGACGTTGACCCCGTTGTTGCCGGACGCACCGACGACCAAGACGTCGTTCAGGACTGCGTCGGCGAGCGCGAGATCGATGCCGACGCTCTGCGGAACGGACAAGCTGAGGTTGATCACGCGCGCTCCGTTGTCGACCGCGTATAGGATCGCGTCATCGATGACGGAGGAGTCGGGGAAGCTGTCGCCGACGGCCACGGCCATCACGCGACAACCGGGGACGATCCCCCAACCGCCCGCGAGACCCGCGACGCCGAACCCGTCATTCGGTCGCGCGCCCACGAAGCCGGCCACTTGGGTGCCGTGCGTGAGCGGTCCGGTCACATCACCGTCGTCGTGGAAGAAGTCCCAGCCGTCGAGGTCGTCGATGAATCCGTTGCCGTCGTCGTCGATCCCGTTCGCCGTCTCGCCGGAGTTGTGCCAGATGTTCTGGGCGAGGTCGGGGTGCGTGATCTCGACACCGCTGTCGAGGATCGCCACCACCACGCTCGGGTCGCCCGTCGAGATCGACCACGCGTCTTCGGCGCGCACGTCCGCACCGGCGACGGCGCTGCCGGAACCGTCGTTCGAGAGGTGCCACTGCTGACCGTAAGAAGGATCGTCCGGCAGGTCGAGCCAGGTGCCCGTGCCGGGGACCCAGGCTGACTCGACTTCCGCGAACTCGGCCAAGCGTGCGACGATCTGCGCTGCGTTCGCGTGCAGGGGAAGCAGCACGTCGTGCACTCCCAAGCGATTCGCGCGCAGCAGTCGCGAGCCGGACAGCAGCTCAGCGCCCGGGCCGGTCTCGAGCAGCGCTTCGAAGCCGCGAGCGTCGGCACCGAGTAGCAGGCTGATCACCACGCCTTCGGCCCGCGCAGCCACATCGACAGACCCCTGGCCCTGAGAGGCTGGGATCGCGATCAGAGGCAGGCTGAAGAGCAGGGAAAGCATGGGGACGGGACACTCGAGAGAGTCCCACACCCTATTCTACGCTCGGCGAGGCCCGTAGGTTCCGCCCGGAGCCACGATGTCCGAATCAAAACGACTGCGCATCCCCAAAGCCCTGAACGGCGCGCGCCTCGACGAAGCCCTCTGCAAGCTGCTCGAAGGCCCCTCGCGCTCGTTGCTGCAGAAGTGGGTGCGCAAGGGACTCTTGAAGCTCGACGGGCAAGTTGTACACCGCTCGAACGAACGCGTGCGCACCGGTCAGGAGTACGTGCTGCGTTCGCCCGGTGAGCCCGGCGGCGCTGGAGTCTCGGCGCAGACCGCTCCATCGACGTGGATGCTGGTGCACGAAGACGACGACTTGTTGGTCGTCGACAAGCCCGCAGGGATGTTGACGCACGCCGCTCCGCGCTCGAAGGACGTCAGTCTGTGTGAGCTCGTCGGTCGCGCGCACGGTCCCCTGCCGACCAGCTTCGGACCCGAACGACCGGGCGTCGTGCATCGACTCGACCGCTGGACCAGCGGCTTGTTGGTCCTCGCGAAGACGGAAGACGCGATGCACGGCATGAAGTCCGCCTTCGCGGCGCGCCAGGTTGCGAAGCGCTACCTCGCGCTGGTCCACGGCCGCGAGATTCCCGAAGCCTTCGACTGCGACGCGCCGCTCACCTCCGGACGCGGCGGCTCCGACCGTCAGTGGGTCGGACCCGGTCCGAATGCCAAGCCGGCGCAAACCAGCTTCGCGCCGCTCGAACAACTCGGTGCCTTCACGCTCCTGCAGTGTGAACCGCGCACCGGCCGGCGACATCAGATCCGAGCGCACCTGTGGTCCGCCGGTCTCGCGCTGGTCGGCGAAGAAATCTACCGCCTTCCTGGCAGGCCCGACTGGCCCGCCGAAGTGCCGCGCGCCAAGCGACAGACGCTGCACGCCGCGGAGCTCGCCTTCGCGCATCCACGAACGGGCCAAGCACTCGCTTTCGAGAGCCCTTGGCCCGTGGATCTACAGCCGCTGCTGGACGGTCTGCGAAAGACGACTCGCTGACGCGTCAGCCGTCGCCTTCGAGGATGCGACGCCACGCGACGAGGCGTTCGGCAAGGTGCCCATCGGAACGAGCCGCTGCGTCCAGCGCGCAACCCTCTTCGCCGAGATGGCGACAGTCGCCGAAGCGACAGTCCGTCGCACGCACGACCAGCTCGGGGAACGCCACGCGCAAGTCGTCGAGCCCGAGAAGACCCAATCCGAACTGACGCACTCCCGGCGTATCGATCCAGCGCGCGCCACCGGGAAGCCGTACGAGTCGACTTGAAGTCGTCGTGTGACGCCCCTTGCCGTCCTTCTCGCGCACCTCACCGGTCGCGCGGTCCGAGGTCGGATCCAACGCGTTCAGCAGAGTCGACTTGCCGACACCGCTCGGTCCGACGAGCGCGATCGTCCGTCCGGCGAGCGCTGCGTGCAGCTCGGTGACTCCTTCGCCGGTGAGCGCGGAGACCGCGAGCGTGTCGCGCCCGCTCGCGGCGTGAGCCGCCAAGCGCACGTCGAGTTCCGCCCGTTGCGCAGGCTCGAGCAAGTCGACCTTGTTGATCACCGGCAAGTCATCCACGTCGTGACGAGCGAGCGCGATGCGGATGCGATCCGCCATGCCTTCGCGCGCTACACCATCGCGCGGCGCGAGCACGATCACCGCCGAGTCCAAGTTGGCGGCGATCACCCGTTCCTCGTGCGGATTCGCCGGATCCGTGCGGGTCAACGCATTGCGGCGCGGCCCGACGGCGTCGACGCGCGGCGTTCCTCCGCGCGTCTCTTCCAGCTCGACGAAGTCCCCGACGGCGACCGAGCCGCGAACCACGTTCGCCTCGTTCGTGATCACGACCGCTGCGATGCTTCTCGTTCCAGCGTCGCCCGCGATCGCGCTCCGCACTCTTCAAGTAGCGCTCTACCTGACCTTCTCTGCCAAGTTTGTCTCGATCCAATCGATCAGCTCTTCGTTCTTGGCGCCGGAGTGGCGCCGGTCTGCAAAGGCACAGCTCTTCCACAAGAGCGGTGCGGAACGCGCATGATCCGGCGTCTTGGTGCGGACAGACCGGTGGCGCGTAACGTTCGAATCTCCTCCGATTCCACCCGGCCGGGAACCTCGGCGGATCCCGTAGCGCCTCAGGCGGAGACGGAGGTCATGGCGGCGGCGACTTGAATGTGCTGCACGGGACCTCCTGGGGGTACGATGATCGAATCAGCCGAGTGCGATGTGCGTCCGGCGGGTCCGATCCAGGCTAGCGCGCCTGCTGCGATCCGCAAGTCCCCGTCTCGCGGCCGGATCCAGCTTGGATTCGCTGAAACGCGAGCCGCTCGATATGCTCCCGCGCCACGCACGGAGCCGAATTCAGAGGCACCGAACGAAATGAATGCGGGGTGGTCTCGCAAGTGCGGGCGAACGGATGATACCGCTCGAACCGCCCCATCCAAGTCTCCAGCCACCAACACCACATGCGCACCAACCTACTCCCGATCGTTGCCGCCTGCTTGCTGCTCTTGCTCCCCTCTTGCCTCTTCGGCTCGGAGAGCAACTCGAAGCAATCCGGGAACTTCGTCAGCGCCGACACCCTGAATAGGGTCGAGGTCGGTGCCGAACGCGAATACGTCAAGAGCCTGCTCGGCTCACCGACCACCGAGGTCAACCTGGCGGACGGCAGCCAAGTCTGGAAGTGGGAATACAGCGTCGTCACGACCAGCAAGGGCTGGGCCTTCTTGATCTTCTCCAACAAGTCGAAGGACACTAAGGAAGGCACCGTCTACGTCGAGCTGGACCCCGACGGCATGGTGACCAAGACCTGGCGCGACTGAACCACGCTGCACAGCACGAAACACTCGCGGGGCGCCTCATCACGAGGCGCCCCGCGCTGCTATGCTCCGCTCGATGCACACGCAGTACCTCACGATCACCGCTGAATCGCGCTACGAGATCGAGAAGCTCAAGGGCTCTCGCTTTCTCGCCTGCGCGCTGCCGGTCAAGTCCGAAGATGATGCGCTGGCGTATCTCGAAGCACTGCGTTCAGAGTTTCACGACGCTCGCCACCACTGCTCGGCGTGGCGACTGACGCCCGCCGGCGATCCGTGGCGCTATTCGGACGACGGTGAACCTTCGGGATCGGCGGGGCGGCCGATCTTGAAGCAGATCGAAGGCGCGGATCTCTGCGACGTCATCGTCGTGGTCATTCGTTGGTTCGGCGGCACGAAGCTGGGCGTCGGCGGTCTGATGCGCGCGTACGGAACGGCGACGCGGGCGGTGCTGGAAGCGGCGGAGACCAAGCTGGTCGTGCTCACCAAGCGCGTCGAGCTGCGTTACCCCTACGGCTTCGAAGGCGCGGTCCAAGGGCTGCTCTCGGCCGGCGGCCAGGTCCCCGTCGACTCGAAGTACGGCGAAGAGATCATGTTGGCGCTCGACGTTCCGCTGCCGCAGGTCGACGAGTTCGCCGCCGAGTTCATCGAGCGCACCGCGGGCCGCGGCAAGGTCGACTACTCTTCGAGCTGAGCCGCGCGCGCTCGGTCCGCGCGCAACACACCGCGCAGAGCGATCACGCCGAGCAGCGCGAATGCCGCGCCGAGCACGGGCAAGACGGGACGATAGCCGAACTCGGTGAACGCCCATCCGACCAGCGGGCCGAGGCACAGGAAGCTGAAGCGGAAGGCCAAGCTGCGCAGCGACATGAAACCGGCGCGGTCGCCGGACGGCAGCTCTTCCTGCTCGAGGTGTGCAAGCATCGGCGCGAACACGCCGCGCGCGAAGGTCATCAGCAGGTACAGGAATCCGACCCAGGAGCCCTGGACCACCGCGAGCGAACCGTAGCCGGCGGCGACCAACACGATGCAGCCGACCATCGCCAAGGTGAATCCGAAGCGCCGGCGAATGCGATCACTCGACAGCGCCCCGAGCGCGACCGCGTAGTTCGCCAGCGCCCACAGCAAGCCGAGCAGCGTGTCGGGTAGTCCGTTCTCGGACGCGAAGACCGAGATCATCCAGACCGGCACGAAGGTGCTCATGCCCATCACGATCGTCAGGAAGATCAACGCGCGCAGCCGTCGGTTCTCGACGAACGCGACGCGCACCATCTTGCGCATCTCCTGCACGTGACCGAGGCGGGGCTCGGTCCGCACGTGAACCGCCGGTTCGACCAGGCGCAGCGCGACGAAGAAGGCGACGATCCACAGCGCGCTCTGCGCCACGAACGGCGAGCGCGGTGCCAACGCGAACAGACCGCCTGCGACCAGCGCGGCCGTGCCTTCCGCGCTTTGGCCCCAGAACTTCATGCGGCCGGTCCAGAGCGTGAACTGGGTCTGCTTGCCGCTCGACAGCAATGACTCGTAGAGCAACGCCGAGTCCGCGCCGGAGATCAACGACAACGACACACCGAGCACCGCTTCCGCGACAGCGACCCCCATGAAGCTGTCAGCCCCTGCATAGATCGCCCACCCCATGACGTTGCCGAGCGTCGCCAGCACGAGTGTGCGTCGATACCCCAAGCGGTCGGCCAAGTAGCCCGAGGGGAACTCGAACAGCGCGACGAACAGCCCGAAGATCGCCTGCAGCACGTAGATGTCGTGCTGCGTCATCCCGATCTCGCGCTTGTAGAAGGGCGCGAGGATCGCCATGGGCAACAGGCTCATCTGCAGCGCGTGGAAGGCGCACAGCAGCCAAGGGTTCTTCTTCGTCGTCGCGGACATCAGCTGGAAATGCGAAGAGCGCGGTCGGCCCCACAGGGTCCGCCGCGCTCTCGGTGGGGCTCGTGAAGGCCCCGAGGACTCTTCTGATCAGTTGTAACTCGAAGTCACCTCGACCGTGCCCTCGAACATCTGCACCGTCGACTGCTTCATCTCGCCGTGGTCGCCGGACAGCTCGGTGTCCTCTTCGATCTCGAACTCGACGTCGCCGCTGAACATCACCGCGAACGGGCGGTTCTCGGCGATGTTCCAGAGCAGCTCGCCTTCCATGTCGAAGTCGAACGAGAAGGTCGAGCTGGTCGTGCCGCTGAACATCTCCTCGTCGATCTCCTGCTCTTGCAAGATCTCGGTGGCGACTTCGGCCGTCAGGATCAAGACGGCGACTTCCGTGCCGTCCTCATCGCGCGTGCCGCCGTACTCGACGAAGAACTCGCCTTCGAGGTTCTCGCCGAACTGATCGCCCCAATCGTCGTCGTCATCCTCGCCCTCCTTGCTCTCGAGCACGAAGCTCACGTCGCCGCAGGGTTCGGTGATCGCGTTGAAGAAGGACGCGTCGACCTCCCAGCGATCGCCTTCCTGCACTTCACCCTCGGGGAGCGCTTCCCACAGGTAGCCCTGGAACGCCAGGTCCTCGAGCAGGTCCTCGTCGCCTTCGTCCTCGACGAAGGTGGCGACGTATTCTTCCTCATCCGGGTCCCAAGTGAACGCGACGGAAGCGCCTTCGAGCTCGCTGGTACCCGGATCTTCCATCTGCTCTTCGTCGCCATCGGGCGAGCTCGCGACCTGCGTCGAGAGCTTCGTCAGCTCATCGAAGGTGCGCTGCACGACCGACGGACGCTCATCGCCGGCTTTCACGAAGCTGTCGGTGAAGAGGATCGTCTCTTCATCGCGCAGCGTGAACTCCGGGATGCCGAACTCGCTAGTGTCCACGTCTTCGTCGTTGAAGGACATCGACATGTCGACGAGCTCGACGGCGAAGACCTGCTTGAACTCGACTTTGATCTCGGAGTCTTCGGCGGGCGCGAAGGTCAGGTCGGCGGTCGAGAAGGTGAGCAGCGCGGGGGCGAGCAGCAAGCTGAGGGAGCGGACGAGGATCGTCATGGGAGCGTGGCGGTGAGGGGTCGCGGAACGGTGTGGGCCGAAGATTCTGACGGGATGATGCGCGACGTGGCAGCGGTGATTCCGCATTTTCCCCGGGCCGAGGTCCTTCGAAGCTCGCGAGAACGGACCGGAACGCCCGTTCGCCCGCGGTGCAGCGAGACCGGCGAGCGACTACACTGACCCGCCACATGCTGCTTCACGCCCTCTTGGTGACCCTCGCGCCGGCCTTCGCCGGCACTCCGGCCCGCATCGTCCCGACTCAGGATTGGCCCTTCGGGGCGACGCAAGAACCGCGTACGGGTCGCGACCTCTACAACCTCGGCGCGCTCGGCGCCAAGGCGCAGATCCCCGGTACGCCGCCCCCCAGCGCGCCGACCTCGGGCCGGCGCTCGACGAGCGTCGGAGCGAACCCCGACCCGAAGGACGAAGGTCCGAAGGCTCTCAAGATCGTCACGCTCTTCCCGGGCGGACCGGCGGAATCCGCGGGCTTACAAGTCGGTGACGTCGTCGTTGCAGCGAACGGAACGCGCTTCGAGAAGACGGGCAGCTACGCGGCGCTGAGGAAGGCGCTGGCGAGCGCATTGTCGAAGCCGGACGGTGACAGCATCGAGCTGCGCGTCGAACGCGACGGCGAGAAGTCAGCCATCGAGATCGAAGTCGCGCTCGAAGGTCTCGGCAAGCCGCTCTCCAAGCCGAGCTCACCGGAAGCACGCGCGATCCTCGCCGCCGGCGCGCGCCGTTGGCTGCGCGAGCGACAAGATCCGAACGGCGGCTTCAAGGAGACGCTCTCCGGTCGAACCGGCGCGGTCGTGCAGACGTCGCTCGCGGGACTCGCTTGGATCGCGGGCGGCTCGAACCTCGAGACCGGAGAGGATCGCGACGCCCTCGTCTCCGCGCGCGAGTTCCTGCGCGCGAACCTCGACGAGATGAAGTCGCGCTTCAACGACGGCGGCAACTGGAACCAAGAGAACTGGGGTTGGGCGCACGCCGCGATCTTTCTCGGCGAACTGCACCACCACTCGCCGAGTCCCGAGCTGCTCGCCGAGCTGCAAGGCTGCGTCGACCACTTGCTCGAGTATCAAGAGTCGAGCGGCGGCTGGGCGCACGGCCCCGGCGGCGCGAATGCGCTCGGATACACCGAACTGAACATCGTCAGCGGGCTCGCGCTCTCCGGCCTCGGCTTGGCGCTGCGCGCGGGCTGCACGGTCGACGAAGACTCGATCGAACGCGCGGCGAAGTACATCGCCGACTCGTCGGGTGGCGGCGGCGTCGGTTACTCGACCAAAGAGGGGCAAGTCGGCCAAGGCAACATCGGGCGCAGCGCTGCGGCTTGGCTCGGATACACCAACCTCGGCCTGAAGAAGGATCCGCAGTACAAGCAGATCACCAAGTACGTCAAGCGCAGCGTCAGCGACGTGCTCGAAGGCCACGCGAGCTTGATGCAACACATCCTGCTCGCGGGCGTCGCCGCTGCGGCGCAAGGCGGCTCGACCGAGAAGAACTACTGGAGTTCCGTCGAGACGATGATGCTGCTCGCGCACTCGCCCGACGGTTCCTTCCAGCCGCGGCCGTGGCACGAGAGCATCTCGACCGGCAGCAACTCGGACGTGACCTTCGGCGAGGTCTGGACCACCGCAGCGTGGGCCGTCGCGCTCTCCGCCGCGCCCGCCAAGGACGGCACCGGCGGACTTCCCGCTTGGTGCGGACGCTGACACCGGAGTCCCCGTGATCGTCGAACACACGCAAGACCCGCGCTGGTTGTCCAACAGCTACCTGGTCGCGGATCGACCGGGCGGCCACGCGGTGTTGATCGACACCGGCGGTCCCTCGGCGCCGCTCTTGTCGCGGATCGAAGAGCTGCGCTTGACCGTGACGCACGTGCTCTGCACGCATCACCACCACGATCACGTCACGCACAACGCCGACTTCCGCGCGGCGCACGGTTGCCCGATCTGCGGCCACCGCGCAGAAGCCGAGATGTTCGGCGATCTCGACGTGCAGCTCGAGGGCGGTGAAGAGCTGCGCTCCGGCGAGCTGACGATTCGCACCGTGCACGTGCCGGGACACACCGCCGGACAGCTGGCCTTCCTCGTCGACGAACGGGCGCTCTTCACCGGAGACACCTTGTTCCGCGGCACGGTCGGTGGAACGCGAGCTCCCGGCCACACGACCTTCGAGGACTTGCAGCACTCGATCCTCGAAGTGCTGCTGCGCTTTCCCGAAGACACCCGTATCTTGCCGGGCCACATGGAAGCGACGACGGTCGGCGAAGAGTGGGACGCCAACCCCTTCGTGCGCTTGTGGCGCGGACTCGATGCAGCGGCGGAGACGCCCTGCACGGCGCTGGGGCAACCGGCGACCCTCTTGTTGCGCGCGCGTGACTACGACGGCGGAACGAAGTGCTGGGTGCGCTTCGACGAAGGCGGACGCCACGACGTCGTACCCGGCTCGCGCGTCGTCGACCGAGCTTGATCCGCGCTCGAAGTCGGGTCCGGCGCCCCATCTCGCAGCTTTCGTGGACTTTCGTGTCCAGCGCGACGCCGTGGGCTCACTGGGCATCGTCCGGGTCGGTCCCCATGCACTCCGCTGATGAGCGGACCCCGCCGGACCCACAACGATGACCTCACGGATAAGGACTCTCCGATGAACTCACGAAACATCCCCCGCCGCTTCTGCTTGCCCGCCGCCGCCCTCTTGGCCGGCGCGAGCAGCGCTCAGGCGCAATTCCAGTTCAGTGTCGACTACTTCGGTCCGACGATCTCCACTCCGGATAGCCTGTACGCCTGGCCGATCACGGAGGGCGACATTCTGCTGCCGACGACCCCGCCCCTCCTGCCGGCGTTCGGCCCCTTGCCTGCGCCGTCGATCGATCGCGCGGCGGGCCCCGGCGGTTTGCCGCCGCTCGACCTCGGCCTCTTCGGCTATGCGCCGTGCGTCGGTCACCTTCCGGGAACCCCGTGCACCGTCGAGGTCGACGCGCTCTCGCACGGTCGCGACAACCCGATGGACCCGATGTTCCCGTACTCGCTGGCCAGCATGATCTGGTTCAGCGTGGACCGCTTCGCCATGGGCACGCCTCCCGGACTCGCGGGACCCTCAGTCTCGACCGAGGCCCCCTTCGGCGAAGCGGCGACGGACGTCTTCTCCGCTTTCGGCCTGATCCCCGGACCGCTCCCGCCCTTCGCCGTTCCTCCCGCGAACATCGGCATCGTCGACGGCGACGGGCTGCCCTCGCCGTCCGGCTTCACCTATCCCGGCGTCGGAATCTTCGAAGGCGCGTTCAGCGACAACTTGGACGCACTCGACTCGGAGATGCCGCCCGGCATCTACCCGACCTACTTCTCGCTCGAGGGCGCCATCGCCGATCCCTTGACCGGCGTCGTCGGTAGTGGTTCGGCCATGTTCCACGGCTTCAGCCCGTCGGACATCCTCATGTCGCCCGGCCCAGGAATGCCGCCCGGACTGTTCACCATCGCCGGCGCGCTGGGTCTCGATCTGTTCGGATTCGGCACCGACGACCTCGATGCGTTGATCATGTTCGAGAACGGAACCGGCGTGTACGAGCCGGCACTCGGCCCCTACGCGTGGACCATGGGCGGCGCCGACATGGTGCTGTTCAGCGTGCGTCGCGGTTCGGCCGTGATCGGTTCACCCGACAGCATCTTCGGCATCCCGATCGAAGAAGGTGACATCTTGATGCCGCCGATCCCCGGCGGTCTCTCGCCCTTCCCCGGCATTTTCATCGCGGCGGAGAATCTCGGCCTGATGACGGTGCGCTCGGGATTCCCCGTCCTGCACGGTGATGATCTCGATGCCGCCGATGCGCGCTTCCAGCCGCTCGTCGACTGTGACCTCGACGGCCTCGAAGATGCCGCCGCCATCGCGATCGGCATCGCCCTGGATTGCAACGGCAACGGCATCCCGGATGTCTGTGACATCGCGAGCGGCGTCGAGTCGGACTGTGACTTCAACGGTGTGCCGGACTCTTGCGATATCGCCTCAGGTGTCGCGCTGGACTGCAACGCCAACGGCGTGCCGGACTCCTGCGACATCTCGTCCGGCACCAGCACCGACTTCAACTTCGACGGCATCCCGGACGAGTGCGGCGTCGGCAGCCCGCTGTGCCCCGGTGATGGTTCGCTGATCCCCTGCCCCTGCGGTAACGAGAGTGCGCTCGGAGCGGGCGAGGGCTGCCAGAACTCGACGGGCGTCGGCGCCATCCTCTACACGACGGGAACCTCTGTTGTGGCGCTGGACGACCTCGTCTTCCACGTGGCTCAAGGCCGACCCGGCATGCCCGCACTCCTGGTGCAGGGAGCGTCGTTGATCTCGATCCCCTTCAAGGACGGCGTGTTCTGCACGGGCGGACCGACGAGACGCCTCGAGGTCCTCTTCCTCGACGCCGTCGGTAGCGGCTCGACGGTGGGATCGATCGTGACGAACGGCAACATCCCCGTGGCCGGTGGCGTGCGCTACTACCAGATGTGGTACCGCGACCCGGTGATCTCGCCCTGCGGCACGGGGTCGAACTTCTCGCAAGGCCAGATGATCAGCTGGATCTAGAGAGCAGAGTGAGTGGTGCGCCTCGCGCACGATCGAGGAGCGGCGTGATCCGAGAGGGTCGCGCCGCTCTCGCTTGCGTGGCCGGTTCAGCGCATGCGGTGCGCGGCTTCGACGAGCTCGTAGACGAGCAGCGGATCGGTCTCGTTCCATTCCGACTCGTCGGACGATGCGCCGAGTTGCGGCGCGCCGATTCGCGGGACGCACGGGCTGGCGCGGCGCGACCCCGCCGACGCGTGCAATGCGCTGCAACCAGTCGCTGCCATCAAGGACGCCGCGTTCTCCGGGCGCACCTTGCCGGCAGCGCGCACCTGCAAGCGATCACCCGCCGCCGCAACGAGCTGCGCGATCAATTTCGTGCCTTCTACGGCGGTCTGCGCTTGGCCCGAAGTCAGCACGCCTTTGAAACCGATGCGGCAGAGTTCCTCGAGCGCGGCGAGCGGATCGCTGCACAGATCGAAGGCGCGATGACAGACGAGTTCGAGTTCGCCGGCGTGCGCAGCGAGACACTCCAGCAGGCCGACGTCGAGGCTGCCGTCGGGCTCGAGCGCCCCGACCGCGACGCCGTGTGCGCCGCACTCGCGGATGAACTCCAAGTCGGAGAGCATCGTCGCTTCGTCCTGTTCGTCGAAGCAGAAGTCGCCGGCTCGCGGCCGGAGCAGGACGATCAGCTGAACGTCGGGAATGGTTGCCACCCGCGTGATCACACCGGCTGAAGGCGTGAGGCCGCCGAGCTCGAGCGCCGAACAGAGCTCGACGCGATCCGCACCGCCCTTGCGCGCGGCTTCCGCGCTGCGAGCGCTCTCGACGCAGATCTCGATCGATGGCCTGTCGTTCATGCCCACGAGGCTGACGACCGGGAGCACGCGACGCAAGACTCCGCTATCCTCTCCCGCCATGGCCCCCGCCCGCGACGACGATCGAGTGCAGCGCATCCGCGCCAGCATCGACTCGATTCCGGCGGGCAGCGTGGCGACTTACGGCCAAGTTGCCGAGCTCGCCGGACTGCCCGGTCGTGCGCGCCTCGTCGGGCGCATCATGCGGGAGCTCGAGGCCGGTACGCTGCTGCCGTGGCACCGCGTGATCGGCGCCGATGGTCGCCTGCACACGAGCGAGGCCGCCGCGCTCGAACAACGCCGTCGCCTCGCAGCCGAAGGCGTCGCCGTCGATCCCGGAGGTCGCATCGCGCTGGCACGCTTTCGCTTCGGCGGGGGCTGATCCGGCTCGCGCGCGGGCTATGCTCGGCGCCCCAGCCCGGAATCCCCTCCTTGCAGAAGCTCTTCGACCTCCGACCGGACGAGCGGCGCGCCACTCTGTGGGCTGCGTTGTGCTACTTCTGCGTGCTCTGCAGCTGGTTCCTGATCCGTCCGCTGCGCGAGGCACTCGGCATCCGCGAGGGAGCGGAAGCGCTGCCCTACCTGATGATTGGCACGGTCACCTTGGCCGCGCTGACGAATCCGCTGATCGCGCGCGTGCTGGATCGGCGCTCGCGCGGAGAAGCGTTGCAGCTCGCGTATCGAACCGTGCAAGTCTGCTTGCTGCTGTTCTGGACCGGCTTCCAGCTGCTCGACGGTCGCGAGCTCACCTGGCTCGGCTACGCCTTCTACATGACGTCGAGCGTGATCAACCTGTTGATCGTCTCCGTCTTCTGGAGCCTCGGGAACGAGTGCTTCAGCGCGGCCTCAGCGCGACGTAGCTTCGGACCGGCCGCCGCCGGCGGTTCGCTCGGCGCGATCTGCGGCTCGTTCGTCGCGACGCAAGTGCCCAGCGAGTTGTCGCTCTCGACACACCTGTTGATCCCGGCGATCCTCTTGCTGTTCGGCGCGATCTACTGCGGCCGCCAGCTGCTAGCGAACGCTCCGGACGCCGTAGCGCGCGCGCGGACGCAAGAGGCCTTCAAGGGATCGACGTGGTCGGGCTGGCGCGACATCGTGAGCCACCGCTTCGCGCTGCTGATCCTCGGCTACATGGGCTTCCACGCGGTCGCCGGCACTTGGGCGTACTTCGTGCAAGGCGAAGTGATCGCGGCCACCGGCGAACACGTCACCAACTTCGCGTACATCGACCTCGCGACGAGCTGCCTGACGTTCTTCTTGCAGCTGTTCCTGGTCAGCAAGCTCGTCGAACGTGCCGGAGTCGGCTGGGCGCTGTCGGTCTTGCCGATCATCACGATCGTCGGCTTCCTGGTGCTCGCCGGCAGCCGGTCGTACGCAACGATCTTCGCCTTCCAGACGCTGCGCCGCTCGGCCAGCTACGGCTTCAGCAAGCCGACGCGCGAGATGCTGTTCTCCGTGTTCAGTCCGGAACAGAAGTACAAGCTCAAGAACCTGATCGACGTCGCCGGTTACCGCGTCGCGGATCTCTTGGGCAGCTCGTCGCGCATCCTTCTGCAGGCGCTGCACACGAGCACCGTCACGCTCTGCATGATCGCTGCCGGCTCCGGCCTGCTGTGGCTCCTCTACAACCGCTTCCTCGGCCGGGCGTTCACGAGGCGCATCGACGAACGTGAAGCGACTGCGGAAATCGGTGTGCACTGATGTGGCGTGAGTACATGCCGCTCTGGCCGTTCCTGCGGCGCTACTTCAAGAGCACCGCGCTGGGTGCGCTGTGCATCCTGATCAGCGTCGGACTGAAGGTCTGGATTCCGCTGCTGATCGGCAACGCGCTCGAGCGCTTCGAACAGTGGAATCCGGCCGACGGCAAGGACGTGCTCGTGTCCGGTGCGCTCGAGAGCGCGCTGTGGATCGCGGGGACGGCGATCGCCGTCTCGCTCGTGCGCACGACCAGCCGCGTGCTGATCCTCGGCAACTCGCGTCGCGTCGCGGCCGATGTTCGCACTCACGTCTTCGCTCACCTGCTGCGTCTCGCGCCGAGCTTCTTCCTGCGCAATCCCGCCGGGCAGATCATGTCGCGCGTCATCAACGACCTGCGCGTGGTGCAGTCGCTCGTCGGTCCCGTGATCCTGTACATCGCCGAGAACCTCGCGCTGTTCGCGTTCTGCTTGGTCGTCATGTTCCGCACGGATCCGCTGGTGACGGTCCTGGCGCTCGCGCCGTACCCTTTCGCGTTCTTCAAGGCGCGGCAGCTGGCGCTGCGGATTCAGCTGGGCAGCGCGGCCGCTCAGAACGCGCTCGGTGACCTCTCGACCAAGGTCGATGAGTCGCTGTCGGGTCAACAAGTGATCAAGACCATGGCGCTGGAAGACAGCGACCTGGCGCAGTTCGACGCCCGAGCGCGGCACTACCGCGATCTGAACCTCGAGGTGACCAAACAGCGCGCCAAGCTCGTGCCGCTGATGCTCGGGCTGACGTCGCTCTCGACCTTGATCGTGCTCGGACTCGGCGGCCTGCGCGTCGCGAACGGCGAGACGGAACTCGGTCCGTGGACCGCGATGCTGATGTACCTCGGCATCTTGGCCGGGCCGACGCGCACGCTGGGCTTCGTGATCAGCACGCTGCGGCGCGGCGCAGCGTCGCTCGAGCGCTTGTTCGAGATCACGCGCTCCGCAGTCGAGATCCAAGAACCGCCGCCCGGCGAACGACTCGCCTTCACGCCAGGCGAACTCGTTGTCGACCGCCTGACGGTCGTGCACCCGCCGATCAGCGATCAACCGCACCTCGAAGGCAGCTTGCCGCCGGGGCTCGATCCCGAGCACGCGGACAAGGAGCGCGCTGTGCTGAAGGACGTCTCGTTCCGCCTGAAGCGCGGCCAGGTGCTGGGCGTCGTCGGCCACACGGGGTCCGGCAAGACGACCCTGGCGCGCGTGCTCGCGAGGCAGTGGCCCGTCGCACGCGACGTGGTGTCGATCGGCGGCTCGGACATCAACGACGTCGCCCTCGCCGACTGGCGTCGGCGCGTCGGCTTCGTACCGCAGGAAGCCTTCCTGTTCGGTCGCAGCCTCGCGGACAACGTGGCACTCGGCCGTCCCGATGCTCCGCGCGCCGAGATCGAGCAAGCCGTCGAAATCTCTCAGCTGTCGGGTGATCTCGACCAGCTACCTGATGGTCTCGACACGATCGTCGGTGAACGCGGCGTGAATCTGTCGGGCGGTCAACGTCAACGCGCTGCACTGGCGCGCGTCTTCCTGCTCGAACGCGAGCTAGTCATCCTCGACGACACCTTGTCCGCCGTCGACACGCACACCGCCGATCGCATCCTCGAGGCGCTCGAGCAGTTCTTAGCCGGCAAGACGACCGTGATCGTCTCGCACCGCTTGTCCGCCGTGAAGCACGCCGAGGAGATCTTGGTGCTCGAAGAAGGCGCCGTCGTGGAACGCGGCACGCACGACGAGCTGCTCGCGCTGGGCGGCTTGTACGCCGACCTGTGGGACAAACAAGAGCGCCACGAAGCCGAGTGCGACGAGCTGGGTATAGAGATCACCTCGGAGGAGACCTGATGGCCGGCGGGACGACTCGAGCTGGAGGACGCGAGCGACTGCGCGAAGGCGCGGTCTACGACGTGCGCCTCGCCAAGCGCATGATCCGCTACGTCCGGCCGCACCAGCGCTGGATCTGGATCAGCTTCGTGCTGCTGGTCGCAGCTTCGATCTGCGGCTTGGCGCTGCCCTACTTGCAGGGTCGCGCGATCGACGGCTTCGTCGCCAGCGGTGAGACCGCCGGACTCGTCTCGCTGCTCGTGATGTTCGCCATCTTCGCGGTGCTCGAGTTCTTGATGAAGGGGCTGCAGACCTACACCTTGGATCGCGCAGGACAAGACGCACTGGTCGACCTGCGGCTCGCGATCTTCCGTCACTTGCAACGGCTCTCGTCACGCTACTACGACCGCACGCCGACGGGGCGTCTGATCGGTCGCGTCACGACGGACGTCGAAGCGCTCGCCGAGCTCTTCTCGCAAGGCGTCGTGACGATCCTCGGCGATTTCGTGATGCTGGCGGGCACCGTCGTGATCTTGCTCTGGATGGACTGGCAGCTCGCTCTGGCGAGCTTCGCCGTCGTGCCGATCCTGATGTACGTCACGATGAAGGTGCGCTTCCGCGTGCGCGCCGCTTACACGACGATGATCTCGCGGCGCTCGCGACTCTACTCGTTCCTGCACGAACAAGTGCAAGGGATGCCGTTGGTTCAGCTGTTCGCGCGCGAACAGGACTCCGCCGACGGCTTCGGTGCGATCAACGGTGAGCTGCGCGATGCGCAGATCGAGAGCGTCTGGTGGGAATCACTCTTGTCAGCCGTCACCGAGCTGATCGAGTCGCTGACCAAGGCGCTGCTGCTGTGGGCCGGCGGCGTCGTGATCGCCGCTGCAGTCTTGCCGGACGGTGCTCTGTCGCCCGGCGGGCTGACGATCGGCGCGCTGTTCACCTTCTACGGCATGCTCGAGCGCTTCTTCCGCCCGCTCGTCGACCTGAGCCAGAAGTACACGGTCATGCAGAACGCGATGACCGCCGCCGATCGCATCTTCGCGCTGCTCGACACCGACGACTGCGTGCCGGAGCCTGAAGTGCCGGTGCAGCTCGACGGCTGTCGCGGTGCCCTCGCGTTCGAAGACGTCGTCTTCGGCTACGACCCGGGGAATCCGGTGCTCAAGGGCATCTCGTTCCGCATCGAACCCGGCGAACGCGTGGCGGTCGTCGGTGCGACAGGTTCAGGCAAGTCCACGCTGCTGCGGCTGCTCTCGCGGCTCTACGACGTGCAGTCGGGCCGCGTCACGGTCGACGGTGTCGACGTGCGAGAGTGTGCGCTCGCAAGTCTGCGCGGGCGCATCGGCGTCGTCACGCAAGACGTCTTCCTGTTCGAAGGCGACGTGCTCGAGAATCTGATGCTCGGCGGCGCGATCGAAGAACGACGTGCGCTCGATGCAGCCACAGCGCTCGGCCTCGACAAGATCGTCGCACGCTTCCCCGGCGGCTATCACGAACCCGTTCGCGAACGCGGACGCAACCTCTCAGCCGGCGAGGCGCAGCTCGTGTCCTTCGCGCGCGTGTTGGCGCGGTCTCCCGCCGTGCTCGCGCTCGACGAAGCGACGTCGAATGTCGACACCGGCACCGAGGAGTTGTTGCAGGGCGCGGTGCACACGCTGATGCAGGGGCGCACGGCACTGATCATCGCGCACCGCTTGTCAACCATCCGCGACGTCGATCGCATCCTCGTGCTGCACAAGGGCGAGTTGGTCGAGAGCGGCACGCACGACGAGCTGCTCGCCCTCGGCGGCGTCTACGACCACCTCTACCAGCTGCAGTACCGCGAGCAAGAAGCCGGCGACTAGCGCGGGTACGGTATTCTACGATTCGCGCTATAGCCAGTCGACCGTCAGACCGTTGGTGAAGTTCGATCCGGTGCCGCAGGGGCTGATCACGGGGTCGCGGTACCAGAACTGGTAGTGGCGCGTGTTGCCCGGCGAAACGTTGCCGTTGCTGACCACGGACTCGGCGCTGATGCCGGTACCGGTCGCGCTCAGGAAGATGACTTCCAAGCGTTCCGTCGGGTTGCCCATGCACAAGATGCCGTCCTTGAACGGCGCCGTGATCAAGACGGTACCCTGGACGAAGATGCCGGGCTGTCCGCCGCGCGCTTGGCTCACCGCGAAGACCAAGTTGTCCGCCGCGACCGAAGCCGAGCCGCTCGCCGCGAGCACCGCGCCGAGACCTTGGCTGTTCTGACAACCCTCGCGGTTGCCCAGCGTCGAGTTGTTCGCGCAGGGACACGAGGTCAAGCTGCCGTCGCCGTAGCAGATCGTCGCGAAGAGCTCGCCGAATTTCTGGATGAAGGCAGCGCCGGCGTTGTTGCCGAAGAGCGCATCACGGGGAGCGCCGCCGATGAAGGTCGTCTCGTCGAGGTCGAGCGAGAAGCCGTACCAGTCGGCGAGCGTACCCCCGTTCGCCGTCGTGTCGGAGACGACGGTCCAAGCGCCGGCCGAGAGGCGAATCTCGTGCACGGTTCCGGCGACGGGAACGGGTGCGTTGGCTCCTGCCTCGCCCGCGATCATCAACGAGCCGTCGAGCGCGAGGTCCGAACCGAACTGTCCGTTCGCGATCGGCAGACTCGAGCTGATCTTGTCTTCCTGCGCCCAGCTTCCGCCGGAATAGAGGAAGGTGTAGATCGCGCCCGCGTCGTTCACCGCGCCGATGTCGGCCGCCGTGGAACTCACTGCCAGACGGTTGCCGTCGAAGTCGAGGAACAGACCGAACTGATCGCCCGCCACCCCGTCGGCCGGCTTCAGCTTCTCTTCTTCGACCCAGGCCGTGCCGTTGAAGCGGAACACGTACGCCGAGCCCGAAGCATCGCCGTTGTCATCGTCGAGGTCCGCGCTCGCCGCAAGCAGATCGCCTTCGATGTCGACACCGCGACCGAAGAAGTCGCTGTCCGCGAGATCGTTCGAGAGCACGATCTGTTCGTCGCTGAAGTCGTCGCCGCCGAGCGGGTCCGAGTAGACGTAGACCGCGCCGCGCAAGAAGCCGCCACTCCCCGCGAAGGGATCACCGACGACAACGCGTTCACCGTCGTCCGAGACGGCGACTGCCGCACCGAAGGCCGCGATGAAGCCGCTGCCGTTCGATGGCGTGAGGATGTCGATCTCGGTCCAGACTCCGGCGACGCGACGGAACAAGTAGGCCGTGCCGAAGCTCCCGGCGTTTCCGGCGCCGACCGCCAGCAGGTCGCCTTCGAGGTCCACCGACTCGCCGAAGGCGTCGGATGCACCGGTATTCGAACCTTGCAGCCGAGCCACTTCGGACCAGACGCCGGCGGTGCGCTCGTAGACGTAGACCGCGTTTTCACCGGGCGCTCCGACGACGGCCGAATCACCGGCGAGCGAGACGGCCCAACCGGAATCGGAGTCGGCCGCGACGGCGCTGCCGTCGAGGCGCTGGACAAAGCTGGCGTTGCCGGCGAAGAGCGGAGATGTGAAGAGCGCAAAGGCCGCGAGGCGATGAATGAAGCGCATGATGCTGTTCTGGGGGTCCCGGACGAGGGCGGAGGAATCCTTCAAAGATACGACGAATCGCGCGATCGCGGTGTAATCCTCGGGTTCGAGCTGGGTGCAGACCTCGTGAGAAGCCCTTGCCAGCGAGTCGCCGGCACGCCACGCTGCTCGAATGGAGATCGAAGAGACGATTGAGATCGCGCGCCCCGTCGAAGACGTCCACGCCTACCTCTGTGATCCGTCGAAGTTGCCCGAGTGGATCGGCGGACTCGTCGATTTCGAGCTGCTCCCGGACGGCAGCTTCCGCCACATCATGTCGATGTCGGGCCGCAAGATGCCGGTCGTCGGCCGGATCGAGAGCCCTTCGAGCACCGAGCTCGTCGTGATGCGCGTGGAGGGTGATCTCGGCGTGCTCGAGTCCGAACACCACCTGCACACGAGCGACTCGGGGACGCGCCTCATGCATCGCAGCAAGGCGCGCATCGAGAACATGATGATCCGCATGGTGCTCTCGGGCATGAGAGATAGCGCCCGACGACGACTGCGAGAAGATCTCGAGCGGCTGCGCGAGCAGCTGGAAGGCTGATCCCGCGCTGCGGCTCCGATCTGGAACGCGGTGCAAAAAAACTCGCGAGGCCCCTTGCGAGGTCGCGCCGAGCCAGGCACTTTCGGAATCAGACGCGGACGAGATCCGCGCAGGAGTTACGAGACCATGAAGAACTACGCGCAACAACCGACGGCCTGGACGCAAGTCATCCCGTCGAGCCGGTACCGGCGAAGCGTCGCTTGCAAGAGCAACGGCTTCCCGACCACCTGAGCGCGTTCTTCCTCTTCGGCAGCTTCACGGCCGCCAGCGACGAGCCCGCTCCACGCAACGAGCGGGCTTTTTCGTGTCTGGTCCTTCCACGATCGAGCCCCCACATCCCGCCGGTGCGGGCTGCTGTGGAGGACCGACATCGACGATCAGGATTCGGCCGTGACTCTCTCCCGACTACGCACACTCTTCACTTGGACTGCCGGCGAAGGACGACGCTTCGTTCTCGCTGCGGTCGCGATGTTCATCGCCACCGTGCTGCTCGCTTCCGCCGTGCTCCTCACGCAAGCGGTCATCGACGGCGTGTTGCTGACGAACAGCGCCGACCTCGCCATGGGACCGGCGTGGAGTCGCGCACTGGCGGATCGCGCGCGCGAGCTGTCGGACTCCATCGGTACGAACCCGCTGCTCTTCGGCGCGGGTGCCTGCGTCGTGCTCTTGACGATGCTCGCCGGAGCACTGGAGTTCGTGCGCGGCCGACTCGCCGCGCTCGCCGCGGAAGGCACGGTCTGTCGCCTGCGCGACCGACTCTACGCGCACCTCGAGCGCTTGCCCGCCAAGACGCTGGACCGCGCCGATTCCGGCGATGTCATCCAACGCTGCACGTCCGACGTCGAGACGCTGCGCGTGTTTCTCGGCTCGCAGCTGATCGAGATCGCGCAGACGGTGCTGCTCGCCACGACGGTCGTCACGCTGCTGTTCCAGCTCGACTCGCGACTCGCGTTGGCGTCGACCGTGCTCTTCCCGGTGATCCTCACCTCGGCGATCTGGTTCTTCAGCGGCGTCCGCAAGGCCTTCCAAGCGATGGACGAAGCCGAGGCGAGCCTGACGACTCACTTGCAAGAGAGCCTGACCGGTGTGCGCGTCGTGCGCGCGTTCGAGCGCAGCGAGCACGAGCGTCAGCGCTTCGCAGGCTTCAACGCCGGCTTCCGCGACACGAACTACGCGTTGATGCAGAGCCTGTCGAAGTACTGGCCGACGCTCGATCTGCTGTGCTTCGTGCAGATGGGCGTCACGCTCTTCGCAGGCGCAGCACTCGCGCACTCCGGCGAGATCAGCATCGGCATGCTGAACAGCTTCCTGACGCTCAGCATGATGGCCGTCTGGCCGGTTCGACAGCTCGGGCGAGTCTTGACCGACTCCGGCAAGGCCGTCGTAGCCATCGAGCGCCTGCAAGAGATCCTCGCCGAAGCTGAAGAAGAAGCTCCCGGCGAGCGACTGCGCGAGCTGCGCAACTTCCGCGGCGCGGTGCGCTTCGAAGATGTGCTGTTCAGCTATCAAGACTCCAGCGCTCCCGCGCTGAACGGACTCGATCTCGACATCGACGCGGGCGAGACCGTGGCCTTCCTCGGCGCTCCCGGCGCGGGCAAGTCCACCATCGTCGCGCTGCTACTGCGTCTCTACGAGCCGCAGTCCGGTCGCATCTTGATCGACGACCAGCCGCTCGAGGAGTTCCAGCGCGAGTCACTGCGCGGGCAGATCGGCGTCGTGCTGCAAGAGTCCTTCTTGTTCTCGAAGACGGTCACGGAGAACGTCGCCATCGGTCGCAGCCAAGCCTCGCTCGAAGAGGTTCAACACGCAGCCGACCTGGCGTCGATCCACGACTCGATCCTCGAGTTCGAGCACGGTTACGACACGCGCGTCGGCGAGCGCGGCGTGACGCTGTCCGGTGGACAACGCCAACGCGTCTCGATCGCACGCGCTCTGCTCAAGGACCCGCCGCTGCTCGTCCTGGACGACTCACTGTCGGCCGTGGACACGGAGACGGAGTCGAAGATCCTCGACGCGCTGCGCCGCCGCAAGGGTCGCCGCACGACGTGGATCATCACGCACCGACTCTCGACCGCGATGGCTGCCGATCGCGTGTTGTTGCTGGATCACGGACGCGTCGTCCAGTCCGGCAGCCACGACGCACTGATCGCCGAAGACGGCCCCTACCGGCGACTCTGGTCCATCCAAGGCGCCCTCGAAGAAGAACTGGACCGCGACCTGGCACGAGCCCGCGGAGGAGGAGCCTCGGCATGACCAACCATCTCGACTTCGAAGACGACCGTCCCGCACGGATCGACTTCGGCACCTGGAAGACGCTCTGGGGCTACACGCGACCGTACCGCAAGAACGTCGCGCTGATGTGCCTGTTCGGCTTCGGCACCGCCATCGCCGACGTCAGCTTCCCGCTGATCACGCGGTCCTTGATCGACACGATCGCGGCGGGCACGGAGGCACCGAACTGGTGGCTGCACGGGCTCCTGTATCTCGCGCTGATCGTGATGCTCTGCACGTCGGTGCACTGGTTCATCCGGAACGGCGGGAAGATCCGCACCGGTGTCGGTCACGACATCCGGCGCGAGGGCTTCGACACGCTGTTGCGCTTGCCCTTCGCGTACTACGACGAGCGTCCGGTCGGCTGGCTGATGGCGCGCATGACGTCGGACTGCGAACGACTGACGCAGACGCTGACTTGGGCGTTGCTCGAATACGTCTGGGGTGGAACGGTGATGCTCGGCATCGCCGCGGCGATGCTGTGGATGCACTGGCAACTCGCGTCGATCGTGTTGCTCGTGATCCCCATTCTGGCGCTCGTCAGCGTCTGGTTCCAGCGCAGGCTGCTGCGTTCGTCGAGGCGCGTGCGTCGCACGAACTCGCGGATCACGGCTGCCTTCAACGAGAACCTCGCCGGCGTCCGCACCAGCAAGTTGTTCGGTCGTGGCGAGGCCAGCCTCGCTGAGTTCCAAAAGCTCTCCGGAGAGATGCGCGCTTCGTCCGTAACGAACGCGCAGTGGAACGCGTTGTACTTGCCCTGCGTGCTCAGCCTCGGCGCCGTCGCAACGGCGGTCGCGCTGTCGCTCGGCGGCATCAACATGCTCGGCGTCGGCGGGCTCACGCCCGGCGAGCTGATCGCGTTCCTCGCCTACACCAAGATGCTCTTCGATCCGGTGCACAACATGGCTCACTGGTTCGGTGAGATGCAGATGGCTCAAGCCTCTGCCGAGCGCGTCCTCGGACTGATCGGCACGAAGTCATCGATTGCCGACGATCCTGCGCGGCTAGTCCCCACGGGCGGAGAGCCCGACGACTGGGAGCAGCTGGAATTCGCCGCGGTCGACTTCTCCTACGGCACCGGCAATCCAATCCTCGAAGACTTCAACCTGCGCGTCAGAGCGGGCGAGCGCATCGCGCTCGTCGGCGCGACGGGCGGCGGCAAGTCGACGATCGTCAACTTGCTGTGCCGTTTCTACGAACCGACGGGAGGCGAGCTGCGCTTCGATGGAACCGACTACCGCCGCTTGCCCTTGAAGTGGTTGCAGTCGCAGCTCGGGGTCGTGCTGCAGACGCCGCACCTCTTCAGCGGCACGATCGCGGACAACATCCGCTACGGCCGGCTCGAGGCGACGGATGACGAAGTGAGCTCAGCGGCGCGCGCCGTCGGAGCCGACGAGTTCATCGGTCGCCTCGACGACGGCTATGCATCCGAAGTCGGCGAAGGCGGCAACCGCCTCTCGACAGGCGAGAAGCAGCTGATCTCCTTCGCGCGCGCGATCATCGCTGATCCGCGCATCCTGGTGATGGACGAAGCGACTTCGTCGATCGACACCGAAACCGAGTCACGCATCCAGCGCGCGCTCGAGACGGTGCTGGCGGGACGCACGTCATTCGTGATCGCGCACCGCTTGTCGACGATTCGGAAGGCCGACCGCATCCTCGTGGTGCACGCCGGTCGCATCGTCGAAGAAGGCGATCACGCAGCGCTGCTCGCGCGCCGCGGTCGGTACCACGGCCTCTACACGCGGCAGAGCTTGCGCGAGTCGACGATCGAGGATCCGGGAGGCGGCCTGCCGGCACCCGCCTGACGCGGCGGCGCGACAGAGCTGCCTCGCCAGCAAGCTGAGTCAGCTCACGGTCAGCTCAACTCGGTGCCGTTCGAGAGGTTCGAGCCGATGCCGTGGGGCGAGAGCACGGGATCGCGGTAGCAAGGCTGGCAGAAGATCGTGTCGCCCGGTGCAATCGCGCCGGCCGTCACCAAACTGGTCGTGGACTCCGCGACGCCGGCAGCACCGGTGAACACGACCTGCAATCGCTCCGTCGGCGTGCCCCTGCAGAGCAGACCGTCACGGAACGGCGCGGTCGAAAACGTTGCGGCGCACCTGTCCCGTGTTGTCATCGACGGATGCGAGGCAGCTCGCGCCCTGCACGATCACTCCCGTTCCGTCGTATGGAGTGCTGTTGGCGAGGGTGGGAAGCCCGAAGAGTGTCAGCGCGGCGAGCGGTGCAGGAGCGCGGCGCACGGCGCGCTGCAACAGAGCTTGTGTCTGCATGGGTCTGCCTTGTTCAGTGGCTCGGTTCGGCCTGCCGGCCGAGGCGTCGCGGGACGCGACTCCCGATTCTATGCCGGTCGCCTCGAGCTCTGTCGAGACCTCGCACGGCTTGAACCTGAGCACGCACCACGTGCCGCGCGCTCACTCTTCCAGGAACAAGTCCGCGAGGAAGCTGAACAGACTGGCCGTGCCCCCCACGCCCGTCCACCAGGCGAGATCGCGACTCGGGCGTCGATCGATGCGTACCGACTTCGAACGCATCATCTCGCTCGGGTCGAGCGCCGCCGCGCGCGGCGTCCACGGAGTATTCGCTTTGCCGCCGGCACGCACCCAGGCGAGGATTCGCTCGAATTCACCGGTGTCGAACCACAGGCCGTGTGAGCGACAGACATCGACCGTCGCGCCATGTTGGCCGGCGATGCGCTTGCGCGTCATCAATTCGTCGCAGCCGAGGCACGGCAAGTAGCGCACTTCGTCCTCGACGTAGAGCGGCCCCGTCGATTCTGCGGCAGCGCTCTTCGGCAACGCCCCCGCTTGTTGACTGGTCGCGATCGCTTGATCGAAAGCGCCGGGGGTCAGCCAGACTCCGGCGCAGACCATGCATTCGATGATCGGCAAGTCGGCGAGGTTCTGTCCCATCAGCGCACCGTCGCAGCGCGGGCAGTTGCGCCCGTCCGGTACCGCCGGCCGGGCCGATGGTTCGAGCTTGCCGCCGCACGAGCCGCAGAATCCGGCTCCGGAACGCCCCTTTGCAAAACAGTGGGGACAGCGCAGCCCGAGACCACGGTCTTCCGCCGCGATCTCGGCTCCGCAGTACGGACAGCTCGGCGCGAGGTGCGGCACGGCACCGGCACAGGCGGAGCAAATCACCGCCTGGAGGGCCTCAGGGCGCGGTCGAGCCGCCGTGAAGCGCTCTCCGCAGTCGCAGCGCACTCGGGCACCGGGGGCCAGATGGCTGACGTCGTACTGCCGTGCGCAGGCGGGACAGGCGTTCAGGACTCGTTCGGGCATGGGCGCGGAGGACCGAGGAAGCGTGGATCAGCGGGGGCCGCCAACTAAAATAGCGGCTCGTTCGGTCTCCCGCCCCTTCCAACCGCGATAGTGGGGGCAGCCGCTCTCCCGGCGGACCTCCGCTCGCGGAACCCTCACCCCTCCAGTCCGGATTCCATGCGTTGCCTGCTAGCCCTCCTCGCCCTCCTCTTCGTCGTCACCCCCACCGCCGAAGCCCAGATCATCGCCGTCTACTTCAAGAGCGACAAGGTCGCGAAGAAGTACAAGAAGCACCTCGTCGAGTGGAACGGACAACCTTGCGTTGTCGGTGAACCGATGAAGGGCATCGTCATCGAAGGCGGCCAAATCAAGTACGCCGGCGACGGTCCGAACGAGCTGTTCGTCGCCGACCCCGCGAAGCCGGAGAACCCGGCCTACTACTTCTTGGACGGTGAGAAGCACCCCACCAGCAAGAAGAACCGCATCGTCATCCAGGGGCCGCACATCGAAGGCATCCGGATCATGATGAGCGACGAGAGCCTCGCCGGGCTCTCGAAGGAATACACGCTGCGCATGGCGCAAGTCGATGAGTTCCGCGACGACCGCGACCGCTTCGAGAAGGGCACGGTCGACTGGAACAGTCGCCACGCCCGCCTCGTGTCCGCGCTCGAGAAGCTGCGCATGTGGCTCGAGTCCACGGCCTTCCCCGGTGCGCTGAAGCGCATCGACAAGGAGCTCAAGAAGGAACAGAAGTACGCCACCGGCCACATCGAAGCGCGCGCGGAGAAGGCGCTCGGTTCGATCAAGGAAATCGAGCCGCCGGAAGCGCTCAAGCGCATCTCGGACGAGAAGTTCGAAGGCGCCCATAAGTTCCGCGCAATGGAGAGCCAGCACCTGCGCTTCTACTACATCGACGAGATCACCGACGAACAGGTTCGACAGGCCCTGTTGCTCGGCGAAGAGGTCATCGAAGGCTTCCGCAACACCTTCATCGATCCATTCGTCTCCGAGACCTACGTCGACAACATCCCGGACACGATCTTCCAAGAGTTCTTCTTCGTTCCGGACTCCGACGAAGCGGTGATCGCGTACTCGAGCGGCTTCTACAACACGGACTGGTCGCGCGACCGCGAACAACGCCTGAAGATCAGCGGCGAGCGCTCGATCGGCATGGGCACCTTCCGCGACCGCTGGCGCAACAACCAGCCCGAGATCCCCGGCATCGTTTGCCACACACTCGGCCACTCGTTGTCCTCGCTGCACTATGGCGACGGCAAGATCCAGTTCCTGCCGCAAGACTGGATCTCCGAAGGACTCGGCTACCACATCTCGTTCGAGCACCTCGGTCGCAACAACGTGACCTGCAAGTCGTTCAACCACGACAACCCCGGCTACGTGAAGCGCGAGTTCGAGCCCAAGGAAGAGGGCGAGAAGTCGATGGGCACGGGTCGCCGTGACACCTACAACGAGATCGCGCTGCAGTTCGGTCGTCCGATCGATCAACTCGCCTTGCGCGAGCTCTACGAGATGGACGACGCCGACCTGGCGAAGTCGTGGTCCTTCTTCGACTACGTCCTACGCAAGGAAGGCTTCGAGGGTCAGCTCTGGCTGCAGGCCGCGGGCAAGTACTCGGCCGACAAGAAGTCGTTCATCGAGAAGTGGCGTGAAGCCGCGGCCTCGGCGCTCGGCGTCACGCCGCGCGAGGCCTTCAAGGACGTCGAACACCGCTGGCGCGAGTTCGCATCCAACGGCCAGGACACCTCCGAGAGAACGGGCAAGAAGTAAGAGCGCCAGACCGTTACCGCTCGATCCTGCGAACTCGAGATCATATGTGCGCCGCCGATCCCCGGGTCGACGGCGCTCACTTCCTAAGAAGGGCCTCGCCGAGCACGAGAACTTCATCGACTGGACGCCCTACCGGCACCCGGATACCGTGCTCCCCGCTCACTGTTCCCAGGAGCACGCGCACCAGACTACACATCGCACTCGGCCATCGAACAGTCGAGCTCCCCGCGCGACGCGGGCACTGAACGAATCGACTCACTGGAGGAATGATGCCTCTCTCTCGAATCTGGCGGACCTTCGCCACGCTGATGCTGCTGACCCTCGTTGCCTCAGCACTGACTCTCCAATCCCGCGATAAGATCCCGGACCACGAGTTCGAGCGCGAGACCGTGGTCGACGATGCCGGTCTCAAGCAGTGGGCGCCGTGGGACATGACCTGCCCGCAGTGCAAAGGCGTGAAGGAGATCCCCTGCTACGTCTGTGGTGACACCGCACGAGAACACTGCATCATCTGCGGAGGCGACCAAAAGTCGGTCTGCAGCATGTGCACTGGAACGGCACGGGTACCGGACCCGGTGGTCGAAGTCGCATGTCCCTTCTGTCGCGGCATCGGTGTCTACCCGTGCGCGCAGTGTTGGGGCGCTGGGTCCTTCCCCGTGAACCAAGCTGACGGCAGCGTCAAAGACGAGAAGTGCCGCGGCTGCAAGGAATTGGGCGGCTTCGATTGCCTGCCCTGCGGCGGAACGCGCCGACTGGCATCCCCCACGGTGAAGAAGAAGCTGCTCGCCGAGGCCGCCATCAAGGACCGGAAAGCAGTGCGCGCAAGTCTGGCGAAGCTGCTCGCGAGTCTCGAGACCTTTGAGCACGGCAGCAGCGCCCGCAAGACTGAGAAGGCACTGGGCCAGCTCTTCAAGAAGTACGCGAAGGTCTTCCCCGTCTCCAAGGACATGCTCGAACTGTTCGCGGTAGTCCACAAGGCCTTCTCGAAGTCCGCTTCGGGTTACCAGGGCTACGACGACAACCTCGCTCGCCAGTTCTACATCTTCCAGGACCGCACCACTTGGCTCCTGCGACACCAGATCTTCCTCCTCGACGTAGAGATCGCGCGAGCCGAGTTCAACGAATCCGTCCTCGCCGAAAGCAAATGACCCCCATGCTCGTCAGTACACAACCTCGTCGCTTACGACGCTTCCTCGCGACGACTCTGTGCGCCTCCGCGGCCATCTTGCCCGCGCGCGCAGCGGCGAGGCCGCCCGTCCAAGCGCCGGTCGACCAGGTCGTCGCAAACGCTTCACCGGCGCTGGTGCACATCGATGTTCGCTTCGTCGACCCGCATGACGCCGATGAGTCGATTCGGGTCGAACGCCCGTCTACCGGCATCCTGATCAGCGAGGACGGCCTCATTCTTACGGCGGCGCACTTGGTGGCCGAAGTGGACGACAACGCCCGCGACGGCAAGTACTGGCTGGTGGTCCACTTGGCGGATGACCGCCGTTTCCCTGCGACGGTGGTGAAGCGCGATCTGCGGACGGACCTCGCCCTGCTGCGCCTCGAACTCCCCGAAGGCACGGTGCTTCCCGCCGTCGAACTCTTCGGTAACGCGCACCCCGCGCCCGGTTCCCGCGTGGTCGCGATCTCGGATCACGACGACGAACACCTCTACGCCTTCCAAGGCACCGTCGCGCACGCCGCGAGCCCGATCAAATTGCGTGGTGCTTCTCTCGATCCCGCGGAAGCCTTCCTGACCGACGCGCGCTTCCACCAGCTCCTCGATGGAGCTCCGTTGCTCGACTCACACGGTCGTGTCGTCGGCATCTACAACGCCTCTCACGTGCGGCCGTCCGCGCGTGATCGCGACGATGATGCCGAAGACGCGCCGCTCGACTACGCGGTGATCGTCTCCACCACATCGATTCACGCGGCCTTCGGCCCACTCGTCGCTTCACTCGCCTCGAACATCGACGCCCCGGACGGTCTGGATCCGGAAGCCGGCATCAACGCCGTCGCTACCGTGGCCCCCGCGGTCGTCACCGTCTGGGTCGGTGAGCCGGACGAGTTCCCCTCCGCCGCACCCGCGGATGATCCGCACGGCCAACGCGCTCCTCAAGGCCTCGGCTCCGGCGTGATCGTCGACGCCCGCGGACTGGTCATTACCAGCTCCCACGTCTTCAAGAGGCGCCGCATTGAACCTGTGCGCGTGCGACTCGCGGACGGTCGGGAGTTCACCGGGCGCGCGCTCGAAACGCGTCGCAATCAACTCGCGCTCATCCAGCTGGAACTGCCGGAGGGTGAGACTTTGCCGGTCGCAGAGTTCGGCGACTCGCGCTTAGCGCGCTCGGGCGAGTTCGTTGCCGCCATCGGTCGCCCGTTCACCGGCGCGAACACGCTGAGCGTCGGCGTACTCGGCAACTTGGCGCGTGGCACCGGTTTCTATCAAGTGGCCTCGTGGCTGCATCAAGGTCACTGGGGCGGCGCGTTGGTCGACGCCAACGATCGCTTGATCGGCATCACCGTGGAACGCGCCGCGGGCATGTTCCGAGACGTCGAGGAAGAGAGCTACCTGGGATTCGCCGCACCTTCGGAACGCATCCTCGAGTGGTTCTCCACTGAGTGGGACGCGAACGCCTCGGTTCCCGCGACCCACGCGATGATCCGTGACACCGAGGCCCAACTGCACGCCCGTGAGACTGCCGTGACGCGGGTGGTCGAGATGACGACCAGCTCGCTGATCAACATCACCGTCTCCAAGGCGATGGAACTCGAGTCCAACGGCGGATTCGACCCCTTCGGTTCGAACGAGCCCACCTTCATGCCGCAGAGCTCCGGCTCCGGCGTGATCATCGACGAGAGCGGGCTCGCGATCTCGAACTGGCACGTCGTCGATTCGGCCGTCGACCGCGACGGCGAACAGAAGGACGACTACCAAGTCACGGTGAGCTTGCCCGACGGCCGCGAGTTCATCGCGCAAGTCCTCAGCACGTCGCGCGACGACGACCTCTCGCTCTTGAAGCTGCAACTCGAAGGCGGCGATGTCGTGCAACCCGTTGAGCTCGCCGACTCCGACGAACTCGTCTTGGGTCAAGCAGTAGTCGCGATCGGCAACGCGCTGAGTCTGTCCGACTCGGTCAGCGCGGGAGTGCTCAGCTGCCTCAGCAGTGATGAAGGCATCCGCGGCAGGATCCACAAGTACAAAGGTATGCTCACCACGGACGCCGCGATCAACCCCGGCAATTCGGGCGGCGCGCTGCTCGACCTGCAGGGCCGACTCGTCGGCATCAACAGTGCCGGAACCGTCGGACTCGGTCTCTCGATCCCGGTCAACCGCGCACGCGATGTCTTCCAGGACAAGCTCCTCTCGGCTAAGCGACTGCGCAGCGCATACCTCGGCATCGAGTTGATCGAGGAAGATGGCCGCATGGTCATCGAATTCCTCGACCCCGTGGGCCCCGCGGCGCGCGCCGGCGCGCTGAAAGGCGACGTGGTGCTGAGTTGGACCGGCGAGCCCGTCACCGGCTCGATCGCTTGGGCCGACCTGTTGCTGCGCACCGTGGCCGGCGTCCCCGAGAGCCTGAAAGTCGAACGAGACGGTGAGCTCTTCGAACTCACTGTGCAACCGATCAGCTTCGACGTCTTCCGTGCGCGCCAGTTCTGCGGCGTCGAGGTCGAGGAGCTCGACTACGAGGTCGAGTACCAAGTGATTCAAGACGCCAGTCGCGAGCTGTACCAGGCGTTCACCGAGAACTCCAATGCGGAACCGCACACGCTGATGGAAGGCGCGCTGCGAGTGGTCACGGCGCTGCCCGTCGACACGCTCTCCGACGTGCGGTTGCAGGGAGGCGACTTGTTGCTGGGCGTGACGCGCTTGATCTACGACACGACCACGCCGCGCCGCGAACTCGTCCGCTTCGAGACGGCTGAAGAACTGCTGGAGACGATCACGCCTTTTGCCCAGCGCGAAGCACAACCGGTGGAGTGTTGGGTCCTGCGCGACGGATCGATCCTGCGCACGACCCTGATCGTCAAGTGGAAGCGCTGAGCGGCGGAGCTTGTACCGGCAGCCGAACTGACGCCGCACACCGATGAACGCCAAAGAAGGAGCCCCGCGCATCGAACGATGCGCGGGGCTCCTTGTGCGGGACCGGCGGCGGCCCGCCGGTATTCGCTGACAGCTCGGACGATCAGGTGCTGAAGTCGAATTTCTTACCGTCCGTGCCGCCCTGCTTGTTCTCCCAGTTCCACTTGATGGTCAACTTCTTGCCGCGCGGGAGCGGGTCCAGCGGATAGAAGACGACCATGCCGGGCGCCGAACTGCGACGATTCTCACCACCGTCCGCGACGTGGATGATGCCTTCGATCGGTTCGTCGCGGTTCATCAGCGTGACCGTGTAGGTGCCGCGCGCGCCGGCCAGCCCGCCGGTGCCGAAGTGGTGCAAAGATAGCGGGTAGCCGAGCTTCTCTTTGTCGGCGTAGCCGAGATCGACGAGCAGTTCCTTCACTTCGGGACCGAGTTCCGACACATCAACTTCGGTGTCGGGCAGGTCCGTGTCTTCCTTCGGGTAGAAGCGCGTGCCCCCCTTGCCATCTTCCGCCGAGCCGACGCCGCGGATCACGTCCATCACCAGAACTCCGTCTTCGACGAAGAGTCCGACGGTGCGTAGCGCATTGTTCAGCAGCGCATCGCGATAGCCGGGCCATCCCATCCAGCGCTTGAAGACGTCCTTGGGCTTCTTCGCGTCGGTCTCGACGATCGCCATGTGCGCGAAGATGTCGCCGAAGTGCGAAGCGCCTTCGAGGTCCAGCTTCTCCATGTGCTCGGCCGCCGCCCCGCGCTCTTCTTCATTCAGCAACAGGTAGCGCGCGTGTTCCGCGCAGCGGCCGGAGCTGGCATCACGCCACAGCACACGCGTGCTCGCGAAGTTGTCGACGCGCGCATCGTTGAAGGCCTTCAGCCACTTCTCCACGTCCTTGTTGATCGAGCTGAGCGGCTCGGTGTTGTCGCGGATCGCCTTCAGCACGGGGCTGGCTTCGGTCCAGAAGTCCTTCCACTCCTTCTCGAGCTGCTCGAGCGCGAGACCATCGTTTTGCTCACGGAACTTCGCTGAGACCTCGGCCGGTCGCGGCTCACCGCTGAGCCGATCGAGCTTCACCACCAAGGTGGGATCACGACGGATCAGGTAGTCACAGAACGACCACGACTTGATCCGCGCGTCGTTGGGGAAGTCCGCAGCCTTCATCAGCGGGAGCGCCGCCGCCGGAGTGACTTCGCCGAGCTGCCAAGCCATCTCGAGCGCGAGTTCCTTCCAGATCTCCATGTCAGGCGACGTGAATCCGGGATCGTCTTCGCCCGTCGATGAACGTTGCTGTTCCTCGTTGTCGACCGCGAAGAGACGGTTGTAGTTGAAGAACATGCCTACGATCGCGTGGCCGAAGCCTTCGCGGATGCCGTCCGAGCGGACATTGCCGTAGGCCTGCGCGACGCTGCGAACAGCGCTGTCGTAGACCGTTTGCTCGTTGCCCGCCGCGGCGACGAGGAGCGCCCCGCCCTCTCCGAACAGAGCGCAACTGGTCGAATTCTCCTTCCGGAATTCGTAGTCGCTGTCGCTCATCAAAGTCCGGTTGGCTTCCAATACCTGCTTGTAGGTATCCGGGCTCTGGAAGAACGCCCACTCAGTGAGCCACGTATCCACGCTCGGGTTGAATCCGCTCATGCCTTCCGTGAGGCGTTGCATGACACGAATCGCGCGCTCGGCGTTGATGGCGGCGTTCTCGATGATCTCGTAGTTCCAGATCGGCGCGCCGGTTTCGTCCACACCGAGAGCAAAGTCGCCGTGCACCCTGAAGTGTTCCGACTTGACCGTGACGTACTTCACGTTGGCCCGATCGAGGAAGGGATGCTGAATCTCGACGCGCTCCACGTCGTATTGCTTGCGCGTCTCTTCTTCCACGACCGCCTCGATCAGCTTCGAGCGATCGTAGAGGTCTTTCTCGAGGCTCGTGCCGGTCAAGCCCTCGAACTGGGTATCGCGATTCAGCGCGGCCTGTGCTTCGAGGTCGTCCTCGGCGAAGTAGATGACCTTCTTCCAGTGCCACTCGGCGAGGTCCGTCCGGCCGGCCTTGTCGTACTCGAGCGCGCGCCGCTTGTGCGCCTTGGCGATCTTCGACTCGGTCACGGCCCACTTCTTCTTGAGCGATGCCGCCCTCGAGGCGTTCGGCGTGTCGTTCTTGGGGTACTGGAAGCCGGGCTTCTTGACCCACGTCTTGCCGGACTTCTGATAGCCGAGACTTTCGCGCGCGATCTTGTTGTCCGGGTCGTACTCGCTGAGCAGCATCAGCCAAATGTTCTTGGCCACGCCCGGGAAGCCGTCCTTGAAGGCCGTCCCGGCGTACTTGTTCAGTTCCTTGGCTTGAGCCTCACGGAACTTCATCTCGTCGTCGGACTGAGGTCCGGCGAGCGCGAGCGGGAGCATCACGAGGAACAGAACGAGGAGGACTAGCTGTCGAAGCATGAGATCGATCGGGAGGAGGTCGCGATGGACGGCGAGGGCGACCATTCTCCACATGCGGCTGTGGTCGCGCCACCCTCCGCAGCACTTGCCGCGGCGCACGGCGAGCGGAGATCCGCCGCCATCCGCTCCGGATACGTGATTCGCGGTCCCACCGGTCGTGCCGGCGAGACCGCGATGTGATGCAGAAGCTCGCACGCGACTGCGGATCAGCGCGGCAGCTCGTCCTCCAGCTCTCCGCCGAGCTGCGCCGTCGAAAGGCGCTGGGCCTCGATCGCCAGGGCGTGGAACTCGGCGCGGTAGCCGCCCGGGTCGGACCCTAGCGCCGACGCCGCCCAGCCGATCACATCCCGCCAGCGTGCCGTTCCGGAGTACCGCGATCCGCGCAGCAGCATGCCGTAGCCGGCGACCGAGGCGGCAAAGCGCGTGTCCGAGGAGAGCTCTCCGAAGGCGGCGAGCGAGTCGTCCAGCGGCTGCGTCAGCAGTCGGCTCTCGGTCCCCTGCGGCGTCTTGTAGCGCAAGCGCAGCTCACCGAGGCCGGTCGGCAACACCCCCTTGTTCACGCGCTCGTCGGCGAGCTGAGCGTGCCGGCGAGCCAGCGCGGGAGACCAACCAGGCACGTCCAGCGACTCGCCGGCCGGAACGATTTCATACAAAACCGTCACACGGTGACCCGCGCCGATCTCGCCCGCGTCTTTCGTGTCGTCCGCGAAGTCCTCGGCGGCGAGCAAGCGGTTCTCGTAACCGATCAGCCGGTATGCGAGCACGCGCTGCGGGTTGAACCCGAGCTGGATCTTGACGTCCTTCGCGACCGTCTCCAGGCTCGCGCCCACCTCGCCGACGAGCACCTTGCGCGCTTCGAGGACGGTGTCGATGTAGGCGTAGTGCCCGTTGCCCTTGTCGGCGAGCGTCTCCATGCGATTGTCTTGCAGGTTGCCCGTGCCGAAGCCGAGCACCGTCAAGAACACACCGGACTGCGCTTCGCTCGCGACCAGATCCTCGAGTTCGCCCTCGCCCGTCAGGCCGACATTGAAGTCGCCGTCCGTCGCCAGGATCACGCGGTTGTTGCCTTCCTGGAGGAAGTTGTCGCGCGCCAGCTGATACGCCAGCCGGATGCCTTCGCCGCCGTTGGTCGATCCACCGGCGTCGAGACGCTCGAGCGCCGCGAGGATCGCGAGGTCGTAGTCCCCTCCCGTCGATTCGAGGACCACACCGGCCGCACCGGCGTAGACCACGATCGCGACGCGATCACGAGCGTCGAGTTCTTCGACCAACAAGCGCAGCGACTGCTTCACCAGCGGCAGCTTGTCCGGGTTGTCCATCGAACCCGACACGTCGAGCAGGACCTTCCCCCGAAAAAGTGGACACCCCATCTGTGCCGAGGCACGAGGATGTTCGCATGTCGAAGAGGAAACGACGGCGTTTCAGCGCTGAGCAGAAGGCGGACGCAGTCCGCATGGTGAACGAGGT
>Ga0316209_1000126_pt1 | contig 151989 bp, 102 predicted proteins | sample 6monopyrite_MG_FD_204945 | JGI IMG/M metagenome (GOLD analysis project Ga0316209, IMG submission 204945) | Microbial mat bacterial communities from mineral coupon in-situ incubated in ocean water Damariscotta River, Maine, United States -... | ecosystem: Environmental > Aquatic > Marine >... | reverse complement strand
CCCGCAGTCGAGCTTGTAAGCTCGTCGAGGAAGCCAGTGTTCGCAAAAACGCCGGTAGGGGCCGAAAGGCTGGCGTAGCCGGCCGTTCGTGGTGTTTAGTCCGCGTCCTTCACCGGCCGGCCGAGCACATCGTCGCGAACGCTCTCCGCGATTCCCGCAACTTCACCGATGTCTTCCTGCGAGACACCGAGCTCCGTCAGCGTGCTCGCGAGGTTCTCGACGACCGCATCGAAATGCGTATCGTTGAGCCCGCGCTCGACGAGGTGCGCATGCGCCTCGCGCATGTCCAGACCCGTGTAGTTCGTCGGTCCGCCGAAGACCATGGTCAGGAAGGCTCGCTGCTTGCCCTTCTGCAGCTTCATGTCGACACCGTCGAAGAACTGCCGGATGCGGTCATCCGCCAACACCCTGTCGTAGAACTTCTCGACCGCTGCCGTCACCGCGAGTTGCCCGCCAATTCGTTCGTAGAGACTCGTCATCGAAGGATTCTGTTGCGTGTGGGTTTGGCCCACGAGGTGAAGTTGGGTGGGTGAAGTTGGATGGGATTCGTCACCCGCGGGCGCGCTCGAATTCCATCCGGTCGATCGTCTCGACAGGCGACCCCGTGCCTTCTCGGGAAGCGCCCGGTACGGGGGCCTTAGCTAACTCGAAGCTCGCGAATCTCGAAACACACACGCGCGAACACTCCGCGCAATCCCGGCCACTACGACCAATCCGAACTCCAATTACGCAATTGGCGGTAGAGCCACTACCGCTTCGATCAGCTCGCGCTGCCGCACACGAGCTGTCCGAAAGTCGCCACTCCGGTCTGGACCGAGTACATCGCGCCAACGATGCCGATCTGACCGTCGGCCACCAGGGAGCGCAGCGTCTCACTGTTCGTCAGCGTCGAAGCGATCACGTTCGACACGTTCTTCTCGGCGACCTGGTTGTTGAACTCCGCACCTCGCTCGGCACCGGTCTCTTCGACGGATTGGATCGCGGGATCGAACTTGGAGAGCAGCCAGGAGAAGTTCTCGAGCTCGACTCCGTCGCAGGCTCCCTTCACCGCACCACACGAGGTGTGGCCCATGATGACGACGAGCTTGGCTCCGCCCAGCTGGCAGGCGAACTCCATCGTTCCCAAGCCATCCCGACTGAGGACATTGCCCGCGATTCGGACGCTGAAGATCTCGCCCAGACCGACGTCGAAGATGTGCTCCGGGGGAATACGCGAGTCACAACAGGTCAGCACGACGGCAAAGGGCTTGGCCCCGCCCGCAGTGTTCTTCACCTGGCTGGCGGGATCGCGCGGAGTCATCGCGCTCGTCAGGAAACGAGAGTTGCCGGTCTTGAGGATCTCGAGGGCGCTCTCGGGCGTGATCGCAGGTCGCTGGTCGTCCATGGTCGGGATTCTAGCCTGAGCCGAGTGCGAGTGAAGGCTGATTCGGATTGTCCTTGTGGCCCGGTTCCGCGGACATGAATCCAGCCGAGAGCCCCGTTACTATTCTGGCGTCCTCCCGAAGTGCAACGCTTCTGACCTCCGCTCGTCTATTTCCTCGAGTGGATCGAGACGAATGGAACTCCGCCCCTATCAACAACGAGCGCTCGAGGCCGTGCGCGAGGCCTACCGGCGCAAGCATCGCCAGGTGCTCGTGGTCATGCCGACGGGGACAGGCAAGACCGTCCTGTTCGCGGAGATCTCGCGGCTCGCCAAGGGACCGGTGCTCGTCCTCGCGCACCGCCAGGAGCTCGTCGAGCAAGCGCGAGACAAGATTGCGGTCTGGTGCGATGACGTCGTCGCCGTCGAGATGGCCGACCGGCGCGAGCTCACGCGGCCCAATGGGGAGCGCCCGAAGATCGCCGTCGCGAGCATCCAGACCCTGCAGCGCCGCTTGAAGGAGATCCCGCGCGACGCCTTCCGCATCGTCGTCATCGACGAGGCCCACCACAGCACGGCCGACTCCTTTCGCGCCGTCATCGAGCACTTCGATGCGCACGTGCTCGGAGTCACCGCGACGCCCGAGCGCTCGGACGGCATGAAGCTGGGCGAGGTCTTCTCGGAGGTGGCCTTCGACTACGACCTCCTGACGGCGACCGAGGACGGCTGGCTGGCGCCGATTCGATCCTTCCTCGTGAAGACCGAGGCCGACTTCAGCGGCATTCGAAAGATCGCGGGGGAGCTCGCGACACGCGACGTCGAGGAGGTCCTCACGCAGGATCTGCACCTCGTCGAGATGGCGGACCCGATCCTGCGCGAGCGCGGAGTCCGGCCGGCGATCGTCTTCGCGGCTTCCGTCGCGCACTCGAAGGCGCTCGCGCGTGTGCTCAACCAGCTCTCCGGCGATCCGCACTGCGCGGTCTCGCTGGATGGCACGCACAAGCTCGAAGAGCGCGCCGCGGTCATCCGCCGCTTCAAGCGCGGCGAGGTGAAGGTCCTGGTCAACTGCTCGCTCTTCACCGAGGGCTTCGATGTTCCCGAGATCTCGCTCGTCGCCATCGCTCGACCGGTGCTCTCGCGGTCCTTCTACGCGCAGATGGTCGGGCGCGGGACTCGGCTCGCACCGAACAAGGACGACCTGCTCGTGCTCGACTTCGTTCCCGCCAACTGCCGGCACTCGCTCGTTCAAGCCGTGGACATCTTCGGGCGCGACACCGAAGAGGTCGTCGAGCGCGCGCGGAAGTTTGCCGCGGCGGCCAGTGAAGAGGGCGAAGCGATGAGCCTGGAGCGAGCCCTCGAGCTTGCGCGCCAGGAGCAGGAGGCGCAGGAGGCCGACGTGGTCTATCAGCTCGTGCGTCGCGATCCCTACGCGGCCGTCGGATTCGACCTCGGGCAGTTCGCACGCGCTCCGCGGCGCGGCGGCTCGCCGACCGAACAGCAGCTCGGCGCGATCAAGAAGGCCGGCTTGCCGATCGACCTGATCGAGAGTTATTCGAGCTCGCAGGTCGAGGAGCTGCGCGAGTACCTGCTCGACCGCAAAGCCGTCGGGCTCTGCACGCCCAAGCAAGCCAAACAGCTCCTCACGCTCGGGCTCGACCCGCGCGACATCTATTACGATGAGGCCAAGGAGCTCTTACGTCAGGCCAAGGCCGCTCGACGCTAAGCTCCGTGCACCTGACAGCGCCCGCCCCCTGCCCGAAGGCACTGAGCATGAACGACAACGAGCCCGAACCGCCCCCGAGTGATGAGCAGAGAGACATCGGCATGGCGGCTGTAGAAGTCGCTGCCGACGCCGGAGCCGAGCTCGCAGGCGGCTTCATCCGCATCCTCTTCGGCGTGGTCTGCATCGCCACACTCGCTCTCTTCGCCCCGTTCATCCCGGGCTGCGACTTCGCCTGAGCCACTCGCACCGACGCGAGCCCCGATCCATTGAAGAACTGCCACGTCGTCCTGCTCCGCGGTATCAACGTCGGGGGACACAACAAGCTGCGCATGGCCGAGTTTGCGGCGCTGCTCGAAGAGCTGGGGTTCACGGGCGTTCGCACCTACATCCAGAGCGGCAACGTCGTCCTCGGAGCCGGAGCCAAACACGCGCGCAGCCTCGCGAGCACCATCTCGGGAGCTCTCGAAGAGCGGTTCGGTCTGCAGATTCCGATCGTCACGCGAACGGCCTCTGCCTTCCGTGCCGTCCTCGAAGGCAATCCGTTCCTGGCCGAGGGCGCGGATGTGGGCTCACTGCACGCGAGCTTCCTGGGTTCGAAACCGAAGGCCGCAGCGATCGCCGAGCTGGATCCGGATTTCTCTCCCGGCGACGAGTTCCGCGTAGTCGGCGACACGATCTACATTCACTGCCCGAACGGGTTGGCGCGCACCAAGCTGACCAATGTCTACTTCGATCGAATGCTGAAGACGGTCTCCACCTACAGGAACTGGAAGACCGTCATGAAGATCGACGCGATGATCGAGGAGTTCGCGGGCTAGTCGGTGTACTCGAAGTAGATTCGCGTCTCCTGGTTCGGAGCGCTGTCGATCGTCCGCTCTTCGGAGAACTCGTCGCCGTACAGCCGAACCTTGACTTCGCCGAGCGGGATGACCAGCGCGACCTCCTTGCCGTCGCGGTTGGTGAAGTTGAACAGGTTCGTCTCACCTTGCGAGACTGCGAAGCGTGTTCCCGGCTTGCCGCTCGCCGAGAGCATCAGCCGCGAGCCCTGGTCCACAACCTCGATGCGAAGTGGAGTAGAGGAGACCTCGACGTTCGGGAGCACCGCGATGCGAGCGTCCTTCGTCGTCACGGTTACGGAGTAGACCTTGGCGCGCAGGTCGAAGAACTGAAAGCGGCCGGTCGGCGAGGTCCCGGTGCTCAGTGAGCCACTCGACGTAACCAGGTGAACCCGTGCGCGGAGAGGGCTGCCGTCTGCATCCACGACCACGCCGCGCAGCATCCGCTCGTAGGGCTGCCCGGTCTCGGCGTTGACCTCCGAGCGCAGGTGCGAGTCGGCTCGTGAGTCGGAGTGCTCTCTCGCGCCCTGACAGCTCAGCAGGGCCGCAACGCAGAGTCCCAGGAACAAGGAATGACCAATCCGCTTCATGCTAGCCCTCCGGTCGTTGAAGAAATCGCGTGAGTGCTCGAAGCACTGCCCTAGAGCAATACAGCGACGCCCTCATAAAGTAACGCGCAGCCCGGTTTTGAAACGTAAAACGTGGCTGGCGGGCCGTCGATCTCAAGCGAAGCGCAGCGCCGAGGAGTAGAGGAAGAGCGCTTCGTCCTCTGCGACGTAGTTGATGTAGTCGTCCAGGTCGGTGTCCTTCTTCTCGAGGTTCTCGATCGTCGACAGGACCTCGCGCAGAGGAATGTGGGACTCGGCCAGAAACTCCATCGTCATCTCACGCCAGAGCATGCGGTGCAGACGGCGCAAGAAGGGTGCCTCGGCATTCCTCAGGCCTCTCCCGATCCAGCCGCGGAAGAAACCGAAGACGAGGACCGCGAGGACCGCGACGTTGATCACCCACTGGTTCTCCTTCATCCAGGGAATCATGCTCAAGAACAGGACCGTTCCTCCCCAGAACATGAAGAGCGCCATGAGCGCCCCGCACCCGACGAGGGTCTGCTTGGACCGGAAGGTCAGATGGCGGCGAGTGCGACGCAGAAGGCGATGGGAAAACTCGCGCACTTGGTTGGCCTCCTCCTCTTCGTTCTCGCGCTCTCGATAGTCGCCGTGTCGCGCCGCTACCTCGTCGGCATACCAGAGCAGAATGCTGACCGGCATGCCGGCGCGCTCCGTGAACGGGAAGACCTCGAGCAGCTCGTCACTCTGATCCAAGCAAGCGACCTGCGCCTCGAGGAAGGCTCGGTCCGCCTTGACTTCATCCCCCTCGATGATCGCGGTGAGTGCGCGATCCATGGACTCGCGCAGCTCGTTCGGGCGGCGGAACTCGTCGCGCTGATAGCGATAGGACAAGAGCCACTCGATCAGGTCGATGTCGGCCTGGTTCCAGGGCGACAGCTTGTTGTACGAGTCGATCAGCTCCTGCCAGACCGAGTCGATCCAGTCCTGATCCGCGCGGAGCATCGCGCGACGAATGAGAGTGGTGAGCGCGACCAGGCGACCGGGCCAGCCTTCTTCACCGACCTTTCGCGTGCAGGTCTCGAGCAGCTCCGCGAAGGTCGAGAACTCGAGGTTCCGAACGAGCTCGATCCAGAGCGGCTCGGTCAGGAACCAGTACGCTCCGGCCGGCAAGACCGCGCGCGGACCACTCACGAGAGCGACCAACTCCTGGACGAGCACGGCGCTGTCGCGCGCCGCAACTCCCCCATGAATATAGGCGCGCAAGAACTGCACGACGCCATGCGCACCGTCGGTCTTCTGGATTCCCTCGATCAGCGCGCGCGCCAGAGCGAGCGGATCCTCCTCCACGACCTCCTCCAGCAAGGCCAGCTGGCACCAGTCCTTGGCGCGCAGCTCAGGCAAGCCGCGCAGTGCAATGCGTGCTCCGGCGACGCCCTTCTCCTCGAGGAGCGCGGCATGGTCGACTTCGGAGCTGAGCTCCACGGTCTCTTCGACCTCGATTGGAAAGCTCGGCATCGCCGGCGCCAGCGGCGATCCGCCCATGTAGCGCAGCCGCTCGTCCAACAAGTCGTACGCGCCGCGAATGCGCTGAAACTCCGCGGGGAAGGTCTCCGGCTTGAAGACTCGAATCAGCTTCGTGTAGGCGCGTTTCAGGTCCTTCCGCGTGAACTCCGGCGAGAGCTCGAAGAAGGCCAGCGGGTCGCCCGGCAGGTGATCCCAGTTCGGAGTCGGTGTCGTCATAAAATCGGTTGGCTGCTCACTGGTCGGTGATCAGCTTGTAGAGCCACCGAAGAATGATGAACAACATGTAGAGCCCGAAGCAGCCGATGCCTCCGCGAATCTTGCGCGAGTCCTTGCGGTCCTTCTTGGCGGTTCGAAACTTCTTGAACCAGGCCTCCTCGAGTGCGTGGAGCTCCGGAAACTGCTTCTCGAGAACCGCGATGCTGCGCTTGTCCTCTCGCGTGCGTCCCTCCTCGACGGACGCGCGGATGTACTTCGCTCGAAGCTCTGCCGCGGTTCGCTCGGGCGCGATCAACACCATGCGAATGACCTCGGCCAGTTGCTCGTTGATCGCGAGCTCTGCCACGAGACCGAGCACCCGTTCGTGGTTCGCGGCAACGCGCAGCAAGCGAGCTCGATAGCGAGCGAGATCGGGAAGCTCGTCGAGCTCCAGCGAGCCCAGCTGCGCCTCGAGCTTCGGCCCCGAGCTCTCCCAGAACTGCTCTCGAATACCCGCCAAGGCCCGCTCCGCGCGAGCGCGGTTCGACTCGCTCTGTTCGCCCTCCTCGGAGAAAGTGCCACCGCCGAGCGAGGCGGACTCCACCGCCGCGACGAGCCCGTCCTGGCTCGGATGCCCACTCTGCTTCAGGTAGGCGTTTCGAAGGGCCAACACGCGCTCTTCATCCCTGCAGGGATCGAGCGCAAAAATCTCCTCGAGATAGGCGTCGCGAGCCGCGTCCTTACTCAACGTCCTCTCCCTGGACGTACGGGATGTCGAGCGAGGAGAGCTTCATCACGAGCTGCTCTCGAACGTGGTCGAAGAGCTCCCGCTCGTTGAGGTGCAGCCCCTGCTCGTACTGGTCGATGCAGCTCTCGAGCTCTGCCCGGTGAAACCGATCGATCTCTTTCAGGGCCGCATTCGCAAAGGTCAAGAGCCTCTGATTCTCGAGGTCTTCGCGCGGGTAGTACTTCAGCGCCTGCATGCGCTTCAGCGAAGCCTCCACCTCCGCCTTCGACAGGTTCTTCGTCTTGCTCTTCAGCACGGTCACGAACTTCTGCTTCGAGAGCGGCACGAAGGCTTCGACTTCGAGCAGGCCGTTGAGGTCGTAGGTGAAGCGAATGCAGACCTCCAGGCCGCGCTTCTCGCGCGGCAAACCCTTCACGTCCAGGTCGCCGAGGTAGAGGTTCTCCTCGACGCGGCGCCCCTCGCCCTGATAGACCTTGATGTGGAGCTCGGTCTGTCCGTCCGCGATCGTGTGCACCGACTCCTCGCGCGAGACGGGAATGGTCGTATTGCGGTGCAAGACCGGCATGAAGTAGCCGTCCACCGACCGCGAGCCGAACTCCTTGACGATCTCCACGCCGAGCGTGTGCGGACATACGTCCGTCATGACCAGGTCATCGACGGCCTTGTCGTCGGCGACGAGCGCGGCCTGGACGGAGGCGCCGAGCGCAACGGCGTGGTCGGGATCCACCGCGTCGCGCGGCGGACGGCCAAACAGCTCGGAAGCCATCAAGCGCACGACCGGCATGCGCGTCGCGCCGCCGATCAAGAGGACCTCGTCGATCGCATTGGGCGCGAGCTCGGCATCGCGAAGCGCGCGCAGCGTCGGAGCGCGCATGCGCTCCATCAGCGGCGCGACGAGCTCGTCGAACTGCGCCGCGCTGATCGAGATGCGCTGGGCCGTCGACTCGACGTCCCCCTTCGAGTCGGGGACGCGCAGCTCTCCGGAGTCCTGGACGCCGATGGCCTGCTTCGCAAGCTCCGCCTCCTCGCGCAGTCGCGCCACCATCAGCGGCTCCTTGAACTCCATGTACTCCAGCTCGCGCCCGAGCTCCTTGAGTGCATGCGAGACGAGCGAGGTCGTGAAGTCCTCACCGCCGAGGTGGCTCTCCCCCGCAGTGCTGAGGATCTCCAGCGTCCCTTCGAAGATCTCCATCACGGTGACGTCGAAGGTTCCGCCTCCGAGGTCGAGCACCAGGAGCTTCTGATCTGCCTGACGCTCGTGAAAGCCGTAGGTCAACGCCGCGGCCGTCGGTTCGTTGACGATGCGTTCGACCTCGAGGCCGGCCAGCTCGCCCGCCTGCCGCGTGGCCTCGCGCTGGTTCTGATTGAAGTAAGCCGGAACGGTGACGACCACTCTGGTGATCGGGGTGCCGAGCTCCGCCTCCGCGTCTTCGCGAAGCGCGCGCAGGACAAGACTCGAGAGTTCGGGCGGCGTGAACTCTCGACCGGCGAGCTCGACCTTGCGGTCCTCACCCATCCAGCGCTTGAACGTCGCGACCGTGCGGTCCGGGTGTGTCAGCGCGAGAGAGCGCGCGGCCTTGCCTACGACGGCTTCGCCCGACTCCAGGATGCCCACGACGGAAGGCGTCAGGAAGTCGCCGTGTGCGTTGGCGATCAGGCGAGGGGCACCGTTCTCGAAGACTGCGACGAGGGAGTTCGTCGTGCCGAGATCGATCCCGATGAGGGGGCGCGCGCTCATGGAGCCGCCAATTTAGCGCGCTGAAATCGAGTGGCTAGAAACTCTCCGAGGAAAGCTCATTCCGGTGGCTTCCGCCTGAACGACCGGTTCGGGTCAGCGCTCTGGTCGGCTGCCGCTAGAGACGAAGGGTCAGCTTTCGCTCCGTGTTCGGCTGCAGAGTGACTCGTTTGCTGCCGGACGCTCCCGAGCTCGCGATCGCAAAGACCTTGTAGGCTCCGGCGGGCAGAGGCCCGATTCGCCGCTGGCCGCTCAGTCCTTCCAGCCAGCTCTGCTGAGCCTCGAACGGGCTCGTGAACAGGTTGGAGACGTCTCGTCCGGCTTCATCCTCGATGGTGAACGACGCCGGCGCGACCTCGCGGTCTTCCTTGGCGGTGACGATCAGGAAGCTCCCGACCTCGACAGGCAGGTCGACGCGAGAGCGCTCGCCGCTCTTCACCGTGACCTCGACCTCGAGAGCGCTCGTGAACTCACTGGAGCGTGCGAAGAAGGTGTAGCTTCCCGGTGCAAGTCCTTCGTAGTGAGCGAGCCCGTCCGCGTCAGTCTTGGTCGGTGAGACGGCGTCGACGATCGCCCCGTCACTGGAGCGTGCGAAGATTGCCGCGTCTGCACACACGCGACCGAGATTGTCGGCGACCTGCACATCCACTCCGCCCGAATGCGGCACTTGAATCTCGAGTCCGCGCAACCACTGGTCGCGTCCGAGCTCGACACCGTTCAGCTTCGTTCCGGCGAACTGACCGAGCGGCGAAGTCGAGAGCTCGTAGTTCCCAGCCGCAAGGTCGGGCAGCTCGAAGCGCCCGCTCTCGTCCGTGGAAGTCTGGATGAACCGCCTCGCAAAGACCTGCTCCACCGAGGCTTCCGATCCGGGCACGAGCGCCACGCCGACGTTCGACAGCGGAGTGCCGGCTTCATCCGTGACGACTCCGGAGATGCCACCGCCGGGGATCTCGATGTCGATCAGGACCTCTGGCTTGTCCTCGAGTTCGTAGACGAAAGCGAAGGCACTGACCTCGCCGGACGCGCGGCCCATTCGACTCACGCTGAGCTGATAGCCACCCGGACCATCCAGTGTGATCGAGTACTCGCCGTTCTCATCGACCGCGGTCGTCAACGCTTCGGCGATCGGTCCGTCCTCGATCGAGCTCACGAGGACCATGGCGCCGACGTAGGGCTCGTCGCCCTGCGTGATGCGTCCGCCCAGCACCAGCGGGCTCTTCGGAAGCGCGCCGAGCACGACATGGTCCTCCGAGCCTTCCCGGACGCGCACCTGCGCGCTCTTCATCGACGCCATGCGCTGCGACATCGAGTCGCCCTTATCGGTCGAGCTCCAGTCCGCCTTCAGGTCCATGGCGACGATGTTCCAGAGCCCGGGCTCGACGTTGTTGAACTCGAAGCGTCCGTTCGCATCGGACTCCGCCAGGCTGGTATCGAAGGCGTTGCGCTGCCACTGCACGAGCGTGATGACGCGATCGGGTGCGGGCTTGCCCTCCTCCAGGATCTCGCCGGTAATCCTTCCACCGCGCGTGAGCTGAAGCACCGCGCCGTTCTCCTCCGCTCCCGAGCCGACCGTGAGAACGAGCGTCGGACTCTTCGCGAAGCCCGTCGCCGTCGCGCTCAACGAAACCTCGCCGGCGCGCACCCCCGTCAGTCGAAAGCGACCGCGGTCATCCGTCACCGCACTCGGCATCGGGCTCGAGTCCGCGAACTGCGCTTGCCACTTGGACTCACCGGTCTCCACCGAGACCGTCGCATCGGCGACGTGGTCACCCTCTGGACCGAGCACGACGCCTTCGATCGCAGCCGGAGCGCCGATGACGAAGCGAAGCGACTCGTTCGAGGGGAGCTCGATAGTTTGAGACTCGGAACGCGCATAGCCGTCGGCAACGACGTCCACACGCCAGCGCCCCGCGATCAGGTCGTCGAGGACGAAGCTGCCTTCGGCACTCTTGAAGCTCTCGGAGCTGCGGTTCGTGGCCGTCGAGCCGATCGCGCCTTCGACGATTCGCACGGCTCGCACGTCGAAGTCCGAGACCGACGAGCCCGCCTCCGTCGCAACGACTCCCCTCAACTCGAGCGGCTCGAGCAGCAAGAGCTCCACCTCGGTGTTCGGCTGCACCGCATCCGCGCGAGCGGAGTACGAGACTTCACCCTGCTCGAAGCTCGCATTCACCACGAACGGCCCCGCTCCGAGGCCCCTGATCTTGAACGAGCCGTCGGACGACGTAAGCGCGGAGCCCCTCGCACCCCGCAGCGCATTGAACGCCGAGATCCCGACCTGGAAGGCCTGGTCGAACCCGACTTGGATCTCCACGCCCGCGGCGGCCGAGCCATCTTCGAAGCGCGCGTAGCCACTGAGCCTATTGCCGCTCGGCAGCACGAGTACGACTCCCTCCAACTCCTCGCGATTCAGAACCGTGACGCCGTGCTTCTCGCTGTCGAGGAAGCCGTTCCGGAACGCGGCGAGAAAAATGTCGCCAGGCGGAAGGTGGTCGATTGCGAACCGCCCGTCGTCATCCGCGATCGCTTCGCCGACCCGGTGATCATCGAAGCCCAAGTACTCGCCCGGCAGGATCGCGCGAATGATGGCGTCGGAGACGCCGATGCCCTTGTCGTCTAGCGCACGACCGCGAACTCCCCCACCCAACTTGAGCTGGATGTCCACCGACAGCTCGTCGCAGGCCTCGAAGTCTTCGAGCGCGACCAGCTGTGCGGCAAGAGCGTCCGCCGTGGCGAACAGCTTGGCGCCACTCTCTCTGACAACCGCACGCAGCTCGTAGTGTCCCGAGGAGTCGACTCGAGAGCTGTACTTGTCCGGAAGTCCCGACGACTCCCCGAAGACGCGATTGGTCAGCAACTGAACGCGTGCATTGCTCAACGCGTTCGGAGCGCTCTCCGCCACGTCCGAAGGCGCGCTCACTCGACCGTGCACCCACGCTCCGCAGACTGGAGTCAGCACGACCATCGGCTCGGCGCCCAGAGCGACTTCGACGGTCTGCTCCAGGTACAGGTGGCGCCCCCGAACCATGACGTGCAACAGTTCGGGCTCATCCTCGAACGCGAAGCTGAACTCGCCCGCCTTGTTGACGAGCGTCGTCGCGAGGAGGTACTTGGAGGACTCGCGGTCGTCCTCAAGGACGAAGTCCTCGTAGCCGAGAGCTTCGCTGAGCGCGAACACCTCGAGCGTCTCGTCGAAGGGTGCGGGTTGATCGGGCCAGATCACGCGTCCGGTCATCGAGGGTTCGCGCGCTGCTTCGCTCGTGGTGGTCACGGCCGTTCGGTTGTCATCCGAGGATGCCACCGGCGAAGTCTGCACCGGCTCCGATTCGGCCAGCTGCTCGCCGACTCCAGCCGCTGCTGGGCTTTGGGGAGAGATATCGACATCCAGCAGAGAGCCCGGCGACTCTTCCGGCTGCAGACTGTCCCACCAGAAAGCGGCACCACCCGCCAGGAACAACGCGGTCACGGCCAGGGCTAGCTTCTTCACAGTCACGGCTCCGATCAGCGCGCTTCCCGCGCCGGTTCCGACAGGACCGAGGGGGATCGATCCGGAACGCCCGTAGTCCACCAGCGGGAGTAGGGCAGAGAGCCAGGCCTCGCGGCCGCCTTCGACGCGGTTGTCGAGATCCTCGCGCAGGGCTTCGAGCCCGCGCTTCAGACGCTGTCGAATCGTTCCCGAGCTCTCGCCCAGTCGCTCTCCGATCTCGGTCGCGTTGAGGCCTTCGTAGTAGTGCAGGATGACGGACTCGCGAAAGGGCTCGCGCAAGCTCGTGAGCACTTCGGCCAGCAGCTTCTGCTGCTCGATGCGCTCCAGCAAATCGTCACTCGAAGGGAAGTCGGGATCGGGCGGCTGCTGTCGCTCGTGATCGGAACGAGTCGTCTCGCTCCGTCCACGCTGAACCAGTCGGTTCCGAAGCACCCGCCCCAACCATCCGCGCGGCGACTCGTTCGTCGCGCGAGTGCCCGTCAGGGCCGCCATCCAAGTCTCCTGCGCCAGGTCGTCCGCCGTCGAGGCATCCCGAACCAGACTGCGCGCCAGGGCCTGAACCCAGCCCACGTGGACGAGGAGGTCGTTGACGGAGGCGGTCTGTGATCGGGGATCCATGGCTCTACCTACCGAATGCACGGGAGCAGAGAAGTGTTACCGCAATCCTAGAATCTTCTGATTCCGCCCGGGACGACTACTCCCCGCCGTCGGTGTAGCCCAGCCCGCGCAGCAGGTTCTGCGCGTCGGCATCGAGCTCTTTGCTCGAGTCGAGGTCTCCCAGTGCCCCCGAGCTCAGCTCCCGCAGGAGCTCCTGCCACTCCTCGAACTCGTGCCCGCGCTCGGCGAACAGGTCGTTCAGCTCGCCCGGGTCTTCCTCGAAATCGAACAGGGCGAAGAGGTCGGCCTTCGCGCCATACATCAACACGTAGCGACCGTCGCGCAGGGCATACATGTCGCCGAGCTGTTTGCTGTAGTGCGACTCGGAGATCGACAGGCGCTCGACGTCCTCGAGGAGCGAGATGCCGCGCTGGCCGGGTAGAGCGGGAAGACCGAGGACCTCCAGTGCGGTCGGAACCAAGTCCATGTGGCTCGCGAGCTGGTCGCGCTTCTCGCGCAAGACACTCGCTGCTTCGTGGCCCAGCGGCAGCTTGATGGTGAGCGGGACGTGGACCTGGTCGTTGTACAGCATCTTGCCGTGACCACCCTGCCCGTGATCGCCGAGCCCTTCGCCGTGGTCCGACGTGAAGATGATCAGCGCGTCGTCGTAGCAGCCGAGTCGCTCGAGCTCATCGAAGAGGTCTCCGATCACGCCGTCCACGTGCTCGACCTCCAGGTCGTAGCGCAGGCTGTGCTCCGAGTGATCGGGAACGTCGGCCAACCAGATCTCGAACTCGCCGTCGATCGGTTCGGTGCCGGGGTTCACGACGACTGCGCGCAGCCGCTTGCCAGCGACGATCGGCTCGCTCTCCTCGTACCGAATCGTCAGCTCACCGTCGGGACCCGTGCAGCGCAGGTAGCGCATCGAGAAGTCGACTTCACTCGCGATCACGAGCTCACTCTCGCCGGGCGGCAAGCGGATGCTGCGCTGCCAGTTGACCACTTCCGGCGTTGCGACCGACTCCAAGAGCTCGCCGCGAATCGAGATGCTCGCTTCCGCCTCTACCGAGCCGTGCGCGCGGAAGGGCGCGTGCGGATCCGAGTAGTGAACGAACAGGTAGAAGGGAGCAGGCGAGGCGGCGAGCGCGGAGAGGTCGGGCGCGAGCCGCTCGTTCGCCCAGTGGCCGTCCATGCTCGCGATCAGATCGTCGTCGTACTTCGCGAAGCCTCGGTCCAGCCCCTGCTCGGCGACGACCGGTCGAAGAGTCCCCATGCTGATCGTCGCCGTCGTGCGGTAGCCCAGCTCTTCCATCCACTCGGAGAGCAGCGGCAGGTCGCCGCGCACGCGAGCCGCGTTGAGAGGAACCCTGGTCTCGGAGGGCAGGCGCGACGAGAACATCGACGTGTGGCTGGGCAGCGTCAGGTTGGCGTGGCTGTAGGCGCGCGTGAACTGCACACCCTCCGCGGCGAACTGGTCGAGCCGTGGAGTAGCGATGCGGTCCCCGGGGTCGAGGATCCGATCGGCGCGCAGCGTGTCCACGACGACGAAGATCAGATCGGAGAAGGCGCGCGGAACGACCTGCTCCACTGCCCGAAGGAGTACGGGCGCGCTGCCCGCGAGCACACCGAGCTCGAGTTCGAGTCGATTGCCCGCCGCTGCTTCGAGATCGAACGATGAGCGCACGGTCTCGCCCGATAGCTCGAGCACGCGCTCGAACAGGATCGGACCGCCACCGCGCGCGCGGGCACAGACCCGGAGTCGTGCTGTCTCGTTCGAGCTTGCCTCGAGCGCGAGCTGTCCGCCCGGGTGGGCAAACATGGGAAGCCGGGTCAGTCGATTGGCGGGCAGCTCGAGCGCGGCTCCCGCCTCGAGCGGAGTCGACTCGCGCAGCCGACTGGGAAGACTCGAAGTCGCCGTCGCCGTTCGCCGAGTCGCACCTCGCCGACACCCACGGAGAGGCGAAAGCCCGTGGTCTCGGCTTCATCGAGCACCTGCTCCGCAACGAGCTCGACGTGATTGCTTCCCGTGGTCGCGAGCCCGTCCGGCACCGGCAGCACCAGTCGCGACCAGCCCCTCGCCAGGTCGTGTGTGCCCAGGCTCACGCCGTTGAGCAAGACCTCGAGCGACTGCTCCTTCAACGAGCTCTCGGGCTCGAGCTCGAGCTGAAGGGTGGTGGCCAGCTCGAGCTCCTGAACGAGCAGCTCCAGCGAGCCGCGCGCTCCGCGCATCCAAGCGTGCGGAGCTGCGTTGCTCTCCACCGGCGAGTACCACTCGTCGTCGAAGAGCTTCCGGTCCCGTGCGTCCCCCGCATGCGCGACTCCGGCGATGGCCACGCGCGAGCGGAGTGCGGGGAGTAGATCGAACCGTGTCGGCTCTGCGCTGGCAGCTCCGCCTGCCTGGCCCGAGTCGGGCTCCGTCTCCTCACTGCAGCTCTGACCGAGGCAGAGAGCAAGAACGGCCAGCACCCCGAGAGCGCACCTGTCGCGAACTTCGATCACGCAGAGATCCTACGCTGCGATCGACACGGGAGTGAACAGCGACACGGATTCTGTTGCCGCGAGAAGTTGTTCAGCGCAAGCCGAGCCGACGGCTGTGCACCAGCGTGAAGTCGGAGCCCGCCTTGTGGACGACCTGGAAGCCCGCTTCGCCCATCAGCTTCAGAGCGCGCGCGGTCTGACGCCACGAGATGTGCTCCTCGAAGTGATGGAACTCGATGCACAGCTGGTTCACCGCCGGAGCATTCTCCAAGAGGTCCTCGATGACCTCGTACTCGAAGCCCTCGATGTCGAGCTTGACCAGGTCGATCGAGCTGTAGCCGCGCGAGTTCGCGAACGCGCTCAAGCTGGTGCACTCGAACTCGAGGTCTCCGCCGTCGCGATTGACCGTGAACGAGCCTTCCGCCGACTTCACGGGCTCGGAGAAGCCGACCGCTCCGCACTTACCCGCCAGGCCCATCGGGAAGTACTCGATGCTCGGGCGCTGGTTCTGCTCGAGCTTCATCGTTGCAACGCCCGTGGGCGAAGGGTCGAACAGGTCGACATGGCAGCCGAAGGTGTCCACCAGCTCGAGCTCGGTCGAGATGTCCTGCCCCACTCCCCCCGAGATTACGATCGAGTCCGCGCTCAGCTTCTCGCTATGGATCGGCCAGACGTTTTCCTTGCCGAAGGGCTGCAAGGGGACCGTGGCATCGCAGAGGATTGCGTCGAGAGCCTTGCGCGCGACAGCCTTCCACTGCCGGAGCGAATGGGGCGGCATCCAAGAGGGAACGAGAGTGCTCATAGAAAACGATTGAACTTGGTCGGGAGGACCTCTGTTCATCGACCTCGAAGCGGGATTGGCTTGAGGGGCCCCAGAATCCAGGTCGGAGGGGAGGATTCGCACAGGTTCCAGCTGATCCGGTCGATGGTGGGAGTATCCTGCCACCTCCATGAGACGCGACGACCAAGAGAGACTAGTCCAAGCGCTCGAGTTCGCTCTCGACGCTCACGGTGACCAGAAGCGCAAGGGCAAAGACGTCCCCTACGTCAGCCACCTACTGCAGGTTGCCGGGTTCGTGATGGAGTACGGAGGAGACGTGGAACTCGCGGTCGCCGCGCTCCTCCACGACGTCATCGAGGACTGCCCCGGTACCAAGCTCGAGGACATCGAACGACGATTCGGAACGCGTGTCGCGAAGGTCGTGCACGACTGCACCGACCTGATGGAAGAGGACACGCCCGACCAGAAGTCGGAGTGGCGCGTACGCAAGGAGCGCTACGTACTGCACGTGAAGGAGGCCGATTTCGACACGCAGCTCGTGGTGGTGTGCGACAAGTTGCACAACATCTCGAACGTGCTCAGCGACCTCCGAGCCCATGGCGTCGCCACCTTCAAGAAGTTCAGCGCCGGAGCCCGAGCTCAGCTCTGGTACTACGAGAGCATTCGACTCGCCGTGCACGATTCACTGCCCCCCGCTCTCCTGGCGGAGTACGAGCTCCACGTCACGAAGCTGAAAGAGTACGTGGCTGTTGGCTCATAGGCTGCTGCCCCAGACACTGATTCTCGATGGCGTCTGACTCTCGAACTCGCTCCACCAATCGAAGGGCTTTCTGGGTCCTCGCGGTGATCTTCCTCGTTGCAGCGGCGCTGCGCATTGGCTTCGCGCAGCAGAAGAGCCTCGTCCTGGACGAGTTCCACAGCTACTTCCATGCGACTCGCGCGTCGTTCGACGCGTTCATCGAGACTCTGACGCTCGACAACCACCCACCGCTCTCCTTCGCGATCATCGCGGGCAGTCGCGCTTTGTTCGGCGAGAGCGAGTTCGCGCTGAGACTGCCCGCCATCATCTACGGACTCCTCGAGCTCCTGCTCGTGCTGCGCCTCGCGAAGCTCATCGGACTCCGTCGCGGTCGCGCCTTCGCCGTCGCTCTCCTGGCCGCGTCGAGCCTGCACCTCGACTTCTCGACGCAGGTGCGCATGTACGCACTGCACGCCCTCGCGGTCACCGGTCTCATCGAGGGAGTCCTCAGCACTCTGAGCACCCCGGCGTCCGAGTCGGCTCGCATGGCCAGAACACGTGTCGGGCTCTGGCTGACCGTCGGCATGCTGAACCACTACTTCTTCGTGCAGTACGCGTTCTGGATCGCGATCGCCGGGCTGATCGCGACACGCGGTGAGTGGAAGCGACTCAAGCCTTTCGTGGCGCCCACGCTGATCGCCGCCGTACTGTGCTTGCCGTGGTACGCGACGAGCTTCCGCGAGCAGCTCGGGCATGAGCTCCCGCCAGGCGGCGCCAACGTCGGAATCGTCGCGCTCGGCGAAGCCTTCGTGCACATGTTCTTCCTGAACGTGCGGCTCGGCGGCGAGACGCTGCGCCTGATCTACATCGGGAGTGGAATCACGGCCTTCTGCGCAGCCGCAGTCGGTCTCCTGCTGCTCTTCACCGGAAGCCGCTCGAAGAGAGAGCAGACTGCGCCGATCTTCATGGGCACGATCGCCTTCTGGGTCCCCCTGGCAACGACCATCACCGCAGCTGTCTTCGCTCGCGCAGGCTTCACCTGGCACTACGTCTTGCCTTCCGCCGCCGCGCTTGCACTCCTCGCCGCGAAAGCCGCGGACGATTCGCGACTCGCTCGAGGAGTTGTCGGAGTCGTGATTCTGAGCGCGTTGTCGTTAAGTGTGCTTAATGCCAAGTCACCCGGTACTGAAAACTATCGCGGTGCGGTGCAGTTCGTCATCGACCGCTTGCGACCGAGCGACGCTGTCGTCTCGGTCGAGTGGCAGCCCCCTCTCTTCCCGCAGGGACAGCCCTGGAACTACTACGCGCCGCGTTCCAAATTCGAGACTCCGCCTCCTCGTCCCTTGCCGATGAGTGGCGGCTTCTCGCTCGACGATCCCGCGCAACTTCTGCAACACGAGCGTGTGTGGGTGCTTAGCTCGTACCTTCCCGACAAAGCGCGCTTGCTTCGAACTCTGCGGAGGGACTTCGACGAGATCGAGAGCCAGCGTTTCGGTTTTCAGCCGACAATCTTGCTGTTTGAACGACGCTAAAGCGTGTCAACTGAACAATTCGAGCTATTCCTTTCGCGCGCGATCCATGTCCGAATGAAGTTTTGGTCATGTCATAAGAAAAGAGAAACGACCCGCGAGCATTCTGCTAGAACTTGCAACTCGCCTCAATTCAGCCGTTCCTCTGACGAATAGGACCTTCGCTTCATCACCCGCCACTCCGATTCCGACAAGACGCGCAGTTGATGGTTACGGCAACCAGAGCTGGACCATCCTTGAGCGATGGAGTGAGCACCAGACAGCAGTCGCTGTCGCACAGCCCTCGTCCGCTCACCTCTGGGTGAGGTGCTGAGACTGGACTTCCGTTTGGAGGTCCACTGTTCGCTCCCCTCCTCAACCTCTCTCCTCGAGAGGTTCGATCACCGCAGCTGCCCACGACGCAGGGCATCCACCATGACTCGCTCCAGCAACTGTGCTCGTGCTCTCTGGTCCTCGATTCACTCACACACTTTGCGACACTCGCGCTCGACACTCGCGATTCTCGTCGCGCTTCTAATGCTGCTCCAAGCAGCTCCACTCGACGCTGGCGTCGTCTCGGGCACGCTCAAGAAGTGGCACCCGATCGAGATCCGATTCTCCGGAGGCAGCACCTTCTGCGAGACCAGCGACATCTCGATGGACGGAAAGTCAAATCCGTTCCTGAACCGCAGGCTGAACGTCACTCTGACGCACCTCGATGCTCTGTCGGTGCCGACGCACTCCTATGTCGTTCCCGGCTTCTTCGCGGGCGACGGCGCCGGTGGCTCGTGTGGCAACACGTGGATGATCCGCTTTACCCCCGACGCTTCCGGAACCTGGGTCTACACGGCCTCGTTTCGGGAAGGCGTCAACGCCAACCTGAGCCTCGACCCGGCGGAGGGCGCTCCCGTTCTCTTCGATGGAGACACGGACTCGTTCGTAGTGGGAGCGACCGACCCAACCGCACCAGGCTTTCTCGCGACCGGGCGCCTGCAGTACAACGGCAACCACTACATGCGCCATGCCGAGGGCGGATTCTTCATCAAGGGCGGAACCGACAGCCCCGAGAACTTGTTCGGCGCGACCGCCTTCGACGACTCTCTGGATCAACCCGGTGGTCTCGACACAACTGGGCTCCCCAACGGAATTCACCGTTACGAGACGCACGTTGGAGACTTCGGCGCAGCTGGCCTCGGCGACAGCTCGGATCCGCTCTGGACCAGCAACCTTGGCGGCAACTCGCGCGGAGTCATTGGTCTCTTGAACTACCTGAGTTCGGTCAACGTGAACTCGGTCTATTTCCTTCCCATGAACTTGGGTGGTGACGGGCGCGAGACCTATCCCTTCGTCAACCCGTCCGGGTCGCTCTACGCCAACACGCACTACGACATCAGCAAGCTCTACCAGTGGAACCTTGCGCTGAACCATGCTCAGCGACGGGGCATCATGTGGCACTGCGTCCTCGGTGAAACGGAGAGTGGCAACGAGCAGTGGTTCAGCTCGGAGATTGGAAACCTGTCAGGACAGCGCAAGCTGTACTATCGCGAGATCGTCTCCAGGTTCGGCTATCTGAACGGCATCAAGTGGAACCTCGGAGAGGAGTCGGATCTGGCACCGGTTGCGCTCAACAACTTCGCCGACTACATCGCCGCGATCGATCCCTACGACCATCCGATCACCTTCCACACGAACACGCTGCCTCCGGACGGTTCGTATCCCCAATACACCAGTGTCGTCGGAGACGCGCGGTACTCGGCGAGCTCGCTCCAGTACGTCCCTCCTCAAGCTGGAAATCACGTCGAGAAGTGGCGCACGGACTCCGCTCTCGCCGGACGGCCCTGGGTCATCGACAGCGATGAGCAGACTGGCGGACTCTCCAGTACCAATGCGGACTTGCGTCGCAAGACGGTTCTCTACGATGTGCTCTTCAGTGGCGGCAACATCGAGTGGTACTTCGGGACCTTCGCATTGCCCGAGGGCGGAGACGTAACCACGGAGGACATGCGGTCGCGGTCGGACATGTGGAATTACATGTGGTACGCGCGCAAATTCTTGCTCGAGAACGTGGCCTTCCAGAGGATGCAGCCCTCAGACGGGACCCTGACGGGCGAGAGTCAGACCAATGGCGGTGGCGAGGTCTTCGCCTGGGAGGGTCACAGCTACGCGATCTACTTCCCGAGCGCAACTCAGACCGGCAGGCTCAACCTCCCGGAAGGCAACTACACGATTCAGTGGTACGACCCGCGCACAGGTCAGTTCACCGGAAGTGCAACGCCTCTGCTCGGTACCAGCTCGACCGCTCTCGGCGCGCCGCCTTCCCAACCCTCCGAGGACTGGGTTGCACTTGTCAAGCGCGTGCTCGATCCGGGCGAACTCTCATTCACTTCGCTCTACCCCGGCATTCCGGACACGCCGAATCACTCCTGGATTTCAGGAGCACTCCCCGGCTCGCCCTTGGTCATCTACTACAGCCTCACGGGAACCACGTCGGTTCCGCTGCAAGGCTGTCCGCTGGTGAGCTTCAACTTGCTCAATGAGCAGTTCGGACTCGTCTTACTCGCCAACGGAAAAGGCGACAAGAAGCTGAACGTAAACATCATCTCGGGGCCGCCCCCGGGAACGACCGTCTACCTACAGGCGGTTGCCCCGTTCGAATGTTCGGTCAGCAATGTCTCGACCTTCACCTGGTAGCGCAAATCAGAGTGGATCTTATTGACGCGTGAACTCTTCCATGATCGCTGTCTGACTGAACGCCGCCGTCGTGCCACCGCCCGGTAGGAATATCCGACTCTGATAGAGCACCGGGTACGTCCCGTGGCGAGCCGTGAGCATGGGCGCATCCAGACGCCAGGTGTTCGCCACCGGGTCGTAGACATCGACACGATCGTAGACGTTGTTCACCGTCGCACCGGCGCCCGTCAAGGTCTCGCCACCCATGACGTAGAACTCGCCTTGGTAGTAGAGCGCGCGGCCCATTCCGCCCCGCGCTTGCGGCAGCGGCGCGAGGCCAGAGACCCCGTCCTTGTCGTAGGTCCAGCTATCGAGCACTGGGTCGTAGATCTGAACGTCGTCGAATCCGTTGCTGACCACGTTGGGGCCAGAGCGACCGCCGAAAACGTAGAGGCGAGATCCATCGCTCGCTCCCGCGGCGTGATTGCGGCCGAAGGGCATCGAGGTCAAGAGTGTCCACGAGTCCAGGACCGTGTCGTAGACCCCACAAGTCGCGATCGTTGCACCGCCTGCGATTCCTCCAGCAACAAAGATCTGATCGTCGATGACCCCGCTCGAGGCGGAGCCCGCGGACCAGGGCATGTCCGCGCCCAGCGACCAGCTTCCTGCGACGGGATCGAAGATCTGGACCTTGCCGGCGGAGCCAGCTCCCAGCCCCCCGATCAGGTAGAGCTTGCCGTTCACGACTTCGGCCGTGTGGTGATTGCCGAGGAAGGGTCGATTCGGGAGCGATGTACTCCAGCTCTCCGTCCCCATGTCGTAGCTCATCGTTCTCGTGTCGCCTTCACCGACGACGTACATGATTCCGTCGATGATGCCCGCAGCAACTTCACCCACAGCGCCCGGCAGGCTCTCGGCCGTACTCCATCTCCCAGGCTCGAGGCCGGGTGTGGCGAAGAGGTAGCGGAAGCAGTCGGTGACCACGTCGACGTTCGCGTCGACGGAGACCTGGATGTCCACCAACTCGGTCGTCGGCGACGGCTGAACCGGAATGATGCCGTTGATTCGCTTGGAAGTGACAGCTGTCAGTGTTGCGGGGAGTCCACCGATCAGAACCGACGTATTGCCGAGGTTGCCGAAGCCCGAGCCACCGATCACGAACGGTTGCCCACCACCTGCAGGAGCGCGGTTGGGGAAGATGTCGTAGACAGTCAGGCCCACGGCTCCCGCGTCGTTCGGGAGCATGACCTTGATCTGGGCACTGGAGTAGTCCAGACCGAGGACGGCGCCGCCGGGCCCGACCTGCGCGTCGAGTGAGTTCAGATTCTTGAGGTCCGAAGAGCTCACGATCGAGCGGTTGTCGGCGGCCAGCTCGAAGCGTCGGATCTGACCGTTCCAGCGCTGAGCGAGAAGCTCGCCCCGAAGAGCACCACCGAAGGCGTCGGCGCGGTACTCCGTTAGACCATTCGTCGAGGACGAGAGGACCTCGAGCGGCGCGACATACTCACCCAGGATGTCCGGCATGAAGATGTTGCGGTAGATGTTCTGACGAGAGTCATAGCGACCGCGGCTGCGGTTTGCCGCGCCGTAGTAGTTGCCGTACTCGACGAAGTCCAGCCGGTCAGCTTCGGTCAGCTCGCTGCCTTGGGTGGTCGGTCCCGTGGACTGCGGACCATAGCCCCAATTCGGGCCGTTGCCGGTCGCGAACAGGCGACCATCCAACGTATACACGATGTCGTAGGTATTCCGCATACCCGGAGCGTGAACGAAGACATCCACGCCAGGCGCGACATCGACTGACTCTCCGAAGACCTGATCCGCGTTCGGCGCACCGCCGACCGTGTCGACGTAGGTCACCGTGCCATTGAAGCCGGGCTTGGAGAGCTCCGCCTTGACAATGGCACCGGAGAGCGGCGACTCCGGGACGTTGCCGATGAGAGGTGCTGCAACGCCCGCGTTGGTATTGCCGCCGATTGCGATCAGCAGGTCACCGTTGTTGTCGAACTGCATTCCGTTGACCCCATGGTCGTGATTCGACGTCGGCAGCCCCGTGATGAGCGGTGTGGGGGCGAAAGTCGGGCCGGTGAGGACGCTCACCTGGCCGGTGTAGGCAGAGGGTCCCGTGAACGCCCCGCCGCCGCCCTGGACGAAGAGGTCTCCGTGTCCCACATAGACCTTGACCGGAGAGGGGGGATCGAAGGGGTTGAAGCAGAGGCCGAGCGCTTCGCTGTTCGAGAGACCGGAGATCGCCTCCGCGGTCTGCGTCGCGATCACGTTGTAGTCCTCGTCGAACGTGTAGATCCGCAAGAAGCCGTTGCGCTGGATCACGTAGAACCGACCGTCCGGTCCCCAGTCACCAGCCGTCGGCTGAAAGACGTTCGCCGAGGTCGGCATCAGAGCGAAGTTGACAGGGACGAAGGTCGACGTGTACTGGAAATTGACGATGTTACTCACACCGCGCGGCGACTGAACCGTCACATCGATGAAGCCAATCGCGCCTGCTGGAGAATAGAACGTGATCGTGTTCGGCGTGATCGACTCGAAGTCGTTCAGAGTCAACGGCACGCCGTCCCAGTTCACCGTGACCTGGTTGTCTAAGAAGAAACCGAATCCGGTGATCGTGATCAGGTCGCCGCCGTTGATAGAGCCGCTGTTCGTCATCGTGTTGATGACCGGCGCGGGATTCAGCTCGTTGTGAGAGAGATCCGACGCGAGGATCGGCGCCAGTGTGCCACCGGAGGGCGCGATCAGAACGTCGAACGGAAGGTCGTTCAAGTCGTTGACGGCCACCCGACAGACGATCGAGTGACGTCCAGCGGAGAGCGAGATGTCTTGGGACGGACTGGTCACCAGCGCACCGGAGACATACAGCGCACGGCCAGCGCCGCCGATCGTATCGAAGTTGTAGTTCCCCGTGGCAGGCACCGTCACGGTGCCGACGACCCGCACGAGGATGTTGCCGCTGAACGGCGACCCGCCGACGCCACCTTCATCCGTTACCTCCAGCGTGTCCCTCGTCTCGAAGAAGACCGCCTTGGGCAAGGGGCCCGAGAGCATCGAGGTCGGAGTCTGGCCGGGTCCCGGGTAGTAGTAGAACGCCATGGTTCCGGGCACAGCGTTGGGGGGAGCGACCACCAATGTCTCACAATCGACGAGGGATGCGACCGGAACCGTGTCATCCTCGATCGTCAGGCAAATCTCGTGCGAGCCAGTAGTCATGGGCACGGTGATGATCGGAGTGGTGCCGATGACCGTGCCGTTGTCCGTCCAGGTGTGAGTCGCGAGCGCCGCGCCCGGATAGTGAGTGTGCGAGAAGGAGCCGTCGAGGGTCACCATCTCGGTGCCGTTCTGATCGTAGTCCACGATCGGCTCTTCCGCGCCGTTGATCACGACGTGCAGGAGCGGCTGGGTGTCGACTCCGCCGTTCGCGAGGATCGGAACTCCGACAGCCTTGAAGTTACCCTTGAGCACCAAGGTCAGGTCGTTGATCTGATTCAAGGTCGGGCTGAACACGACCTCGGCGACGGTCGACTGACCGGGACGCAGAATCAGAGTCGCGGGAACGAACGAATTGTCCGAGAGACCTTGGTAGGTCTGCCCACCGATCTCGATGCTGAGCTGGTTTCCGGTTCCTCCCATCTCGCCAACGAAGAAGCCGATGTCCGACAGACTCAGCGGGGACGGGCTGGTGTTCTCGAGGGTCAGCGACAACTCCAGAGAGCCACCGGGAAGCACGAAGCCGAAGTCGAGGGAGCCCGGCGTAGCCGTGAGCTCCGACTTGAAAGGGCTCGGAATCGGCGAGAGCTTGCCTCGTACCTCGATGCCGCCCACACCGATGTTGGGGCCGTGGATCGCAGAGGAGACGGAGATGTTGAGCAGTCCGTTCAAGACGGAAGTCCCGATCGTCGCGGCTTGGGTCGTGAAACCCAGAGGACCCGTCACGCGTTCTCCGTCGAGTGTGCGCTCTTCACCTTGAATGCGGACCGTGAGTGGCGAGCGCCTGCGCGGCTCGGCCTTGCCTTCCGAGAGGTACAGAGTGACTTCGTACTCTCCGTTCGGGACCTCGAGGGAGTAGGTGATGTCCTTGCCGACGCGCAGCGTCTCGAAGAGCTCGTCGTCCGCTGTGCCCGTCGGAGGATTCTCGAGACGACGGGTACGCCCGCTAGTGCTGCCGAGGTCCGAAGTCCAGATTTGGCCCTTCGCGTCCATTCGCGGCGTGCCGCCGCTGTTGATCAAGAGCTCCGCGCCCTTCTCGCCGAGACTGACTCCGTAGAGCTCGTAGGTCGGACCGACATGGCCCCGCGGAACTCCGCTGTGAACGATGGTCAAGAGGGCCGGGTTCGCGCCCATACTTTGACCTTGAAAGATGACCTCCAGATCGACGGTCTCGTTCGGCGCGAGGCGAACCGGGGTGCGGGTGTCTTGGAAGTTGACCGAGAAGCCGCTCGCTCCTTGGCCGTAGACGACTGCGTTGTTGATTTCCAGCGACTCGTCCGAGTCGTTGGACAGCATGAAGACTCGAGAGCTCGTCTCTCCTGGTGCCACCGTTCCGAAGTCGATCGTACGGGAAGCTTCGCCGGAGCTGTCGCGTCTCCGTCGAGGTGGAAGGTCCGAGAGGCTGACGATTGCCGAGTACTCGACGGGAGCAGCCAGCTCCTCCACAACGGGTGCGAGCACGCAGCGCTCACAGTCATCACTCTCCCAAGCGGCCTGTCCGGAAATCGCGTTTGCGCCTGCGAGCCCCAGGAGGGCTGCTAAAAAACTCGCTCTACTCATGGTGGTGCCGAATCAAGTGGTGCGGGAAGATCCGCACTTCGAATTTCTCGCGTTCAGAGACCTGATTTTGGTGCCGGAATTCCCCCCTGGAACCCGGCTACCGCCCCTCGAGAAGGCCGTCAGCCCGCTCCTCAGCGCTCTGATCGCCCTAGGTAATGATACCCCGGCTTGCGAACAGAGGAGGGAAATGCGCCGGCGCCGGTAGAATCATGTTGGGGGACATGAGGACGGCTTAACCTTCGCGAGAGTTCCTAATACTGCCTTAATCTTGGCCCCATGGGGAGCCCGTGAACGGTCCTGCTTCCGTGTTGATGGACCCGGCGGAAGTCCCTGAGCGGGCAGCACTTCGGTCCGTCGGAAGGGCGCGCAGGCCCCGGACACAGAATATTTGCCCTATGTCCGTCCCCACCAAGGCCTTGCGGCCGGGGATCCACACGGAAGCAGGGCGGTTTCGGGATCCGATTCTGGGTGCTCTCCTATCCGCCCCAAGAAGTGGATCTCGGGTGCCTAAGATCTCTGGAGAGCGCCGAGCACTCGGGCAGCGGAAAGGGGCCCATAGCGACTATTCGCACTTGCGCTTAGAGTCGGTGGAGACGGTGGCTTCGAAGAAGCTCCCTCCCTCACCCTCATCATTCGTTCCGCACCCATCGACAAGCAGGCGGGACGCTCACCCCATCGGAGTCCTCGAAAATGATTCGATCGAACCTTCGTGCCGTAGCCACCTCCGTTACGGCCGGCCTCTTTATCGGCGCCCTCGCAGGAACGGCCGCGGCTCAAGACCCCGCCTCCTTCCTCCCCGACCCCCTGATCGAGTTCGACTACGTGCACGACACAGGCATGGTTGTGAATGAGGGAGATGAGCGCCAATCGGTCATCGCCTTCCCCGTCTTCTTCGAAGGCGTGAGCTCAATCACGCTCAACTTCGAGGACGTGCAGCTCTCCGGAGATATCAAGCTCGGCACCGCGTCCGAGCTGCGCATCACCTCCATGCTCGACGGTGCCGTTCAACGCATGAACGCCGATCACGTCTGGCAGTGGGAGAACCAGTCCGCCTACTTCAATGGCGACACGCTGCTCGTCGAGGTCATCTCCTCGCCGAACACCGGTCCCAACCGTGTCCGCATCAAGTCGGTCGAGGTTGGAGCGGAGACGAGCATTCAGGAGACGCAGTGTGGTCCCACCGACGACCGCGTGCCCTCCAACGACCAGCGGGTCTCGCGCCTGATGCCGGTCGGATGCACCTCCTGGACGATCAACGACTGCGCGAAGTGCATGCTGTCGGCCGGTCACTGCGGAAGCAGCGGAAGCTCGAGCGTTCAGTTCAACGTGCCCTTCTCGACCGCGAGTGGCACGCTCGTCTTCCCCCCGCCGCAGGATCAGTACGCCCTCGACGGAACCTCGATCCAGCGCCTGAACTCCACCGATGACTGGCAGTACTTCGGCGTGTTCCCGAACAGCAACACCGGCCTGACCCCCTTCCAGGCCTATGGAGTGGCTTTCAACCTGGCCAACCCGCCCCCCGTTGCCGGTAACAACATCCGAATCACCGGGCACGGCACGGACAACACCCCGAACTCGACCTACAACCAGGTTCAACAGACCCACGTCGGTCCGTTCGTCAGCAGCGGCGTCAACCTCAACTACCAGGCCGACACGACCGGCGGAAGCTCCGGCTCGCCCGTCATCTGGGAAGAGGGCAGCGTCGCGATCGGCATTCACACCAACGGCGGCTGCTCTACGACCGGTTCGGGGAGCAACAACGGAACGCCGATCACGGCGGTCTCGCTCCAGGCTGCACTCGACAACCCCAAGGGCGTGTGCGCCGTCGGGGATGCTTTCGTCGACCTCGGCTCGGCCTCCAAGACCGGCGGGCCGTTCTCTCGTCCTCCGCTCGTGACCGCTTGTGGTGATCTGATCGTCGGTAACACGACCGAGATCAACATGGGTCTGCGCGTGACACAGGCTGCAATCGGCTATTCGGCCGTCGCCGTCCTCGTCGTTGGCCTGACCGATGCGAGTGCTCCGTTCGAGGGTGGAACTCTGGTTCCGTTCCCGGACTTCATCCTCACGTCGAACATCAACACCTCTTCGGCGGCGAACATCACCAAGCAGGTGCAGATCCTCTGGGGTCCCGGGATTCCGACAGGCACAGAGATCTTCTTCCAGTACTGGGTGCCGTTTACCGATGGCGCATCGGACAACGGCTCGCTCCTGTCGAACGCGATCGTTCTGACCTGGCCGTAGGCCCATGAACTAGTAGAGACCGGAGTCGGTCTCGATCCCACGAGCGATGGTCGCTCGACTGCTGCGAAAGCAACGGTCGGCGACCATCGCTCATTTTTGGACTGGCTGTACCGCGGCTAGTACTCGTAGTCGCCGTAGGGGTCGGGCTCGAACGAAGCCACGGAGAGCGCCACCGCTGCTCCCACCACTAGAGCCACGAACACGACTCGCAGGACTCCGCGCGTTCGGTCGCTTCTTGACGCGAAGATCGGAAGCTCTGCCAACCACGGAGTGAAGCCGCCGAGTGCGAGCAGGCTCGCCTCGAGGCCGGGGAGCTCGCTGTAGAAGTGAGCGCACAAGCCGAAGCCGAGCATGGCGGTCACGAGCAGAGTGAGCTCGTTGCCCAGCAAGCGAAGTCCGGGACGCATCCAGCTCACGACCCAGAAGGCGCCGACACCGGCGCAGAGGAGCCCGACCAGCTGTCCAATCTTCGCGCTGCCCGTCAGAGCGGAGCAGGTGGCCAGACCCGTGAGCAGAACCAGGAGGCCAGCGGGAATGGAGGCTCCACCAGCGCGGGCGACAAGGCCGCGGGCAGAGGCCCACATCGCGATACCGAGCACGGCGATCCCGACCGGCCAGACGGCCACCTCGGCGCCCTCCCATTGGTATTGAACGGCGGCGCGCAGGATCAGGCCGAGCGTCAAGGCCGCGAACGCGAGGCGCACGACTCCGGAGAGTGCACGCGTTCTCAGTGCGGGGAACAGCAAGAGTCCTCCCGCAGCGATCATCCAGATGAGCCAGTCCGTTGCCGCGAGTGTTCGCGAACTCGAAGGCACGGGCGGCGCGCCGAACAGTCCGAGACACCCACACGCAAACGCCGACGCGAAGAGCAGGCTCCCCCACGAGAACCTGCTCCCTTCTTCGCTCGGCTTTGGAACCAAGAGTATCCCCACCCCGACGATCAAGCCGGGAACGAGGACGCCCCATAAGAGCGCTGCTTGCTCCAACTTTAGATCTTGCCGGCTTCGATGCTGATCGTCAGCTCGACTTCCGATCCGAGCGGGCCACCGACGCCGTAGTTCATGTCGAACTCGGTGCGGTCGATCGTAAAGACCGTGTGGAAGCCAACCATCTTGCCGCGGCGACCATCCGTGCTCCCGACATGCTCGACATCGACCGTGATGGACTTCGTCACACCGTGGAGCATGAAGTCGCCGGTAACTCGATAGCCCCCGTCCTCTCCGGCCTCGACCTTGGTGCTCTTGAACCCGACCACCGGGAACTGCTTCGCATCGAAGAAGTCCGGGCTGCGCAGGTGCTGATCGAGCTTGTCATTGCCCGAGTCCATGCTCTCGGCCGGAACCTCGATGAGGAGCGAGCACTTCGAGGGGTCGGTCGCATCGAAGTTCAACGTTCCCGACATGTCGGCGAAGCGGCCGTAGAAGTACGACGTGTCGAGGTGCTTGATCTTGAAGAGCGCACTCGAGTGAACAGGGTCGATGGCATAGGTCTCCGTCTCGAGAGCGGTCGGAAGAGCGGAGCTCTCGACCGTTGGAGTGGTGAGCGCGAGCAGACCGAATGAGCTGAGAGCGGTAAGAGTGATAATTGCGAAACGCATGGCGTGATTCTCGAGAGTTGAGGACTGGTGGAGTACCGAGACGGCGAACGGGGTCTGTTCGGACGCGGGTGGTGAGTGGATTCCAACATGCCACATCCGCACTTCCCGCCGCAAGACAAGCGCTCTCTTGGCGCATGCGGACCCGACAGCGCGAGACGGGAAGTGCCTTCAAGAATCCCGATCTTTGGAACCCGGTGAGTCGGTTCGCGCGGCGGGAAGTCTCATGAACGATTCTCCGCGCCCCGAAACGAAGCGAACCCTAATGGACGCCAGACTTCGGCCGAGGCGTTAAGATGCGCTCATGCAGAGCAAAGCCAAGACTGTCGCGCAGTACATCAAGGAGCTCCCCGCCGATCGGCGCGAAGCGATCAAAACGATCCGCGCGGAAATTCTGAAGAGCCTGCCCAAGGGCTACGAAGAAGGCATGCAGTACGGGATGATCGGCTACTTCGTGCCGCATAGCGTCTTCCCGGATGGCTATCACTGCGACCCGAAGCAACCGTTGCCCTTCGCGCATCTGGCTTCGCAGAAGAACCACATGGCGCTCTACCTGTTTTGCATCTACGGAGATGATGCGCTCAAGGAGTGGTTCAGAGAGGCGTGGCAGAAGACCGGCAAGAAGCTCGACATGGGGAAGTCGTGCGTTCGGTTCAAGATGCTCGAAGACGTCCCGCTCGAGGTCGTCGGCCAGGCGATCAAGAAGGTATCCGTGAAGAAGTACGTCGCTAGCTATCAGGAGGCGCGCGCTTCTGCGGGCAGCAAGCCGAAGAAGATCGTCTCGAGAGTCAGCAAGCAGGCAGCGCCGAAACGCGCGGCGAAGACGGCCGTCAAGAAGAAGAGCGCCAAGAAGGCGACTCGGCGCTAGCGCGGCGAACGCTTGCGACTGGATGCCCGGAGCTATTTTCGCGGTTAGGGCGCTGTGAGCGAGCCCTCACAAAGCCCACCGTTCGTAGGATTCCGGCAATCTTTTTGGGGGATGAGCCCCAACGCCTAGTTCAATCCCCGGCCATTGCCTAATTTGCGCACTCACTCACCGACACCGGATCAATCCCATGAATAAACGACCCACTCTCATTCTGCTCATCGCTGGCGCGATTGCGGCTCCCGCACTTGCCGCGAGCCTCGAGCACTCGACCACTCAACCGACGACGTTCATCGGAAGTGACGAAAGCGAAACCCTGAAGATTGGCTCGACCGTTCCGGCGGCATTCGCTCTCAAGGACTTCGAAGGCAAGTCCACGAGCTTCGGGAGCCTCCGCGGCAAGACCATCATCCTTCACTTCTGGTCCGACCGCTGCCCGGCTGAAGTCCACGCCGATCCCATCTTCAAGAAGATGGAAGAGATGTACGCCGACAGCAAAGAGGTCGTGATGCTCGGCATCGCCTCCAACCAGGACGAGCTGGGCACCGCGCCCGAGGAAGGTGCTGACTACTCCGCCTACTACAAATCCCTTCGCTCGAAGCGCGACAAGGTCGGCTACAAGCACACGATCCTCGCGGACCATGGCAACGTCGCGAGCACGCTGTTCCAAGCGCGCTCCACCCCGCACTGCTACGTCATCGACAAGGAAGGCGTCATTCAATACGCCGGTGCACTCGATGATGATCCCCGCGGTCGCAAGGGCGACAAGGCGACCAACTACTTGGTCGAAGCGGCCACTGCTCTTCTGAAGGGCGAGAAGCCGGCCGTGACTGAAACGAAGCCCTATGGCTGAAGCATCAAGAAGCGCTGATTTTCCCGTGCGGAAAATCGAACACTCCTTTTTGTTTCGAACCTTGATCGCGGCCTCGCTCGTGTTCTTCGCTGCCTGCCAACCTGGCGGCGAAGAACCGAGTGAGAGCACCCCGAGCCCGGCGGCCTCCGACTTCACCGTCGAAGTCGTGGACTTCGACGGCCTCCAAGCAGCCCTCGCGGAGTACCGCGGAGAAGGCATGCTGCTCAACTTCTGGGCGATGTGGTGCGCGCCCTGTGTGGCCGAGCTGCCCGACCTCAATGAGATTGCGCAGGCTTACCGCGAGAAGGGTGGCAAGGTCGTCGCGGTCAGCTACGACCTCATGCTTCCCGGCGCAGACTCCTCCACGATCGTGGAGGAGACGCGTGAATTCCTGGTCAAGCGCGGCATCGACATCCCCATCCTGATCTACGACGCCGACGACTACAACGAGGTCAACGAGTTCTACTCGCTGCCGGGTGAAGTGCCCGTCACCCTCGCCCTCAACGCGGCCGGCGAGATCGTCGATCGCGAGGACAGCAGCTCCGAGAGAGCGCGGTTCGAAGAGCTGATGAAGAAGGCCATGGGCCTCTAGCGCGGACTATTCATGACCACACGGAGCAAACGCCACGAACGGCCGGCGTTGCCGGCCTCTCGGCCCCTGCCGGCACTTTGCGCACGCCAGCGTCCTCGACGACCTTACAAGGGGTAAGCCCTGGTCCGCGAAGCGGACGCCAATGGTCCTGCGGACCGTTGGCGAAGGGATCCCTGTGGGTCCGACGCACGCAAAGCACCAACAGGAACCGAGTCGCGACGTTTTCTATCGCGGCTCATGAATAATCCGCGCTAGCGACCGGCCAGGAACCCGAAGCGCTGGAAGATGAACTCGGGGAGCGGCCGGACGATGGCCATCACGAGTGACCAGACGGGCGGCAGATAGACGACGTGCTTGCGTCCCGCCAGGGCGCGCACGATTCCGCGCGCCACACTGCGCTTCTCCCCGAACAGGGCGTGCTTGTCGTGTCCGACGGTCATGGGAGTATCTGTCGGGCCCAGCTTGATGTTGAGGACGTGCACTCCGGCAGGGTACAGGCGGCTCCGCATGCCCTGGAGATAGCGAGTCAGCCCGCCTTTCGCCGCGCCGTAGGTGTAGTTGCGGGGACGACCGCGCTCCCCCGCCGCGGACGTAATCGCGCCCACGTGGCCGGCCCCTTCGTTTTCCATATGATTGGCGATCGGCGCCAGGAGTGAGACCGCGCTCGTGAGGTTGGTGTCCAGTATCTCGCGCGCGTGCTCCAGCTCACTCTCCGATCGGATCTGATCCCCGAGCAAGCCGTGTGCGACGAGCGCGACATCCAGGCCACCGAGCTTCTCGATCGCTCGAACCACTCGTCCGGCGTTCGCGTCGAACTCGTTCAGGTCGCCGGCTTCGAAGCCTGCGACGTGCGGCGAGAGCTCCTCGACTAGCTGGCTCAGGCGTTCTTCGTTCCGCGCCAGTAGATAGAGCTTGTCGCCCGCGGCCGCGTAGAGTCGCGCGACTTCCGTCGCGACTGCGGAGGTCGCTCCGATGATGAGGACGCGTTGGCTGGACATGCCGCGATTACATCATCTCTGCGCGGACACTACGAGACGGAGTCCGCAACGAGCGCAGCGCTAGCCCACATTATTCATGACCACGCGGACTAAACACCACGAACGGCCGGCTACGCCAGCCTTTCGGCCCCTACCGGCGTTTTGCGAACACTGGCTTCCTCGACGAGCTTACAAGCTCGACTGTGGGGCCAGCGCCCGCAAAACACCAGTAGGAACCGAATCGAGGCGTTTCCTCTCGCGGCTCATGAATAATGCGAGCTAGAAGACCAGAAAGAGCGACTGGCCTACCCAGAGAATCGCCACCGCAGTCAGGAACCAGATCGCGATGATCGCGTATCGAGAGGCGGCATCCTCGGTCTCGCGCACTTCGGCAATGTCCGAGCTCAACCGGAAGACGACCGTTTTAGTCCAGACGCAGCAGAACGCGAAGATCAGTATGTGGAGGTAGATGCCCATCATGGCGGTCACCGCGGCTCCGGGTGCGGAGCCGGACGGGGCGGACCGAAGTCGCGCCTCCCGCTGCTTCGACGCCGCCATCAGTCCGACTCGAGTGGAACCGAAGCGGCTCATTTCTCGGGCTCTCAATCACCCTTCGTTCGGTAGGAACCGGCTTGGATGAGCTATCCTCACCCGCCGCATGTCGAAGCCTTCGAAGGACACTCCCGGCGCGCTGGTCGGCCAAGCCGCGCGCGAGAAGTTCGAGCCCACCACGCTCTCGATCATGCCGAACGAGGACGTGACTCGAATCTCGCTGCTCCGGCACGGAGAAGTCGAGTCCTTCGATCGACGCATCGTCCGCGGTCAACTCGACGCAGCGCTCACGCTTCGCGGCAGAGAGCAGAGCGAGCTCGTCACCGACTGGTTCGCACGAGCGCTCCCGGAGCAAGACGTGCTCTTCTCGAGTGACCTCTCCAGGTGTGGGTTCCTCGCGCGCCTCCTCGAAGAGCGAACCGGGCTCCCCGTTCAGAGTGATGCGCGCCTGCGCGAGCAGAGCATGGGCGACTGGCAGGGACGCACCTGGGACGAGATCACTGCAGAGGACGGCGCTCGCGTCACGGCTTACTGGGACAACTACGTCGAGACCACGCCACCGAACGGCGAGTCGCTCCGCGACTTGCAAGCGCGCGTGCGGGGCTGGTGGGATGAAGTCCATGCGGTGCATGCCGGGAAGCACATCACGATCGTCACGCACATCGGCGTGATTCGCAGCCTGCTCTGCTCGCTGCTCGACATCCCACTCGGCGATGCGCTGCGCTTCGCGCCCGCCGTCGGTTCCTACACTTCGCTCCTCGTCAGCGCCGCGGGTACGGTCGTCGAGAGCTTCGGCGAACGCCCCTGGATGTGGTCGAACCAATCGGTGGGCTCGACCAAACCCGCGCTCCGCATCGCACTCTCCGGATCCGCGGGAACGGGCAAGACGACTCTGGGGCGAGCGCTCGCCGATCAGCTCGGAATACCGTTCATCGAGGAGGGTATGCGCGCTCGTCTCGAGAAGGGCTTGGACATTCACACCCTGGACGTGCGTGGCCTGCGCTCGTTGGTTCGCGAGCTCTGGCTCGAGCAGCGCGAAGCGCAGGAAGCGGCGGGCGAGGCATTCATCGTCGATCGGTCCAGCCTCGACTACGCCGCGTTCTGGCTTCACTACAACCTCTACGAAGAGCACGCGCAGACCGACGAGTTCTTCGCGGAGCTGAGAGCCTCCACCGAGCACTACGACCGCATCCTACTGTTCCCCTGGGGCGCACTCCCCATCGAAGCGGACGGCGTTCGCGCGACGAACCAGTGGCTCCAGCTTCGCTTTCAGACGATCCTCGAGGGCTTGCTCGATCGCTACGCCGCCGGCGCACAGGTCAGCCGGGTGCCCGCGGCCAGTGACTTCGACGAACGCCTGCGCGTCGTGCTCGGCAGCTTGTCGAGCTAGCGCCCGCCCGCGAGCTTGTCGATTCGGCCTCGAACCGCTTCCAGCTCGCGCTCCAACTCCGCGAGGCGCCAGTCCTCGCTGACGGTCGCGAGCATACCCTCGATCGCCAGCATGTGAGCCATCTCCTTGGCGGCGTTCACGGGCACGGCGATATCCGGCTCGACACCCGTGCCTTCCCAGTTGGTACCCGTGATCGGATTGATCGCGCGCCCCATCGGAATCCACACCGCGAACTCTTCGTCGACGGGCACGCGCCCGCCGGGATGCGCACCGCCGCCAGTCTTCTCACCGACGATGAGCGCTCGCCCGAGGCACTTCAGGTTGTAGCTGAACTCTTCGGCCGCAGAGAAGGTCTGCCCACTCGTCAGCACGAAGACCGGCGAGTCAGGGCTGCGCTTCCCGGGCACCTTGGGATTCGTCCAGAACTCTGAGGTCGTCTCGCCCTCGCGCCAGTAGAGGCTGTTCAAATGCACCGGCTCGTCACCGAAGAGGTAGCTCGAGAGCCAAGCCACCATGTTGGGATCTCCACCGCCGTTCTGGCGGAGGTCGAAGATCAGAGCGTCGGTATTGGCCAGGAAGTTCATCGCCGCGCTCGCCGTCTCCGCGCCGCTGTCCTTCGAGTGGAAGTTGCGCAGGTCGATGTAGCCCACGTTGCAAGCGAGGCGTGACACACTCTCGAACCCGTAGTTGATGTTCTTCGCGCGCGCCGATGCTTCTTCGTGGGCATTCGTGTTGTCCCGCTCGACGAACATGTCGACCCCGGGAGCGAACGAGACGCGCAAGTGGAGATCCTTGCTGACGCTCTGCAGGTCTTCGGTGAGCTTGTGGGCGAGAGCGCTCGGACTCGAGAGGCTTGCGTACGCGCCCTTCTCCACATTCGCGCGCACGTGCTTGGCCATGTCCTCCGCGACCTCGGGAAAGACATAGCGCGCGTTCAAGAGCTCGAGGGTCTTCTCGATGACCGCGCCGGTTCGCGCTTCATCCAGCTGCACGCCGCCAGCGTCTTGTGCCAGAGCGATCTCTATCGGAGCTGCACCTATCGCAGCAAGCGCCAAACAAGCTGCGCCAATGCTCGCCTTGAAAGTTGCGGGGAATGAAATGCTCATGGTCATGGTTACGCCTCGAGGAGTCGGACGGGTACATCGTACAGGCCTCCAGGTGCGCAGGATCCTGGCGCCTGTAAGAGATTTGGGCGGTCTGAGTAAGCAGCATTGGCCCGCCTCGAGTTCCCAACCGCAACTTCGCAGAGTTCCGTTATCGTGCCGGGCAGGACAAGCACATCCTCATTCGTCCCGCGCCCCTCCTACCGCATGATATCCCGATGATGAAAACGGTTGCTCTCAGTGCATCTCTCTGCCTCGCTCTCTCCGCCACCACTTCCGACGAGCACAAGGAGATCGAGCGCGCCGTTCTCGACTACGCGGAGTCCTACTACGAAGTGCGCCCGGAGTACGTCGAGCGAAGCATCCACCGCGACCTCGTCAAGCTCGGCTACAAGTACACCGAAGACGGAACGTACGAAGCCAAGCCGATGGACTTCGCGGGCTTCGAGAAGATGATCGCTTATCTCGTCGACAACGATCACACACCCGAGCCCGGACCGAAGAAAGTCGAGATCTTGGACGCCGCTGACCAGACGGCTCTGGTCAAGTTGACGGGCTCCTGGGGAGTCGACTACATGCAGCTCGCGAAGTTCGACGGCAAGTGGAAGACACGCCACGCACTCTGGCAGACGGCCCCGCGCTACATGCATGCCGAGCAGCGCCTCGAACAGACCCACGCGATCAAGGCCGCGGTCGCCAACTACGTCGATGCGATCTACAAGGCGAAGCCCGACTGGATCCAGCGCAGCGTGGACAAGTCGCTCACCAAGTACGGCTTCGAACGCCGACGCGGTGCAACCGAGTACTCGGCGTCGTCGATGAGCTATGAACAGCTCGTCGAAGGCGCTGGTAAGTGGTACGCGAGCTCACCGGCACGCGCCGAAGCCAAGCGCGAGATCGAAGTCCTCGACGTCATGGACAAGATCGCCTGCGCGAAGCTCACCGCCGATTGGGGCATCGACTACATGCAGCTCGCCGAGATCGACGGACGCTGGATGATTCTCCACGTCATGTGGCAGAGCCACCCTCCGCAAGAGAGCGACTCGTAGCAGGCGACTAGCCCACATTATTCATGACCACGCGGACTAAACACCACGAACGGCCGGCTACGCCAGCCTTTCGGCCCCTACCGGCGTTTTGCGATCACTGGCTTCCTCGACGAGCTTACAAGCTCGACTGTGGGGCCAGCGCCCGCAAAACACCAGTAGGAACCGAATCGAGGCGTTTCCTCTCGCGGCTCATGAATAATGCGAGCTAGGGAACGAGCGTCGTGGTCATCGGGTTGCTGACGAAGGTCGGCTCCAGCGTGACCAGGTCGAGCAACATGTAGGCGTGGTGCAGGACAACCCCATTCAGCGTGGGGTCCTGTCCCGGAGGCACGGTCAGCTTGACCGACTTGAGTCCGCTCGCGTTCAAGAAGCCGAGCCCCTTCTTCAGGATTCGGTTGGGGCCGTTCGCAGTGAAGTCGAACAGCGCTCCGCTGTTGAGCGGCATCGAGAGCAGGCTCGTCGGGAAGATGGTTCCCGGCGTGCTGCCCGTCTCGGTCGTCAGCATGTAGTAGAGGGCACCCGGCGTCGGTCCGACGAGGCTGAAGGTCTGCAGCCCACCGCCCGCCAGCGAGACCTGAGCGACGTCCGCCGTCAGGGTCGGCCCTGCCGTTCCGCTGAGCACCGTAATCGAATCGAGCTCGACGCCGCCCAGTGGATCACCCGGGCTCGCACCGGAGTTGTCTTCGATTCGGATGTAGCGCACCGAGTTCAAGCCGACCGCGCCAATGTCGAACGACCAGGTTCCCTTGCCCGCACCGATCAGAGTGTTCTGCGCGAAGGCCGTCCCGCCATAGACGCGATAGCGCTCGGTCATGAGATCGCCGGGGACCAGCGCCTCGGTAACCGTGAAGTCGACATCGGGTCCGTCGGTAATCGCGTTGCCTTCGCCGAGGTCGAGCACGATGAAGCCGTTGCGACCCAGCGAGCAGGCCTTGCCATCCGGCGGGCCGAGCGCCCACGCAGGCTGCGACAGGTTGGAGTAGCTATTGCCGGGGTCCGCCTGCTGGATCGCCGTGATCGCGAAGCCGTGTTCGTTGCTCCCTCTCGAGAGTGCGACCGCAAACTCCCCACGCGTGCTCTCCGTCACCACGATTCCGGTGACTGTCTGCGGCACATAGCCGTTTGCCCACACGGTTACGGAGTAGGTGCCAGGCTGCACGATACGGTGCACGTCGCCCACGTCCGCGTCGCTGTAGCTCGCAACCTCACTGCCCGAGACGAAGATCGCTGCTCGAAGCGGAAGGCCAGTGTCGGCGTCCGTGACCAGCCCATGCAGTCCCTGATACGTCGAGCCGCAGAACACGTCCATCCCGTCCTTGTTGCGGCTGTAGGTGAAGTCGAGATCGCCGACCACGTTGCTGATCTCGGTCGTGTAGCACAGAGCGCCGAAAGCACCGTAGGCCGTGTCGACGAGCTCGCCGTGCGTCTCGTAGTCGCTCCACGAGTTCACGAGGGCGTAGTTCGCGGCAGAGCTGTAGGTCTGGCCGATCGCTTGAATGAGAGCGTCGTCGGAGGTCGTGTTCGCGCTGAAGCCCCAGGGGTAGAAGAGCACGTCGCCGGAGCAGTGGAATGTCGAGGAGAGTGTGATGTTGCTCTCCTGCAGGAACTTGAAGATCGCGCGCGTCTCGACCTGGGAGTTCTCCGCTGGACTTCCTCCGAACCCGTTCCACTGGAAGCCGTAGTCTCGATTCAGATCGATGCCATTGGCATTGGCTCTGGTGTTCGCTTCGTAGCCATCCGGGTTGAGCAGCGGCACACACCAGATCTCGTTGTTGTCGACGAAAGCGGTGACGTTTGGATCGACACCGTAGTTGTCACACAGGTTCTTCGCGTAGCGGAAAGGCATCTCTCCACTTGCGTACTCGTTGCCGTGGATCGCTCCCCAGAACGCGATCTCGGGCTCGTCCTCTTCAACCAGGACGTTGCCGCTGATGCGCAGCGCGAAGATTTCGCGACCGTTCACTGAATTCCCCAGCACTTCGAGTGCAGCGATGTTCGGGTACGCGGCGGCATAGGCGTAGAAATCGGCACGCATGTCGGCGTAGGAAGTGAAGCCGGTAGGCGCCTCGTTCGAGAGCCCTAGCGCGAGATTCTCCGCTGCCAGTGAAGCGTAGAGCTCGACCGTAAGAACACCGGACTGTCGAAGCTGATCTGCCTGCTCGTCGGTGAGTTCAGCCGTGTAGGCCTCGCCGAGATTACCGTGACGAATGGTCACCTTCATCTCACTCAGAAGCTGGCGTGCTTCGCGCGGAACGCGATAGACACCCACCTCCTGGGCAGCAGCTGACGAATCGATCGCGACGAGAAGAAGTACGGCAGTGAGGGCTTCGATGAGGCGCATCGCGCCAGTCTAGCAGCCCTTGCTCGAACTGCCTCGTCACAGGAGCCGCCAGAGCTCTTACCCCGGTCCGGTGGGCCCCGGAGCTGCGCGAACGCTCACTCTCCCGCACTATTTGCTCAAAATCGTCGCGAGCTGGATCTTGAGGTCCGCGTAGGCGAGCGACTCGAACTCGGTCAACACTGGCTTGTCGAGCAGGTTGTTCAGCTCGAACGGATCGGCCAGCAGGTCGTAGAACTCCTCGGCCCCCGTCGACGGCAGACCCGACACGCCCGGCCCGAGCTCGGGGGTCTGAGTGGGCGGATCGTTGTACAGATACTTGTAGCGCCTGTTCCGGATCGTGAGCCTACAGACGGTTTTCGGCCCGAATCCATTCGGCCGGAACAGCTCCGCGAAGATCACGCGGCGAAGCGAGGGTTGGTCCGGTGCCACCAGGTAGGGAACCAAGCTAACGCCATCGATGTTGACGATCGGAGGCGGGACCGGACTGAGGAGCGGCCGCTTCGGCTCCGTACTCGATGGCAGCCATGAAGTGGGATCGAACGGCCCTCCCGAGCTGGCGGTCAGAGGGCTCGCTTCGTCGGAAGAGTCGTTGGGGAGATCGAAGGCGGACGGATTGAACGCTCCCTTCGCACCTGTCAGTTCAGCAACCGTCGCGAAGATGTCTACGGTCGAGACCAGTGCATTGCACTCGACGCCTTTGGCCACAGCATCGACACCGCTAATGATCAAGGGAACGTTCACGCCGCCTTGATAGATCGTCCCCTTCGCGTGCGAAGGCAGAAAGGGAGCGACGGTCACATCCGTCGGCGTTCCGTTGTCGCCCACGAATACGATCGTCGTGTTGCCAAGCTGACCTCTAATCGCCTCGAAGAGCCGCCCCATTTCATAGTCCAGCGACTCGATCATCGCCTTGTAGTACGGACGCGGATCTACACTGGGGTCGCCCGCTTGTGAGAGATCGACCGTGAAGGTGCCCACCGGGGGAGTGTGAAAGGGCGCATGGGCTGAGTTGAAAGCGACGTAGCAGAACCACGGCTCGGGTGCGCCATTGATCCAAGCTGCCGCGTCGTCAGCGGTACGTGTCGTGAGGTATCCGCTGGTGGCAGTCGTCACTCCGTTGATGGTCTGTTTCCACTGATAATAGTCGGTGTTCGGCGGGACAACATTGCCGAGCGATCCGGAGTAGTAATCGAATCCCGCAGTCATCGGCGCCGCGGCTTCGTTCAATGGATTTGCCGGAAGGTGCCACTTTCCAATCGCGGCGTGCGCATAGCCCGTCACCTCGCGGTCCAACGCTTCCGGAAGAAAGAGCTCTTCCGGACTGATCAAGAACGACCGGAGCGGGACATACCCCATTCCCGTTCGGAACGAGTAGCGTCCCGTGAGAATCGTTGCTCTGGTCGTAGAGCAGACGGGGTTGGACCAGGCGTTCCTGAACTGAACGCCGTCCTGCGCCAGAGCGTCGAGGACCGGCGTGTAGGGCAGATCAGCTCCGACTCCGTACGAGGCGAGCTGATCGACGCCAACATCGTCAGCGACGATGAGCAGAATGTTTCGGCGTTCCGGAGCGTCCTGTCCCGAGAGCTCCGGTGTGGCCAGGACGATGAGAGAGACAACGAGCGCAGAGCGCGAGCAAATGGCAATCATCAGCGGATTCGTTTCGCCTTTGCGAGTCGTGGGCCTGGGTCGCGCGACCGTGGATGCCCTCCTCCGGACAAACAGCGCTCGCGCGAGGAATGAAACGTGCTCGAACCTCCAGGGTACCAGCTGATCGCCAGGGTGGGGAGCTGAGCATTTCGGGTTCTATGCGCTCGTAGAGGGCGCAAAAACCTTAATATTGGGCGTGGAGGTTCGAGTTCGGCGGTCCGCCAGCGCGCGTTTCAACGCTTGGAATCACGAACACTGATGAGCGACGCTATCAATCTCGATGAAGAGTCGAGCTACCTCTGCGAGTCGTGCGGAGAAGAGATCGTTGTGCCCATCGACCTCTGCGCCGGCCCCGAACAAGAGTACGTGGAGGACTGTCCCGTGTGCTGTCGGCCACACCTCTTGCTCGTTCGATGCGAACGCGACGGTCGGGTCTCATTGACAGCGAGAGCCGAGTAATTGGTGAGGAAAGCCGACCGGAGGCGCGCTGTCTGCGTGATCCAGCACGCGAGCGCATTCGAATCACCCCAGGAGAACAGCTCCGGTTAGGCTATTCCTGGCACAACTCGAGAACCGAGCAGAGCCAGCTTGCCGCCCTCCAAGACCCGCCCCTCAGCTCATGCGAATCCTCTCTGCGCTCGCACTCTTCGCCGCTCTGACCAGCCCCGCCTTCGCGCTCCAGACGACTCGCGTCTTGATCGATACCGGAACGACCGGCTTCCCGACCAACGGGACAGTTCCGCGAGTCTGGAACGACGTCGACGACACGAACATGGCCACGCCCTTCGTGCTCCAGGATTCGAACGGTGGCGCGACCGGCATCACCTGGTCCATGCCCGGATCGACCTTCACCTCCTCCAACTCCTCGGGCACCGCGACGCCCGACCCCGGAAGCAACCTCGCGGAGTTCCCCGTCACCGCAACCCGTGACGTCCTCTATGGCCAGTCCGGCGCGACTGCAGTCATCAAGCTCTCCGGCTTCGGCCCGAATACTCTGGCCTCCTTCACCTTCGCGGCGTCGCGGACGAACGTCGGGGACAACCGTTCGACCGACTACCTCGTTCAGGGCTTCAACGGGAGTGTCGCCACACTGAACCCGTCCAACAACACGACAGAGACTGTGCGCGTCATGGACATCCTCCCCGATGCCTCCGGCTGCATTACGATCTCGGTCAGAGCCGGGGCCGCGAACGACAACTCCAGCCAGTTCTTCTACCTGGGCGGAATCATCCTCGAGCTCGAGACCTTCGTGACTCCACCGTTGATCCTCGGCTTCAATCAGCCGTCCATCCTTGTCTCTCTCGAGACAGGTGATGGTCCGTTTTCGACCGACTTCACCATCCTCGAGAGCAATGGCGGCTCTCCCGCGATCAGCCTCTCCGCAGTAGACGACGCCACCCTACTCACGCCAGCCTGGCTCAGCCTCTCTGCCAACCCCGTCGTCGGAGCACCCGTGAGCGCAACCTTCGATGTCACCGGCCTCGCGCTCGGGCTGTACACGGCCACCGTGACCGCCTCCGCTGGCGGCTATCCCGACGCATCGATTCCGGTCTCCCTGCAAGTCGATGCCCAAGGCGGCTACAACATCCTGGCCTACGGGAATAGCTACTCGATTCAGAATGGCGGTGCACCGCTACTCGCCGGCGCGATCGCCGAAGAAGCCGGGCAACCGATTCCCAACGTCGTTCAGAAGCTCGTCGGCGGGCAGGACTTGTTCTTCCACCTGACGGATCCGGCACAGGCCGCCGCGATCACGACCTCACTTCCACTCGGTGAGGAGTGGGATTTCGTGATCATGCAAGGCTACTCGCTCGAAGCGACCGTTTCCTATGGCGACCCCGCTTCCTTCCGCGCCAATGCACTCGCAATCCTGACCAACGTTCGAGCTCACAGTCCGGACGCGAAGGCAGTCATGTTCCAGACCTGGGCGCGCGGTCCCGGCTTCAGTGGCTATCCGGGCACGTACGCCAGTCCGTACGAGATGCACACTCAGATTCAGGCGAACTATCAGCTCGCTGTCGATGACATGAACGCGGCTTTCGGACCGGGGACGGCCTTTCGCGCTGCGGCCGGCGACGCCGTTGCTCTTCATGCGTTCGACTCCTCGCTCTACAACCCGGACCAGAGCCACCCGAACCCACCGACCTCGATGATGGCCGCGATGGCCATCTATCAAGCGATCTACCGAGAGCGCGTCTGCGACATCACTCCCGACTTCGTCGGATCCAGCAACCTCGCGACCAGGTTGACGAACATCGGCCTGACCGCGGCCGACTGGGTGCAGTACGGCGGCGTGGCGGAGCGGATCGCCGACAACGACGTCCGCCGTTGGCCGGGGTCCAGTGAAGACCACCTGCTCCGAACCGGAGTCAACGGAGTGATTAGCTCCTGCCCGGTCAAGTCAGCCGGCCTGAACGACGTGCTCGACATCAGCCTGTCCTCCCCGGTCGGTCTCTACCTGACGACGCCGAGCTTCATCTTCATCGATCCCTTCCCGACCGGAGGCACGCCGGGTGCGATGAACGAGTGGCCCGAGGTTCACTTCAACGTGGGCTCCTCCTTCATTGCGAAGCAGACGATGATGCTGCCGGCAAACTGGAACTTCCAAGCCACGATACCGGACAGCTTCCCCGGACTGAGCCTGCGCGTTCAGGCGATCAGCGTCGCGCCGAGCGCGGTGACGGGCAACCCGGACTTCACCATCACCGACGGTCACGAGATCGTTCTGCAGTAAGCAGAACGATCTCTGCTCGACTTGCTTCAGGATCGAGAGGTACTCGGTGGAGCTCGGCCTCGAGCGCACGGCTTCTTCGAGGTGATAGCGGGCGGCGGCTTCCTCTACTTGCAGTTGTAGAGCGAGCGGGTTTTCCAATTCCGCGCGGCTTCCGGACCTGAGCGACGGCTACACTCCCGGCCGAGTTCAGCCCCCATGCCCGAATCCACCCCGCAACTGGCTGCGACGCCGACGAGCGAGCCGCCCGGCCACCTGACGACCAAGTCGTTCCTGCTCGCGCTCGCGATTCTCTTGGCGATCTTCTCGTTCCTGAATCCGATCTGGAAGTCCTCCGAGATGGGAGAGTGGGACGAGAACATCTGGTGGAGCTACGCGCCGATTCCACTCGTGGCCGGCGTGCTCCTGGCGCTCGAGAAGAAGCTCGCACTGTCGGCGCTCTTCCTGGAGTCGATGAAGCTGACCTTCGTGAAGTTCGCCATCACGCTCATCGCTTCGAACCTGCTCTGGACCTACGCGGGCGCGCCGGGTACGGGAGCCGTCGAGAGCGAGACGCCGCGCGAACAGTCCGAGCTGACCTTCACGCCGGGTGCGGTACCGGCCGCCACGGACCTGAGCGAGCTGGAGCTGGGCTCCCTGACCGGAGTCGTCGAGGATGCCGCGGGCCGACCGGTCGCGGGAGCGCTCGTCCGAATCAGCTCCGGACTCGAGGAGGTCCGTTTCGCTCCGCCGTCCGAGAGCGTGCGGCTCACTCGCGACGAGGCCGGGTTCTCGCCGAACCTAGCGATCGTCGAGGCCTTCCAGCTCGTCGAGTTTCGTTTCGAGACGGATGCGCTCCACACGGCCGTCCTCTCCGGCCACGACGGCGCGCAGCTCCTCAACCTTCCTGTCCTGCCCGGGAAGACGCGCGAGCTCATGTTCGATCGGGCCTATGGGCTCCTCGAGGTCAATTGCAGCATTCACGGTCAACTGGAGCCGACCAGCCAGCTGTTGATCGTCTCCAACCCCTTCCACATGCAGACGAGCGCGAAGGGTGAGTTCCGCTTCGACGGCGTTCCGTCGAGTGAGGTCGTGCTCGCCATTCGCCCCGCCGACTCTGGAGAGCATACGCAGACAGTTCGTGTGAGCGCCGAAGCGACTCCGTCGATCCAAATTCGAATCCCGTAACGACCCGCTGCCGCTCGGCAGCCGAACTCACCAGGTTTCCCGCGCCCGCCGTCCCCCATCGCCGCGCGCCCCTAGTATTCTGAACCGAGATGGCTCTCCGAATTTCAGCGCCGAAGCGACTCGCGGTCCTGCTTCTGGCCACCCTCCTCGGCAGCTGCAGCGACGACCTTCCGCCCAACGTCGTCCTCATCACGCTCGATACCACACGAGCCGACCACCTCTCCTGCTACGGCTACGAGCGCCAGACCTCGCCCGTTCTCGACGCATTCGCCGCCGAGGGCGCCAAGTTCGAGCTGGCCTTCGCACCCATCGCGACGACCGGGCCGTCTCACTCGACGATGTTCACGGCGCTCTACCCGCTCGCGCACCACGTCATCAAGAACGGCATCCCGCTGGCCGACGACCAGGTCACGCTGGCCGAGCTCCTGAAGTCGAGCGGCTACCAGACGGCGGCGATCGTCAGCTCCTTCGTCCTCACCGAGCGCTTCGGTTTCGCGCAAGGCTTCGAGTTCTTCGATGACGAATTCACTGTCGAGCATGCGAGCGTCAAGGGCTCGAGCTGGGAGGATCACACCTACGAGGGAGGCTTCGATCGCCGCGCGAACGAGACGACGCGGCGAGCTATCGCCTGGATCGAGCAGACTCGACGAGCCGAACGCCCCTTCTTCCTGTTCGTGCACTACTTCGATCCCCACTCCCCCTACTCGCCGCCGCCGGAGTTTCGCAATCACTTCGGTTCGACGGACCGCAAGGGGCTCGACAAGCTGATCGCCCTCTATGACGAGGAGATTGCGTTTACGGATCGCGAGATCGGGCTCCTGCTCGACTCGCTGTCGGAGCTCCAGCTCTCCGATGAGACGATCGTCGTCGTCACCGCCGATCACGGCGAGGGACTTGGCGATCACAAGCATCTCGAGCACGGCATCAACATCTTCGACGAGGCCGTTCGAGTACCACTCCTCATCCGCTGGCCGGAAAAGATCCAAGCCGGGCAACAGTTCGAGCAGCCGGTCGAGTTCGTCGACCTCCTTCCGACTCTCCTCGACCTGACCGAGACGGGCAGCATCGGTGCGCGCTCTCAGGGTCGCTCTCTCGCCAGCGCTCTGCTCGGACAGGCAAGCTTGGCGAGCGATCGTCCCGTGTTCCTGCACCGGCGCCACTACGAGCCGCGCATCGAGAGGAAGGTTCGGATCGCTGGGCAGAAGTTCGGCGTGCGCCGGGACAACTGGAAGCTGATCCTCGGACCGGAGGAGAACACCGCCGAGCTCTACGACCTGAACTCGGACCCGAGCGAAGAGAACAACCGCTACGAGGCCGAGCCGGAGAAGGTTCGGGAGTTGACTGCCCTCCTGGACGAGTGGCACGAACGCATGAAGTCCGACAAGGCGGTCGAGCTCGAGCTCTCCGACGAGGATCGCGCGGGATTGGAGGCGCTCGGTTACACCGAGTAGAGCGCTCATCGGAGTCGCGGCTTTTCCTGCTTTTGGGGTCGCCCGTGGTTTCGTTCTTGGTCTCAGCTCGGCACTCTGATCCGTGATGGAGCTCTCCCTCGTCATCCCCTGCTACAACGCCGCCACCTTCATCGAGGAGCGGCTGCGGGTACTCGATGGGTACATGCAGAGCACCGGGCTCGACTACGAGCTCATCGCGGTCGATGACGGCAGCACCGACTCGACCGCGGACATTCTGGAGCAGCTCGCTTCGACCGAGCCCGCACTCGAGAGGCTTCGCGTGCTGCGCTCGGACAAGAACCGCGGCAAGTACGGTGCGCTCAAGCGCGGGATCGACGCTGCGCAGGGCGACTGCTGTCTGTTTACCGACGCGGACATTCCCTACGAGCTCGAAGCGATTCCCTACATGGCGCGGCTCGTCCTCGATCGCGGCATTCAGGTCGTCATCGGCGACCGAACGCTGCGCGGCGCTTCCTATCGCTCCGAGCTGAACTTCGTCCGCCGCATCCTGACCTCACTGTTCACGCTCTGCATTCGCCTCTTCGTAACCAGCGGACTCTGGGATACTCAGTGCGGTCTGAAGGCGCTGCGGCGCGATGTGGCCAAGCGCCTCTTTCCCCTCGTCCACGACGACGGCTTCTCCGGCGACGTCGAGCTGCTCTACATCGCCCTGACCTACAACCTCGAGATCAAGCGCGTTCCGGTTCGGCTCCAGTTCCAGGCGCCCTCCAGCGTCAACTCCTTCCGAGACGGCTGGCGCATGTTGATCGCACTCTTCAGCATTCGCTCTCGCTCGCGACGCGGCGACTACCGCGATGAAGAGCTCGCTCGCCTCTCGCACCAGGACTACTGGAACTCGAACTGAGCGCGTCTCGGCGAAGAAGCCGATGCGGGCGGCTTGCCGCTCAGTCCTTCGCGGGCGCCCGATCGCTCGGTAGCGCGAAGACCGTGAATGCGCGCGTCTCCTGAACCGGCGGCCCCAAGACCTCGCGCAGCGCACGACTCACGTCGCGAAGCATGACCTCGTCGCGCCGGATCTCGAACGGACCGCACAGCCGAACGTGCAAGAGTGCTTCGCGCGAGAAGGCGAAGGGAGCCCAGATCGTCCGGCCGTCGAGTGCGGTCTTCGAGCGCTTCGCGAACGACTCGCTGTGCAGGACGATCGTGGAGACGCCGCGTGTCGAGGCCCACTCGACGAGAGGTTGAGCGCGACCACGTTCGAGCGCACTCCAGTGGCGGTCGAGCTGCTTGGCCTCTCGCTGACCCTCCGGCGAGAGCGCAAGACTCGTGACGTAGCCCTGGGGAATCGGCTGGCCGTGCTGCGTCTGCCACAGGTTCGAGAGGCTGTCGGCACCGTGCCCCACTCGGGTCGGCAGGTGAAGCACCGCGCCCGCGCCGACCTCGAGCTCACTTACTTCTTCGGGAATCGCCGACTCGAAGGTCTCGAGCGGTCCCGGCTTGAACTCGAGCGCGATGAGCACGACGAACAGGCCCAACATCACGCTCTGTGTCTTCTCGCTCCGGCTCGAGACGCTCGCCCTCCAACAACACGCAACCAGGACGACCCAGGCCAGCTGCATCATGACCTGAAACCGATCGGGCTTGCGCAGCATGGAGAGCACCGGCACCGAATCGATCCAGGCGTAGGGCAACACCAGGTCGGTCAGCTCTCCGCCGATCGAGAGGCGCGGCCCGAGGCCGAGGACGAAGAAGACGCCGAGCACCAGGATCCAGAAGCCGCGGCGCTGGAGCCCGCGCCAGCCGAGCACGACGATCGCCAGCGCGCTCCAACCGAGCATCGTTGGCCAGGAGACGATCGCGACCTCGGGCGGACCGACCCAGCGGAAGCCGAACAAGTCGTTCGAGCGCTGGACGTAGTCGGCGACCGAGACGTCCGGGCCGGGTGGCGCGGAGCCGGCCTCGGAGAGCAGCGGCCAGCCGAGAGCCAGTGCGACGAGTCCCGCGATCGCGCCGCCGATCGCGAGGCGCGACAGGCCGCGAAGTGCAGGTGTCTCGCGATCCTCGAGGAATCCGAAGGCGGCGAACAGCGCGCCGAAGAGCCCCGCGTAGACCAGGTAGTACCAGGAAGTCAGCGCGAGGGCGGCGACACACAGACACACACCGACCGCGTTGCGAGTCCCCCCGTCGCGGCGCAGACGAATCAGGAAGAGCGCGACGAGTGGCAAGAACTCGAGCGTGGCGACGTTCAGCTGCGCCAGGTAGTGCGAGTGGAAGGGCGAGAAGGCCCAGAGCATGCCGGCGAGGAAGGCTCCTGCCCGGGAGCCGGAGACTTCGCGAGCGAGCGCGTAGGCCGTACACGCAGAGAGCCAGAAGTGCAGTAAGAGCAGGAGCTCGAACGCGGTGGCATAGCCGAGCCATCCGCTGAGCAGCGCGCCCGGCACGGAGTTGCCGAGGGAGAGTGTGTGGCGCGCGAGCGAGACGCCACTCGGGTAGTGCAGGAGCTCGGTCGCGTAGGGCGACGAGCCGTCCAGGACGGACTGCCCGACCCACCACAGGTTCCAGAGGTTGGAGTAGTAGTCGGGCCGCGCGCTCACCTCGACGCCCGGTGAGAAGGCGAGCGGCCACGTGAGCGCGATCGCCAGCAGCGCGAACGCGAACGGTACCACGAAGGCAGCGCCGCGGAGCTTGGCGATCGTGGTGCTCATCTCTCCTTGGAATGCGGGCTCGAGGACATCGACGGAACGAGAGAGCTGCTACTCGGCGCCCGAGTCGGCGGGCGGTGTGTTCGGCGCGCTCTTTCGAACAAGAAGGTAAACGAAAGCGCCACTCACAAGCACGACCGCAGCCGGGATCAGCTGGCTGCCATTCACGAAGACCATCGTGCCCGTCATTCCTAGAACCAGAACGAGGAAGAGGCCGGGGACGAGCGGGTAGCCGGGAATCGGAACGCTCGCTCGACCCTCTCGCGCACGCAGCCGGAACAAACCGATGACCGCCAGCGCCGTCGAGAGGCTGAGCACCCAGCCGAGATTGGTGAGCTGAGCGCGGAGGTCGGAGATCCAGAGCACACTGATCGCGAGCAAGACCTGCAACCAGATCGCAGTGATCGGGGACTTGCCCGTGAAGGAGAAGACGCGCGGAAAGACACCCTCGTCGGCCATCTTCGCGACCACGCGCGGACCGATCATGACCATCGAGGAGATCGAGGTCGTCAGCGCGAGGACCAGGACGATGCGAACGAGCTGCTCGAGGTTCTCGCCGCCGAGATGGCGCGCGGCCACCGCGGCGATGTCCTTCTGACCAGCGAGCTGAGCGATCGGAGCTGCGTTGACGAAGATCCAGTTCAGTGCGAAGTAGAGCGCGGTCACGATGAGCGTCCCGATGAGAAGCGCCCGCGGCACGGTCCGCTTGGGATCTCTCGCCTCGCCCGCGATGTAGACCGCCGCGTTCCAGCCGGAGAAGCTGAGCGAGACCCACATCAGAGTTACGATGAATGCGGCCGGTAAGGTCGAGCTCTCGATCGCGAGCACATTGGGCTGCTCCAGTTCTGGCAGGTTCGTCCAGCCGATCCAGACCAGTGCGGCGAGCAGGACGAGCTTGGCGAGCACGGCGAGATTCTGGACCGACTTGGCCGGCGTGACACCGGCCGTATGAACGAGACCGATCACGATCAAGACAGCCGTGCCGACCAGGTCGAGCGGAAAGAACTCGGGCACCCAGGGAGCGACGTAGATCTGAGTGGCTTCAGCGGCGAAGGCAATCGCTCCCGTGAAGCCGGCCCAGAGTGAGATCCATCCCGCGAGGAAGCCGAGGAAGGGATGCAGTGTCCGGGCCAGGAAGAGGTACTCGCCGCCCGACTCGGAGAGGCGCGCGGAGAGCGCGCCGTAGGACAGAGCGCCGAGCAGGGCCATGACTCCGCCCAGGAACCAGGCGAGCATGACGAGCGACGGAGAGCCGAGGTCGGCAAGAGCGAAGCCGGAGCTGGTGAAGACTCCGGCTCCGATCATGTTCGCGATGACGAGCGCGCTGAGGCTCGTTGTACCCAGCTGCCTGTGGTGAAAGTGCTTCACTCCATGGGCAGCGGATTTTTGGTCAGGTTGGTGCCCGAGAACGTAGCCGAATCTAAAGATTCAGCGAGGCTCTCGAGTGCCGACCTGGCCGGAAGGACGCCGTTCATGGTGTGAATGACTTTTTCCACGGGCTGCTCGGCCTGCGCCTGTCTTGGGTCATCGCTTGCGGAAGCGTGCGACCCAGTTCTCCTCGAGGCCGGGGATCTCCAGCTCTTCGACGAGGTCGAAGCCGAAGTCGTCGAGCTCCGCAAAGACCTCATCCTTGCCCGCGCGAACATGGTCCATCAGCCACTCGCGGGTCACGCCCGGGATGCGGTAGAAGTCCACGATGACAACCTCCCCACCCTCGCTGAGCGCCGAGTGAATCGACGCCATCGAAGAGCGCGGGTACTCGAAGTGGTGGTACACGTCGCAGATGAAGGCCAGGTCGATGCTGTTCTCGGGAAGCTCCACGGAGGTCTCGCTGCACAGCCGAGCCTCGATCTGCGGGTGCCCCTCGTCTTCGGCGCGCTTGGCCAGGTGATCCACGAAGCTCTGCGCGATGTCGATGGCGAAGACCTTGCCCTCGCGACCGACGGCTTCTGCGAACAACCCGATGAAGGGCCCCGTTCCGGCACCGACGTCCGCCACGCGCTGCTTCGCTTCGATGCCCATCGCGGCAACGATCTCGGCGCGAGCGGCGAAGATCTCGCGCGACTCACCCTCGAAGCGCTCGACCCACTCCTCGACCTTCAGTTCCGGGTTCTTGAAGTTGTCGTTGATGCCCGGCTTGACGCTCTGTTCGACCGGCACCGCAGCCGGTGTCTCGACGACAACGAGTGTCGGCTCGGGTTCGGTGTGACACGAAGCCACGCAGAAGAGGGCGAGAACGAAGGGGGTGGCTATGGATTGCATGGGCGCCACTTTAGCGTGTGCCTCGCTCCAGAGAATCACCGATTTCGCACACGTAGAAACAAACGGCAGCCGAGTTCTCCGACCAGCCGCAGATCGTGCGCACTATTCCTCAGGCTCGACCGGTCGCTTCTGCAGGAACCTTCGCGACAACCTCGAAGACCAGACCCCGTTGCGTAGCTCGAAGTGCTTGTCGCCTAGCTGGGCGGTTCCGCGCGTCTGGCTGGCGTCCTCGAAGAGCACCGATCGGAAGCCCTGGTTCGAGTACACCGTCGTCGAGATGACCGTCTGCCGCTCACGCTTCAGCTCCCTGACCCATCTCGCAAGCTCCGCTCGCGACTCCGGGAGTGTGGGATCGTTGTAGAGCGCGAGCGAGCGCCGCGCATCGCGTTGGTACTCACCGCTCGGCCAGCTATCGATGTAGCCATTGAAAGCCTCGATCGTGCCGAGCTCCTCGGCTTCCGCCCAGGCGAGAGCGTCCTTCGCTCTCTCTGCGTTCGGCCCCTGGGGCAGCAGCTCCAGATAAGTACGGTAGTCACCGACCCAGCGACTCTCGACGGCGCGCGTCCAGGCCACCTCATCGACACGCCGCCCCCAACGCCCACCGATATCGCCCTCGGGAAAAGTCCGCGCATACCGGCCGAGCAACTCGAGGTCCGTACTCCGACTGACCTCTTCCCAGACGAGATTGCGGCCCGACTTGCGCGCCTGTTCCGCGCGCAGACTGCCCGTGTACCGCTCGATGTAGGCGAAGTAGTCGTCCGCCGTGCCCCCTTGTTCGATCGCTTTCCAGAGCTTGCCCTCGAGCTTGGCCAAGAGCTCTGCCTCGCCCTTCGGTCCCGGGAAAGCGTCGACGAACTTCGCGAGCTTCTCCAAGTCGCCACCGCGCGTGTCGTCGAAAGCTCTCTTCACATAAGCCGCGTAGCCCGCATGTGCCTGCTGCGCGAGCTCGCTCCCCATCTCTTCGTACTCATCGGTTCGATCCGCGGTAATGAAGAACGAAAACAGGAGCAGGGGAATCCCGGCCCAAGAGTGAATCGTGCGTTTCGCTCCGGGCAGGTAGAAGGGCTCGAGCTCTCCCGCCTGCCAACTACCGTCCAGGGTGAGCTTCTCGTACTCGGCCGGAAGCGGAAGCACATAGAGGAAGATCGCGTTGAGCAAGATGCCCGCGCTTATCTCGCTTGCGTAGCCTTCGCGAACGGTGAGTACGACGTCCGCTTCCTCGAGCGTTGCCACTCGCGACCCGAAGGCCCCGGTCTCATCGAGCGCACGTTCGAGCGAAGCCTTCGACCTCGCGAGCCCGTTGTAATGGATGAAGACCTTGGGCGGCCGAGTGCCGATTTCGGACGGCGCCTCCACCGACCCTCCGCCGGTGGAGAACGAAATGCAAGAGGCACACAGGAACAGGCAGAGCGTCGTGATCAACCGCATAGCGCGCATAATAGAGGACGGTAAGCGCTTTTGCCTCTACGCAGTGATCCGCGGTTCGCGAAGCCGACACCACGCGCTAGAATCCCTGACCCACTCCTCCCCCAGCTCTCGAGACCAACTCCATGCGGATCCAGCTCCAACCGCTCCTTCTCGCCGCGCTCGCACTCAGTAGCTGCCACTCGACGATCGAGGTTCCCGACGACATGACGGTCGAGCGAGCACGCGCGATCATCGAGTCCTACACCCGAGGTCGAGCGCCCTTCAACGGAGTCACGTACATACCCGATGCGGAAGGCAATGCTGCTTCGGCGCAGGTCATGTACAAGGGACAGCGAGTCAACTGGTTTCCCCTCACTGCGGGAGACACCTTCTTCCAGCGAGGTGAGCGGACCGGTCAGTACATCGTGAGCTCGGTCAAGAGGGACAACCTCACGATCAGCTACCGCTATCCCTTGATGCGCGTCATCGACACGTACTACGCGGAGATCGGCGAGTTCTACACCGGCTACAGTAGCCTGAATGTCGTGACGCCGTTCACTGCGTTCGTGATCGGCCCGACCATGATCCAGCCCTATCACGGACCCGATCCCGACAACCCGATGATCAAGCCGGCGAACATGTTCTGGATGACTCGGGAGTGGACCAGCAAGAACACGCTGATGAGCTTCATCCCTCTGTGGCTCGTCGGCCTACCGTTCTGGGTGAAGACGGACGAAGAGGAGCTCGCCGAAGCGCTCTTGTTCATGAAAGCGCGACAGAGCCAGCGCTGAGCTCAGCCCGTCCAGCCGATCGTTCGCCCCAGATAGTCGCGAACGATCTGCATCGTCTCGGGCGAGCGCCAGGAGAGGCGAATTTCTTCTCTGCGCTCGGGATCCAGGAGCGCGATCTTGTCGAGCGTCGAGCGGTGGAGCATCGACTTCGTGACCCGGAACGCCGCGCTCGGGATGGCTCCCAGCTCCTGCGCGAGTGCCTGTGCTCGCTCGAGAAGCGTGTCGGCCGGGACCAGCTGATCGACGTACTCCCGCGCGAGTGCTTCCTCGGGAGCATAGGTCTGCCCGAGGTAGACGAGCTCGGCGGCCCGGTTGGGAGAGTAGGCCTGACAGACCATCTCGAGAGCCATCGTCGGCCACGGCACGCCGACGACCAACTCGGGAACTCCAATCCGACCTTTCCCTTCGGCCATCAGGCGGTGATCACAGGCGCATGCGAGCACGTGCCCACCGGCAATCGCATGCCCGTTGATCGCGGCAACGACGGGATAGGGTGCGTTGAAGAGCGCGCCCAGCGTCCGGTCGAGCCCATCCAGTAGGGCCTCTGCGTAGTCGGCACCTTCGCGCACCAGTCGAATCAGATCCACGCCCGCCGAGAAAGCCTTGCCCGCACCGGTCAGGATCGCAGCGCTCGGCGGGCTCGCGTTGAGCGCGCAAAACTCTCGCTCGATCGCACCGAGCAGCTCGACGTCGAGTGCGTTGACCTTGCCGTGTTGGAGCGTGACGACCGCGACGCCGTCTCTGGTCTCGGTAGAGATCATCGGACGGCGTTCAAGAAGGTACGGAAAGAGAGCTCCCAACGCCGAACGGTCTGCTCCGGTCCGACGAGCTTGACGTAGTAGAAGCCGTGATCGCTCTCGATGATCGCGCCCATCATGCGCCACTCCGGGTGGTTCAGGACCTCGCCGGAGCCGGGAAAGGTCTCCGCCACGTAGGTGCCGGAGAGATAGACCTCGCTCGTGGGGAAGCCGAGCACGCTGCGCTCGACGCGCTGGAGCACCTCTTGCGTGGGGCGCCCATCCGGTTGTTCGAACTGTTCGGTCCAGCGCGTGACGTTCGCTTCGACGGAGCCGCCGCGCTCGGGTCCGAAGTAGTACACGACCAGCGTCGCGTCCGAGGCACCACCGCCGCCGGGCAGGGTGTACTCGGCAGCTCGCATGGAGCTCGTCGGCTCCGACTCGACCCAGCCAGTCTGCGCGGTGAAGCTGAGGCGCTCTGCCCCAGTAATCTCCGCCGCAGTACTCTCCACCTCGACCTCGCTCGAGGTCTCGGGCGCGGTCATCGTGCACGCCGCGGCGAATACAGTCGCCAGGACGACCAGCCACGCCGAGCTTCCTCGCCGAGCGGCCGAACCTGACTGTGCGGGAGTTCTCATCGGAGCTCTGGTACGTGCGCGGCTAGAAGGCCTCGTCGAAGGCGACGTCGCCCGTGACGCTGACTTGATAGGCCGAGACGCGACGCTCGAAGAAGTTGGACAGCTCCTGGACATCTTGCAGGTCCATGAACCCGAACGGGTTCTTGGAACCGAAGCGCTTCGAGAGGCCGAGGTTTTCGAGGCGCTGGTCCGCCACGAACTCCAGGTACGAGCGCATGTCGCCGATCGACATGCCGGGCACGCCCTGGCCGAGGATGTCCTCGGCGAACTGAAGCTCGCAGGCCACGGCCTCGTCCATCATCTCGACGATGTCTGCATTCAGCTGGTCGTCGAAGACTTCGGGGTTCTCGCGACGCACCGTCTCGATCACCTCGAAGGCGAACTGCATGTGCATGCTCTCGTCTCGGAAGACCCAGTTCGTCCCCGAGGCGAGCCCGTTGAGTAGGCCGCGCGAACGCAAGAAGTAGACGTAGGCGAAGGCCGCAAAGAAGAACAGGCCTTCGATGCAGCACGCGAAGCAGATCAGGTTGAGCAGGAACTTGCGTCGATCCTCGTGAGTCTTGATCTCGTCGAGGCTCTGGATCGAGTCGATCCACTTGAAGCAGAAGTCCGCCTTGGTCTTGATCGAGGGGATCGTGCGAATCGCGGAGAAGGCCTGCTCGCGCTCCTTCATGTCCGGGATGTAGGTATCGAGCAGGGTCAGGTAGAACTGCACGTGCAGCGCTTCCTCGTACAGCTGCCGCGACAAGTACATGCGCGCTTCCGGCGAGTTGATGTGCTTGTAGAGGTTGAGCACCAGGTTGTTCGAGACGATCGAGTCGCCGGTCGCGAAGAAGGCCACCAGGCGGTGGATCAGGTGCTTCTCCGCCGGAAGCATCCGGCTGCGCAGGTCGACGATGTCGATCGAGAAGTCCACCTCTTCGACCGTCCACGTGTTCTTGATCGCGTCGCGATACATGTCGTAGAAGACGGGGTAGCGCATCGGACGCAGCGTCAGGTCCATCCCCGGGTCGAGGATCTTCGTGGCGGTGTTCACCGCCTCATCGTTCGCAATGGTTGCAGTTGTCATGGGTTCGTTCGCTTACTGGCAGGACTCGCAGCTCTCGGGATTCTCGAGGGAGCAGGCAACCGCTTCGGCATCCGGCGTCGTCGAGGTCGTCTGACGAATTCGGGTCGCGGGACGTGAACGCAGGTAGTAGGTCGTCTTGAGACCCTTCTCCCAGGCGTAGAGATACATCGAGGAGAGCTTTCCGATCGTCGGCGTCTCGATGAACAGGTTGAGCGACTGGCTCTGGTCCAGGTACGGACCGCGCGCCGCGGCGAGGTCGATCAGCGCTCGCATGGGGACTTCCCAGGCGGTCATGTAGAGCTTGCGGATGTCCTCCGGAATCTCCTCGATGCCCTGGATCGAGCCCTCGGAGACCTTGATCTGCTCGCGGATGTCATCGGTCCAGAGGTTGCGCTCTTGCAGAGCCTCGACCAGGTAGCGGTTGATGATCAAGAAGTCGCCGGAGAGCGTCTCGCGCCGGAACAGGTTCGAGACCTGCGGCTCGATGCACTCGAAGCAGCCGGCGATCGAAGAGATCGTCGCGGTCGGTGCGATGGCGAGCAGGAGCGAGTTGCGCAGACCGTGCTCGGCAATGCGTGCCTTCAGCGCGTCCCAGCGCGCGGTCTCGGGCGGGGTCACGCCCCACAGATCGAACTGGAGCTGGCCCTTGGCGGCGCGAGTCATCAGGTAGCTCGGATGCGGCCCGTGCTCCTCAGCTGCCCTGCACGAAGCCTCGAGCGCGTTGAAGTAGATCTCCTCCTGGATGCGCGCGGAGAGCTCGAGCGCCTCCGGCGAGTCGAAGGCGTAGCCGAGCTGGAAGAACACGTCCTGCAGGCCCATCTCGCCCAGGCCGACCGGGCGCCAAGCGCGGTTGGAGCTACTCGCCGTGCTGGTCGGGTAGTAGTTGATGTCGATGACCTTGTCGAGGAAGCGCATCGCCGTGCGAGTGATCTCGCCGAGGCGATCGAAGTCGAACGCACCGTCCTTGACCAGTCGCCCGAGGTTGATCGAGCCGAGGTTGCAGACCGCGGTCTCGTCCTTCGACGTGACCTCGAGGATCTCGGTGCAGAGGTTGGAGAGGTGCACGGTCTGAGAGGGCTCACCGGTCTGGTTGCACTTCTCGTTCGAGCTGTCCTTGAAGGTCATCCAACCGTTCCCGGTCTGCGCCAGGGTGCGCATCATCTTCGCGTACAGGTCGCGCGCTTTGACTTGCTCGCTGAACAGTCCCTTCTCTTCCGCCTCGACATAGACGCGCTCGAACTCTTCGCCGAACAGGTCACACAGCTCTGGCATGACACTCGGATCGAAGAGCGACCAGGTCTCGTCGTTCTTCACCCGCTTCATGAACAGGTCCGGGATCCAGTTCGCGAGGTTGATGTTGTGCGTCCGGCGCGCTTCGTCGCCCGTGTTGTCGCGCAGCTCGAGGAAGTCCTCGATGTCGGCGTGCCAGGTCTCGAGGTAGACACAGCATGCGCCCTTGCGTCGGCCACCCTGGTTGACGGCGGCGACCGAGGAGTCGAGCGTCTTCAGCCACGGAACGATGCCGTTCGAGTGCCCGTTCGTGCCGCGGATCAGCGAGCCCTTCGAGCGGATGCGGTGATAAGCGAGCCCGATGCCGCCGGCATACTTGGAGAGCTTGGCGACGTCCGCGTAGCGCTCGTAGATGTCCTCGAGCTCGTCCAGCGGCGAGTCGAGCAGGTAGCAGGACGAGCACTGCGAGCGGTCGCTGCCCGAGTTGAACAACGTCGGAGAGCTCGGCAGGTACTCCAGCGAGGAGATCAGCCGGTAGAAGTCGATCGCCTCGTAGGGATCCTGGGTCAGGCCGCAGGCGACTCGCATGAAGAAGAACTGAGGAGTCTCCAATGCCTCGCGTGTCTCCGGATTGACCAGGAGGTAGCGGTCGTAGACCGTCCGCAGGCCGAGGTACTCGAAGCGCTGGTTGTTCTCCTTCAGGATTGCGTCGTTCAACTTGCGCGCATTGGCGTCGACGAAGGCGGCGGTCTCGTCGGAGATCAGGCCGTTCTTGTTGCTCTCGCGTACCGACTGCGAGAAGGAGTGGATGTCCTGGTTGCGGACCTCCTTGTCGATGAAGGCTGCCAGGAGACGGGCCGCGAGGCGCGAGTACTGCGGCTCCTCCGAGATCAGCGAGGAGGCCGTCTGGATCGAGAGCTCGTCCAGCTCGCGCGTCGTCGCCCCGTTGTAGAGCCCACTGATCGTGCGCGTCGCAATGCGCATCGAGTCGACCAGGTCGAGCCCGGTGCAGTTGCGCTCGACCGCCTTGACGATCTTGTTGACGTCGACGCGTTCGAGCCGGCCGTCACGTTTTCGCACCTGCATGCGACTGGAGGATTCATCACGGCTCAGTCCGCCGGGATCGGACGGGCGCGACTGGCGCGCGGCAGGAGTGAACTCGAAGGTCGGCTCTGTTTCCGAGTCGACGGGGGCGGTCTTCGATTCCGATAGGTCCATGCGATGCGGGTGGGGTGGGTGGTGGCTGCAAGAATGGAAAGTCCGTTGGGATGGGGTGCGCGCGCTTCCCCAGCTCTCGGAAGGCACCCGGCGACGCGGGCACCCCAGTGAGACCGAAAGAGGACCCACGCGACGGATTCGCGGAGGTCCCCTCTTCGGGAAGCCACAGGCTAAGAAGCCACCCCTTGTGCCTCAAGGTCGACGGGCCACAAAATATAGGGGCCACAGCGGCTTTGCCCACAATTGTTCTCCTGCCCAACAGGTCCGGTTTCTGCCCAAATATGGTTGCTCTCGGGACTTAGCTCGTCACCCAGTCGGCCAAACTCCAGTCCTCGCCCATCTCAAGCGTCAGCTCTTTGATCCGGCCGATCGAGGGTGATCTCTCGGTGACCTTGTGCCCCTCACAGAAACACTTACCAGTTTCCATTTGTAGCGCAGCCTCCTGATCGCCCGTCTCCCTACCCGGCGTAAGCCGGGTAGGGAGACGACCAAGTTCAGTCCCTGGAAGAAGTGGCTTAAACCCTCGCATTCCGAATCAGCGCCCACTCCCTCAGAGCCTTCCCAGCCCGTGGACGGCGGGGCCTCCGAAGGACGAGCCGCCGGCCCCGGGCTCGCCGCGGAAGAGTTTCCCGCGCCGCACGCCCCAGGAGCGTGCCGATCTCCTGTCGCTCGACGCCAAGAGCCCGCTCACGCTCGAGGAGTATTGCGCCGCGCACGAGATCAAACCCGAGACCCTCAAGGTCTGGCTGCGCCGTACGAAGAAGCGTGTCGACCCTCCCGCGGCGCTTCGAGCGGGCGCGGCCGGGCGAGATGTGGCAGACCAACATCAGGAGTCTTGTGCTGCGTCGTAGACGCGCGGCTGGATGACAGCAGTCGAGTACGACCGCGCGTCCCAACATTGGGAGACTCTGGTGAGCTGTAAAGAGGTCTACGAAGAAACGGCTTGCACGATCAGACAGGCCGTGCTCGACTCAAAGAACAAGCGTGAAGGACGTCTCGCTATCCGTGAGGCGATCCTCAGCACGCTTCAACACTTATCTTATCTGTCATCACAAGAACCCGAGGCGGACGACTCTGGAGTGCACACAGAATGGAAGATGATCAATGTGGAGCACACTAGGGATGTTTGCCTAAGCACCTTTTCACTTCAACCAGAACAAAACGGCGGTAATAACTATGCGAAAAACTATTGCACTGTTGCTTGGGTCACTTTTGATCTTTTCGGCTGTTGCAGGCGCTGGGCGAGGGACTTCGGCGGAGAAGCAGGCGGATGGATCAGAGACTACAGTTGTTATTGAGACCGACGGTACGGCAACGGTCGCTACGGTGTACGTAGATGGGGAGGTACTGGATCCAGCTTCTTACGGAGTGAGTGGGAACGAGACATCAAAACAAACGATCACCTTGGATGTTGCTCTTACGGACGGTCAAAGAGTTAAGGTTACGGTCGACGGTGCCAATCAAGATCCGGCCCCGGTGATCGCTAAGATTAAGTGATCAACAACGTTACCGTGCCGAATGTCTAGAACGACTTTTTGGCTTGGGGATTTCGTCCCGATGGACGGAGTCTGATAGCGCGCTTGCTCGGTTTTGATTCATAGATCGTAGTCGCCTGGGATTATGGAATACCGGAAACTGTTGGCGGGCGGGGTTCTCCTGGTGACGGCGATTATAATGATTGCCGTCGTAGCGATTGATCGGTCGGGGCGGGCGGAGACTCCCCCTTCAGCCAAGTTGTGGCAAGGTGCCCCTCTTCATCCGTCGGAGGATTCGAATGGCTCGAGCGCCGAATCCACGGAAACGATTCCGCTTGTTTCGGAGCGGGAGGAAGTCTTCGCGGGTTCGCGGCTCGCTTTTGAAGACGCGCATTCCGTTGCTGTTTCTTCGAGCGTTGGGATTCCGCTTTCGCGGCTCGAAATTTCAATCGACGACGGTTCGTGGAAGGAAGTGCCGCAGTTGAAAAGTCTCGGGACGAAGGGCATCGCTCTGAGGATTCCTTCGAACGCCGCGTCCATTCGCGTTCGGGCTCCCGGGCATGTTGAGCAAAGCCTGCCCATCGAGTTGACCGATCTCGAACTCGAGCCTGACGCTTTACTTATTATCGATCTAAACGGAATTCGAGGTCATTTGACGCGGGTCAATATTCCAGCGGGATATGGAGAGACTTCTCAATCGGAATTTGGGGAATTGAGCACGTGGGGATTTGTTGGCTCGAATCAATTCGCGTTGGCCGTGAACGCTCAGGATTATGCAACTCAATTTGAGGGTTCCGATCTTCGCTTCACTTTGCAACTGGGTGCGCACGAAGGCTTGAACGTGGAACTCGTTCCGCGCGAAGGGCTTCGCGCGCAGGTGAGCTTGCCGGCGGTTTATGAGGTGCGGCCGACGGCGCTACTCGATTTGGTTGTGACTCGGAACGGGGCCGAAGTCGACGGGGACTACACCTTGGAAATTTGGCGGATTCCGAGCGGGGTAGCGGCGGGCGCTCGCGAATGGTTCTTCAACAATGGCAAAGTTAGCCTGATGGACGTTTGCATGGTTTCGAAGATGGAGGTCGTCGCAGGGACGGCGAGAATGCCGGAGTTGGTTATTGGCGACGGGTACCGGATCTCTGCGTTCGACCGTCACGGCGGAGCTGGAGTTGTGGAAGCGCGGCACTCTGGTGCGCCGGTGCGGATAGACATTCTCGGGGGCGTTTCAGTTCGCGGGACAGTGCGCTCTTACGATCGCGCGATGCCGGCTGTGATTCGAGCCTCCTGGAGCTTTGGGGGGGTAGGGAGGGAGGAAGAGCCTCTGGAACTTACGGGCTCAGCGGGCCGATGGATTGGCGGCGCCGAGACCTTGTCGATTGGCGAGAACGGCGCGCTCGAAATTTTGGCGGCACGCAGAGGCTTTCCGGGACGGCCGCCACGCAGTGTTGAACCGCCGAGTTTGATTCAACTCGAGTTGCTCGCGAGCGGCTTTGTTCCGTGGGTTCGGGAGATCGAAACGAATCACAGCTTCGAGGTTGACTTGGGATCGGTCGAACTGATCCCCCTTGAGCCGAGCTTCATCCTCGAGTCGCACCCCTTCGTGGATACGAAATCCATGGCGTACAGTACCGTGCTGATGTCGGGCTTCGATCGAATGGGGACATTCGAAATCAATGCGGCGAAAGCAATCTCCGACGAGTCTTGGTCAATCTATCTCACGGTCGAGGGCTCCGGTGAAACGCCTAGCCATTTTCGATTCAGGGGACCGAACGGATTCTCGAGCGCGCCTTTCCCAGTTAGCCCGCCAAAAGCCATGGTAATCTACGGAAAGGTCGAAGGACGAAACGGTCACGTTCCGATTGGCTTCCGGCTCGCGGACAACTCTGGGGTTCCCCGGTACCAGGCGGTTCCGGCAATCGCGCAATCGATTGAAGTCGACTTCAAAGGAACCATTCCCTGGGCGAGCGAGGTCTCTCTCGGATGGACTTGGGAGGGCATCCATGTGAGGACCTATTCGACGCGAGACGATTTGCTCGTGCCGCGACGGTTTGACGTCGAGCGTATGTTGCCGATGGGATCGAAGACACTTTGGTGGACGTCCGAAAATGTCGAAGGCCGAATCTGGCCGCCGACTCACGAACAAAGCTGGTCGGGCGGAGATGCGAAAATCGTCATCGGCGGCTGAGCGTACGAGACGGGGAACGGGAGTCAGCAGCGCAAACTCTTCCCATTCCATCCTGACCGTGCGGATCAGCGCGGGCGGAAGAGGCCTTCCATCCCACTGTCGTGCACGCTCTAGCTTCGCCAGGAATTCCTGTTCGGCGAAGTTGCCCTGGCTCCGATCAACGACCCAGCTCTGAGTTCGCGACTGCGGGGCGCGGCGGGTGCTGCGTCCTGAAGGAGCTGTGGATGCGACAGCATCCATTGCGTCTAGTGAGACCCGGCCCCAGAGGGATCGAGCTCGCGCCAGAGCCAGTCGAGCCCCTCGTCCAGCTCCGGGCAGGTCTTGCTCCAGACCGTGGTGTTGTGACCGCCGGGGAGAGCGATCCGCCGCTTCGGCCCCCCGAAGGCGTCGTAGACCTGGCCCGCGTACTCGGGCGGCACGAGCGTGTCGGCCTCGGCGATCAAGAAGAGCGCGGGCATGCCGGAGACCGCGGCCGCGTTCTCCGAGCTGAGCGCGCAGTCCGGCAGCTGTAGAACCATCGGATAGGAGATGAGCCACAGGTTCCACCAGCCGTATTCCCCCATCAACATCGGCCCCAGGTTGGGCGGCTTCGCGAGGATCAACCCCTGGATCTCGGCGCCCTCACAAACCCGCGCGCAGTGCAGAGCGGCGACGGTCCCCATACTCAGGGCCTGAAGGATGATCGGCCGAGTCTGAGCGCGAGCTCTCAAGAAAGCCACCGCCTCGACCGCCGCGGCGCCCATGCTCTCGAGGGAGGCGTCTCCTTCGGTGGCGACTCCGTACCCGGGATACTGAAGCGAGAGCACACCGATTCGCTCCGGAGCCGCGCCGGTTTCGAGCCAGGTCTCGAAGAGCGCCGCAGAGTTGAGCTGCATCGACTCCGCCCGCCCCGCGTTGCCGGTGAGCGCGAGGACGTAGAGCTCGGGCTCTGCGGCGCCCGCTCCGTACTCCTTGTAGAAGGCCTCGACCGTCTGGCCCGCGATCGGATCGCTCTGCCCGGTGAACTCCAGCCGAGTGGCGTCGGTTCGAATCGGCCGGCTCGTCGGGTGCAGGAGCATGGCATTCGTGAAGCTCTTGCAGCCCAGAGTTCCGATCAACCCGATGGCCGCGACAAGAGCGATCAAGCGCGCGCCCTTCGCGCAACACAGCCTGCGGGGACCGTTGGCGACGAGTGGCTCTCTGGAGGTCATCTGGCGGGCTCTTCGAGTCAGAACGCTCCGAGCTTATTCCCCGGACTGAATGCTCTCGCCCTTGACGGGCTCGCCGCGCTCCACGGGCTTGCCATTCGAGACGTAGCGCTGGAATTGCGCCGGCAAGCCCTGCCCGCCAGTGCTGAAGGTCGGCGAGTTCTGCAGGTGGTAGTGCAAGTGCGGCTCCGAGGTATTGCCGGAGTTTCCGGTGCGCGCGATAGGCTCACCGGCCTCGACCTCTTGCCCTTGCTTGGGAAGCACCGAGCCCTTCTTGAAGTGGGCCATGAAGGAATACTCGCCGTTTCCGTGGTCGATGATGACATGGTTTCCCAGCGGGTTCGCGGAGTCCATCACGCCGGGCGGATTGTCCGTGAGCCCGTTCTCGATCGAGATCACTCGGCCCGCGCCGGGCGCGACGATGACGCGATCGAAGCAGTAGTAGTCCTCGAGGTTCTTGCCGTCGCCCTTGTGCGTCGAACCATCAACCATCGCGAGGATGTCATAAGCAAAGCGCTGGTCGGGATAGGCGGAGTGGTAGTTGATGTCCACCGTCCGGCCGCCCCAGAAGACGAACCACTCGTCGCCCTTCGCGAACGGCAACTGCAGCTTGGTCTTCGTCTGGTAGTCGAGGTACTCGGTCGGCGCTTCGGTCGGTGCCTCGCCCGCGTTCGGAGCGATTTGAAAGCCCGCCGCGATGCCCTTGCCGTCGAAGGCCCACAGGACGACGAGCGATTGCCCGAGCTTCTCAAACTTGACCTTTCGAACGTACACCCTCATTGGGCCCTCACGCCTGACCGTCTCCCCGACGACCTCGACCTCCTCGCCGAACTGAGCTCGGAGCTGCTCGCGCATGGCCCCCATCTGCGCAACGCTGCCAAAGACTCCCTGGAGCTGGGGCGAGAGTGACTCCCACAGCTCTTCGAACTGGCCCGTGTAGAAGAGGTCGGTAAAGCGCCGCCCTCTCTCCATGGTCTCGGCATCGAATGCGGGCATCAGGCCGCAGGAGCAGAGAGCCGTAATCACGATCAACAAGAGCTTGGAGGCCATCGCATTTCTCCTCTGTGAGTTCCTTGAACCGAGCGTGCGAACGAGCCTTCAATCTACCCATCGATCGAGCCAGCAACTCGCCTGAAACTCGCGAATCCGCTGGATTCCACGAAGTTGAACAGTCCTGCCTTCACGACCGCGCCGCGATCGACCAGCGCCGATTTCGAGGCCGCGTGGAGGCACAAGTCCGCGCCTCAAGTGTTAGCTTCTGCGAACTGATGAACGCCGACACTCTCCCCGCGAGCCCCAACGCAGATCCAAGCCTCGAGGATTCGTCGAGCACGCTCGGGCTCCGGGACTCGTCCGTCCGCTTGCTGCTCTTGATCAGTTTCGTCTTGCAGCTGCTCACCTGGGGTCAGCTCGATGGCTATCAGCTCGCGGACTCCGTCGAGTACATGGAGCGCGCGCAAGCTCTCGTGCGCGGTGAGGGGGTCATCGACTCCGTTGCCATTCGCGGCTTCGGCTTCGTCTCCTTGTTCGCTCCCATCTTCGCGCTGGCCGACTTCTTCGGCGTCGAGGAGTTCACGCCCGTCGTCAGCATCGCGCGGCTCTTCCAGATGCTGCTCGGCCTCGAGCTGATTCGCATCACGGTCCTGCTCGGCTCTCGACTGGCGGGTCGCAAGGCGGGACTCGCAGCCGGCCTCGCCGTCGCGCTGAATCCCTTCTTCCTCTTGTACTCCGCCTCTCCGGTGAGCGGGATCGCTGCCGGCGTCTGCATCGGTCACGCGCTCTACCGGCTGATCTTCCGCACCGACTTTCGCGGTGGCCTCATCGGCGGACTCTGGTTGGGTGGCGCGCTCCTCGTCGCCTACAAGACGATCCTGCTCGCGCTCCCGATGATCGGCTTGGTCTTCATCGCGGATCGATTCGCGCGCTGGAGGAGCTGGGTAGGCGCGAGCACCGGCTACGCCTTGGGAGTCCTCGGCGCGATCAGCCTCGACAAGCTCTGCTACGGCGTCTGGGGCCAGAGCATCGACCTCTACGTTCGCCAGAACTTCGGTCAGATCGCCACGCGGATCTCCCTGCGACTCGGGTTTCGAGATGTGGCGTCGTGGTTCTGGGAGTTCACCGGCGGCGCGGCAACGTCCTACTCGGAGACTCCGATCTCCACGCCGCGGGAGATCATGAAGGAGCCCAACCCGCTCTATCATCTGAGGAACCTCGACGAGATGGTCGTCTGGCCACTGCTCTTCCTCGGTGTAATCGCGCTCGCGCACATCGTTCTGCGAGGCAAGCGACCCGCGCGCCTCTTGGCTGCGGTCTTCGTCGTCAGCATCGCGGCGGTCAGCATGAAGAAGTCCACCGACTTCCGACTGCTCCTTCCGACGCTGCCCTGTATCGGCGCGCTCTGTGGGCTCGGCTGGCAGCGTGTGTTCGGCGAGCGAGCGAACCAGGCAGCCGCGACCGTCGTGGGTGCGCTCGTGCTCTCGGCGGCCGGCGTGCTCGGGTGGCTGCGGGTGGGCGAGATCAACAACACGACCTTCTCCGGCTACTGGCGAGCGATGGACCGCATCAACCACGTCGCACGAGAGAGGTCGGAGACGAACCCGAATGAGTCCGACCTGCGCGTCGCCTGCGCCTGGCACTGGGCGGTCTACTTGCGCGAGTCCGCGTCGGTCGAGCTGATCAAGCTTCCGCACCAACTCGACCGCTGGTCGGCGCTCGACGAAGTTTCTCGTGCGGACAGCCTGCAAGCGATCCAGGAGCTCGACTACTTCATCACGCACCTCGCGGTCCTGCTCGGCTCCCCCGATTTGTTCGAGGCCATCAACGCGCAGTTCGAAGTGGACGCAGTGCTCTACGACCGCGAAGTCTTCGACGACCTCGGCCCGATCGTCATCTTCAAGCGCCGCACGGGGGATCCGAACTCGCTCAGCTTCCAGGACCGCACTACGGGCGTCGCACCTCTCGACTACATTCGCGAGCACGGGCTTCGAGCGGGCCGCGAGTTCGGGGTCGATGCGAGCGGTACGACGAACTCCGAGCTCGAGCTGCTCGGCTGGAAGCTCCAACCCCTTCCGGGAAGCGGCCACGCCTGGCTCAGCCTTCACTGGCTCCGCAGCCCCGCGGCATCCGAGCAGAAGTACCTCGTCCGTCCGCGACTCCTGACTCGGTTCGTCGAGCTCCCCTGGGAAGAGCAGCACCTTCTGGGGCGCGGTTTCCATCCGCCGATGGACTGGTCCGCAGACGAGATCGTGAGCGAGGGCTGGCCGGTCGTCGCCGCGGTGGCGCCCTTCGACTGGCAGCGCCCCTGGCAGCCGCTCCACGGAGATCAACCTGCCGGCAGTCGCTATCCCGCCACCTTCTGGCTGCGGCTCGTCCCCGTTGTGGCCGACGGGATGGAGCTCGCGCCGCTCGTCCCGATCGTCCAACCCGAAGCCGCGGCGCCGGAGATCCTCGCCGATGGCTTCGTGCGGATCGGCGAGGTGGAGCTGGTCGTTCCGGCGGACCGGAACTAGCCGAGCGCAGTGCGCACGTAGAGCAGCACCTACGAAGAAGCGGCGGAGCCGGAGACGAATCTCGCAGCCCCGCCACGGAAGTTACCGGGTCTGGATTACAGCTGGCGGGTGCGCAGCGCGTTCGAGACGTGGTAGTTGAGGCCGAGATCCTCGGTGATGAGATACTGCCAGAAGACATCCAGGCCGACCGGGAAGGTCGAGGGCCAGGTGTAGTTTCGGTTGACCTTGCCCATGGCGTTGACCGTCCTCGGACCGAAGAACAGGTCGAACGTCGGCAAGAGAAAGCCGCCCGGAGCGCCAGCGATCGGAATCGGAGCCGTCGCACCACCGATGACCAGGAAGGTCAGAGCACCCGGGACCGAGTCCTCGAGGGTGATCGTCAGCGGAGTGCCCGCGGTAAGCGCGCCAGTACCGGTGAGATACGGATGGTTCCCCATCGTGTCGGCAGTCGCACCGCCGAGGTTGGCGAACGGGTCCGTCGGATCGAAGACCTCGAAGAAGCCCATCATGCCGCGCGCAGCGTGCTCGAGGATGTGACAGTGAAAGAGGTATCCACCCGATTCGGTAGCGGTGGGCCAACGGCCGGCGGCGGCCAGCTCGCCCTCGCGGCCCGTGTCGTCGATGTACATCAGAGCGCGCAACACAGTGTTGCTCGATCCCATAGCACCGGGCCGCGCGGGAACCAGGACGGTGTCCTTGTTCTCGAGGACGGTCGGAAACTCCGTAAAGTTGTTTTCCGGAGTGACCATGTCGAAGTACTGAGTCTCGTACCACTGGAAGGCGAAGCCGTGCGTGTGGAACGGGTGATCACCGTGCGTGAGGTTCTTGATCTCCCAGAGAACGGTGTCGCCGATGTCGAAGTCGAACGCGTCGAGGCTGGTCATCTTGCCCATCGGGACAGGACCACTACCATTCACCTGCGCGAAGAAAGTCACGTCGCCGGCGGCGTCGGGAGGAGCGTGGCCGAGGGTGATCGTGACGGTCTTGTCGACGTCGGCAAGCTGAAGCGGAGTGTAGTTGGACGGATCCAGAACGACCGGCGGCGTGTAGTACGGCGCGCCCGGGTCGGGCCCCACCAGCTGCATCTTGAAGTAGTTGACGGTGTCCTTGAAGCCGTCGAGGGGGTCGTCGCCAAGGCCGATCGTGCCGTCGGGCTTGTAGAAAGCGACGTGATCACCACGGGACCAATCCCACTGGTCGACCGGCATCAGACGACCCTCGGCACCCCAGGGCGTGAAGATGTACTGGCCGCGCTCACCGGGAACGAGGAGGATGCCGCGGAAGTCTTCGAAGATGAAGTGATCGACCGAAGGAAGGACCTCGACGATGCGGTCACGGAACTCGGACTGCGAGATGAATCCGCGGTCTCCACCGACCTTGTACAGCGGGCCGATGAAGCGCCCGGCGATCGGGTTGATGGGGGTCACACCAATCTGAGCGGGATAGGACGAGTAGTACTCCGCGAGGTCCAGACGTGCGAACTCGGAGTTCGACACGTTCAGGACATACCAGCGCTGGGGCTTTCCATTGGGCACTTGCAGAGGGGGAATCGTAGAGGCTTGCTTGCCGTTGACGAGCAGAACGTTTCCGGTTCGGCCTGAGAGCTGGTAGATCGAGCGCACGAGCGGATCGGTCTCCTCGAAGGTATCCAGGACACCCGTTGCCTCGTCGATGCGAATGTCATCGAAGACGATTACGTGCTCTTGACCCTGAAGCTCGAGGGCTCGTTCGGCCGCAGCGTCGCGAACGATGATCGGACCGTACAGCCCGTGCTCGACCATGTAGTCGGTACGGACGTGGGGGTGGTACCACTTCATGCCCGGCGTCAGCATCTCGAACTCGTAGGTGAAAGTCCCGCCATCCGGAATCGTCAGCTGCGAGATGTGACTTCCGTCCATGTCGGCGGGTGCATCGACACCGTGCCAGTGGATCGTCGTCGGTTCCCCGAGGTTGTTCGTGAAGTTGACTCGAAGAGTCTGGCCCAGACTCATGTCGATCAGCGGACCGGGAATCTGACCGTTGTAAGCGTAGGCCTCCGAATTGACCCCAGGAATGAACTGCCACGTGACCGGAGCAGCCGTCAGGTTGACCTCGAAGATGTCCGGGTCGGGATTGATGTCGACTGCGAGCGCCGGATCGAACGTCGGATCGAAATCGCCCCCGGCAAACGCGGGACTGGCCGCCGCGATGCCGAGTGCGCCAATTAGCAAGAACCTACTGATGTGCATCCTGATGACTCCTGAAAGCGATGTGGCTCGCGTTCGACTGGATGTGCGCGACGAGCCGGCTGGAAATGGTTGAAGACCCCCTACCTGGATTCTAAGTAAAATCTAATTATTTACCTGCCGAAACATAGGGCAGCCCAGGGACTCGGGGGTGGAGAAGTTTGAAATTGTGCGGCCTCCCAGGGTCGCCACAGCGGTGCCAACCCGATCGCGAACCGTCCCGATTCGATCCGGGAGAGCCAGCTAGAAGCCGGTACCAGCGTTCCGGGGACAAAACCCGGAGGACGAGAAAGACCGCGGAAGCGCAGATTATGACAGCATTAAAATTCGCGCGGTCCCTATAATCCCGTTTTAATTATTCAGTCTGCGGGCTGTTCAGAACAACGGGCCATCGCGAGCCCGCAAAGGACAGCCTGAGCTCCAGTTCGGGCCTGGCACCGCGGACACGCCCGCCACACCACGAAACCGCGGCGCCGAAGGTCCCTGAAGCCTGCGAGTCGCGAGCCTGGACAAAACTCCAGGGGGCCCGGTATCCTGCGGTCAGCCTCGATGCCCGTTCGGCCCCGCTGCTCCGGCTAGGGATCCCCGCTCTGGGCGCCACACGATCTGCCGCGCTGATCGTCGAGTGCTCGCTTCACACCTTCTTCCCGCCTCTCTCTTGAACCACCGCAAGCCGTGACCGCGTCCTCGAACGCGGAAGCCAGGAGAGCTCTCTCGAGAGCTCGCCCAACACTTCGGGCGCCCGAGGTCGCTGGCCTGTCCGTGCGCCGCGAAACGCTCCGCCGCTCACCGTCGAAGCTTGCAGCCGCTCCGCGAGACTTCATTCTTCCGGTAACGGCGCTGACTGCCATGAGAGCATGGAGCACCTTTAGCTCTGCCCTCGCCCATACAACGTCGATCGTGACCGCCCTTCAGGGTGAATCAGCGCTCGGCGTTTCTCTTCGCGAAGCCCATTCCGGGCCGAGCACTTACTGATTTACTAGCCTGATGATCCGCGTATCGAGCCGTTCCGTTGTTTGGAACAGGTACCTGAACGCAGACCTGACTGCAGACAACGAAAAGGAAACTATCACTCATGGGTAACCGACTTTATATCGGCAACCTTTCTTGGGACACGACCCAAGACACCCTTCAAGCTGTGCTCGCCGAAAACGGCCGCAACGTGAAGGACGTTCACATGGTCATGGACCGTGAAACCGGACGCCCCCGCGGCTTTGCTTTCGCGGAGTTCGGTTCTGACGAAGACGCTCAATCGGCCATCGAGCAGATGGACGGAATGAACCTCGACGGACGCAACCTCAAAGTCAACGAAGCTCAGCCTCGCCCGCAACGCGGCGGTGGTGGCGGCGGTGGCGGCGGCGGTGGTGGTGGTGGCGGCGGCCGCTGGTAAGCACCGCACCCTCCCCCGGCAACTGAACCAAGCTGCCAGACTAGAGCGCGCGTAAGCGCGATCTGAATCCACGAACGAGGCCCGTGAGCACACGCTCACGGGCCTCGTTCCTATTTGCGGGTCCCAAGTGACTCAAGGATCGGGCACGAAGTCCGAGGCATCCCCCTGGGTCTCCCCGTCCGCGTCGAGCCAGGAGTTCAGGATGATGCCCGTCGTCGGATTCGTGAGCCGATCGATCAGCGTCGCCCCCAGCGGACCGGAGAGCTGCGGATTGTCCGCGCCGTCTCTCAGGTTCGGCGTGACGAACGGATCCAGCATCGCGTGGTTGCTCGAGCTCTTGGAGTCGCCAGTTCCATCCACCAGTCGGTCGAGGTCGAAGACCGCGGGCGCAACTCCGTTTGCGAGGAAGTTCGTCGCAGGCGAAGTCCCGTCGCAACCCACTCGGTTGTTGTCATCGTCGAGCGGATTGATCGGGCAACCGTCTTCGTCGAACAGGAACAAGCCCGTTCCGAGGCCAGCCACCATGTGAACCCACAGCGGCGAGTTGAGCTGATTGCCCGTGTTCTTTCCGATGTGAGTCTGAAGCAGCGGGAAGTTCAGGGCCCCGAGGTTGCCCGTCGCGAGTGCATTGCGATGGTTCGTGTAGTCCGACCCGAAGTTCGCCATGCCCTCGTCGGTCAGGTGACAGGACACGCAGTAGCGCGGCCCTTCGTTCGTCGCATCGACTCGCCCACGAATCGAGTGCGGCATCATCACGTTGTGGCTGAGCGAAGCCAGCCCCGTCACGGGGTCGTTGCCCTTTCCGTTTCGATCACTGAACGTGAAGATCTTCGAATCGACGTTGTTCAGGTCCTCGTACTGAAAGAAGACATCCGTGTTCGCGATGATCGGTTCGATGCGATTCTTCGGCCCGATGCCTAGCTGGAACGGAACCGGCGTCTGATAGACGAAGTCAGCATTCGCCTGGTCGAACACAATCCTCTGTCCAGTGATATTGCTGACCAGGTTCTGGTTGTTGTCGTTGTACTCACCGCCGAGGTGGCAACCGATGCACGAGTTCGTCCAGGCCGAGTGACACGACGCACAGCTCATGCTGTCGGTATGAGCGAAGCCGCTCGCCGGAGCCCCCGTCTGCTGTGGACCGATTCCGGTCGTCGAGAGCCCGTCATGCCGTCCCATCGCATAGGACGCCTTGTCCGTGTAGACCGGCTGGCCCGTGAAAGGATTCATCCTTCCGTTGTCCACGATCGTGTCGAGGGTCTGCGAGATGTAGTGCTTCACGCCCGTCAGGCGGCTGTACATGAAGTAGTCACTCCCCTCCTTCACGACGTGCGGGATCGGATTCCCCTCTCGATCGACGCCAATCTCGGCGGTCTCCCCGTTGAAGGCCGTCCCCGTCATGGTCTGAGCGAAGGAGTCGATGCCGCCGTGACAGCTCTCACACTCGATCGTCACACCCTGCTCCTGCCGGCTGTGAATCGTCTCACTGGTCATGCCCGGCACGTAGCCCCCGTGGAGGTCGGTGCTGCCGTGGCAGTCGATGCAACCCATTCCAGCGTCGTAGTGCACGTCCGGTGGAGTGTCATCGCGACCGTCGCCATCGTAGTCCTCCATCAAGAGGTACTGCTGAGCACGACGCCCGTTGAAGGTGTTGTTGCCCACGACCGGGTCGAAGAGCCGCGGATCGTTAGCGGTCGTCAAGAACGAGACCGGATCGGCCGGGTACTGCTTTCCCCGACGAACATCCTCGTTCTGGTCGAGCCGGATTCCCCAGTACTGCATGACCGTCCGATTCGAGCCTTGGTGGCAGCCCGCACATGCGTAGTCGTTGATGCCCTGCACCATCTCCCCGCTCGGCAACGTCTTCGCAACGCTCGTGATCAGGTGCCGCGCGATGTGCGGCTGCTCGGGCGCCTCGATGTCATCCGGATCGGCGGGCTCGAACAGGTTCACGTTGGGATCCCCACTTCGACTCCTGCCGTCCAGGCTGTACTGCATGTGACATGCGGTGCACCCCGACGAGCGGAAGTCGCCGTAGCGATTGTTCGCACCTGCACTACCGAGGTGGCAGTCGCCACAAGTGAACGAGACTTGCTCGTTGTAGAGATTCGCCAGAGGCGAGCCCGTGATGACCTGGTTGTTCGCCAACTGGTCGTTCGCCAGGTCAGGCGAGTTGTAGAACACGTTGTTGTGAATCGCCATCGGACCCGCGTCGCCGAATGCGCTGTACACCGGCATCTCGAGCAGCTGATCGACGACCCCGACCATGGACGGGTCGAAGGTGTAGTCATTGTCCACGACCGCTCGGAAGCCCAAGTCCGCCGCAGTGTCCTGAAAGAGGCCCTGGTGTGACGGAATCGCGTTGTCCACGCCGATCGCGAACATCGCTCCCGAGAAGATCCCGGTGCTCGTCGCGAGCAGGCTGCCATTGACCGACTCCGCATGTCCACTGTGGCACTGGCCACAACTCCGCGCTTCGTTCACGACCCGCAGGTCTCCCGGGTTGATGAACTGCAAATAGTCGAGCGCCGTGTAGTTCACACCGTCCACGGTGTAGTCCGGAAACTTGTCGATGCCCGTCAGAGTCAGGCGGTTGAAATAGGCCACCGCATCGGCCTGCATCTTCGCGTCGTCACCGATCTCCGGCGGCGGCGGAACGTGGCTCGTCTCCGCGTCGATGCCATCGGGGTTACCGCCGTGGCAAGTCGTACAGCGGAGCATCGCTGCCCCCACGAACGGATGCGGATTCTCCAACCCAGGACCCGCGAAGTCATTCGCCGTCGATCCGTTGTGGCACTGCATGCAGGACTCCGCGGTGTTGTCGGTACCGCGATTGCACGCCGCTACACACAGAACGAGCGAGAGAACTAGAAACTTGATTGCGTCGAACTTTCTCATACCCCTTGCGACAGACTCCTTCCCAGGATCAGGCCGCACCCCCCCATCTATCGTTTGTTAAGCGTCTGATTGGCGCCATTACTGCGTCTCCACCTGATTCCAACTCGTCGGCATGTGACAGCGATCACAACGATCGATGAGTCCAAGGCCGAAGTGGTTGGGATTGTTTGCTCGCGCGAGGTCGTCGCGGTGACACGTCACGCACTCCGAGCTGGTCGGCGTGAACCGGCCGACCTCTGCTCCCTGGTGACAGTTCCTGCACTGCGTGACCGCGTGAACGCCGTCCAGCGAGAAGCCTGTCCGGTTGTGCATGGCGACCTGGTTGCGCGGTCGCCAGGTCTGCTCCTGGTGACAGCTGTCGCAGCGCGTCCCGAGAGTTCCGAGGTGGACATCTTCGTGGCAGCCGGCACAGCCCTGTTCGACGAACCGATCTACGGGTCCCCGATCGTTGTGGCACCTCAAGCACTCCGCCTCGTTGTGCGCGCCGTTCAGTCGCACCCCGGTCTCCACCTCGTGGTCGAAGCTAAAGTCCGAGACCAGCGTCTGCCAGTCACCGCCGACGTGACAGGAGTCGCACTCCAGCGGGAAGCTGTCATGAGAGAGCACGGGTCCGAGCTCGTCTCTCCAGCCGTTCTGGATCCGCGGATAGCTCGTCACGCAGGCGACGACCACGTAGGCGATGAAGGCCAGAGTGAAGAGCTGGCGGCGGGAGGTGCGTTTTCGTGTGGGGTTGTTCATCAGAAGCTCCTCTGTGCGAAGAGGCCCATGGAGACAGCGCTCTCCTCCTGGTAAGAGGCAACCTCGGTATAGAGGTCGACATCCCATCCGGAGTCCGTTCGAAGTCCGCGCGTGACGCGAAGGCGATAGAGCGGGAGCTCATCGAGCTCGCCAGAGAAGTCGTCTTGTTCGCGACGCGACGCCTCGGTGAAGAAGTCCCAAGACCCGTTGTCGCTGTAGGCGCTGTACTCGAAGCGCAGGCCCGTTACGTTGCTAAAGCGCCCGTTCGTTCCGAACAGAGTCGTGCGGGTCAGGCTGCGTTCGAAGCACCAGTCGTCGACTTCCAGTCCGGCTTCGAAGTCCGCACCCGTCTCGAACTCGTCCTTCCAGGTCCCGACCCGACCAACGTAGCGAGAGTCTTTCGAGCATGGCTTCGAGCAATCGATCCAGAAGCGCTGGCTGACACCGTCGGCGAGCTCCGTATCGTTGACCGTCGTGTACTCGTTGCGGTCGACCTTGGGGAAGCGGAACGAGCTGTACGTGAATCCGAGCAGCGTCCCGTCAGCGTAGCTCCGGTTGGTGGAGAGGTGCAGCTGCGTCACCTCTACGCCCGAGCCCTTCACGTTGTCGCCCGACGAGTACACGTCGACCCACGCCGTGCCGTAGAAGTCCCAGCCATCGCGCGGCAACCGAACGACCTTCGTCACGAACAGGTCACGATCGGCCGAGCCCTCGTGGAAGGTCTTCTGATAGCCGCCTTCGACAGTCAGCCCTTCGAAGTCGTCGAGCTTCCAGCGCCGGTTGAAGGCGATCTGGAAGTCTTCACCGGTCTGATACTCCTCATCGGGCTCGGGCATGAAGCCGATGCTCCAACCCGTGTACTCGCCGTCCGGGAGTCTGCGCCCGTACTCGGCTCCGTCCAGCACGCCGAACTCGGGCATGCCGTATTGAAGGAAGCGTCCGATCTCACTGCGATTCGGGATGAAGCGGTCTCCGCCGCGCGAGTAGGAGAACCGATCCAGTCGAGTCAGGAACGCGCGCTCAGCCGCTTGGTCGGGAGTCTCCGTCGTCCGGTAGTTACCCTCGGCATCGACGTGAAGTCCGCCACCCTTGCCGAACGGATTGAGGTAGTTGACATCCGTTCCGATGCGCGTGAAGGAGTGTTGGCGACCGGGCTCGGTGGTGTAGGTACCGTCCGCAATCCAGTAGACGCGCCCGGTAACCACCATCCGCCGATCCTGCGGGCGGATGGCTGCGATCTCCGCGAGCAGCGGTTTGTCCGGCGTCCAGTCCTCGTCCTTGTTCTCCCAGGGCGGATGCTCGGGCACCGCGAGTTCGTTCTTCGGCGTGGATGTCGGCTCGTCGACTTCGCGGTAGCGGCTGGTCGGGATAACGACCTCCGCTCGTGTTCCGATCGGCACCTGGTTCGCGCTGCCCAGCCGGACCACCGCCGAGCGCTCTTCGAGGCTGCTGACCTTGCCGGTCTGCGCTGCGCCACCGCGCGGATAGAAGAACACCGTGTCACCGACCGCGAGCTTGTCACTCGAGCCGCGATCGACGATCACGTCCGCTCCACTACCCGTCGCGATCACACGCAGATCCACCCGCACGAAGTCGGGCTCCTGCGTGGACTCCTGCGCATGGACCACAGCGCCAGCGAAGAGCGCGAACAGGTAGAGTGAAATCCCTCGAATCAACTCCCTCACTATTCCTCCCTCCCGCCGAGCAGACTTCGATCTCGCTGGACTCCGTGGCAATCCACGCACTCCGAGTCGAGCGGGCGATAGCGCACCAGCTCCAGACCGGGCTCGATCGGAACCACGGGATGACAGACGCCGCAGTCCAGCCCGCGGTGTGCCTCGCCGAGCTCGAAGGTCGAGTCGCGGTCGTGCTCGAAGACGAGCCGCGAGAACTCGGAGGCACTCTCGTGACAGCGCTCGCAGCTGATCGAATCGTCGACGACGAACTGCCCGGCGTGCGGGTCGGCATGGCAGTCGTTGCAGGTCGTCCCCGCCGCTCGGCCCCAGGTTCGCCCAACCTCGTCCGGACGGGCGAGCGGCTCGTGACAGGCGGAGCAGTTGAGCTCGGCGTGGCGGCCGTCGAGCGGATACAGGGTCCAGTCGCCGTGGACGAAGTTGTCGGTCAGCGCGCGGAAGGAGCTGGCGTCATGGCAGCGCGCGCAGTCCGTCTGGCCATCGACCTCGAGCGGGAAGTCGCCACCATCGAACTGCCCCTCGTGCGGATCCTCGTGGCAGGTCACGCAGCCTTCGAAGGTGCCGAAGTGCTCGCTCACCCACCCGAGCGTGCGCCCCGTGTAGTCGGGCTCGCCGGACCGCGGATGACAGCTCTCGCAGTCGGTCTGCGCGTGCGCGCCCGTGATCGCCAGCCCGGCTGAACTCGAGTGGTCGAAGCGCTCCTCCGCGACATCGGAGAACAGCGTCGCGTCGTGACAGACCTCGCAGCCGGCGGCGTTGGCCAGCTCGGTCCGCGAGTCGAAGCGCTCCTCGTCGATCCCCTCCAAGTACTCCGTGAAGAACTCCTGGTGCCCGTCTTCATGACAGGTCTCGCAGGCCGATTCCATCGAAGCGAACGCGCGCGCCTCCCCCTCGACCGGGTCCTGGTGGCACTCGTTGCACTCGAGCTCCAGGTGACTCTCGGAGATCGGCAGCTCGCTTTCTGCATGCATCTCCAGCGTGAAGACGTGCGGCTCGAAGCCTTCGGGCGTGTGACAGTCGACGCACTCCTGCTTCTGTCCGAACTGCCCGTCGAACTGATCGTCGTGCGGGTCCTCGTGGCAGACGGCGCAGTCGTTCGCCTTTCGCTGCGGGTGGGCCAGACCGAAGTCGGTTCCGGAGATGCCGTGGCAGTCGCGGCAAGCCGCTTCGTTGTGAGGCGCGTCCAGGTCGAAGCCCGTCAGCTCGTGCAGGTCTTCGGTGACGGCTGCGCGGCTCGCGAAGAAGCCCATGTGTTCGGGGAGATGGCAGACGGAGCAGCTCTCACTGACCGGCTCTTCGATGAAGCTCGCGACGTCACGCAGGAACTGATTGCGGTGAGGCTGATCGTGGCACTGGAGGCAGGTGCGCTCGTCTTCGTCGAAGGTCGCGCGACCGATCGAGCGCAGAGAGTGATCCCCACTGTTCGCGTGACACTCCGAGCAGGCGAGCGCTGCGTGTCCGCCCTCGAGCGGCAGGTATTCTTCGTGTCCATATGCCTCGAGCTGATCGAAAGCAACCTGCCCGTGACAGGTCGCACAGTCGATCACCATGCGCCCCTCGTGCGCATCTTCGTGGCACGAGGTACAGCTCTGATCGAGGCCCCCGAAGCGCTGCGTGCCCTCCACCAGAACGGCAACGTCCGCGTTCTCGTGGCACTCCGTGCAGCTGAGGTCGAGGTGGTTGCCGACCATCCGGAATCCGACCAGCTCGTGATCGAAGTCTTCGACACTGCCAGCGCCCGACATCGCGAAGCTCTGCGGATTGACCAGCGATGCCGAGGAGCCGTGGTGCTCACCGTGGCACAAGCCGCAGACCGGTTCGGAGAGCAGTCCGATCGCACCGTGCAGGCCGGCCTCGTTGTGAATCTGGCGCCCGATGACCTCGTGACACTGGAGGCAGGCGTCCGCCATGCTCTCGCCCCAACCTCCGTGACACTGGTTGCAGTTCTCGCTGCCGATCAGCTCGTCCATTCGGCCGTGCACGGCGGACAGGTCGCCCGGCGCGGCGGTGTCGATGTCGCGCACGGCGAGCGCGATCACGCCGAGTGTCGAGAGGATTCCGATCCAGATGCCCGGGTTCGAGAGCTTCATCGCACACCCACCGCGTCGAAGAGCTCGCCATAGGTCAGCGCGTAGACGATGTGGACCACGACCAACGCCACCATCAAGACAGCCATCCAGCGGTGGAAGTAGCGCCAGGTGGAGAGGATTCCGCGCAGGTCCTCGAAATGAGCGAGCATCAGCGCGCGTCGGAATGCACCGCGCGCCAGCGAAGTCGTCGCGCTGATCTGCTCGTCGGAGACCCCGCGCTCCTGCCCGCGCTCGGCGATCCCCGCAAGTGTCCTGCGCAGGTCACCCTGCATCCCGACCAGAGTCAGGATTCGGCCCAGGAGCGAGCCCCGCCACTGGCGATTCTCGATGAGCTCGATGACCGCTTGTCCGGCCTCCTCCTGGAACTCGCGCACTTCGTCGGAGTCGTCACTCGAGATCGCGATCGGACCGGCCAGCTTGGCCTTCACTTCGGCCAGCTCGAGCTCGCGCCCGTTCGTCGCGCGCGGAACCCACGCGTAGAAGTAGCGACCGATCGCGCCGGTCACGAGCAAGAACACGAGCCCCCAGAAGGCGTGGCCGCCGGCGGAGTTCTCGGGGTTCATGACGCCGTGCATGAGCGCGAGAAGGACAGCCAGGATCCCGGTCGCAACATGGCTCGTCATCCAGCCACTGAGTGAGCCCCACTCCAGCTTGAACTTCGGAGAGCGCCGAACCAGATAGAGCAGGTTGACGACGATCAGGGCTGTCGAACCGATGCCGAAGGCGAGCCCCAGACCGCGCCCAGACCGCAGGTAGAGGTGCTTGGCGTGCACGGCTCGCTCCGCAGAAGGCAGCAGGTAGTAGTCCGCGTTCGAGAGTGCCCAGGCGAGTGCAATCGTCGAGAGTGCGAGACCCATTTGGAGCGCACGCAGCACTCCGCCGCCCTGCTCCTCGATGACCTTCGGCGCTTCGCGCTGCGACTGGTCGAAGGAGACGCCCGCCCCTTCGAGCATCTCTAACGGCGGGCTGCCACCGGCCAAGATGAACATGTCGTCGTTCGGCAGTTCGACCTCCTGCTCGCCGGCGGCTCCGCGCACGGCGAGCCGAACGCAGTCGGGCTCGATCGCGACGACGTCACTCTGAAACAGGACGCGCAAGTCGCCGCGCTCGACGCAGGTCTCGAGGCGTTCCATGTTGCGCGCGCGCACCCGGAAGAAGCTGCTCTTGCGATAGGAGAGCGTGACCTCGTTCGCTTGTTCGGCGAGCGCCATCGCCGCCTCCACAGCGCTGTCGCCCCCGCCCACGACGAGGACGCGACGACCCTGGTAGGACTGCGCGTCCATCAACCCGTAGGTCACCTTGTTGAGGTGCTCGCCCGGGACGCCGAGCTTCACCGGGTCACCGCGACGACCGAGAGCCAGGCAGACATTGCGCGCCCGGAACTGTCCGGCGGCGGTGCGGACGACGTAGTTGCCCTCCGAGTCGCGCTCGAGCTGTTCGAAGATCTGGCCGGGCAGAATCGGGAGCTCGTCCTGGGTCACGACTCGCTGCCACAGGTCGATCAGCTCTTCCTTGGAGTAGCTCTTCTGGTCGAGGTTGCCGTGCCCGGGCAGCTCGACCGGCTGCGTCAGGACCAGCTTGCGACGCGGATACTTGGCGACGGTCCCGCCCAGCTGCTTCTCTCGGTCCAGAGTCACGAAGCTCAAGCCGCGGCGCTTCGCCTCGAGGGAGCAGGACAGGCCCGCCGGTCCGGCGCCCACCACGCACAGGTCGAGGACCGAGTTGTCGGTCGCGCTGGCCGCCTCGCTTCTGCGCGCCACCTCTTCTCCGACCAGTGAGCCCTGCTCGATGGCCGATTTGATCAGTGCGTGCGCCGTAATTTCTCCGGCCAGGAAGAGCCCCGGAGAACCGACAGCTTCGAGCGCATCCGTCAGAACGGGGATGTCTCGTCGGTCGCGCAGGTCGCCGATCGTGACGACGATGGCGCCCACCGGGCACTCGCGCGCACACGCCGAGATGCCCTCGCACAGGCTGGGATTCACGACCGCGGCTTGGCCGTGCACCAGCTCGAGCACGCCCTCCTCAGGGCAGACCGCGACGCACGTGCCGCAGCCCATGCAACGCGAGAGGTCGATGACCGGATGCTGGAGCTTCGCCGCTGAGCCGCCTTGGCTCTCGACACGCCCTCGCTCCTGGACTGCCACCGACATCAGTCGGAGCTCTCGCCTCCTCGCAATAGCCGCGAAGAGCGAGATCAGCAGCACCAAGACGACTCCTGACAGGAGCGTCCAGCTCATTCCCGATCGACCCCCGTTCCAGAACGGCGAGCCTTCCCGAGGCACGCTGTTCTTCGTGAAAACATTTCTCTCGCCGCCACTATGCGAACCGCGGTTTTTCGCAAGCCTGATGCCGAAGTGAAAAACGCTTCACTCCATTTTCGTTCAGCTCGCACTCGAATCCTCCATCGCACGGCGGTCCGCCCCAACGACCCTTCCCAAACGTAAATTCGACGTTCTCGGGTGGTGACTTGAGGTAAACGCCCGGGTGCGGCGATCCGGCGAGGCAAATGGAGTCGAGCGGGAAAAGCTTTCTCGATTCGCGCCTCTGCAGGCTCTCCGCGTTCGCCCAGCGTTCGAGTTCCGCAGCATTCGCGTAGAACGCGCCAAGGCCTCTATCGCAATCCGCGCAGGGCGAGGATCATCTTGTTGTCGAGTCCATTGCGTCGATCAGCGCCCACCGCTCGACCTCCATCCCCTCCCAGAACTCCCGACTCGGGTCATTCCCATGAGAACCTCCCTTCGTCCTTTTTCGATCCTCACCGCCGGTCTCCTGGTTTCTCTGTGTCTCGGCGCACCGAGTTTCGCCGGAGATCCCGAGGCCAAGCCCGAATACCCGCCCTTCGACAAGGTCGTCGATGGCCTGAAACAGGTGGTCTCCACGACCGACGGCTCGGGCTCCCTGTACGACCTGTACGCGGACAAGAAGACGGCGCGCTTGCTCGCCGTCCTGCCCGCGAACTTCGAGTCGCAGATGCTGCTCATCGCGCCGACGATCTCGGGTGGCGATCCCGAAGCGGGCGTCATGGGACACACGGTCTACGCCAAGTGGCGCAAGATCGGAAAGCGGCTGGCCCTGGTCGCACCGGACCTCTCCGTGCGGACCGGTGGAGACAAGCAAGCGAAGGACTCCGTCGGCTCGCTCTTCACCGACTCGGTCGTGATCAACACTCCGATCTTGGCGATGGCACCGGGCAACCGTCCCGTGTTCGACTTCACCTCGCTCGCCCTGCACAACGTCGATCGGTTCTTCTTTCCCTCCAGCCCCTATGGCCCGGGAGCCACTCGCTTCGACTCGACCCTGGCGACTCTGACGAAGACCAAGGCCTTCCCGAAGAACGTGCTCGTCGAGTACGAGGCGCCCTCCGAGACCGGAGTCTTCAAGCGTCTGACCTTCGCGATCGAGAAGCTCGAGGGCTCGCCCAGCTTCAAGTCGCGTGAGGCGGACCCCCGAGTTGGCTACTTCTACGACTGGCACCGCGACTACGCGCGCACCAACAGCGAGGAGATCACACAGCGCTATATCACGCGCTGGCTCGTCGAGAAGGCCGACCCGAAGCGCAAGCTGAGCCCGGCCAAGCAGCCCATCACGTGGTACATCGAGCACACGACTCCGATTCGCTATCGCCGCTACGTGAAGGAAGGCATCGAGCTCTGGAACGATGCCTTCTCTGCCATCGGAATCGACGGAGCACTCCAGGTCCTCCAGCAGGACTCGACGACAGGTGCCTTCATGGACCTCGATCCCGAGGACGCGCGCTACAACTTCTTCCGCTGGAACACGAGCGATGCCGGCTACGCGATCGGCCCGAGTCGAACGAACCCGCTCACGGGCGAGATCCTCGACGCCGACGTGGTCTGGAACCAAGGCCTGACGCGGGCCGTGTCGAGAGGGCTCGAGAGCCTGACCGTCGACCTCAGCGCGCAGAGCTTCAGCCCGGAGACCCTGGCCTGGTTCCAGGAGCATCCCGACTGGGATCCGCGAGTTCGCGTGGCTCCCGTCTCGCGCCAAGAGCAGATGAAGCAGCAGCGCGCCGTCGCCATGGAGAAGGCCGCTTCGCTCGACCTCCAGAGCCAGGAGCACCCGTGGACCTTCGGTCAGAACGACCCGAGGAACAGCGCCTGTCGCATCGGCAACCAGCTCGCGATGGACATGTCGCTGGCCGGCGCCGCCTTCGCGATGAACCTGATCGAAGCGGAGAGCGAAGAGCTCCTCGACGGACTCCCGGAAGAGTTCCTCGGCGCGATGATTCGCTACATCTCCGCGCACGAAGTCGGTCACTGCCTGGGCCTCCAGCACAACATGGCGGCCTCGTCGATTCGAACTCTGAAGGAGATCAACACCGAGGGCTTCGAAGGACCGACGATCGGGTCGGTGATGGACTACGCCGCGGCGAACATCAACTACGAGCTGGGCGATGTGCAAGGCCCCTACGCCACTCCCGAGCTCGGCCCGTATGACTACTGGGCGATCGCGTTCGGGTATGGCGACGACAAGGACCTCGAGAAGGTCCTCGCGAAGGTCGGCGAGCCGGACCACATCTTCGTCTCCCAGATGGCGATGTCGGTCGGCAGCGACCCGCGCAACATGACCTGGGATCTGGGCGACAACAACCTGAACTTCAGCGAGTCGCGCCTGAAGATCGTCGCCAACCTGCGCGCCGATCTCGTCGAGAAGGTCGCCAAGGAAGGCAAGCCGTGGTCGCAGGTTCGCGAGCGGTACCAGCAGCTGCTCGGAACGCACATGCAAGCGGTCTTCATCGCAGCTCCGTGGGTCGGCGGCTCTTTCGAGAACTACGACTTCAAGGGTGATCCGGGCGAGCGCGCTCCGGTCGAGGATGTTCCTGCCGAAGATCAGCGGCGTGCGCTGAACATGATCATCGACAATACCTTCGAGGACTCCGCATTCGGCCTCACGCCGGAGCTGATTCGTCACATGGGCAAGCGCTACTGGTGGGATCCGAAGGGCATGGACGAGCTGATGGAGGACGCGAACTTCACCGTTCACGACCAGGTCGGCACTTTCCATGCGATCGGGCTCTCGTTGCTCCTCAACCCGACGACCCTCCGTCGCGTGTATGACAACGAGTACCGCACCGCCGGCGACGACAAGGCGCTCACTCTGGCAGAAGTCATCGACACGGTGACCGACAGAGCCTGGAGCGAGTACGAAGACCACGATGGTGGCGAGTACAGCGCGACTTCGCCGCTCTGCTCGAGCTTCCGTCGCAACCTTCAGCAGGAGCACGTCAAGCGACTGAGGACGCTCGCACTGCTCGACAGCAACAGCGCTTCCTTGAGAACGATTAGCTCGCTCGCCACGAACGAGCTGCGTCGAATTCGCAAGCTCGCCGCGGGCACTTCGGACCACTTCGAGTTGGACCCCTACACGTTCGCCCACCTGCTCGACATTCGAGCCCGGATCACGAAGACGCTCGACGCCGCCTACGTGCTGCCGCGCTAGTTCGAATCGACAACGGTCACCACGCGGGGGCGTCCGACTCGATCGGGCGCCCCCGCTCTCTTTGCTCGACGCCCTCCGCGAAAACGACTCGAGGGCGGTGAGCAGGTTGGCGCCAGATTTCGGCCGGACTCCGCACTGGAACGAGCCCGGCCGATGCTTGGTCGGGTAAGCTCCCCCCGTGATCCGCGACTTCGACACGAGCGACCGGGAGGAGCTTCCCGAGTACGACCTCTGCATCATCGGGTCGGGGCCTGCGAGCGGAACGCTGGCGGCCGAGCTCGCGGGGAGCGGGCTCTCCATCTGTGTTCTCGAGAGCGGCCGGGCTCGCGTGACTCGCCATGGCGATCGTCTGCGCGATGTTCGCAGCTCGGGCATCCACATCAAGGAGTACTCGCGCGAGCGCGTGCTGGGCGGCGCCTCGACAACCTGGGCCGGGCTCTCCAGCCCGCTCGACGAGATCGACATGGAGCCGCGGCCTTTCCTCGCGCACTCCGGCTGGCCGATCGAGCGCGAGGAGCTGCTTCCCTACTGGCAGGCTGCGGCGGATCGGTATCGCTTTCCTGCCCTCGACCTCTTCGACGGGCACGCCGACTTCGCGGCGCTCAAGGCCAAGGGCGACTTGCAACCCGAGTGGGAGGCCGTCCAGGAGAAGCTTTTCCTGGCCTCGACCGAGCCGCAGAACTTCGCCGTCGAGGTGCGCGACGTGTACGAGGGCGACGCGATCGACGTGTGGCTCGATGCAACCGTCCTGCGGCTCGCGAGCGACTCGGGAAGTGATCGCGTCACGCACGCGCGCGTGCGCTCGAGCGGCGGCGCCGAGGCGGACCTCTGCGCCAAGGTGTTCGTGCTCGGGACCGGCGGCATCGAGAACGCGCGACTCTTGTTGCTCTCCAAGGACCGCTGCTCGGCGGGACTCGGGAACGAGTGCGATCAGGTCGGGCGCTACCTAATGAACCACCCGAAGAACTACAACGGCATCCTGCGGCTCGCCGACCCGGTCGAGGACCTGCCCTACTTCTTCGGCTGCATCTACAAGGGCTTCGCGGGCTACGCAGGACTCCGGCTCCCCGAACGGCAACAGTTCGAGGAGGAGCTGATGAACTCGTACATTCGATTCGAGCCGCTCTTCCCGTGGTCGGACAACGATGGGATCGAGTCGATGGTGCTGCTCGCCAAGAAGTGCAAGTTCGTGATGAATCGATTCCGTCGCGGCAAGGAGGACGAGGTCATCGATATCCGCGACTACTCGGAGACCGGTGACGACAGCGACTTCCAGAACGAGCGTAAGACGACGCTCGGTTGGATCGGACTCTTCTTCCGTATCCTGGCGAACCTCCCGAGCGTCACGCAGTACCTCTACTTCCGGCTGATCGCGCGCTCGAAGCCCCTGATCAGGAGGGTCAGGCTGCGCAACTTCATGGAGATGGAGCCGCGCGCCGAGAATCGCGTCGTGCTGTCGGAAGAGCCCGACGTCAACGGAACACCGCTCGCGCTCGTCGAGCACGACACGAGCGAACGCGATCGTCGCTCGATGGTGAGGCTGCACGACGCTCTGCGCGGAGAGTGCGAGCGAATGAAGCTCGGCACCCTGGACTCCAGCCTCGCGAGCGACCAACCTTGGCCGATCACCCAAGATGCATCGCATCACATGGGGACGACGCGGATGGGAACGGATCCCTCGACCTCGGTGGTCAACCCCGATCTCAGGCTGCATACCGCTCCCAACGTCTATCTCACCGGAGCCTCGGTCTTTCCTACCAGCGGCTGCGCCAATCCGACCTTCACGATCGTCGCTCTCTCCATCCGTCTCGCACGTCACCTCGAGCGAGAAGTTTTTGGAGTAACGGAAGCGAAAGCTCAGTAACCCATGAAGAAGCGTGTCCTCGTTATCGGCTCAGGCAAGCGCGTCCGCGAGGCCGCACTACCTGCACTCTCTCGACTCGAGGGAGAGTTCGAGCTCACGCGGATCGCCGCGCGAACCGCCAAGGAGCTGGTGGTCGGCGAGCGCACCTTCGAGGTCGTCTCCCTCGATGGCCTGGACGAGAGCTGGATCGAAGGCGTGGACCTCATCTACCTGGCGGTCACCAAGGACGCCGTGCCTAGCGTCCTCTCCAGGCTCACCGCTCTGAACGTCTCGGGCACGGACATGCTCATCGACACGCCGGTCGTGCGCTTCAAGCACTACCGCCAGGTCGCGAAGCTGGCTCTGTTCAGGCATTGCTGGGTCGCCGAGGACTGCACGGTCCTGCCCTGGTTCGACGTCGTGCGCGACGCCGTCGATGCCGGCCTGATCGGAGAGCTCCAGTCGGTGCTCTTCCACAAGTCGGCCTATGCCTACCATGGAGTCGCGACAGCGAAGACCCTGCTCGGCTCGTTGCGAGTGAAGAGCGCCTCGCGGAAGGGCGGGAAGCGCGAGCTGCGCTTCGCCAACGGACGATTCGCGATGATGATCGAACCTCGAGACTACTCGGTCGGGCACGTGTGCATCACCGGAACGAGCGGCTCGATCTCCGACGCCGAGGGCGCTGGCGACCACCGGCTCACCCCCATCGTCGAGGGCTCCTCCTGGGTCGGCTTCAAGATCGGTGATCTCGAGCGACGGCTCGACGAGGACGAGATCGCCCTGCTCGGCGACGACGATCCCGAGAAGCAGGTCACCGCTCGGATGGATGACCTGAAGCGCGTCGGATTCCTGCGACTCTTGCGCGCCATCCGGGACGATCGCGGCGGCTACCCGGTCGAGGAAGCAATCGACGATATGGTCGTCGACTATCACCTCGAGAAGGTCGGCCGGTTCTTCGACAACCCCTTCACCAGCCCGCGCTACGGACTGGGCCGCCTCCTTCTCTCGACCCTCACGCTCGCGACCGGACGCTGAGCCCCTCCCGGACGCCCAAATCGCTGATTCCCCCGGCAATCCGAGCTCGAACGGTCATTTCCTCCGGTTTTCACTCCCCGAAACCCGTCCCAGCTCATTAGATTGCTCGGCCCAATTTCCCCCTGGCAGAGCCGCCCGGGGAGCCACGTTCGAGATTTCCCTGCCCCACCGAGGCTGCCATGAGTCGTACCTGCCAAATCACCAATAAAGGAACCCGCGCCGGCGCCAGCATTGCTCGCCGCGGTCTCTCCAAAGCTTCGGGCGGTATCGGCCTCAAGACCACTGGCGTCAGCAAGCGCAAGTTCAAGGTGAACACGCAGACCAAGCGCGTCTGGGTTCAAGAGCTCGACCGCTTCGTTCGCGTGAAGCTCTCGACGCGCGCGATCAAGACCATCGACAAGCGCGGCGCTTATCCGGTCCTGCTCGAAGCTGGCTTGATCAAAGCCAGCGAGCGCAAAGCCAGCGCCTCGAACGACTGAGCCGCGCGCTCTCCTCGCCAGCCGGTTGCACGCGCTGCGCGTGCAATGCAGGACCGCTGAGGATTTCTGTCTAGCTGTGAGCACGATCGTGCTCACGGTCGGTGCATAACGAAGCGCTGCGATGCATACAATTAAGGGCTGCTAACGCCCGTTCTGGGGTCCTGGCAGGGCCACAGAGAATTTATGCGCGAGTTTGTAAGCTCAAGTTATAGTAGACGCCGCGGCAGCACTCCTGAGTACCGAGGCTGCCCTTCACCTTGGCGATAACGACCTCCCTCACTGGTCGAACGGATCATCATGATGACTCTTGCTGCCGCACTACTTGCGACGATTCCTCTCAGTCTGACTTCTCCTGCGATGGCCGCACCGACCATCGCGAGCGGCGACGATATCTCGAGCGAAAACGTGCTCGTTCTCGTCCTCGACGACATCGGCGTCGATGGCCTCGCCAGCTACGGCCTGGGTTCGGACTTGCCGAGCACGCCGAACATCGACGCGCTAGCGAGCAAGGGCGTGGTCTTCGAGAACGCTTGGTCGAACCCCGTCTGCTCTCCGACACGCGCGACGATCCAGACCGGTCGCTACCCCCTGCGCACTGGAGTCGGCTTTACGGTGACCGAGTACTCCCAGGAGCTCGCACTCTCCGAAGTCACGATTCCCGAGATGCTCAAGCTCACCGGCACGAACATCGCCTCGGGTGCGTTCGGAAAGTGGCACCTCGGAAACTCGGGCAACGGCGGTCCTTCTAGCCCAAACCTTGCGGGCTACGATACCTATCAAGGTGCACTGATCAACCTGCACCCGCCGCAGAACTACTTCCGGTACTTCAAGACCAACAACGGCTTCGCCTATGCCTCTCTGAAGTACGTGACTTCCGAAGCGATCGACGACGCGCGCGACTGGATCAACAGCCAGAGGTCACAGTCGAAGCCGTGGTTCGCGTATGTCGCTTTCCACGCGCCGCACACGCCCTTCCACGCGCCCCCCTCCAACCTGCACTCGGTCGACCTGAGTACCGCCGGCCTTCCGAAGGACGACCCGCGTCCGTACTGGAAGGCGATGGTCGAAGCCGCCGACACCGAGATCGGCCGACTCCTCAGTCAGATTTCGATCGACTACACCAACACCACGGTGATCCTGCTCGGCGACAACGGGACGCACCCCGCCGTGATCGTCCCGCCTTTCATACCGAGCCAGGGCAAGGGCACCGCTTACGAGGGTGGAGTTCACGTTCCCTTCATCGTCGCGGGTCCCGATGTCACCGCACCGGGCCGGTCGAACGCGCTGATCAGCACATCCGACATCTTCGCGACGGTCTCCGAAGTCACGGGTGCGAATTACGCCCCGCTCAGCGCAGCCCCGGGTGACCAGGAGGGACCGAACACCCTCGACAGCGTGAGCCTCGTCCCCTACCTCAAGAACCCGAAAACACGCTCAATTCGCCGCTTCCTCTGGGCAGAGATGTTCCGCCCCACGAACGCGCCGGCCACGATCATCAGGCGCGCCGTTCGCAACCAGCGCTTCAAGCTGATCATGCAGCAGTCCCCCACGGCCGGGAGCGAGATGTTCTTCTTCGATCTGGAGCTCGACCCGTTCGAGCAGAACGATCTCCTGCAGGGCGCAGGCTTGACTCCCTTGCAGCAGAAGAACTTCGACCGCCTCACCATCCAGGCCGCAGGCGTTCTCAGCAGCAATTAGCGCCACACCACAGGCAGCTGCCCTCCAACAATAAAGCCGCTCCAGGCGCCTCGAGTTGTCGAGTCACCTGGAGCGGCTTTTTCGTGGAGTTGTCGCCGGCGTTACTTGGCGCCTTTCGACTCTTCCGCGACGATCGTTGGAATCAACTCGCGTAGGCGCTTGGCTCGGTCGAGCGGCTCGGGATGAGTCGAGAGCAGGTCCTCGAGGATTCCGCCCTCCTTCGGTCCGCCGAGCTTGGCCATGCGCTCCCAGAGAAGCGGCGCTTGGTTGGGGTCATAGCCGGCGCGAACCAAGTAGCGCAGCCCAATCTCATCGGCTTCGCTCTCATGCAAACGGCTGAAGGGCAGGAGGACACCGACCTGAGCGCCCATGCCGAGCGCGCCCTGCATGGCGACCTTGTCTTCGCCTTCGAGGCTTCCCCACTTCTCGAGCGCAACGTCGGCGGCCATCAACGCGCCCTGCCCGATGATGTTTTGCGTCATGCGTTCGTTGCCATGGTTCGCCGTCACGTGAGCAATCTCATGACCGACGACTGCGGCGAGCGCATCCTCGTTCTTGGTGACGGCGAGCAAGCCCGTATAGATCGCCACCTTGCCTCCGGGAAGCGCAAAGGCATTCACGACCTCGGGGGCACTCAAGAGTCGGAACTCCCACTCGTACTCCTTGCCACAGGCCGCAGCGAGGCGCTTGCCGAGTCGCTGGACCATCTCGTACTGCTTGCCGCTCGTCACCTGAGGGTACTTGCCCGACTCTTCTTCGTAGGCACTGAGCGCCGTCTCGGCGAGGTAGTCGTTGGGGAACCAAGTCACCTGAGAGCGCCCGGTCTCGGAGACCGTTGCGCAGGCAGCGAAGAGCGAGAGCGTGAGAGCAGTGGCACCCAGGAGGGCGCGATTTCGTTGACCATTCATGGCGACAAGATAGCGCCTGCGCCTGGATCGAGCGCTCCCAATAGCGCGCTCTTTATTTGCCCTTACGAGGGATTCCGCGTAGTCCACCGGAGGAGGCTTCCGATGCTCAGCCCCTGCACTCCGATCGAGAAGACGACCACCAAGTAGGTCATCGTGAGGATCAGGTTCCGGGAGGCCAGGTCGGCGGGAATCATGAGCGCCAGAGCGACCGAGATGCCGCCGCGCAGGCCGCCCCAGGTCATGATTTTGACCGCGTGGGGGCTGAAGGTTCGGCGCTTGCTCAGAATGGCGACGGCTCCGCCAACGGAGACGAAGCGCGCGAGGAGGACGAGCGGAATGGCGATCACGCCGGCCAGGAGGTAGTTGCCCTCGAACGGAATGATCAAGACCTCCATGCCGACCAACACGAAGAGCAGCACATTCAAGATCTCGTCCACGAGCTCCCAGAAGGTGTCCACGTGCTCGATCACCTGGGGAGTCATCGCGTAGCGCCGCCCCGTGTTGCCGATCAAGAGGCCGGCCATCACCACGGCCAGCGGGCCAGAGCTGTGGACGCTCGCGGCCAGCGTGTAGACGCCGACGCACAGCGCGAGCGTGATCAGCACCTCGACGTGGTAGTTGTCCACGCTCTTCATCATGTGGAAGGCCAGGAAACCGCAGGTCAGGCCGATCACGACGCTCCCCAGGATCTCGATGGCTCCGAGCTCGAGGATTCCCATGGCATCCAGGTCGACATGCCCGCCCGCGCTACTGCCGGCCGCAAGCGCCAGCAGCACCGAGAAGACGACCACACCCACGCCATCGTTGAAGAGCGACTCTCCGGCGATCTTCGTCTCGAGGCTCTTGGGAGCTCCGGCCTTCTTCAGGATTCCCATCACGGCGATCGGGTCCGTGGGCGAGATCAGCGCACCAAACAGCAGACAGTGCAGGAAGGGCACGTCGATCCCGAGTGCTCGCGTGAGCAGCAGGGTCAGCCCGGCCACGAGCAGCGTCGAGACGATCACTCCGATCGTCGCAAGCCCGCTGATGATCCACTTCTGGTTGGCGAGGTCGCCGATGTTCACGTGCAGAGCTCCCGCGAAGAGCAAGAAGGCGAGCAGGACGTCGAGCAGCGCGTGTGAGAAGTCCACGGCTGTCAGGAAGCTCACGACTTCTGCTTCGACGGAGAGCCCGAGCAGGGAGGCGGCCTGTAAGCCGAGCGAGATCGCGAGAGCGATGACCATCACGCCGATCGTCGTGGGCAGTCCGACGTAGCGGTGATTGACCCACGACAGGAGCGCCGAGACCACGATCAGTAGCGAGAGGACGTTGAAGACTTCCATGGGAGACGCGTCTCTGTGAATGGCGACGGACGGAAGGACGCCGGTCAGGAGTGAATGATCCTAGCTGCGGGCTGCAAGCCCGCACTATTCAGGAGCCGCGAGACGAAACGCCTCGATTCGGTTTCTACTGGTGTCTTGCGAGCTCTGGCCCCGCAGGCGACCTGAAAAGGTTGTCGAGGACGCCAGAGTTTGCGAAACGCCGATAGGGGCCGAAAGGCTGGCGTAGCCGGCCGGTCGTGGTGTTTAGTCCGCGTGGTCATGAATTGTGCGGGCTAGAATCCGCTTATGCCCGAGCGCGCTCAAGAGCTAGCCAGCTTGTTTCCGAATCACGTGGTCGTCGAGACGGGAATTCCAGGTCAGATCGAGGGCGAGCTGTACGAGCAGGAGACCGCCTGCGTCGAGCGCGCGATCGAGAAGCGCCGCGAGGAGTTCGCCGCGGGAAGGCTGCTCGCGCGACGTGCTCTCGGGAAGCTCGGGGTCGCGCCAGGTCCACTCCTGCCAGCTGACGATCGCTCGCCGATCTGGCCAGAGGGCATCGCGGGAACGATCAGCCACACGCGCAACTTCTGCGCAGTCGCCGTCGCGCCGCACGACAGGTCGCGCTGCCTCGGTCTCGACATCGAGGACGGGAGCCCGCTCAAGGCCGAACTGGCGGAGCGCATCTGCACGCCGCGCGAGCTCGAGTGGCTCGCGGCCAACACTTCGACCGACGAGGAGCGCGGCCGCCTCGCCAAGCTCGTCTTCAGCGCGAAGGAGGCCTTCTACAAGTGCCAGTATCCCCTGACCAAGCGCTTCCTGGAGTTCGAAGACGTTGAGCTCGACCTCGACCTCGAGGCGAAGACCTTCGAGGCAACTGTTCAGCCCGACAAGGACGACTTGCCGGGCGACGTCCGACTGACGTCGCGCTTCCTCTACCTCGGTGACTTCGTGATCTGCGCAGTCAGCGGGTAGTGATCAGCGCTTCGGAATGAGCTGAACGCCGCCGCGCTGCACACCCTCGCCGACCTGGAAACGCGCGCCGCGGACATCGATCCGCTCCGACGGAATTCCCGCCGTGATCAAGGTCTGACGCACCAGCTCGAGTCGACGGTTCGCGATCTCCAGGCAGGTTACGCGCGTCCGCTTGTCGGTGCGACGCTCCGCACCCGGGCGCAAGAATTCGTAGAGGAGATCGATCGCAGCCTCCGTCTGGCCCAGCTCGCTATCGATCGCTCGCAGCTTCTCGGTTGCCCTGGCCGCCTCCTCGGCACGCCCCACCGCGTAGTAGGCGCGCGTCTCCGCCGCCAGGATCTCCCGCGAGTCTTCCAGCTCGCGCTTCTTCTGACGCAGCCTCTGCGCCAGGTCCTTGCAGTCTTCGGGATCGGGGTTCGCGAGGATCGCGGCCCGAGCGACGTCGTCGGTACTCAGCTCGTGTTGCAGCACGACAACGAGCTCGTCCTCGTCGTCCATCAGCTCGAGCAGACCCTCGAGGTAGCTCGGCACCTCGGGAGAGAGCACCGTGTCACCGGAACCGAACTCGAGGCGGACAGTTCCCTCCGACAGGTCTTCGGGCTCGTCGTCGGTGATTCCCGCCACGTCCGTCAGCGAACCCAGGATGCGGAGCGGCGAGCTCGCGATCGCGTCCGCGATGATCTGGACCAGAGTCGAGGTCGCCGTGGCCGCAAGCTCACCCGTGGAGAGCTCACCGCCTGCGCCCATGTCGAAGTTCAAAGGAATCGACTGCTCCCCGTCGTCGTTCTTCAGGACGAACAACACCGCGTCGAGTGGCGCGGGCAGCGCCAGGTAGCGCGAGATCGGACCATCGTCCGGCTCGTCGAGCGAGAGGTGCTGGAAGTTCGTGGTCGACTCGACCTCGATGCCCTCTTCGCCGCGCAGCTTGATCGCAATCGTCGAGTCCATGACTCCGTCACCGATCGTGACGCCGGACTTGGCCGCCGCGCCTTCGAAGCCCAAGAGCTCGAGCGCATTCAGCTCGATCTTCGTCCAGCCCTTGGGAGCGGGGAAGAGCGCCAACCGACCGTTCACCGAGAACTCCTCGAACAGGGCGCGCGAGTCGAAGCTGCTGTCGTCCTCGCCCTGACCGATCATCTCCGTGGCCGTCCTCGCCAGCCCGCCGAAGAACGACCGGTCCGAGCGCTCGGGCAGCGGAATCTCCCCCGCGCTCAGGTTGATCGAGTAGCGCATCGCGCGCTCCTCCTCGAAGGCCCTGGTGGTGAAGCCAGCCAGCTCCACGTCGAGTTTCTCGAGCGGAACGGTCATGGCCGGCGTGACGGTCTCGTCCACGAACCGAACGTCGATCCCCTCGATGATCAGCTTGTCGAGTCGGAACTCCGGGCCGGGCTCCTCGGACTCGATGGGCGTCGAAGCCTCCATCGCAACGGCTTCGGTCGGTTCCTCCGCTTCGAGAGCCTGCTCGGCGCCTTCGCCATCCTCGACCTCTTCCGGCGCGGGCTTCAAGATCAGCCCGAGCACGTGCAGGCCTTGCGTGGTCTGCTTGGCGTACAGAGTCGGAGTCGAGATCTCGACCGAGCGCACATGCACGTCGCCCGTCGCCATGTTCACGTTCGCGACATCGACATCGACCGAGTTCAGTCCGATCAGTGTCTCGCCATCCGGGCGCGCGCGATAGACGACGTCACGGAGCTGGAGCTCTGCGCCAAACCCACTGGCCAGGTCGAAGTCGAGTGGGCTGCGTCGACGCCACTTGACGGCGCTCGACCACTCCGCGGTGAGGCTGCCGTTCTCGAGCTCTCGCGTGTCCAGAGTCTCGGCGAGCTCCGGCAGCACGCGCGTCAGTCCGGCTCCTCGCAAGCCGGTGAGCGCGACGGAGGCGTTCAGCATCGGCGGATCGCTGTAGGGACTCGCCACGAGGTCGACGGCGATCGAGTCCAGGATCGGAGTCGCCGAACCGCGAATCGCGAACTGGAAGGGCTCGAGCTCGTCGGGAGTGCTGTTCAACAGGATCAGCGGTTCGACGTTCGAGATGCCGAGCGCGAGATCGACCGGCTCACTGTCGGCCTGCGTCCGATCCCAGTAGCCGAGGCGAGAGATTCCGACATCCAAACGCTCGAGAGTGACGGTCGGAAGCGACGCGAGGTCGAGACGCGAAGACGCGACCGGTGCGGGAGCTTCGACGGTCTCGCTCCCCTCTTCGGCGGGCCTCTCAGTCGGCGCAATGGGTGCGGGTGTGTTCGAAGCGACGAGAGCGAATCCCGCGACCTGCATGCGGTCCGGGGTGGACTGCTCGACATCGGTCTCGAGTCCGCGCACGACGAGCTCTTCGATCGCGAATCGACCCGCTTCCTGGTCGAGTTCCGAGAGCCGGAGCGAGGTAGTGTCGAAGGTCACCAGGTTCGCCTCGCCGTCGGCATAGACGAAGTCGCTCAGCTCGAACCAGGCGCGCTGCGCACCCTCGTCGAGCGTCGCCAGTCCCGCGGAGAGGGCGACATCGAGCCGGCCATCGTCCAGGGTGACTTCGAGACCTTCCGGCAAAAACTCCTGCAGCTCGCCTCGGCGAATTCCGCGTCCACGGACCTCTGCTTGAAGTGAGATATCCGCTCCGTCGAGCACGAGCTCACCACCGAGGCTGAGCTCTTCGACGCTCTCCCCGACCCGAACGCCCAGGTTGAACTGCGCGGGAATCGGCTCACCTGCCGCAACGCGACCGAGCGATCCACTCAGCTTCAGGTCGATCGGGAGCGCCGTCTCACTGCCGGGCGCAACGTCGATGGTCTTCAGCTCCGAGACGAGCGTGCGGTCGAGGACCAGCTGCACTCCGAGGTCGAGCGCGAATTGCTCGGCCTGTTGATCGAAGGTCCCCGCCAGGTCGAGCTGCTCGGCCATGCCAGCGACCGAGAGCGAAGCGGTAATCGTCGCCGGCGGCGCGAGGTCCGCTGCGTGCCCGTCGCCGATCAAGACGCCTTCGACCTCGAGCAGGAGATCATCCACGGCAACCTCCAGCGGAGGCTCGACGCTGGCGTCGGTAAAGCGGACAGAGGTGTCGCGCCAGACGAAGCGGCCGAGCTCGAAGACCGTCGGCTGCGTCTCGCTCTGTGCGACCGGTTCAACCTCGGCTGCGTTGGCGGTCTGTGTGTCTGCCGCGACCGTCGAGCCTTCCGGAGCAGGCGCAGCCGCGAGCACATCCAACCCGAACAGCTCCAGGTCTCCCGCCTCGTTCTTGTGGACCGGCAGGTTCAGGCCAGCAACTTCGATGTCGGCGAGTCGAACACGACCCTCCGTCACGACCACTCCATCGACCCCGATGCGCTCGATGGCGAACAGCTCTTCGTCACCGTCGATTACGGAGAGCTCGCTGATCGAAAAGTTCGCGTCCTCGAGTCCTTCGTCGGAGGTCGTCAGGTTCGCGTCGATGCGGCAGTCGAAGCGCCCCGCCTCGAAGCCCGAGCGGAGTCCAGCGGCTCGCAGGTAGGGCTCGATGCGCGACAAGTGAATGCCTTCGGTCGAGAGTGCGAGGTTCAGCCTGCCTTGCGGCGCCGGCACCACGAACTCGCCGTCCAGTGACAGGCTCTCGACGATCCCCGGCAACCCGAGGCTGGCCGTGAGCTTGGCGACAGAGCCCTCGGTGTTCGGTCCGATCGCGAACTCGGAGAGCCGCAGCTCACTCATGATCAGCTCGACGTCGGTCGCCGGCTCGATCGCGCGGTCGTGAAAGGCGAGGACGATGTCCTCGATCACGAGAGAGTCGAGCAGCAGCGTGCTCGGCGCACTCGGCGCCGACTTCGCCGTCGGCTCGGGTTCGTCGGCCGCAGCAGTCTCGGTCGACTCACCGACTTCGAGGCCGAACGCCAAGAGCGAGCCGTTCGGAAGCCGCTCGACCTCGCCGCGCACACCACTCGTCCGAATCTCTTCGAGACGCACGAAGGGCGACGGCACGCTGCCGAAGGCCAGGTTTCCAACGACCTGATCGATGGAGAACGGACGGTCGCCGTCGACCAGGGCTTCGGTGCCCTTGATCGAGAACGCGAGTGTCGTCTCGGGCTGCTCGATCGTTCCCGCGCGGACTTCGAGGTTCGCGTCGAGGCTCAAGCCGATCGAGCTCGCGCGCGGAATCAAGCCGAGCGGTTCGAGCAGCTGCGCGAGCGCTCTCGGATGAAGTCCACCGACATCGACATCCATGTCGAGTTCGAGCAGCTCCGCATCACCAGACTGAACGACAGTGACTCGCAGCGCGTCGAGGATCTCCGTCGCGGAGACTCGAATCTCTGCACGCGCCGAGCGAGTCTCCGAGCCCAGGTCCGAGACACGCACGCCCAGCTCGAGGCTCGTGTGAAGCGGCGGCTCCACCGAGTGATCCACGTAGTCGACTCGCACCTCTTGAACGCGAAGTGCCGCAAGCTCGAAGGGAAGCGCGAGATTGAGTGGCTCTGCACTCGCTTCGGCGAGCTCCTCTTCCCGGGCGACCACGGGTTCCGCGCTCGAACCCGACTGCGCCCACCGAATGGTTCCGTCGGCATCACGCTCGATCCGGAGGTCGAGTCCGTCCGCTTCCACACGAGCGATGCGCGGCCGACCGGTAAAGAGCGACGCCACATCCACGTCGAGGGTGACGTACTCCACGTGCACGACCTCCTCGGCCGCTTCGCCACCGAACTTGTCCGTGAGAGTCAGGTGCCACAGCTCCACCTCGCCCGTGAGCACGGAGAGGTCCAGCTCCTCGTAGTCGGCTCGAAGTCCCTGGGAGTCCGCCCAGGAAGCGAGCGCGGCGGGTACGACGACCGGGATCGCGAGGCGCCCGACGACGAGTGCGCAGATGAGTGAGAGGAAGATGACCTTGCGGCGACGCTTCTTCGTGCGGGGAGAGCTCACTGGCCTTCACCTCTCTCCTCGAGCTCCGCCATCTCGCGTAGCTCTCGCGCGGCTGAGAGGGCCTTGCGCCGCGCGCGCTTGTCCGCGAATGGATCGAAGCCGGCGGGCTCGAGCTGGCGCAACGCCAACCAGTCCAAGGCGCGAACACGCGCGCCCGGGTTGGAGTCCTCCAGGAAAATCAGGTTCTCCTCGATCAGCTGACTCTCGAGAGACTCGAGGTCCGTCGAGCGCGCCACCACCTCACGCACGAGCGCGGGATAACGGCCGACCTCGCCGGCATGTCTCAAGAGGATTCCGGCGAGCTCTGGCGCCAACGGCGGATCCTCGATCTGAAGTGTCGCCAGGAACAGGAAGGCGCGGCGATCGAGCAGCCAGCCCGTCTCGGCGCTGCCTTCTCCTTCGAGCGCAGCGCGCGCTTCGGAGAGGCTGCGAACGTAGGCCGCGAGTGCCATGTCTTCGCCCGAGAGTGCGAGGTCTTCGGTCAGCTCTGCTCCGGTCTGCGAAGCCAGGAAGAGCAGACCGGACCGGTGGAAGCGCGCGACGTCGAGCGCCTGGTACGCACTCGCGAGCGTGCGAATCTCCATCTCCGCTGCGCCGCCGCTCTCGGAGCTCGAAGCGCTCTGGTTCAGGTCGTTGGCATACTGCGCGAGCAGCTGCTCGGCCTCTTCACTCGTCGGCTCGGTCTCCTGCAGGACGGCCACCAGCGCGCCCTCCCGGTCGCCGAACGGCGAGTGAAAGACGAGGACGAGAGGATCGCCATTCGTGGGCAAGCGATCCTCCAGGTAGATCAGCTCGCGCCGCAAGACGGGCTGCGGCTCGACCTCTGCGGCCTCTTCGAGCTCGATCTCCGTCTCCGGAGACTCGGGCACCGCGAGGTCTTCCACGGAGAGGAGCACCGAAGGCGCGCCTTCGCGTTCACTGTCGCGCGACACGAAGAGCGAGACCACCTTCTGCGCGCGACCGGACTCGGGTACGTCGATCCAGTCTTCCGAGGTGGCTTCGAACCACCCGGTCGTGCCGTCGGGGAGAGCCGCCACGGGAGTGGCCAGCTCGAGGAATCGTCCCAGCTGCCCGTCCTCCAAGCGCGACATGAACTCATTCGCGCTCTCGCTCACTCCAACCCGCGCGCCCGACGCGAGCACGATCGAAGAGAGCACCGGATCCTCTCCGCGAGAGGCCGCGATCAAGCGCGTGCGAGTGGCGAGAGGTTCGAGCACATTCACGGGCATGTGCTCGAGGTAGAGCACGCGGCAATCGACGAACATCGAGCGCTCGGCCTCGACCGCCGCGAGCTCGGATGCGCTCTCGACCGGACCGGTCGGTCCGGACAGCGGCGAACCCGCGTAGTGCTGGACTCGAAAGGCGAGCGCGGGCGGAATCAAGGGAGCCGGCTCCGGCTCGGAGAGACAGCTGGTGAGGACGAGGGACGTGGCCAGGAAGAGCCACGCCTTCGACGGTGAGTCAGCGTTCATGGTCGGGTACTGCGGATGCGGTGGGCGAAATCAGCCCCGACTTTAAGCACCCGCCACCAATCGCGCCCCCTATATGAGGCGCTTTTGAAGCGCTGCGCCGGGAACTCGAACCGCGGGGCTCTTAGTGCCCTACGCCCTCTTCGGCAGACACGATGACCGCACCTTCGAGCCGTAACTCACCCGGTGTGTTGACTGCGTAGTCGAGGGTGTCCGGAAGGCTGACTTCGATGACCGTCGGCCCGCTGGGCAGGATGTGAACGACGCGGTTCTCGTCGGTGTCCGACGACTGCTTCAGCTGGACGAGAGTGAGGAAGATCTCCGGGGGAGGGTTGGCCTCCAGCTCTTCCAGGTGCTCCGCGCAGTGGTCGCAGTCGGCGCGCCAGAGGACCCACAGGCCTTCGGTCGGGATGATGGAGATGTCTTGCTCGATCAGCTCGGCCAGAGGCGTGTCGTAAATCAGTTCCCCCACCCAACTCTCGAGGTCGAGGATGGTGAAGCCCTTCGTGAACGAGCCCGTGTCGGGCTCGACCGGAGGCTCGGTCTCCGACTGAATGGGCGACTCCGCCTCTCCCGACGTCGAGTCCTCCAAGACGGGCTTGTTCCTGGTTGGAACGATCTTGACCTCGCGGCTGAAGAGGAAAGGCAATGCGAACCCGGCGATGCAGAGCACGAGGACGAGCAGCTTGTTCAGCCCCGCACCGGCGTTCTTCCAGGGCTTCGAGGCGAGCAGGAGCACGAGCAGGACTCCATCGATGCCCATCATGACGGGCGGCGTGATCGTCACCTTGGAACCGAAGCAGCCGCAGGAGTCCGCACCGGCCGCCACGAGTTGAAGGAGCAGCAGCTCGAAAACGACGTAGATCGCCGCGATCGCCATCCAACCGATGCGCGGGAGACAGAGCGCCAGGACGACGAAGACGAGCTCGATCGCGATCGCGAGCTGGTAGGTCAGGCCGAGTGCCATCGGCAGGTCCTTGACGACCTCGGGTAGATCGTTGGGTGTGCCGAGGAAGAGCTTGAAGCAGGCGCCCGTCAGCAGCCACAGCGTGGCGAGGGGCAGAGCGACGAGCGCGAGAGGACTCTTGGCGGGTGTTTCTTCAGTCATGGCTGGGCGTGCGGTACGGGGAGCGGCGCCCCGGTCGTGAGCGCGAACTCGTGGGAATTCGGGGTCGGAAGCTGTGGGAATGCGCTCGTGCTACTCCTCGTACTTCGCGCGCTTCTTGATGCGCTTGCGATGGAGCGCATAGACCACGGACACCTTGTACTCCGCTCGAATGCGGGCATACAGCGCGGCCGCTTCCGTGAACTTCTCGGCATTCCAGAGCTGATCGGCTTGTTGAAGGAGCGACTCCGGCGTCTCGGCTACTCCACCCGCCTCCGTCGTCGGGTCACCGCCAGCCAGGCCGGGGAGAACGTTCTCCAGGAGCGAGCCTCCCAGACTCTGTATGAGACCGTCGTACTCGACGATCGGTTTCTCGGTCGTTCCGCGAACAGGGATGGCGAGCTGCTGGCCCTCCAACTTTCGCAGGAAGCGATAGCGGTCGACGAGGGACTCGGTCACAGGCACGTTCCAGGAGAGGTCGAGAGTCTGGTCCAGCCCGACCGAGCCCTCGAAGCTCGTCTCGGTCCTGCCGATCGTCCAGGTCCACGGGTTCTCGTAGGTAATCCGACCATCGCTGAGCTTGAAACGAAGGGGGCGCAGGCGCAGCTCTCCGTCGGGATCGTCGTCGAGCTCTTCTCTCAGCTTCTCCAGGAGCGAGGAGCCTTGAATCACGATCTGGTTGACCGCGAGCTCGCCCTGACCGCGGAGCGGCGTGAGGTCCGGCTCACTCTCCTCCGCCATCAGAGCCTCCCAGTGGATCGGGGCGCCCCAGGTGAGCTCCGCGTCTCCGTTGATCAGGCCATCCACGGTCGAGCCTTCGAGGTCGTCGATCAGCGAGAACGCGGGGTGGATGTAGCTGAACAACTGCGCGGCCTCTTCACCGACGCGCACCTGCTCCGCGCTGATCCTGGCGCGCAGAGCGGGGAGCTCGTGCGAAGCCTGTGGAAGAGTCGGAGAGAGCTCGCCGTTGAGAGCGAGGTTGCCCCCGTTCGATTCGAACTCTCCGGTGAAGCGCACGCGCCGGTCTTGAACTGTCGTACGCAGTGCTCCGTCGAGCGAGAAGCCCTCGAGCGTGCAGCCGGCAACTCCAAACGTCACGTCGCCGCTCAAGTGGTCGAGCAACGCCGGCCACTCGAACGACTGTAGAGCGCCACTCAGTTTGAACGAGATGGTCTCGCGCGCTCCGGCTTCGAACTCGGCGGGCAGCTCCGTTTCGAGGAGCTCGGCCAGCTCGACCGGAGAGAAGTCCACGAGGCCGCGCAGCTCGTCGAGCGTCACGACTCGGCCGTCATCCTGCCCCTCGACACCGAGCCCGCCGGCGAACTGTGCTGTGAGGAAAGGTGCCTCCAGCACCACTTGCTCGAGGACGACGTCGACGGCGCCACGGCGATCGACCGCCAGCTTCGTCTCGAACGAGTAGTCCCCGCTCCACAGCTCGGCGCGGCCACCATTCGCGTCTTCGGAGCCCAGCACCGTCACCACGGAGTCGCGAACGGCGAGGTTCACGTGAACTCGCCGCTCCTGCTCGACCGTCCCCTCTTCGTCCTCCGAATCGGGTCCCTGCGTCGAGGACGACGAAGGCCCGGCCTTGTCGCGAGGAAGCTCGGAGAGGTTCCACTCGCCATTCGCCTCACGCCAGAGCGTCAGCGCGAGCCCCGTCAGGTCGACATCGACAACCAGCTCGTCTTCGATGCCTTCCCAGATGTTCGCGCTCACGTCGAGCGAGTCGATCTTCAAGACCTCGCGGGAGTCCAAATCCTGAAGTCGAAACCCGCCTACAGAGAGACTCGAGAGCGTGCCGCTGAGGTCGTACTTCTCCAGGCTCAGCTCGACGCGGTAGTCAGCCTCAAGTTGCTCCTCCAGGAACGATCGACTCACCGGCTCGACGAGGAGCCACAGCGTCCCCAACGCAAGAAGCGGCAGCGCAAACATCAGCTTGCGCCCCCGCTTCTTCCTGGGTCGATCCGCCCGCGCTTCTTCGGCTAGCTGACTGCGCTCTATTCCTGAAGGCTCATTCACAAGAGTCGCAGTCTACCGCGCCGACACGCGATCGCGATCGATTCCTAACTGCTCGTGGTTTAAGCCTTGCGAGCGGTCTTCTTGGCTTTCATGCCGGCGAAGTAGGTAGTGCCGCGCTTTTGGCCTTCCGTGCGAAGACGCTTCTTCGCCAGCAGCATCTGGATCGGGCGCTTGACGTCTTTCGTCGTCAAGCGGACGCCTTTACTGATCGCGGCCACACCGACACCGGGGTGGGACTGGACGTAGTCGTGAATACGGTCGGCGTAGTTCTCCAGGTCTTCGATCGTGCGGCGCACGCGCTTCCCGCTCTTCTTGGCGGAACCACCGGCTTTGCGCGGGCGACCCGGTCCACGACCGGAGTTCTTGCGGGGACGTCCAACGGGGCGCGGCATGGGGACCAGCTCGTTCGCGAGTGCTTCACGGACTGTCTCGAGAGCAGACTCGCGGATCAACTCCGTGAGCTCGGCGACCAGGTTGTCGACGCTTGCGCGAATGGCGGACTCAATATCTTTAGTGGGCATGTGAAGGAGTAATGGGGGGGGTTGGAGGCAGAGCTCTTCATTGCGGAGCCTCTGGCTTCGTTGGTAGTCCCGGAGCAAGACACATAATTGGTCTTGTCTTCATAATTGGTCAAGGAGTATTACGTCTCCCGAGCGCCACGAACACAGGGTCTATTACCTAATGGCTTTGGGGCGCGACGAAAGCGTGGGGAGCCCAGCGGCGGAATTGCGAGGGAACCCGCTTCGCAGGATCATGATTCTCTGGCCATACTTTACGGTTCAGAAGCCCAAGGTCAAAATGAATGCCGGTAGCGTCAGTTTCGCCGGAGGCCTCTTCACCTGCTCGAGCAGAGGCCAATCCCCGAGATCCCAGGCTTTGGCGAGCCCACGCGGAGGGCTCCATCGGAAGGTGTGGCAAGTCGTTCAGGTGCCGAATGCCTTTTTGCCACAGGCTGCCAGCCCCTCTCGGGAGAATCGCAGGTATCCTCCGCTCATGCGACTCGTAGACACATCCCCAGCCGTTCAGAGAAAAATGGACGAACACTATCGGCAAATGAGTCCGATTGAAAAGTGCGCCGTGAGAGCGGTCAGGAGCTCTGCATTACGTCCCCTGAAGATATCGTCCTTCAGAAGCTCGACTGGTTCCGTCGTGGAGGCGAGGTCTCCGATAATTCGTGGCGGGACGTGACCTCACTCTTGCGGATCCAGGGAGAACGGCTCGACGACGAATATCTCGAATCTTGGGCTGCAAGGATGGAGCTTTCGGAACTCCTAGTTCGAGCACGTAACGCGGAATAGTGAGCAACGAGAAGCCTCGGTCGGTTCGACGAGGCTTGCTCTGATTCGCCGCTCTTCACCAAGAACGAAAGAAGCCCCCCGACCGAGCCTGCGCTCGATCGGGAGGCTGTGAGCAATGGCTCTTCTGGCTTACTTGCCGGATTCGGTCCGGAAGAAAGAGAAGCCGCCGAAGCCGCCGCCGCCAATGTCATCCGTGTTGTAGATGAACTGCGCGTCGAGGGCATTGTTGATGCGGAGTGAGCACTCGGCCAGGTGCGCCAGGGTGTAGGAGTCGAGAGTGGACTCGCCACTCTCGACAGCTTTGTCGAGGACCTTGTCGAGCTTGGTCAGCTGCATGGTTGCCAAGCTTCGGATCGTCTTCGCCGCGGCACCGCTTCCGGAGTCCATGGAGAGGTCGATCAGGCGCTGCAAGTGCTCACGCTGCAGGTTGCGGCGCAGGCTCGAGATCTTCGGCTGACGGGTGGTGCTCGCAAGTGCGGCATCCTTGTCGCCGAGCTCGGTCCAGACGTTCTCGCTGATCGTGTTCATCAGCTCGGGAAGCGTGACCGCGTCCTCGGCTGAGTCCACGAGCATCTCGTTGTCATAGACACGTCGCAGGGTCGTCGGGTTCATCATCATCGTCAGCACCGAGGCTTGAATGCCCGAGATGCGATCATGAATCGGCCAGGTCGAGTCCTGATAGGCAGAGAACCAGTTCGGTCCGTCGCCCCACTTCTGAACGGTCATGAAGCGCAGAAGATCCGGCGTCAAGCCGAAGGACTTCTCGAAGAACGCATTCTTGACGCAGAAGTTGATGGCCTCGCGCTGATCTTCGACGGAGACGGGAACCAGCGGAGCACGCTCACCCGGATCACCCTTGTGGTCCTTGTTCACGTATGCGCCACCAATCCAGTTGGCCATGATGCTGAGCGAACCGGTCTGCATGCCGAGCGTGATCTCGTAACCACGACGGGCCTTGCCCCAGCTCTCGCCTTCCTTCACGAACTTGTCGAGGACCAGCGCGCGTTGCTTCTTGGCAAGACGCATGCGGCTCTTAGCGAAGTTGAGCGGATCGGCAGCGAAGTCGTAGCGACGTGCATAGGGATCGGTTCCCGCAGTGTCGAAGTCCGTCGCATAGGTGTGAGACGGATCGGAGACCGTCTCGAAGACCTTGTTCGGGTCGCCGAATCCATAACCGAACTCGATCGCCCAGTGATCGTAGGGGCCGACCTTGATCATGGTGTAGTCTCCCTGAACTTCACCGTCCTCCACGTTGATGTTGACAGGCGTGTAGTCCATCACCGAAGCGGTAAAGGCCTCGTTGCCCTTGACCTTCTCGCTGTTGACTTCCTCCATCGAGTAGAGGCTCGAAGCCTTGAAGTTGTGACGCAAGCCGAGCGTATGCCCAACCTCGTGCGCAACCAAGTCCGCCAGCATCGGGCCGACGAACCACTCCGGAACGCCGTCGATCAGGTCGGGCTTCTCCTCTTCGGACTCTTCGCCCTCTTCGCCCTCTTCGCCCTCGGGCTCTTCATCGAGCATTCCGAGGATCGCCATGTTCAAGCCCATGACGGCCATGTCCGAGGACTTGCCGGTCGAGGCCATGCACAGAGCGAAGTTCGAGCCGACGCGACGCACGAGCTCTTGCATCTCGTCCTGACGCCAGAGGTAGGGATTCGCGAGAGCGGCGTAGGCCTGCGGGTCTGAACCGCGAGCCATGCGCATCTTCTGGATACGCTCGATCACCGAACGCTGGTTCACCGGCGCGGCCATGCGAACGCGCGGGTCCCAGTTGGGATGACGCTCGAGCCACTCCATGGTCTCCGGGCTGAAGCTCTCCATGGCCATCTCCGGCAGGTACTCGTTGTACTGGTACCAGAAGTGACGGATCCAGCCGTCGGTCAGAACGACATCAGCGTCGAGGATCTGACCGGTCAGAGGGTGAGCGCGCGACGGGCCGATGGCCGTTCCGATGTCGTTCGTCAGCCAGCGAATGAAGTTGTACCGGACGTCTTCCGGATCCTTGTCCATATTCGCGCCGGTCGCCGAGTCCTGATACTGAACGACGATGGCGTCGGAGATGCCAACCTTCTCGAAGGCCTCGTTCCAGTACTCAACGCCAGCCTTGATCCAGCGGCGATAGTTCACCGGCACGGTGTGCTCGACGTAGTAGGTCAGCGCCTGCTTCGGCGGCGACATCTTCATCTTCGGAGCGGCCTTCTCGATGTGCCAGCGGTTGATGTAGCGAGTCGTGATCTCGTCATCACGGAACTTGCCGAGGTCGCGATAGACCGTCGTGAAGTAGCCGACGCGATCGTCCGCCTTGCGCGGCTTGTAGCCGGGCGTCTTCGTGATCTTGCTGATCGAGTAGTGGAAGATCTTGATCGCTCCACCAGCCGCGGGAACCTCGAAGGCGACCTCGATATTCTCGGGAAAGGCCTTGAGCTTGCTGATCGTCGCGAGACCGCGGTTGAGTCCACGAGCGCTGTAGCCGTAGAAAGTCGAGGCATTGCCGAGCAGCATGGCGTCGAGATCGATGACCGGCTGGCCGCCAGGGCCCATGCAGACGATCGGCACGTCCAGGACGACGCGATCGACGAAGTGACGCGAGATGGCCTCTTTCGAAGCCAGGTCCCCGGTCGTGCGAACGTCGATGTTCGGCGCGATCAGAGCGACGCGCTTGTCGTAGCGCTTCCAGAAGACGTACATGTCGCCGGCCTGCAGACCGGAGAACATCTCGCCCGTCGGCGTCGTCATCGCGATGAAGTGCTTTTGACCGGCATAGCCCTGGGGCAACTCCGCTAGAACTTGGCCATCCTTCTTGCGAGAGTAGATACCGAAGAGGCTCTTCCCTTCTGCGGTCGAAGTCACCTTGGTGTAGCCCTTGGAGACGTCTTCCCATTTGGGGAAGTCGGGCTTCTTCTCGTCGGCGCTGACAGCGGAGCCCGTGAGGACCAGCGCTGTGGCTCCGAGCAGTCCGGACATCCAGAGTCCGGTCGGCTTGTTCATCTTCGTCATGATTTGTATCTCCAGATACTTGGGTGTGACCGGCGCAACACAGACACGGCGCCGGATCGTGAAAGAAATTCTTGGGAGGGGGACTCGGACACCCTGAGGCCGTGCCTTCTTCCTCGACAGGCGAAGGATTTTCCTCAAGGACTCTGAGCAAGACTCGTGTTCTATCCGCCGCGGAGGGGCTCCAGGAGGGGGCGAGAGAGCGCCCGTTTCCTCCAAGTCGTCCTGAAATCGAGGGATCACGGGGATTCTAAGCGTTCCTCTCGAACCCCGCAGTCCAGAGACTGTAAAGACTGTGGTATCGGCCGCTCTCGAAGGACAAGCTCGGAAGCGCCGGTCGATCGCTCCCATCATTGGGCCGCCCTGGACCCCTCAGACACGGATTTGGGGCGCCCGCCCTCTCCCAGCTCCACTCTCACCGTTCGCGCCCGCTCCACTCGAACCGTACTCGCGGAGCTAGCCCCACCCGGGTCGGCTTTCCCCGCTTCCATGAGTCCTCACCCCCATCACCTGCGAGCTGGTCTGCTCGCCCTGTGCCTCGTCGCGGCCTGTGCGCCCGAGCCCGAGCGCAAGCCCGACATCTTGCTGGTCACTCTCGACACGCTGCGCAGCGACTTCGTCAGCGCCTACGGCTATCCGCGCAAGGCCACGCCGCGCCTCGATGCTCTCGCCGCCGAGGGCGCCCTATTCGAGAACCACTTCACGACCATCGCGACCACCGCGCCCGCGCACGCGACGCTCTTCACCGGCCTGTTCGCTCGCGAGCACGGACTCACCAAGAACGGCCAGGCGCTCTCCGAAGAACTGACCGCTCTGCCCGAGCTCCTCCAGTCGGAGGGCTACCGAACCGGAGCGAGTATTGGAGCGAGCATCCTCGGGTCGAAGCATGGTTTCGCGCGGGGCTTCGACGAGTTCGACGAAGACTTCGGCGAGTCCGTTCTGCGGCCGGCCGGCAAGAGCGGAAAGTACGAGCGCTACGCGGAGTCCGTGATCGACCGCGCCATCGCGATCGCGGAGGCACCCGGCGAGCAGCCGCTCTTTCTGTGGGTACACCTCTACGACGTGCACGAGCCCTACCAGCCGCCGATCGCTTCACCGCTCGAGCCGGAACAGAACCTCAAGTTCTTCCGCAAGCGCGCGGAGGCTTCGAAGAGCTATGACCGCGAGCTCCTCGGCCGCATGCACGCCGGCTATGAAGCCGAGGTCTTCTACGTCGATCGCGAGTTTGGCCGCCTGCTCGACGCCTGGGACCGGCGCCCGACCGGACCGGAGTCTCTCGTCGTCGTCACCTCCGATCACGGCGAAGGCCTGGGGGAGCACGACTATCAAGGCCACGGCTTCTTGCTCTACGAGGAGCAGGTCAAGGTCCCGCTGATCCTGCGGAAGCGCGGGCTGCTCGAGGGCGGAAAGCGCGTCACCGCCTACACGTCGATGGTCGATCTCGGCGCGACGATGCTCAGCCTGGCCGGCTTCGGCGATCTACCCGGGTTTCGCGGGCAACCGCTCATCCGTCCGCCCGGACACTCGCCCACGAATCGGGACATCTTCGCCGAGCGCCGCTTCTTCACCGAGCTCGACCTCGAGCGCTCCGAGGCGCTGCGCCGGCTGACCCGCGCCAATCCGAAGAAGCCGATCGGCTCGATCGGCGAGAAGTGCGTCTTGATTCGGGACGGCTGGAAGTTCATCTGGAACGAGAGCGGAAGGCACGAGCTGTACTCGCTCGAGAGTGACCCGCGCGAGGAACGAAACCTGTTGTCCGAAGAAGCTGAACGAGCGGCCGAGATGCTGGCGACCCTCGAGGCCTGGCGCGAGCGCAAGAGCCGCGTCACTCCGGCGTCGGGCGACGACTCCCCCGACGGCGCCACGCAAGAGATGCTCGACGCGCTCGGCTATTGAACGCTGACGGGCTCGACGACCTGCGCCTCTACCGGACCGTGCCCGCGCGCGAGACGCCGATAGCGCAGAGTCTCGCGGACGAGGTCCCATGCGCTCGCCGGCTTCGTCCCGCGCGCGCGACACTCGCTCGCGATCTGAAAAGCGAGGGACCACTGCTCGAAGAGCACGCGATAGGCCGTCAGCAGCGACGTCTTCGGGGCGTAGATGTGCGTGGCCTCGGAGGTCAGGCCGTTGAGCTCGATGATCTTGAACTCGCCGGCCTGCAGCGCTTCCGGACTCGCGGCGATCACGTCGTAGCGACCGAAGTAGAAGTCCTCGAAGCGAGAGCTGACGCGCTCGACGGCCTGCGTGAGTTCGTCGGTGACCAGGCGTTCGCCGTTCAGGAAGACCGCTCCGCGGCAGTGCGTTCCGAGCTCGACCAGCGGAAGCTCGGTGCCCGAGGCCGGAATCTCAAGTAGGCGCTCCGCATTGGCATCGAGGTAGACGTTCAGCTGTGCGACGGCGCGACGGTCTCGCAGGATCAGCTCTTCGACCGAGTGAACTCCGTCGCCGACGATGACCGGCAAGACCTTCTCCGTCACGGAGAAGATGCGCCCCGACGTCTCGGAGGGCTTGCGCACATAGAACAACCCGTACTCGAGCCCGGGCGCGAACTCCTGCAAGAGGGTGTCCACTCGAAGCTCGGCGAGCGCGCGCTGCAGGCCCTCCATGTCGCGCAGAATTACGACGCCGGAGCCGCGCTGCCCCACGTCGGGTTTCAGTACCAAGGGCAGTGCGAGCCCGTTCTCCGCCTGAAACTCCTGCGCGACTCGAGCTCTCTCGGACTCGCTCCAATCGGCCTGTATCACGCAGAATCGGGCGATTCGGTCCTCCTCGTCTCGAAGTGAATTCAGGATCTCACTCTTCGACTCGCCGATGAAGCCGCCCGTCGGAATGCCCGGATTGGCGGCGGTGATCAGCGCGAGTCCGCGGTGCCGCACGGCGAGCCAGAGGATCCAGCCGACCACGGGAAGGTAGAAGACGAACGGCGGCCAAAACTCCCAGTTGCGGATGCGCTTCCAACGACCGACCAACATGCGGCGTCCGCGAAAGGTGAAGGCGGGAACGAGCACTCTCTGGATCGCGAGCAAGACGAGGACGACGGCGATCAAGACCGGCAGTGCCCAGCTCTCGAAGGTCTCGGAGAAGGCCTGGGCCTCCGTTCCGGCCCAGCTCGCGAGGGCGACGAAGAGCGGCGTCCAGAGCAGGCCGGCGAGGACGAAGTAGAAGCTGAAGGTCGCGAAGCTCTGGCGCAGCACGCCGGCCGCGACGTAGGTGGGAAGTCGCAGCCCGGGAACGAATCGAGAGACGAAGACGACGCGTCCGCCGCGCTCTTCGAACCAGGCTGCCGCGCGATCGACGGCTTCGGGCTTCACGAACCAGGAGAGCGGCGCGTGGGTGAGAGCCGGCCGACCGAAGATGCGGCCGGCGAGGTAGAGCAGCATGTCGCCGACCAGGATCCCGAAGAAGCACGCTGCGGCGGCGCTAACCAGGTCGATGCGGCCCTGCGCGACGAGCAAGCCCGCCCCGATGCAGGTCAGGTCCTCCGAGATCAGTGTGGCGAAGGCGATCAGGCCCAGGATGACGAGCAGGCTAGGTCCGGAGAGAGGCGGAACCTGCCGGGGATCGAAGGCCTCGCGGCTCGCCACCAGTCGCTCCTCCTCCGCGCTCGCGCGAGTCTTCGCCTCGCCGCGATCGACACGCTCCAGGAAAGACCCCAGCTCCGTAGCCGCGCGCTCCGGCTCCAGGAAGACGTAGAAGTGGCTCGCATCGAGCAGCGCCAGCTCACTCTGCGGAACGATCCGCGCGTGCTCATGCGCCACCTCGACCGGCACGAGGAAGTCCCGCTCACCATGGATGATGAGCATCGGACTCTCGAAGCGTTCGAGAATGCCACGCAGCGGGCGTTGGTCGGTGTCGTAGAAGTTGCGGGCGTAGGGGACGCCGAGGAGCTCGCCGGTCCAGGCTCCGAAGTGAGGGATCAGCCACGGCAAGACGCGAATGGCGGTCAGCTGCGCGCCGTGAATCAGGTGGTTGAGCTGGTAGTCGCCGAAGAACTCGAGCTCCTGCACACCGATCGCGGACATCATTGTGATCGAGCGAACGCGGTCCGGCACCGAGGCGGCGAGCTCGAGCGCAACGCCTCCGCCCATACTGAAGCCGACCAGGTCGTACTCGACGAGCTCGAGCCGGGTGAAGAGCAGCTCCAGGCACGCGGCGTGAAAACGAATCGAGTAGTCACTGTTCGCTCGCGTCGAGCGCCCGAAGCCGGGGAGATCGGGAATGATCGTGCGCCGACCGCCGAGCGCCGTGCTCTCCACGAAGCGATCGAAGTCCGCTGAGCTGCCCGGACTGCCGTGCAGGAGAACCAGCGCCGGTCCGGGGGCGTCCGGATTGAGCTCGCGATAGGCGAGCTCGATGTCGCGCGGCTCGGAGTCGATCGGGAAGGTCGAGAACTCGCTGACCGAGTTCGCGCTGCTGCGCGGTGTCGGCGCGTCGCGCAGCAACGCCACGGCGCCCGAGACCACGAGCAGCCCCAGGTACACGGCCAGCGCAGAACGAATCCGCCTACCGGCGCGAGACTTGGTCACTATCTCGAGCCCTTCGAGTGCGCCGCGCGATTCGGCCGAAGCGGCAGGCACAGCGAAGCACCCCACTCCGTCTTGCACGGCGAGCCCGGCGTGTAGTCGAAGCGAACCTCGCTCGCATTCACCGAAATACGGCTGAGGCTGCGGGTCTTGGCGTCCGCGCGGTGCATGCAGGTCGAGAGCTCGCTCGGCCCGCCGATGTGGTTTCGGTGGTAGGCGTCCAGCGCATCGGGCGTCAAGACACCCTCTCGCTCTTGCGCCTCGCGGAGGACTCGCTGCCGGTGCTCGCGAACCTTCTCGGCCTCGACACCCGACGAGACGAGCGGCATCTCCGCTTCGGGCGTCCGACGTGCCTCGAGCTCCAAGCCATCCCAGCGCAAAATTTCGAGGCCGTCGCGAGCGTCGAGCGCAAGCACCTGAAAGGGCCGATACTCGCCGAGGTCGAGCGCTCGCAGGCTCTCTTCGAAGCACGCGGCACTCTCGACATGCGCCAGGCTATCCACGAGCAAGCCGCGACTGATCCACTCGTCGCGCTCCGGCCCCCGACTCGCCGTGTAGCCGTTCAAGAGCGCGATCGAGAGTCCGTGCTCATTGGCGGTCGCCCACGTACCACCGAAGTCACCGTCACGCGGCGAGAGGTAGCGAACGCCAGCTCGCTCGAAGACCTGGGGAGCCCTCTCCGGCCCCCGGGTGCGCTGCTCATCGCGGTTGCAGAAGAGGGCGTAGCCGGCGTCGACTCGCACCCAACTTACTGTGCACACGCACCCCGCTCCTTCATGTAGCGCAGGGTGGAAGTCGCGACTCCGAACTCCTCACCGGGCTCGCAACCGTTCAACCGGAGAATCGTCCCGATCAGAGCGAAGTGGTGGACCGTGTGGGACAGGATGAACTGGAGCTCTCGATCGAGGGAGGAGCGAGACCAGACCGGCTCTTCGCCCTCGGGCAGGTCCACCTTCACCTCGACGGTGCTGGGTGCCGCGGTGAGGTCGAAGCTCTGGAGCTCGTCGACGAGGCTGCGCAGGCGCGCGATTCCGGTGCAACGATCACTCTCGATCATCGGGTCGCGGTCGCGCAGATCGTAGTCGATGCGTCCACTCGGGACTCCGGCGAGCATCAGACCGTAGTAGTCGACGATGTGTCGAACGTGACCACCAACGGCGCTGGAGCAGACGGCACGCTCCGTCGACTTGTACAGCTCGTCGTCGATGCGCTCCAAGAGCTCAATGCCTTGGAGCAGTGCGCCGACGTTGTTGGTGATGAATGTCATGAGAGGATGTTGGTCTCGCCACTGCCCATAACGGGCCTGAAGTGGCGCAGAATCGCCTCGTGAGCTTGCAGCGCGAGGAGCTTTCGATTGCTCCCCGTGACAGGCTCGTCCCCGAAGGTGATTCTTGCCGCGATCGAAGGCAAGGTCAAAAGCTGAATGAAGTGCGATATGAACTCCATGTCGCCCCACCAGCAGACGGAATGCTGAGCCGACGGCGAACTGGGCTCCGTCTCATATGTGACGCTCGCGTGATAGACAGGGCTGTCGGCCTTCACCGCGACCTCGAAGATCGATGACTTGAACGGTTGGACGCTCTCGCCGTGCGTGCTCGTTCCTTCCGGGAAGACCATCACGCCCCAGCCCGCATCCATCGAGCTGCGAACCTCTTTGACCACCCTCAGGAGGTCGGATTTGCGCTGGCGATTCACGAACAGCGTGCCGGTGACGCGAGCGAGGTGCCCCAGTCCCGGCCAGCCCGCAACCTCCGACTTGGCGAGGAACACTCCGTCCACTCGCGAGAGGTAGACCAGAATGTCGATGTAGGAGAGGTGGTTGCTGACCAGGAAGAAGGGCGGGGTCGGCGGAGTACCGGTCGCCGTGACTCGAACTCCGATGACGGCCAGCATCGCCCTCGCCCAGCTCCGCACGACGAAGTGGTGGCTGCGCTGCGCAAGCTCGAGCGAGAAGAGCGCCGTGACTCGGGTCAGGAGCCACATGAGGTAAGAGCCGATGAGCACCACAAGGACGCCGATCAGTCGCAGTGCTGCACGCGCGGTCTGCATCTCGACCTACTTCGTGAACGCTGCGAGAACCGACGGAGCCATCTCGTCCGTATCGAGCATGGTCAAGAAATCGATCGTGCCGAAGAACCGATCGATCGCGGGAGGACCGCAGACCTTTACGCCATACCGAAGGTAGAGCGCGAACAGCGGAGGTATCTTCACCTTGCTCTCGCTCGGCCCGGGTGACTCGCACACGTAGCTGGGCAAGGGTTGGAGATCCAGACTCGAGTGCGTGTACCCGCGCCTGGTCAGGTAGGCATGTGTCTCCAGCCCGAGCGCAGGATCCTGGCTGGTCAGCGAGCTGCATCCGAAGACGTAGCGACGCTTGTTGGTGTGCAAGTAGGTCATGATCCCGCGCCACAAGAGGTCGAGCACTGTTCGTGAGCGGTGCTTGATATCGGTACATGCCCGGCCGAGTTCGACGGCCTGGCTCTGCATCTTCGAAGGCATGCTCGACAGGTCGAACTCGGACGCCGAATAGAAGCCGAGTCCCGCATCGGCCGACTCCCGCACCTGCATTCGATAGGTCCCGACGACCGTGTTGTTCTTCGTGTCGATCACCATCAGATGTTGGCACTGGTCGTCGTACTCGTCTCGATCGAGCCCCGTAGCTCGCGACTCTTCGAGTCCCTCACCCAGCTCGACATTGAAGACGTCGTAGCGCAGTCGACAGACGGCGTCGATGTCGCGCGAGGTGCGCGCGAAGCGCATCAAGTAGTGGCGGAAGCGATACTCGTAGTCCGGCGTGAACTGCGCGAAGGCGAAGCCGTCCGCACCTTCCTGAACGCGCGTGCTCCCCACCGAGCTCGACTCGGTGCCTCGGCCGGTAAATCCGAGCGCGCGAGTCGGCCCCAGGGGATCGAGTGAGTTCGCATCCATACAGTCGGGATTATAGACCCGCGGGTGTGCCGCAATCACCAAGCAGCCGAACGCAGCGCCTGTGGTCGCCGATTCCCGCGTATCCGAAGCGCAAGAACCGCACAATTCACCGGAACGGGATAATATTAGGGGAACCCGCTCCCCTCCCCAGGCCTCGGAGTCTTTTGCCGAGATGGATGCCGATCTAAAACAAGGAGACCCACACCTGATCACGCAAGTTCTTGCTCGCGTGAGTAGGAAGGAGCCTCAGGCCGCTACGGAGCTGCTTCCGTTGGTCTACAAGGAGCTGCGTCGGCTGGCACAGTCGCGGCTTGCGAAGCTCGAAGCGGGGCAGACTCTACAGGCAACGGCGCTCGTTCACGAAGCCTGGATTCGAGTCGTCGGCAGCGGCGATCCGGGCTGGGAGTGCCGCGCACACTTCTTCGGTGCAGCGGCGCAAGCCATGAGAAATATCATGGTCGAGCAGAGCCGGAAGAAGGCCACGCTCAAGCACGATCGCAAGCTCTCGCAGTCCGAAGAGGAAGTCCAGGAGATCGGCATCGAGGTGCCGCTGGACAACGTCCTCATGCTGGACGACGCCCTCCGCAAGCTGGAAGAGCGGGACCAGACCAAAGCGCGTCTGGTCGAGTTGCGCTTCTTCACCGGGCTGACCATGCCCGAGGTAGCGGAGGTCTTGGGCCTGCCGCTCACGCGAGTCGAGAGAGAGTGGCGCTTCACTCGGGCCTGGTTGCAGCGCGAGATCGAAGGCTTGCGGTTAGCCTAGCGCGGACTATTCATGACCACACGGAGCAAACGCCACGAACGGCCAGCGTTGCCGGCCTCTCGGCCCCTGCTGGCACTTTGCGCACGCCGGCGTCCTCGACGACCTTACAAGGTCGTCTGTGGGTCCGACGCACGCAAAGCACCAACAGGAACCGAGTCGCGACGTTTTCTATCGCGGCTCATGAATAATCCGCGCTAGGTCGCCATGACCGAGGCGAATCCAGAGGAGGCCGGCGTTGTTTGAGTCCGAGCGGGACCAGAAGCTCGAGGAGCTCTTTCAGCTGGCGGCAGATCTGAATTCTGCCGATCGAGAGCAGTTCTTCGATCGGCACTGCGCGGGAGATGCCGAGCTCAGGTCTGCGTTGCTGGAGCTCCTGCGTCAGGACGAGGAAGGCACCAAGGACTTCCTGCAGAGTCCCGTGCTGGCCAGTCGACGCACGAAGACGGAAGGCGAAGACGAGCTGCCGAGTCCCGGCACGAGCTTCATGCCCGAACGCATCGGCCGCTATCGAATCATCGAGCGCGTCGGGGAGGGCGGTATGGGCTCCGTCTATCTCGCAGAACAGGAGCACCCGGTTCGCCGCCAGGTCGCGCTCAAGATCGTGAAGCCCGGCATGGACACGGAGCGAGTGATCCAGCGGTTCGAGATGGAGCGTCAGTCGTTGGCGCTCATGGATCATCCGGGCATCGCGCGCATCTTCGACGGCGGCGCGACGGAGACGGGGCTGCCCTACTTCGTGATGGAGTACGCGCCGGGCCTCCCGATCACCGAGTTCTGCGACTCCGAGAACCTCAGCATGCGAGAGCGCCTACAGCTCTTTCTGCAGGTCTGCGAAGCCGTTCAGCACGCCCATCACAAGGGCATCATCCACCGCGACATCAAGCCGACCAACGTCCTGGTCTCACGTCGCGACGACGGAAGGGTCGTTCCCAAGGTGATCGACTTTGGAATCGCTCGCGCGACCTCGGAGTCGGCGGAAGAGCGGCGACACAGCACGCGTGCCCAGGAAGTCGTCGGGACCTGCTACTACATGAGCCCCGAGCAGGCCGATCCGGACAGCGCACTCGTCGACACTCGAACCGACATCTACGCGCTCGGCGTGATGCTCTACGAGCTCTTGACGGGCGTGCTCCCCTTCGACTCCGACACCTTTCGCGGCAAGACGGCAGTCGAGGTACAGACGATTCTGCGCACCGTCGAGCCCGCACAGCCGAGCCAGCGCGTCACGTCTCTCGGCGAGACGACGACGACGGTTGCCGAGCGCCGCGGAGTCGCGCGTCACGCCCTGGTCTCGCACCTGACCGGCGACCTGGACTGGATCACGATGCGCGCGATGGAGAAGGATCCAGCGCGGCGCTACTCATCCGCGGCCGGCCTTGCCGCAGACCTCCGCAATCACTTGACCGACCAACCGGTCATGGCCGGCCCGCCCGCCGCCAGCTACCGCGTGCGCAAGTTCATTCGACGCAACCGACTCAAGGTCGTCTCGGGTCTGATCATCCTCCTGACCTTGATCGCGGGAATCATCGGCACGACGTGGAGCATGCTGGAGTCGTCTCGGACGCGCGACCTGGCGCTCCAGGCGAAAGCGCAAGCGGAGATTGCCGAGCGGGAAGCTGGCGCGCAGCGGCTCGAGGCAGAGCGCCAGCGACGCGAGGCCGAGCTCAAGCGTGACGAGGCGCTCGCCTCGAAAGCGGCTGCCGAGCTCGCCGAAGCCGAGTCCGAACGGCTGCGCCTCGAAGCCGAGCGCCAGCACCAAATGGCTGATGCCGCGCAGCTCGCCGAAGCTCAACTGCGCTCGATCGCCGAGATCGAGTCCAAACAGTCCAAGGCGATCACCGAGTTCCTCGTCGACACACTCTCTCTGATCGACCTCGACGAATCCCCCGATCCGAATCCCTCGCTGGAGACGATGTTGCTCTCCGCAAGCCAGCGGGTAGAGATCGCGTTCCGCGGTGCCCCGGAAGGCGAAGCCACCGTGCGCCGAGTCCTGGGTGAGGCGCTCCACTCACTCGGCTACCTCGAGATGGCAGAGAGCCATCTCCGCAGAGCGCTCGACATTCAACGCGGGCTCGCGGGCATCGAGAACTCCGAGATCTACGAGACGATGACTCGACTCTCGCGCGTGTACGCCGAGTCGGACAGTCGCGACGCCTACGACCTCTACAGCCGAGCGAGCGGAATCGGCGCCAACCTGATTGGCATGTCGCACGGAGGGCTGCGCCACGAGCTGCAGCACTTGATCGACGATGTCGGCAACATCGACGTCGAAGGCGCGATCGAGCGACTGGAGTTCTTGCTCGAGCGGCTGCCGGAACACCTTGGCGAGCACGATGAGCACTGGACCATCGTAGCCGACATCTTCGAGTACCTGGGGCGCACGCTCGGGTATCAGTGGGGTGCCCTGGAAGGCGTCAAGTTCCTGGAAGAGGCCCTCGTCATTCGACGACGCGAGTATCCGGCCACGCACCCCAAGCTGGCCAGCATTCTGAACGCACTGGTCGGTGTCCTGAACTCACACGGCAAGTTCGCCGAGGCCGAACACCTGGTCGACGAGTCGCTGATGATCTACGAGGCCGCCTTCCCGCCCGATCACTGGCTGCTCTCCGAGACGCGCTCTCTCCTCGGAGAGTGCTTGAGCGGCCAGGGGCTGGTTGTCGCGGCGGAAGACTACCTGCTCCTCAGCCACGAGATCATCATCAGCGAGCGCGGAGCCGTCAGTCGAGCTGGCATCGACTCGACCTACCGACTCGTGAAGCACTTCGAGAACTCGAGCCGCCCGGCACTCGCCGATGAGTACCGCGTCGTGCTCGCCGAAGCGCTGGCTTTCTCTCGCAACGCTCCGTGGCATTGGCGCAAGCAGTCCGCCGCTTTCCGGAATGAGCATCAGACCCTGGTCGATGCGGTCGTGTCGCTCGACGCGCTCATCCTCGAAGGCGCGCGCACGCTCGACATCAGCGAGACCTACCAGTGGGAGCTGGCCTCCGAGCTCGATCGAGTCATCCGACTGCGCCACGAGCTTCTCGACGATGACGACCCCCTCTCGATCGTTGTCGTCCGCCTGCTCTCCGAGTATCTGAACGTCGACCTGGCGCAGACCTACGAGATCGATCGCATGGTCTGTCAGGAGGTCCTGCTCGTGCTCAGTGACCATCGCGACCGACTGCCGCAGCCCGTCGCGGCGGCGCTCAAGCTCATGGGGCTCAACGCGCTTCGCGTCGAGGGCAACCCCGCGCGCGCCGAGGGCTACTTCGGCCAAGCCTGGGAGCTCCAGAAGCTGTCGTGGGGCTTCTCCGATCAAGCCACGCTCTCGACCCTCAACGACCTCGTCTGGTCGCTCGTGGAACAGGGCCGGTTCGCCGACGCCGAGGCCTGGCTGACCACCACCTGGGAGGACTGCATGGTGTCCTTCGGGACTCGGCACACCTCGACCGATCGGGTCCTGCGCTACCTGGCCAACCTCTACCGAGCTTGGGGGCGACCGACGATGCTCGAGACCTACCTGGAGAAGCACCTGCGCGAGGACATCAGCGACGACAACGGTGCGGCGCGCCTCGACCACTGGGCTCGGCTCGCCGTTCGAGTCGACGGCTTCAGCGAGCGACTGTATGAGCTCGCGATGGCTGCGGCGACGCGCGCCGACAAGCTCAGCCCCACGAACCCGCGCTATGCCTCGACGGTCGGCAAGGCGCTGTTCCGCCTGGGTCGACTCGAAGAGGCGCGGGTCCAGCTGGAGGAGGCCAATGTGCGCTCTCACGATCGGTTCCCGGACAACTTCGCCGTGCTGGCCATGATCCATCAGCGCACGGGCAGTGAGGCCGAGATGGAAGCCGCCTGGGTCGAGCTGGAGCGGATCGAGTCCGTGATCAACCACCACCATCTCAACCGCGACGAGGACCGCGAGATCCATATCTTCGTGGACGAAGCCAAAGCGGCATTGCAGAAACTCTAATCCGGTTCTCAGACCGGAACGGTCGAGCGCACGATCACCCGCAGCGCCTAGTTCTAATTACCTAAATTCGTTCTTCATCGACGAACTCCCTCGACTTTCGCGTGAAAAGCGAAGGGCCTCGGCAGCCCTTGTCGGATTGATGGTGACGACGATCGCTCGACAGTGCGTCCTCCCGCACTTGGTCTCTGCATCCCCTCACCGCGACTCGCTCCCCGAGTCGCCGCAGAGTTCAAACGTCGAACACGCCGTCACGACACGCGACTCTCGGGTTCGTGTCCTCCTCACCAGCAAGGCCTGCTCCGAACTCCGACCCTCCTCCGAGAAGCTCCCTCCGCCTCTCAGAGTTGTACCCTCCAATTGATCGAGGTTCGGAGCAGGCTCTGCACCCTTCCCCCGCTCCCCGCCAAGGGTCGAGCCTGTGGGACGCGGCTCTCCTTCCTGTTCGTGAGGGAAGAACCAGAGGGTGAGAGTTCAGTCGTCCTCGCCGAGATAGCCGAGCTCCCGTAGGTTCTCGCGCTGTCCCTCGTCGAGAGCCTCGAAGCCGGCGCCCTCTTCGACGCGGCTCTGGCCCTCTAGCCGGAACCACGTCTCACGCGCCACTCGACGCAGCTCGACCGTCCGCTCCGGCTGGCTCGCGGAGACATCGCTCGCCTCGCCCGGATCCGCCTCCGTGTCGTAGAGCTCGAGGCGCTTCGTATCGACGCTCCAGATCCCCTTCCACTTGCCGTCGCGCACGGCCAGGTTGCGGTCGCCGCGCTCGCGCTTCCAGGGCCCGAAGTACTTGCGCTCGTTGATGCGGATCGAGACGACGCGGGGTTCGCCCTCTCCGACCTCGCCGCTGGCGAGCGCCGAGCTCCAGTCGCGACCCTCGAACTCGGCCGGATCGGTCCCGCCGTCGACTCTGCCGAGGATCGTGGGGAGTACGTCCACGAGTGAAGCCGGCGCGCTGATCGTCTGCCCTCCGAACTCCGCGTTCGGAAAGCGGATCATGAGCGGGACGTGCACCATCTCCTGGTACAGCGACTGGTCGTGCAGCCAGCCGTCGTGCTCTCCCATCTCTTCGCCGTGGTCCGACATCACGATGAAGAGAGTCTGGTCCCACCGCCCGCGCTCCTTCAGCACCTCGACGATCGAACGAATGCGCTCGTCGCTCTCCTTCACCGCTCGCGCGTAGATTCGATAGGCCTCGGCTTGTCGATCGGAGAGCTTGGCGATCAGTTCGGCTTGTTCCGCGTCGAAGTCGAGTCCCTGTCCGCGGAAGTTGTCCTGATAACCGCGTCGCGTGATCGCCCGGTAACGTGCGACGGTCTCGCGATACCACTTCACGAACTCCTTCTCCTTCTGACTCAAGAGCACACTGTTGTTGGCCTCCTTGTCGTGGGGATCGTGAGGCTCGGCGTTGTGCACGTAGAAGTAGAGCGGCTGCTCGTCTCCATCGCCGTCGGGCCCCATCAGAAACGGCGCGATGTCTTCACCGTCGCTCTCTTCGGGGCTCCGCTGACTGAAGTCGTAGCCGCGATCGAGCCCACACATCGGACCCGCAAAGGCGTTGCGGTAGTACGCGCGAGTCGCGTAGCCCCGCTCCTTCAGCTGCTCGGCGAGGGTCTTGATTCCGCGCGGAAGCCGGCGGTTCTCCTGGACGACGCCGTGCTCGAGTACATGGCGGCCGGTGACCAGCGAGGCGACCGAGGGCAAGGTCCAAGGGGCTGGTGAGCTCGCGTCTTCGAAGATGACGCTCTCGGGTGCCAGGCTCGCCAAGAAGGGAGAGCCGCCGCCCTCCGAGTAGTCGACGAAGTCGGCTCGCAGGGTGTCGATCATGACGATGACGACATCCGGCAAGGGTCCGGAGTACTTCGACTTCGCGACGCTCGGACCACAGGCGCCGAGCGCGACTACCAGCAGTAGCACCAACGCGTACCACCGAGTTCGCGCGGGTTTGGCTCGACTGGACATCGCTCGGGCCGCGATCAGAAGTTGATGCGGCGCATGACGAACCGCGGCAGATTCCTGATGACCAGCATCACGTAGCGCCAGATGCCGGGGGCGTAGACGAGCGGCTTGCCCTTGTTGATGGCGTTGACGACGATTGCCGCCACTTCGTCCGGCTCGCCGGCGAACGGCGGCGGACTCAGACCGGCCGTCATGCCCGTCTTTACGAAGCCCGGCTTTACACAGATCGTGACCAAGCCTTCGCTTCTGAACTTGTGGTCCATGGCTTCCAGGTAGGCCGACAGGCCCGCCTTGCTCGCGCCATAGATGCCGATCGGCTTGCGCCCGCGATCGCCCGCCACGGAAGAGAAGACGCACAGTGTGCCTCCGCCGCCCGAGAGCAAGAGCTTGCGCGCCTCTTCGCAGAAGGCCACGGAATTGGCGAAGTTGAGAACGAGCAGCTGGCGTGCGCGCTCCGTGTCTTCTTCGAGCTCCGCCTGGTCCGCGTAGATGCCGGCGGTCAAGACAACGATGTCGAGTCCACCGAGCTCCCTACTCGCCGCATCGAGAGCGGGCTTGAACCCCTCCGGCTCGCCCAGATCGCAAGGCCCGTGTTGCACCGCGAGCTTGCCACCGCCGCGGACGGCCAGGTCCTGTGCCGTGCGCTCCAGGTCTTCCGCGTCGCGCCCGAGCAAGTAGAGCTGGTCTCCACGTTCGGCGAGCACCCGTGCCACGGAGCGCCCCATTCCTTTCGTACCGCCTAAGATCGCTACTTTCACTCCGGGTCTCCCAATATGCGAACGGATTGAGCACTTCGAATCCTGCGCTCCGGATCCCACTTGTCGCGAACTGCGAGCCACTTGTCGAGCCTCGGCTCCATCGCGCGGTAGTCAGCTGCACTCGTGAAGTTGTCCTTGGCGAGATAGATACGGCCGCCCATCTCGATCACGAGTCGGTTGAGGTCGTCGACGAGCTGTTTGGTGCCGTCGTCCACGGACAGGTCGAGCGCGATCGAGATGCCGCGCATCGGGAAGGAGAGCATGCCCTTGTTCTCCGGTCCGCAGTCCTTGATGACACACAGGAAGGAGGACGCGCCTCCCAGCTCGGTCAGGTACTCGAGGAATCTTCGCGCTGCGCCGCGCCCGGCGGAATCGGGCAGCACGCACTGGTACTGCGTGAATCCGCGCTTCCCGTACATCTTGTTCCAGTGCAGGATCTTGTCGAGGGGGTAGAAGAACTGATCCGGGTGTTGGATGCTCGCCTTGCGCTCGGGAATGTGTGAGCGATAGAGCAGCTCGTTGAAAGCCGCGACGGTCAGCTTGTTGAGCAGCCAGCTCGGAAACTCGAACGGAATCGACACGCGCTTCTTGGGCGCGGGCGGCTTGTTCGGCGCATCCGAAGGCTTGGCCCACCGACCGCGATAGAGGATTCCGCGACCGAGCTTGGAGCCTTTCGAGAGGCAGTCGATCCAGCCCATCGTCATGGGCCACTCCGCCGCCGCTTCTTTCAGATGATCGATGAAGCTGTCGATATTCGGCACGCGAAAGCTCTCGCCTTCGATCCACGCCGACGCGACGCGCTGCATGCGGAACTCCACTTCGAGGATGTGTCCGGTCAATCCCATGCCGCCGACCGTCGCCCAGAACAGCTCGGGCTCCTCATCGGGCCCGCACTCGAGGATGCGCCCATCGGCGACGCGCATCAGCAGCTTGGTGACATGCTCGCCGAAGCACCCCTCGACGTGGTGGTTCTTGCCGTGGACGTCTGCCGCGACCGCGCCGCCCAACGTGACGAACTGCGTACCGGGCGTGACCGGTGTGAACCAGTGCCGCGGGAGGAAGAAGCGCTTGAGCTCGAACAGCGAGAGCCCCGCTTCCGCCCTGAGAATGCCCGTCTCTTCGTCGAAGGACAGAATCCGGTCGGCCAGGGTCGTTGTGGCCACGCGGGGGTCCGAAGCCGGCGGACAGGCCGAGTCTCCGTAGGCGCGTCCGAGACCGCGCGACAAGACGGCATCCTCGCTGAGCTTCACCAGGTCTTCGGAGAAGTCTTCGCGGCCGGGCAGGGCGATACGCCCCCAACCGGAGACTGTCGGCGCGGGATCGTTGGGCATGATTCAGGCGGGCCCCGGAGGGCGGTGGAGAAGTGTAACTCCCTCTCGGCTACGCGCCCCCGCTAACCGGAGCCCTCAGCGGATTCCGTTCAGGTGCGCGCGGCGAGCTTCAGTTCACCTCGACCCTGTGCTTCCCGAGTACGCGATCCAGGTGGACCACCTCGAGCTCGGTCGGCTTCCCCTCACACTCGATCTTGGTCGAGAACTCGCCGGGCTGGAGCGTGACTCGAAGTGACTTCGAGACGCCCCCCTCCTTCCAGCGGAGGTCCAGCGGAACGTCGAAGCCCGTCACGCTGCTGCCCCGATTGGAGGTCGAGATCTCGATCCCACCTTCGACCGCGCTTACGGTCCCGGTGACCATCGGGTAGCCCTCTCCATAGACCCAGCTATCGAAGACAGACTTCCAGCCGCGGCCGGAGACCTCTTCGAGGACTCGCTGGAAGTCCCTGGAGCTCGCGTTCCCGAAGCGGAAGCGCAGGTTGAACTCGCGCACCGCTCGCCACCAAGCCTCGTCGTCGTTCATGATGACCCGCATGGTGTTGAGTACCGCCGCGCCCTTGGAGTAGATCACTCCGGCGTAGGCCTCGCCGGAGGTCTTGCCCTCGCCTCGATACAACTTCGAGGTCGGCCCGGAGCGAAGCGCGGAGCGCTGCTGAGTCTTGAAGTATTCATCCGCGCGCTCGCGGCCCTCCAGGCGCTCCACGTAGACGCCCTCCGCGTAGGTGCCGAAGCCCTCGTGAATCCAGAAGTGCCCCCAGTCCGTCGCCGAGACGCCGTTGCCCCACCACTCGTGAGCAACCTCGTGGATCAGGATGTAGTCGAAGAACTCGTGGCGCCTGGCATATCGGTCGGGCTGACCGTTCGCCTCGCACCAGGCGGGATAGCTCGAGCCGTAAGCGATCGCAGTCGAGTGCTCCATGCCCCAGAAGTTCGTCTCGACCAGTCCGAACTTCGACTTGGCGAAGGGGAAAGGCCCGAACGCCTCGCAGTAGATCCGCATCATCTCCGGAACCTGCTGGAACTGAACGGCGGCCTTCTCGGCGTTCTCCGGCAGTACGTAGTACGCGTAAGGAACCGGCTCGTCGTGGCCGGGAAGCACGAGCTCCGACTCGACGACGACGTAGGGCGCCGCGTTGAGAGTTACCGAGTAGGTCTCGAGCGGATAGTCATGGACCCACCGGAAGGTGCGCTCGTCGCCGAGCTCGTCGATGCCTTCGAGGCGACCGTTCGAGACCGCGTAGAGCTCCTTCGGCACGGTGATCGCCATGGAGATGCGCTCGGGCTTGTCCTCGGGGTGATAGAAGGAGGACTTGCACGGCCACCAAGAGTGGGCGCCGGGACCCTGGCACGAGGTGTTGATCCAGGGACTGCCGTCCGCCGTCTCGGCCCAGTGGAAGCCGGAGAAGCTGTTGATCGACTTGGGATTGCCGGAGTAAGTGATCTCGAGCTCGAGCTCGCTGCCCTCGAGCGCAACCTCGGGCAAGGTGCACAGGAGCGAGTCGTGCGCGTGGGTGAACTCGAGCGTCGCGTCCCCGCTCGTGACGGACTCGACCGTGAGGTCGCTGGCCAGATCGATTCGGAAGACGCTCAGCTCCTCCGCCACGACCAGGGCGATCACCGTGTTGGAACCGGCAATCGATTGGGTGTCGGGATCGACTCGCAACTCGAGCTCGTAGGCGAGCACATCGTAGGCCTCGCGCAAGTCGGGTTTCGGCGCGGCCTCGACCGCGGCAGTCCCCTGTAGATCGGGGGCTTGTAGAAACAGCAGCGCGAACAGGTGCAGAATCGGGGTCATGGAGTGCCTTCCTCTCCAGAATCGGGGTGGAGAGCTTAACGGCTGACGGCCTCGTCGGCTCCGTGCATCCGTTCGTTATCATCCGCCCGTTAGACCGACTCGTTCTCGACCACCACCCAGCGCTACAAGGATCGCTCCGATGAATCGCTTCACACTCTCCGCCGTCTTGCTCGGCACCATCTCGCTCGGATTCGCCAACCCCGCCTCCCCCGTGGAGCCCAGCCCGGCTCCCTTCCACTGCCAGGTCCCCTGCGGGATCTACGGCGATGGAATGCGCATCCACATGATGCAAGAGGACATCGACACCATCGCCAAGGGCATGGCGCAGATCGAAGAAATGGAAGCCGCCGACGCCTTCGCGCACAACCAGATGGTGCGCTGGGTCATGAACAAGGACACGCACGCCGGTGCGATCCAGGAGCAAGTGGCTTCGTACTGGCTCGCGCAACGCATCAAGGCTCCCAAGGGCCGCGAAGGCGGAGAGCGCTACGTCACGCAGCTCAAGGTTCTCCACGGCATCACCGTCGCGGCAATGAAGTGCAAGCAGTCGACGGATGTTGCTCACGTCGAGCGGCTGCGCGGGCTCGTCAAGGAGCTCACCGCGGTCTACTTCAGCGAAGCAGACCAGAAGCACATGAACGAGCACATGAAGGAAGAGAAGCGCTAGGCGCTTCCGTTCTGGCGTTCCGTTCCGACAATTCGCAGTGACTCAGCCGTCGACCGCACCCGCGTCGACGGCAGTCACTCGAATGTCGCCGTTCAGGTCGTCCACGACCGCGAGTGACTCGGAACCCTCGCCGAGGACCGCGCTCATGAAGCTCGGCGTAACGTCGCGCAGCGACCCGTCGAAGCTCGCGCTCACGAAGTCCGACAGCCCGTTGCCGAAGGTGAAGCCTGAACCGACGCCGCTCACGTTTCCGAGGACGACGTTTCCCTCTACGGTGACTCCGCTCGAGCCGTCGTTGAACAAGATCGACGACTGGAGCTGGCTGTAGACCACGTTGTTTGCGAAGACCATACCCGGCTTGCCGTCCCAGTCGTTCATGCGCGCGCCGAACTGATCGTTGATGATCGTGTTGTGGACGACAACCAGGTCCGTCACGGTTCCCTGGTGGTCGATGCTGAAGAAGCCGTACTTGCCGTTCATCATCAGGTTGTTGCGGATGATGGCCTCGCCCTGTGCCTGGATGACGTTGTCGCCGGAGTTCCAGCAGACGTTGCGCTCGACGATGTTCGGCGGCATTCCGCCGGTCCCGTAGACCAGGATGCTCGGATAGGGAGTGTCGTGGACGATGTTCTCGGCGATCCAGTTGCCCCAAGAGCCCTGCTTCACCTCGATGCCGTCCCCCTGAGTGCCCGCCGTGTCGTGCACGTAGTTCATGGCGATCACGCACGAGTTTGCGATCGGTGAGGCGAAGTTTCCGCCGATGTAGAAGCCCTCACCGGTGCCGCCTGTGCCGTATATTTCGTTCTCGGTGAAGGTCAGGTTGTTGACAGGGACCGAGTTCGCCGCGATCGCGTTGTCCTGACTGTCGTGGATTTCACACTTGTCGATCCAGACGTTGTCACAGTCGTACATTCGCAGCGCGATGCTCCCGCCGGTGATCTCGAAGCCGCGCAAGCAGACGAAGCTACACGGTCCGCCTTGGCCCATGTTGACCGTGTTTTGGCTAGCGTTACTGCGAGTGATGGTCGGAATCTCGCCGGCCTTCGCTTCGATCCAGATCGGATTGGCCGCCGTGCCGGTCAGGCTGATGTCGAACAGCGAGTCGATCGTGTACGTGCCACCGCCAACCGTCAGGCGATCGCCGGCGACCAAGCTCGCGATCTCTGCTTTCAAGTCCGCTCCGTTCTGCGCACTTGTCTTGGAACCGTTGTAGGTGAACTCGAGTTCGCGCGTCGGAGTAGCGTCGTACCAAGTCGGGTAGTACTTCAGGGGGCTCGAGGGCGCGACCATGATGCTCTGCTCGATCGAGGGCAGCCCCTCGCCATCCGTGCCGACACTCGTCACCACGCAATAGAGCGCGGCGTTGTCCGGCGCGCCGGACACCTGGTAGCTCGTCTCGGTGACTTCGACATACGGCATCCCCGTCGGATCGATACTCGGAGAGCCGCTGGTGTAGACGCGGTACTGGTTCGCTTCGGCGACGTCGCTCCACTGAAGGAGCACATTTCCGTTCGCCGTCATCAGAGCGAGTGAAGCCGGCGCCGCGGGACCCGAAGCCGATGGGCTTCCCGCACTCGGTGCTCCGCCGCCTCCTCCTCCGCCGCCGCAGGACGAGACGAGAGCAAGAGCCGCAATCCAAAACCACGCCGCGAGCCTACGACCCGCGCCCCACACGACTCCACGAGTCGATCCAATAGCCATGATGTCCCTCAAGCTGCTCAGCCCGGCGTCGGGCAGTACGATCCGCCCGCTTCCCGTCGGGCATGGGCTGGATCGGCAGCTTGAGAGTCAGGAGTTGACGAAGGCTGCGTAAACCAGGTTAAATTCCTCTCATATAAGGACTTAGGAGCACGAGAGGGTGCCGAAGGTCGCGGGCAGGGCGAGCCCCTCCAGCTCCCCGAGCACACGCAGGCTCTCCTCGATTCCGCCGATCAGCCGTGAGTAGCTGTCTCGATCGACCTCCGTCCAGCGCACTCCCACTCGATCCTTCAACCACTTGCGGCAGGGAGAGTAGGAGCCGACCGCGAAGTTCCAGACCGCTTCCGGGATCGACTCGAGCGCGAAGCCGGGGTTCAACCACACGCGATTCGAGTCCCACTTGGGAAAGCCGCGCGCGACAACGGGCTCTCCGTCACCGACGGGCTTCAGGCTCGCGGCGAAGCTCTGTTCGGAGAGCCGGCCGATCGAGAGGTGGGCACGGAGGAGCTCGCGCCCGCACTTGGCGAAGCGGAGGAAGAGCTCCTCGTCATTCACCGGCGGAATGCGCGGAAAGTCGAAGGTCAGGGAGTCGCTGTGCCTCTCGCGATAGGAGGGTGAGTGGAGGACGGCGTAGATGTAGTCGAGTACTTCCTCGGGCTTGGCTTGCAGTCCGGACGGCAGCAGTCGCTCGACGACGTCTGGATCGAGGTTCGAGATGAGCGGGCTCGCGGCAGCGCTCGAAGCATCGCTCGGGTCCAGACGGCGATAGAGCGGAAAGGTGTGGCTGCGCTCGCGGCTTCGGTTCGAGATGAAGTTGTCATCGACGAGGTCGCGCGTGGCGAAGACGTGGCGCCAGGGCGGAGAGGCAAGCTGGCGACAGACGACCAGCGCGACATTCGCGGCCTCGCCGAGTGAACACATCAGCTTCCTCCGGTCGCACCAGACGAGCGCGGGGTGATAGAGGATTCGGCGCGTGTCGAATGGACGATAGGCGTAGTCGCGAAGGCAGGCCTCGCGGTTCGGGTCGGCTTGAAACCGAGCACGCGCAGTCTCGAGGTTCCAGCCCGCGTTGTCGCGAACGGCGAGCTCTTCACGCAGCTCCTCCAGGCCGAGGTCCTCGTTCGCAATTTGCCGCGCTCTCTCCAGCAGATCGTCGTCGTTCAGAGCCACCACGACGCGATCATGTGCCGTCACGATTCCGCTAATGGAGCGCTGAAACAACTCTTTCAGACCGATCCAGCGCTCGTACTCTCCGGAGTAGCGAGTGTCGCGCGGGCGAAAGTACCAACCGGGGCCAGCGGGGCTAAGCTCTTCGGTCTCGATTTCGTCATCGCTCGGGCACGGGTCGAGCGCGCGCAACTTCCCGAGGCGCGGCCCGACCAACTCGCCATGCGTGACACATGGGTGACCTCGCGTCGACGTGCGCGTGCTGCCCACGAGTGTCGCGATGCCCTGTGCGATCCCGAAGATGTTCTGGTCGCCCGCTTCGCGCAGCGCTTCGGTCGAGCGCGTCCGTGCACCGTGCAGGTCGAGCAACTCGAGGCGGTCGAAGGACGCCGCGAGCGACGCGCGCATGCCACGCAGGCTCGGGCTGTCGAGGTAGGAGCTGTTCGTCACCAGCGCGACGACCCCCACGCCCGCGCGCTCGACCTGAAGCTCGGCGAGTCGAATGAACTTGACGTAGTCGTCCTGCAGGTGCATCTCGAGTCGAAGCGCACCCTTCTCGACGAGCTTCTCACCATCCACGAATCGATAGGGAGCCACCAACGCGCGCGAGCTCTCGTCGAGGCTGCCCGCGCGCACGGAGTAGGGCGGGTTGCCGAGCGTAACCGTGATCGGGAACGGCAAGCTCTCGTGAGTCGAGAGTGGATTCGCGGACGAGATGTTCGGGGTCGCGTCGCCGAAGAGCTCCGCCAGGTGCCACCGCGCGAGTGCACGCGGGACGGGAAGGAGCTCGTGGAGAACCAGCGCGTCGGCGAGTTCGGGAGCGGCTTCATCAGTCCAGCGAGCTTCGGCTTCCTCTGCCGAGAGACCCGTCGCGCGCCACTTGGCGAGCAGTGTCGCCCGAACGCTCGACGCGACCGCGAGGGGAAAGACGCCGCTGCCGGTCGCCGGATCGAGGATGCGCACGAAGCGTAGCGCTGGAGAGACTCCCGGCGGGACGGCCGCTCCGGTGCGCGCGCTGACCTCTGCCCAGGTCGAATCGTCCGCCAGCCCGTCCGCGAGGCCGAACTCCTCGCGGAGCCTGCGGTCCGCGCTCTCGACCAGGAAGCGGGCGAGCGCATCCGGCGTCGTGAAGACGCCGCGGCTCGAACGTCGACGCGAGTTCGAGGCGACGAGCATCCACTCGTGCGCGGCCAGCGCCGCACGGCTGCCCGCATGATGACGATCGATGTCGCTCGCCAGCGCCAGTGGATCGACCCTTCGAGAGACCTGCGCCAGGTCGTCGAGAGCTGCGCCGTACTCCGCGGCCGAGCGCTCGAGCTCCAGTCGCTCCCACTTCGCGCAGACCCTTCGCCGAACGGCATCCGCGTCACCGATCCCATCGAGCTGCTCGCTCAGCCAGATGCACGCCAGAGTCGTCAGCTCGACGTCGTCCGCTTCGCCGGCGTGGTTCGTGCAGACCTCCGAGAGACCGCGAGCAAGCGCTCGGATCGTGCGGAGTCTTCGACGTGCAGTGGCCACATCGAGCAGCCTACGCCTTCACGGCCCGATGCGAAAACGCCGGGTGTTCACACCACCCGTGTCAGCCGCTCGCGCCTCGAGGAGGTGCCATCCGCCGCCAATCGTCCGAGAGTGCGGCCGATCGACGACCTGTGGCATACTCCGCGCGTGGATGCCCCCCATCGCTTCGCCGCTGCCCTGACCGAGCTCTTCGAGCGCCTCGACTGGCGCGCGCTCGGCAAGCACTACTGCTTCGAGGGCGGCGACGACTTCTTCGACGAGGCCGCTCGCGAGTCGCTCTTCGAGGCCGAGATCGGTTTTGCATCGGAGGTCGTGGAGCGACTACAGGCCTCCGAATCGGCGAGCCTCGGACGCAGCCTCTACGTCGGCGCTGCCCTCTCGGAGCTCGGCCCGATGCTCGGCGAGGCTCTCCTGCTCGACCGTCAAGTCGCCGCTTTCAGCCTCGACACCCCGGAGACGCGCGAGCTCAACCGCGCAATTCGCGAGGTCGCCACGGAGCTCGAGCTCGACCTCCCGCTCATCCGGACGACCGACCTGCAGACCGTCACTCTCGAGCCCTACGACCACCTCTGGATGGTCAGCGTCCTCAACGACCCCGAGGCCTTCCCCGCGCTCCACGACAAGCTCTACGAGCGCGAAGGCAGCGAGCTCGCCATGAACCGCGGCGACCTCGCGGAGGAAGAGGAGCGCGCAATCCGACTCACGAGCCACGTGTTCACTTGCTTATCCCGTCCCGGCCTCCTGACGACCAGCGACGAAGAAGCGCCGCTGGTCAGGAGCATCGCCAGCGAGCTGGGCCTCGCACTCGACGCCCTCTCCGACCCGATCCTCTCGGCCGTCGTCGAAGACCCGGTTCGCTTCTGGAGTGTCGAACAAAGCCATTAACTGAAAAAACGAGCGCCCCGCGTACTCGCAAGGCGCTCGCTCGTGTGATTAACAGAAGCTAGTTCGAGACCTCGGCTTTGACTTCCTGATACACGGCGTCTTTCCACTCGGAACCAACGCAAGCCAGGCATGTACGAGACTCGACCGTGACCGGATTCTTGCAGGTCGGACAGACGAAATTGAACTTCGACGAGTTCTCCGCGAACCAACTCGAGATCGCTTTGGCGTGAACGTGGTCGGTACCTTGCCCGAGATCGTCGGCACTCGCGAGGCAGTTTGCTGCAAAGAGGTAAGCCGCCTGCGGATCATTCTTTTTCAATTGAAGCCACATGGCTCGGTAGATCCACAGCTTCATGTCGAGACTCGCGTCCCCCTCCACGAGGAGTCGATCGAGTGCCTCCGCGTCCGTCGCACCAATCCGATTGAGGTAGAGATTGGTCAGGTCATCGAACTGCAAGCGAGCATAGACGGCGATCAGGCAGAGCTGCAAATGCCGAGCGGCGTTCTCCACACCCAAGGCCTCGAGTTCGGGAGGGAGAAGCTTTTGCTTCCCGACCGAAAGCGGCTGCCCGCTGGCCGCCTTGAACATCCCGAGTCCGTAGGCTGCGTGATAGCTCGTCGCCACCAAGTGGCCGATCGGTGACGGTTGGAAGCTGGCTCCCGCGGTGAGATCGAAGGCGTCCTTCTCCTTGGGCTCCTGCAAGAACGGGCCCGACGAGGAAGCGGTCATGTGCAGGCGCGCGAGCAAATACTGTGCGAAGAAGCGTTGCACGCTATAGCTCTTCGGCACATTGCCAGTGCTGACCAGGATGCTTCGAGCCGAAGCCTCCGCCCGCTCGAGCTTGGCCGGTTCGCCAGATTCGAGGTCGCCAAGTGCAGAGGCCAAGGTCTCCCGGTTGGGTTCGTAGACGTCCAGCGTGGAGCACCCACTAGCAAGCAGGACTCCGAAGACGACAGCCGCAATTCCGATGTTCGGTCGTTTCATAGCTCGTTTCATCACTGAGGCTTGACCCCGACGTACATGGGTTTCGAATCGCCATCGATGCTGACATTGAACGAGAGCAGCGAGTGATACAGATCCATCGCTCGGGTCGTCTTACCCCGTGTGTGGGTAATCGTATGGTCCCGGAATCGAAACGATTGCTTGTTCGGAACCTTGAAGAAGAGGAAGCCTTCTTCACCTTCAGCTTCCAGATTGCCCGGAGTGAATCGCGCCTCGAAGGCCAACTGGTAGGTCTTTTCGCTGATCTCTTTCAGATCTTCGGCGTCCATCGAAAGCAGGCCCGTACCGTCTTGCAAGTAGAGACGTGGCTCCCAGCTACTCGGGAGAAACCGAACTAGACCACCTTCCGCCATCGCGCCGTAGGGCTTGACTTTCAGTCGAATGGCGATAATTCCGTACTCCAGGAGTTCTGCCCCGAAGAGCTTTCGGTAGCCAGGATCGAACTCGGCCTCGACGTTTATCGAGTACTCCCCCGTCGCAGCCTCGAAATCGTTGAACTCCTCGGGCTCACCGCCGAGGTCCGGATTCGGGTCGGGAATACTGCTGCACCCGAGCAGGCAGGCGGCGAGTACAAGTGCAAAACGGTTCTGTTTCATATCGTGAAAGTCCTGAATCTTTGAGGGTCAATTCACAGCTTACCGGAAGAACAGTTCGCGCGTTGACGGAATTCTCGTGCGCTCGAACACGAGCCCCAGTTCCGGCGAGTACCACCGCTCGACTCGGTTCCTGTCGACGACAACCAGACAGGGCAACCCGGGAGCCGCGTACCTCGAAGTGAACTCCTTCACCTCGGATTCGGTCGGAAAGTTCAGGAAGTTGCCTGTCTGAACATGACCGGGCGCAATCCACCAAACAATCTGAGCGTTGGGATCCCTGAGATCGAGCCACTGAATATTGCCGGGGCCAGAGAGCTCTTCGTTTTGATAAGTGAACGATACCTCGAGGGGGTTTCTGCGCTGGGGATCCCAGGAGATGCGCTCAGCTTCCCATGAGTACCTCTTCGAGTCCCCGTCACTCCCTGAATCGACCGAGATCAGCTCCTCCATCCAGGCGACCTTCCCGCGCTTCTCCTCACGGTAGTAGCGCGAGTGGTTCACGATCCTTCCCGGCAGTTCAGACAGTTCGATCTGCAAGGCGAGAACGGAACGCCAATCCGACTTCGGCGATGAACCGTTCTGAATGAGGTTCTCGAGGCCGGGCTTCGAAGGAAGCGCGTCCTCGTCCACGTCCACGTACCATTTCTTGGCGTAGTAGAACCACCGGATCGTGTCGGCGTACTGTTCCGGCACGCTGCAATCCTGACCGGTCAAGTGCTTTCCCCAACCTTCAAGCAGGTCAAATTTGCGCAGCGTTTCGACGTCGATCTTGCCGTCTTTCTCAGAAGTTTCGAGCATTGAAACAAGCCCCCCGAAGAACGGATCAAATCCTGCCCAATCGAGATCCTCACCGATCGCGATAACGACAGCCGGGAGTTGATTTGGTCCCCCCGTCAAAACGGACTCCGCGCTCGAGGCGATGGCCTGGTCGTGCTCGGCGATCCTTGACTGTACTGCGGCCTTCAGCATTTCGATCGCGTTCGTGTAGAGCCCCACTCTATCGGGAGGCGTTTTGCCCTCTTCTTCCTCGAAAGAGAGCCAGCCATCGGCAGCGTTCGCGAACTCCCCTATCGATTCAAATGCCTCGTTCGCCAGATCTAGCGCGTCAGTGAGGTGATCCTTGTTTCGCTTTCCGCTGCCATCGAACTCAGTTGAATACTCGACCAACTTCGCCGCTGCGTTTCCGAAAACGGCGAGTTGCTCATTCCCGCCCATCCCAAGATCCTTGTAAACGCCGTCGCTATCGCCCTGCTGTTGAACCTTCACGACCTGCTCCCAATAGCCGCTGGCGACGGCCCTCATCATTCGATCGAAATTTCCTGCCGCCTTGGCATCCGGCAAGGCATTGATCTCGAGATTGTCCACCTTGGTTCGAAGGGTATTGCGCTCTTTCTCCGCGCTCAACCTCGCATCCTCCGCGCTCAACCTCGCATCCCTCTCGATGATAATCTCCTGGCGGAGAATGTCGATCTGTTTGGTCGCGTCCGTGAGCTCTCGCATCATTTCATCCAAGTCGCCTTGCTTCGACTGGGACGCGACTTCCGAATCCCCGGCAGCTAAGAGATCGGAGGTTAACTTCGAGATCTGCTTGGCCTTGTCCGCGAGGAGGCCCTCGTAGTGCTCGTCCTTGTCCTCGAGGCGGCCGTCATAGTCTGACCGCGTCTTTTCCATCTCCACGCGATGTTCTTCGTTGAGGCTCGCGACGTTGTCCGAGTTCCGCCGCAGCTCCTGCTGGTTCATGTAGATCACGGCGCCCTCGCCCGCCGCCGCGACCATCGACAAGACGAGCAAGCCGCCGACCCATCCCGGCACGCCCGTCGGCACGCGGTAGGCCTTCGAGCTCTCGATCGCTTCGATGAACTCGCCGGCGCTCTGGTAGCGCTTCTCGCGATCCTTCTCGAGCGCCTTGCGCAGGATCTTCTGCACGGCCGGCTTGAGGTGATCGAGGCTCTTGATCATCGGCGCGACTTGCGTCTCCGCCAGCGAGGTCGAGATCTCTTGCAAGGTCGCGCCCTCGAACGGACGCGTGCCGGAGAGCATCTCGTAGAGCACGATGCCGACCGAGAACAGGTCGGAGCGTGCGTCGAGGCGCTGCCCGTTCGCCTGCTCGGGCGACATGTACTTCAGGGTACCGGCCACCTTGCGCTCGCCGACCTCTGCCGCTAGCGCAGCGATGCCGAAGTCGAGCAGGCGAACGCCGACGCCATACGGGTTGTCGTCGGTCTTCGAGACCTGCGACGCGAGCATGACGTTCGGCGGCTTCACGTCGCGGTGAACGAAGCCTTGTTCGTGGCCACTCTGAAGTGCGAGCAGCATCTGTCTCACGATCTCGAGCGCGTGGCGAGTGTTCAGCGACTTCTCACGCTTCATCAGTGCGTGCAAGTCTTCGCCGATCACCATGTCCATCGTCAGGAACAGGCGACCGTCGTCCATTTGGCCCGTATCGCGGACTTGGTTGACCTGCTCCGAGACGAACTTCTGCGCCGCCCGAATCTCCTGGAAGAAGAGGTCGCGGAAGCGTGCGTTTCGCGAGTAGCGGGGGCGCAGGACCTTCAGCGCTACCTCCCGCCCTTCGATCTGCCGGTCGCGGACCTGGTAGACACGGCCCATGCCGCCCTCGCCGAGGAGCGCGATGACCTCGAAGCGATTGGCGAAGACGTGGGAGGCAACGGCCTCCGTCCCGGGTTCCGGATCCGCTGCCGCAGCGTGAGAGGGCGGGGCGGCCGTATCACCGTCCGCGGCGAGCGTCTCGTCACCCTCCACATCCGTGACGACCGTCAACTGATCGCCATCGTCCGGTGCGCCGCCGCCCACGACGATCGTGTCGTCGACCTCCTCGTCGAACGCCGGCGTTTCGGGAACTTTCTTCCCACCATTTCCGTCGTCTGAACTGGGCAGATTAACTGTAGGTTCTTCGCTATCAGGGCTCATAGCAGGTATCTCTGGCGCGGGATCGGTAGTAAGCCGCGGATTATACGGCCCCCCTTGGCGGGGCCCCAACGGATAGTCCTCCAGAGGTCACAAACTCCGAATGGTTCTTTTTCAGCCACCAGGCTCAGGAACTCGAAGGAGTCGAAAGCTAGACTTCAACTCCCCCCCTCTCAGACCGCGGCCCGCACTCGCTATGCATTTCGAATGCCACAGCGACGCCCACCCGGCTGCTCTCACCGCACCCAGTACCTTGGCTGATTCCGTCATCAAACTGCGGCTCATTCGCCCCGGCGAACCCGACGAGAACATCACCGTTCAAGGTGACAGCGTCATGATCGGTCGCTCGCTCGAGTGCGACGTCCGCATCGACCAGCCCTACGTGAGCAAGCGCCACGTCCGGATCTTCAAGGGCTACGTCGTGATCGACCTCGATTCGCGGAACGGAACCTACATCGAGGGCGTCCGGGTGACCGAGCCCTCGCTCCTGGATGGCAGCCGAATCAGCCTCGGCGATCACGACGCCATCGTCGAGATCGTTCGTCAGGACGACGAGCCGATGTCTCCCAGCCTGAGCATGGATGCGGTGGCCGAGATCGAGCGACTGAGGAAGCGGAACCAGGAGCTCTCCAAGCTCGTGATGCACCTCGAAGACGAGCTCGCGGACGTGCGGCGCGGCGACTCCAACATGGAGGAGACGGTCGAGATTCGACAAGCGCTCCAGGAGAAGGTCGCCGAGCTGGAAGCTTCGCGAATGAAGCGCGCGAGCCAGCCGCCGAGTATTCGTCCCAAGGCGAGTATCGACGAGCTGGAGATCGAGAATCGCCGGCAGCTGGAAGCGCTTCAGCGCGTCGAAGCCGAGCTCGCGGAAGCCCGCAAGCAGCTCGAGGATTTGCACGGCCAGTAGACGGTTGCGGGGAGGCCGGTAGGAGCGGATTAGCGAAGGCTCACTAGGAAGTCCGCTCGGGTGCCAGTAGCATCTTCCGCCCCGATGAAACGCGTACTGGCGCTGTATTTCTCGCAAACCGGCCAACTCGGTGTTGCGCTCGACTCGATGCTCGGCGGGCTCGACCCGGAGGAATTCGAGGTCCACGTCGAAGCGATTCAGCCGACTCCGGCCTACCCCTTCCCGTGGAGCCTGGGTGAGTTCGTTGGAGTCTTCCCCGAGAGCGTGCTCGGCATCGCGCCGGAGATCGAGACTCCGAGCTTCGATCCGGACGCCGAGTGGGACCTCGTCATCCTCGGCTACACCGTCTGGTACCTGGCGCCCTCGCTCCCCATCCAGGGCTTCCTGCAGTCCGACTACGCACGCGTGCTGCGGGGCAAGCCGGTCGTCACGCTCGTCGCCTGCCGCAACATGTGGCACACCGCCTCCGAGCGGATGAAGCGCGACCTCGCCGAGCTCGGCGCTGAGCTCTCCGATAATGTAGTCGTAACGGACGAGGGACCGACCTGGGCGACCTTCGTCAGCACACCCCGCTGGATGTTCACGGGCAAGCGCGATCGCTTCCTGCGAGTGTTCCCGCCCGCAGGAGTCTCGGAGACCACGATCGAGGGCCTCTCACGCTTCGGGGAAGCCCTCTCGGCCCGCTCCGGTGAGCTGGAGAAGCGCCCCGTCGGCCCCCTCCTCACGGGCCTGGGAGCGGTCGAGATCGAAGAGCGCTTCGTCGTCCCCGAGTTGATCGCGCTGGTCAGCTTCCCTCCGTGGGCCAAATTGGCCGTCCTCTCCGGACCGTCCGGCTCAATACGTCGCGCCTTCACGCTGACTCTTTTCGCTCTCTACCTTATATTCGCGATCCTCATTTTGATCCCAGTCTCGATTATCCTGAGGCTGCTTCTCTATCCGTTCGTCGCCGGGCCCCTGCGTGCCTACATCGAGCGCCTCCGATCCCCATCCGGGACAGCGGCCACCGAGCCGGACCACCACTGAGTTTTTGATGTCCCAAATTTCGCCCGTTCACATCGTCGGCGTTGGCGCCACCTTGCCGGGTGAGCCGATCGACAATGAGCGCATGGAGTCCGTTCTTGGGCTCATCAACGGTCGCCCCTCGCGCGCGCGCCGAACGATTCTTCGGAGCAACGGCATCGACTCCCGTTACTACGCGATCGACCCCGAGACCGGCGCACAGACCCACACGAACGCGGAGCTCACCGCCGAGGCGATTCGCGCGGTCGCAAGAGACGCCGCCCGCGAGCTGGCCGATCTCGACTGCATCGCCTGCGGAACCTCGTCGCCCGACCAGCTCATGCCGAACCACGCGTTGATGGTGCACGGCGAGCTCGGGATTCATCCGTGCGAGGTGCTCGCCACTTCCGGCGTCTGCCTGTCGGGCTTGACCGCGCTCAAGTTCGCGGCGATGAACGTGGCGTCCGGCTCGGCGGAAGCCGCCGTCGCAACCGGTTCGGAACTCTCGTCGACCGTACTGCGCGCCGCCAACTTTCCGAATCAAGAGCCGAGCGACGACGAGCTCGCGAAGACGCCGGTCTTGCAGTTCGGTCAGGACTTCCTTCGCTGGATGCTCTCCGATGGGGCCGGTGCGGTCTGGCTGGAGCGCGAGCCGAGAGCGTCAGGACTCTCGCTGCGCATCGAGTGGATCGAGACCGTCTCCTACGCGAACGAGCTCGAGGCGTGCATGTACTGGGGCGCGGAGAAGGACGACGAGGGCACTCTGGTCGGTTGGCGTCAGGCCAAGGACCTCGAGTCGGCCGTCTCTGCCGGAATGCTGAACGTGACTCAGGATGCGCGGCTGCTCGGCGAAGAGATTTCGAAGCGGACGATCAGCGACGGGTTCGCGCACGCGCGCGAGCGTCACCCGATCGAAGCCGACGAAGTCGACTGGCTCCTGCCGCACTACTCGTCGGAGTTCTTCGCCAAGGAAGTGGCCCAGCGATTCGACGAGATCGACTTCCACATCCCGCAAGAGAAGTGGTTCACGAACCTGAAGACACGCGGGAACACCGGCTCGGCATCGATCTACATCATGCTGGAGGAGCTGTTCCACTCGGGGCGCCTCGAAGCCGGCCAGAAGATCCTCTGCTTCGTTCCCGAGAGCGCACGATTCTCCGTCGGCTACGCTCTCCTCACGGTCGTCGGGAAGTAAACCGTGCGCGAGGAAGACGTCCCTCAGGAGAAGTCCTTCTATCAGGGGCATCGGCGCGCTTGCTATGCGGTCGGGAAGGACGAGCAGTACGTCCTCGCGAAGAGCGCCGGTTGGGAAGTCGAGCGCGTTGCAACGGAACAAGCGCTGCTCGAGCTCGAAGAGCAGGTCGAAGACGCGCGACTGAAAGCGGAAGCGGGAGCAGTCTCGCCGCTCGCCTATCACTTCGCCACTCGGCAGATGACGCCCAAGATGGCCGCGCAGCACGCGGGACTCTCGACCTGGCGCGTCAAGCGTCACCTCAAGCCCGCCGTCTTCGCCCGGCTCTCGAAGGAGTTGAAGTCGCTCTACTCCAGAGTCCTGGACGTCCCCGTCGAAGAGCTCGAACGGGTCCCCTCCACACCTCGCCACGTGTTCCTCTCGGACGAAGCCGAGGCGAACCATGGCTGAGTTCCGTCACCTCCACGCCGCTCACTGCGAGAGCGGAGTAACGGCGGCACTGCTTCGGCACCAGGGCCTCGAGCTCTCCGAGCCGATGGTCTTCGGGCTCGGGAGCGGCCTGTTCTTCTTCTTTCCACCGCTGGTCAAGGTCATGGGCATGCCGCTGATCAGCTTCCGCTCCTACCCCGGCAACATCTTCAAGCTGGTCTGCAAGCGGCTCGGCGTCGAGTACGAACGCAGCACCTTCCGGTCGGCGGAACGGGGCAAGCGAGAGCTCGACGAGCTACTCGCGCGAGACACGCCTGTCGGCCTTCAGACGAACATGTTCTGGCTCTCGTACTTTCCGAGCGAGTTCCGGTCGCAGTTCAACGGACACAACCTGATTGCGTTGGCAGAGGAGACCGACGGCTACCGACTCTCCGATCCGATGCTCGAGGAGTTCGTCCATCTCGATGCCGAAGCGCTCGAACGCGCTCGCTTTGCGAAGGGCGTGCTGGCTCCGCGCGGTGCGCTCTACTACCCGACCTCCGTCCCTTCGAATCCCGACCTCGCCAAGGCAATCAAGGTGGCGGTCAGTGGCGGGGCGAAACGGATGCTGGATCCCGTTCCGATCATCGGCGTGCACGGCATTCGACGGTTGGCGCGCGGCGTGCGCTCGTGGAAGTCGAAGGAGCGGCGCAAGCAGAAGCTGCTGCTCGGCCACATCATTCGCATGCAGGAGGAGGTCGGCTCCGGCGGAGCGGGCTTCCGCTTCATGTACGCCGCCTTCTTGCAGGAGGCCGGCGAGCGGCTCGACTTCAAGCCCTGGCTCGAAGCCTCCGAGCGCATGACCGAAGCGGGCGACTGCTGGCGCTCGAAGTTCGCGCGTGCCTGCGCGCACATCATCAAGGACCGAGGCGAGGACACGCTCGACGACGTCGCCGATGCGCTCGTCGAGTGCGCGGACAAAGAGACCGCGCTGTTCCGCTTCCTGCTCGCAAACGCTCCGAGCAAGAGCGTTCACTCACTGGCAACCGACACCGCGGCCGCGTCGCGTTGAGGATCTAATGGCCGCGCTGGAAGCGTCCGAACTCCGCTACCGCTATCCCGGTTCGACGGAACCCGCGCTCGATGGAGTCAGCTTCACTATCGAGGAGGGACAGTTCGCTGCGCTGCTCGGTCCGAACGGTGCCGGTAAGACGACCCTGGTTCAGCTGATCGCCGGGCTGCTGCGCGCCGACACGGGCAGCCTCGCCGTCTTCGGTCGAGCGAACTCGCTGAAGGCCGCGCGACGAGCGATCGGCTTCTGCCCGCAGGAACTCGCGCTCTACTCGACGCTCAGCGCGACGGAGAACCTGAGCTTCTTCGGCCAGCTCGCGGGGCTCGGCGGTGAGCGGCTTCGCGAACGGACTCGGATCGCTCTCGAGGCTGTCCGCCTCGCCGATCAAGCGGACGAGCGAGTCGAGCGCTACTCGGGCGGCATGAAGCGTCGGCTCAACCTCGCGATTGCGATCCTCGCCGAGCCGAAGCTCTTGATCCTCGACGAGCCGACCGTCGGCGTCGACGCTCAGTCGCGGCTCGCCATCTTCGAAGCGCTCGAAGCCCAGAACGCCGCCGGCACGACCGTGCTCTACACGACGCACTACATGGAAGAGGTCGAGCGCATGTGCCGCGAGGTCGTCGTGATCGACCACGGGCATCTCCTGGCGCAGGGGCCGACGGCGGAGATTGCGTCGATCGGCGCGAACGCTGCCCTGCACCTCGAAGTGAGTGGCGCCGCTGCCGAGATCGTCGCCGAGCTCGTCGCCGCCGGCCACGACGCGCGCCTCGACGGAGAGCAAGAGATCGCACTACACAGCCAAGACCTCGCCGCGGAGCTGGCCTCGCTGGAGGCGCTCGCACGCCGCGGCCTGCTCACGGCCTTCCACACGCGGCGCCCGACTCTGGAAGAGCGCTTCCTCGAACTCACCGGCGAGGAGCTGCGCGACTGATGAACTTCTTCTCCGTCCTCAGCGCCCTGTGCGTGAAAGAAGTCCGCGTCCTCGTCCGCGACCGGCAAGCCTTGCTCTTGCTGTTCGCGATGCCCGCACTCTTCGTCCTGATCCTCTCGCTCGCTCTCGAGGACATCTACAACGAGAAGGTCGGAAGCAGCCTGCCCGTCGCCCTCCAGGTCGAAGACGACGGTGAGTTTGCAACGCGGCTCGTCGCCACCCTGAAGAAGCGCGGCGAGTTCACGCTCGTCGAAGGGACCGAGGGGCAGTCTCCGGACGAGCTCATCAAGAGTGGCGAAGCGCGTGCGTGGATCCGGATTCCCGACGGCTTCTCGCAGGACGCGGGCGACTACCTCTCCGCGCACGGGCGCGAGCCCTTCGGCGAGAACAGGCTCGAGTGGCGCGCTTCCCCGCAACTCGACGCACCCTTCCGCTGGTCGCTCCGTTCGGGCCTCTCGCTCGTCATGCTCGAGACGATCCTGGACTCACTCGTCGATCCGCGTGGCGAGTTCCCCGACATCGAGCGCGGCGCCGAGCTCTTCCTGCGCGAGAGCGGTAGCGACACCGACCCGCTGCCGACGCCGCTGCAGCAGACCGTCCCCGGCTGGTCACTCTTCGCCATGTTCTTCATCGTCGTGCCGCTCTCCGCCGGACTCTTCCGCGAGCGCACCGAGGGAACCCTGACCCGCATCCTGGTCTATCCGATTCCGAAGAGCGCCGTCCTGCTCAGCAAGGTCGCCCCCTACCTGATCGTCGGCATCCTGCAGTTCGCCTGCATGCTCGCCGTCGGAGTCTTTCTCGTCCCGCTCTTCTCCGACATGTCGCTGCAGCTCGGATCGAATGCGATCGTGCTGCTCCCGATCACGCTGGTCTGCGCTCTCGCCGCGACCTCGTACGCGCTGCTCGTCGCATCGCTCGCCAAGACGGCCGAGCAAGCAGCCGCCTTCGGTGCAACCTCCATCATCATTCTCGCGATGCTGGGCGGCGTGATGATTCCGCACTTCGCCATGCCGGACACACTGCAGAGCGTGGCCGTGATCTCGCCGCTCTACTGGGGTCATCAGGCCTACCTCGACGCTTTCCTCAGCAACGCAGCGCTCGGTGAGCTGGCGACGCCGCTGTCTGTCTTGCTGTTCTTTGCGGTCGGCTCGCTCACGATTGCGACCCTCCGCTTGAAGAGGTGACGTCGCCTCCATGTTCGAGGTACTGCGTTCATTTCCTGAGTTTCGAAAGCTCTGGCTAGCACAGGTCGCCAGCCAGGGCGGCGACTGGCTCTCGCGCGTCGCCGTCGTCACTCTGATCGGAGAGCTGTCGGGAGCGAGCGCCGCCGTGGGCATCGGCCTGCTCTACGGCGTCGAGCTGGCCCTGCGTTGGTTGCCGAGCGCCGTGCTCGGGCCCATCGCAGGTCCCGTCGCCGACCGGCTGCCGCGCCGAGCCTTGATGATCGGCGCGGACCTCATGCGCGCCGCGCTGGTGCTCGCGCTGCTCGCGATCGACGATCCGAGCGACCTGCCGCTCCTGTATACGATCGTCGCGCTGCAGATGGGCACCGGCATCTTCTTCGACTCGGCCAAGTCGGGCGTGCTCCCGAACACTGTCCCGCGTGAGTCGCTGCACACCGCCTACGCGCTCTCGGCCGCAACCTGGAGCTCGATGCTCGCCGTCGGCTCGCTCGTCGGCGGCTTCCTGCTCGAGTGGACCGATGTCGAGACCGTCTTCATCGTAGACGCCTTCACCTACCTCTTCAGCGCCGCGCTCGTGTTTCGCATCCGCCTACTTCCGACCGACCGCGAGAGCCCGACACCGCTGCCCTTTCACTGGAGCGACATCGTGCTCTTCAAGGACCTGCGCCGCGGTTTCGAGCACGTCCGCGAGAAGGGCTTGCTCGCACCGGTCCTCGCGAAGACCTTCTGGGGGCCCGCGGGAGGCTTCCTCGTTCTGCTCTCGATCGTTGCCAGCGACCGCTTCGGAAACGACACCGCAGGAGGCTCGACGGGCTTTGCAGTCGGAGTCCTGTTCTCCGCACGCGGAGTGGGAACTGCGCTCGGCCCGATCTTCGGCCGCGCATTCGTGGGCAGCAGCGACGCCATGCTCAGGAAGCAGATCGCCATCGGCTACGCGCTCGGGGCGCTCGGCTACGCGCTCTTCGCTTTCACGGAGAGCATGCTCGTCGCCTATCCCTGCATCGTGCTCTCACACATGGGCGGCAGCGGCCTGTGGGTTGCGTCGACGACCCTCTGGCAGAAGCACGTCGACGACGCCTACCGCGGCCGCGTCTTCGCGCTCGAGTTTCTCGGTATGACGACCGCCTTTACGTTGGCCGGTCTCGCCACGGGCTTGCTCTACGACTGGAACCAGCGCATCGATGTGACGACCTGGACCGTGTGCGGAGCGGTCACCGTGATGGGCTCGACCTGGATCTACCTGACGAACAGAAAGAGAGCCCACCGCGGCTAGGCGGCAGGCTCTCTGTTCGAGCGCACCTGTCTAAGGAACCAGGACGACTGGGATCGCGTTGCTCGCGAAGTGAACCAGCCCGAAGATCTCGGTTGCGATGAAGGCGTGGTGGAGCGTCACCCCAGCGAGCGTCGGGTCGAGCCCGGGGAAGACAGTCAGTGACGCCGTCGACTGACCGTTCGCGTCGAGGCTGGACTTGAAGTTCCCGAAGGACGGGATCTTCGGCTGGAACAGAGTGATCTCGAAGTAGCCGTCGTAGTTGAGCGGCAGGAAGATGTCGCCGAACAACAGACCGGGCGCCGTTCCCGAGAAGCTCCCGAAGACGCGGTAGAGCATGAACCCGTAGGCGGATCCCGCATTCAGAACCATGTTCTGCGTGCCACCGGCGGAGAGCGAGATCGTCGCGGTGTCGGCGCTGAACGGCTGACACTCGTCGGGCTGTCCGTTGCCGTCGAGGTCCAGCGAGGTCGCGGTCAGGATGTCGGTCGCGTCATCGATGCCGTTGCCGTTGCAATCCCCGCAACCGGTCTCGAACACACGAAAGTCATCGATGGCCGCCTCGACCACGGAGGCCGAGCCAGCGTCGTTCGCCCGAAAGCGCACCCGCAGTGTCCCGACGAGCGGAACGAAGTCCTGCACCCGGAACGAGTGCCGTCTCCAACCACCGCGCACGTCCGGCCCGGTGGGCCCGACCGTCTCGGCGAGTACCCAGTTGGTACCGTCGTTCGTCACTTCGACCGTGAACGTGTCGCTGTCCGGATTCGCTCCGCCCGCATTGTGGAACCAGCGCCAATAGCTGATGTAAGGATCGACCAAGCCAGCGGTGGGGATAGGCGCACTCAGCAAGGTCGTGAATCCTCCATCGACATCACCCACTCCGCTATCGAGGCCAACCGTAGCCTGCCCCGTGAACCAACAGGCCGTCTGACCAGGGCCCGGCGTGTGATCGATCTCGGTCTGCGCGGCCGTGCCGTTCGGAGCTCCGCGAACCCAGGCGCCGGAATTCGCCGTGTCACCGGCCACACCGCCGACCCAGTCGCCCGTCGCTTCCATGGCGAAGCTCGAGACCACGGTCTCGGAATAAGCGGAGAGCGTGTAGTGATAGTCGTCCTCCGTGCTCGCGGGGGAACGCCACAGGAGGTTGTCCGTCGAGCGCGCGGACAGGCGGTACCTCAGGATCTCTCCACAGTTGGACGCGGGCAAGCTGGCCAGAAAGTCACCTCCGCCGATATCCAGCATCGGAGTGGCAACCTCGACGCCCGCCACGACGACGTGCAGAGTCACGGAGCCCGGTACCAAATCGCCCAGCGTCTCTTCGTCGATCCGAACGCGGACGGTCTCTCCGTCCGGGGAAACCGGGTCCGGCAGTCCGTTCGGGAAGCTGTAGGTCAGCTTCGGACCACCCAAGCGCCAGATGAACAGGCCCTTCACTTCGTCGCTCCCGATGAAAGTACCGCTCGGGAAGAAAGGATAGTTGCCCCACAGGCCTTCCGTTTTCGCGACGTCAGAACTGAGCTGGGTGTCGAAGTAAGCAATCTCAACCGGGCTAGTTGGAATCGTCGCGTCGTAGACGCGTATCCCGCTCATGAAGTTGGCCTCGAAGATCTTGTCCCCGTTGGCGAACAGGTTGTGATCGGAGGCGGTATTTCCGTTCGTAAAGAATCCGATGTAGGTCGGGTTGGTGAGATCGCTGACGTCGAACATGTGCGTCCGCGTTGTGAATCCGAATGAGCTCTCGTCGGCTTCGTCACTGAAGTAGAAGGTCTGCATGTCGTCGGAGAGCCAGCCCTGGTGAGCGACGACCTGGTTGGGGTACTCGACAGAGCCGAGGAGCAGGATGTTGGCCTTGTCGGTCACGTCGACGATCGTCAAGCCGTCGAACCCGGGACTATCGGACGCGAGAAAACCAATCTCCTTGCCTGCGAACGGGCCGGAGTCATAGGTGATGAACTGTGCGTCGTGCACCCCGCGCACCGACCAAGACCCGATGAAGTTCGGTGCGCCCGGATTGACCAAGTCGTAGATCCGAATTCCGCTGAACCCGCCATCCAAGCGATACAGGTAGCCGCTCGTCGAATCGATCGCGATGTTGTGCGTCGTCGTCGAGCCACCCGTCGTGACCCTCCCGACATTGCGGACCATCCCGAGGTCGATGCCGCTCATGTTGAAGATATGGATTCCGCCGCCACCCTCGCTCACCGAATAGGCGTGGTCCTGATAGACCTTGATGTCGTGCCAGTTGCTGACCGTGGTGGAGTGTGAAGCGACGATAACCGGCTCCGACGGATTGGTGATCTCAGCGAATCCGATCGCCCCGGTCGTTCCGATGATCGCGTACTCGCGACCGCTCGGCGACGTGTAGCCCCAGCAGTCATCGGCGCCTTCCCAGTTGGAGAACTCCCCGTTGGGGATCCACCCCATCAGGGTGATTCCACTCGAATCGAACTGGTCATGAGTCCCGAGCCCCTGGGCCGAGAGGCTAGAACTGAAGAACAAGACGAGGGCCGTTACAAGGGTGCGCATGGGCTCGAGTGGTGAGGCGTGGATCAGGAAGACTCGCGCTCGCCAGGGGTGTCAGCGTCCGAGTCGTCGAGGGTCAATTAGCCTAACCCACATTCTGTATTTGTGTTGGGGAGGAGTGCGGCGGCCACTGCTCTCCGTCCGAGCCTTCCGCATTGGTCATGTGTCGATTGTGAGACGCGCATGCGCGGAGGCGAGGGCGCACGCGGGACGAGGGCGTGCGAAGAGGAATCCCTCCGATCCCTTGGCCAAATGCCCCTGTGTTCTAGAATAGACTCGTCTGGTAGATCGATGCCTCTCCCACCTTCATTCACTGTTGAGCTCCTGGGCGCGACTTCCCCCGCCGCCTTGATCGTCGATTCGGATGGACTCGTCGTGACGGTGAACCGAGCGGCAGAGTCCCTGCTCGGTTATACACAAGAAGAGTTGATCGGAAATCCAATGAGCGCGGTGTGCGCGCTGGATCAGGGCGTCCTCCACGGCGATGCACCCGCGACCTGCACGGAGAGGGGAGGGCGCACTTTTTCCGCAGTCGTTTCCAAGCTCTCCGTGGGCATCGACGGCTTCAGCTGCGATGTCTACACGATCCGCGATCAGTCGGAGCGAGCATCGCGCGGAATCGAGAAGAAGTTCGAGGACGCCATCCTCGAGCTGTCTCGCTCACCAGCCGATACCGACTTCAGCTCTGCGGCCTCACGAATCGTCAAGGTGGCTGCGGAAGTGATCGACGTCGACCGCGTCAGCCTGTGGCTGATCAAGGACTCGGGGAAACTGCTCGAGTGCATCTCGCTCTACGAAAAGAGCAAGGAGTCGCACTCTGCGGGCACGCGACTCCGGTTCGATCAGTATCCCAACTACTTCCGCGCACTCGATCAAGGTCGATCGATCGCTGCCGTCGACGCTGCGCAGGATCCTCGAACAGCCGAGTTTGCCAAGGGATACCTGGACGTCCTGGAGATCTCCTCGATGCTCGACTCGGTCATTCGAGTCGCCGGCAAGGTCGTCGGAGTGGTCTGTCACGAGAGCGTCGGAGCGCCTCGCGTCTGGAATGAAGACGAGATCATCTTCTCCGGAGAAGTCGCCGACCTGGCGGGCATGGCCTTCCTGGCCGAGAAGAACCGCACGGCCGCGACCATTCGCCGCAAGCTGGAGGCCGAGCTCCGAGAAGCGCAGAAGCTCGAGGCGATCGGCAGGCTCGCCGGTGGTGTTGCGCACGACTTCAACAACCTGCTCTCCGTGATCCTCGGACACACCGACTTTGCTCTACAACACGAGCTCGCGCCGGACTTGAGGCTCTGGTTCGCCGAGATCAAGGCGGCGGGCAAGAAGGCTGCAGACCTGACCAGCCAGCTGCTCAGTATCGGAAGGAAGCAGGTCCTCTGCGCGGAACCGATCGACATCAACTATTTGATTCAAGAGCAGGTCGAGCTGATCGCTGGCAGCTTCCCCGCGAACGTTCGGCTCGAGTTCGACGAGCGGTCGCCGAGCGCGATCGCGGTCGCTGACTCCCGTCTGGTGGAACGCGCCATCCTCAACCTGTGCATGAACTCGCGCGATGCGCTGCCGGACGGCGGGCGAATTGCGATCAGCACCCGAGTCGAGTCTGTACGGGACAACGGAGCAGGCTGGGTCGTGATCCAGGTCTCGGACGATGGTGTTGGTATGTCCGAGCATGTGCGAGAGCGAGTCTTCGAGCCCTTCTTCACCACGAAGGAGGAGAGTGGCGGGACGGGACTCGGACTGCCGACGGTCTATGGCATCGCTCACCAGCACGGTGGCTTCATCGAGGTCACGAGTCTCCCGGGGCGGGGCACGTCGATCGAGATATTCCTACCTCGCGCCGAGCCCGACGATGTTCCGGGCCCGGCGAAGCAAATGAATGTCGCTCGCGAGCCTCGAACGCTCCCGAGAGGAAGCGGACGAATCCTCGTCGCCGAAGACTCCGCGTCGATTCGCCGGTTCCTCGTGCGGTTGCTCGAGCACGCGGGCTACGAGGTCACCTTTGCGGAGGACGGAGAGCAGGCCATTGAGCTCTTCGATGCGCACTCGAGCGAGTGGGACTTGGTCATGCTCGACGTAATCCTCCCCAAGCTCACGGGAACCGAAGCCTTCCAACAGATTCGAGAGCTCTCGCCCGAAGTCCCCGTGCTCTTCACCACCGGCTATGACCGCGAGTCGCTGGGAACGCAGACTCAGAATCAGGAGAACGTGTACCTGCTTCCCAAGCCGTGGGACTCCAAGAGCCTGCTCGAGGTCATCGGCCGGGCCATCGCGAAGAAGTAGACAGCGCGTCCGCTTCCGAAGTGTCCTGACTGACCCCGATTGCGCGAAGGCCGCACCTGGACGTTCCAGCTTTGACAGACTCAAGAGAGAACCCCGCACCCACCACAGCGCCGGCAGCCCCGCTTGTCGAGCGGACGCGCGATGGTGACGCGCGGTCCCCCTACGTGTGGGTTCTGAACCTCGACGCGGAGCATGAGTTCGAGGGTCGTGCGGGCTACGCTCCGAACCGAAACCTGCGCACGATCGTTGCGGCACAGCAGGCGCGCCTGGTCCACGAGCTCTTGAGTCCGGGCGACTACCTGCTGCGCGAAGCAGCCTCGGACGGGAGTCGCGCGGCCGACCTCGAGCTGCTTCGGGTGCCAATCGATCCACTGCAGACGAGCGGAGCTCTACAGCCCCCCCGTCTCGTCGAGCTGGCCGAGGCGCGCGGCCTACCCGGCTTGGCCTGGTCGCCGACGCCGCGCGCACTCGCTCTGCTCGCTGCCGCTCATACGGTTCCGGCGCACTCGGTCGACATCGAAATTCTGCGCACCGTCAACGCCCGTCCCTTCGCCGCTCGGCTCCACAACGACCTCCGGAACGAGAGCTTTCCGAAGCACATCGCGGAGAACCTCGAGCAGGCGCTCCAACGACTGGCTTTGCCTGCACCGCACGGGTGGTTGGTGCGGCGAGTCTATGGCGCCGCCGGGCGCGGGCGCAGGCGCATTCGATCCGGGCAACCCGATCGAGCCGAGCGCGAGTGGCTCGGCAAGAGTCTCCAGCTCGGTCCACTCGTCTTCGAGCCGTGGGTGGAGATCGTCTGCGAGTACACGCGCAGTGGCTGGGTGGACGACGCCGGCGCGGTCATGATGTCGCGGCCGTGCTTCCAGGAGACGACGAAGACGGGAGCGTGGGAGCACACCCAACATGCCGCGCCGAACGAAGTCGCGCGCGGTCACGATCAGGAGCTTCAGGCGGCCTTCGAGGCGGCGGGCCAGGCGCTCGCGCAGGCCGGCTACTCCGGACCCTTCGGCATCGACGCCTATCTGCACAGGCAGCCGGGCGGAAAGCGCGAAGTCCTGAACCCGCTCAGCGAGATCAACGCGCGATTCACGATGGACTGGTCCCTCGCGACCGATCCGATGCGTGCCAAGTCGCGTCCTCGAGGGGACCTGCGCAGAGTGCCGTAGAGCCAGCGTGTTCGCATGAACGACCTCGACCGCTAGGCTGTGCCCCATGCAACCGATCACCAACATCGCCGAGACCCTCGGTGTGCCTTCAGAGTTCCTACACCCCTATGGCTCCGATGCGGCGAAGGTCGACCTCGAGCTGCTCGATCAGCCGCGTGCGAAAGCGAATGCGCCGCGACTCATCCTCGTCTCCGCGATCACGCCGACGCCAGCCGGTGAAGGCAAGACGACGACCTCGATCGGAATTGCCGATGCGCTCTCCAAGCTCGGCGAGTCTGTCTGCCTTGCGCTTCGCGAGCCGTCGCTCGGCCCCTGTTTCGGGATCAAGGGTGGTGGAACCGGAGGCGGCCGAGCGCAGGTCGTTCCGTCGAACCGAATCAACCTCCACTTCACCGGCGACCTGCACGCGATTACTGCCGCGCACAACCTGCTCGCCGCTGTGATCGACAATCACCTGCACTTCGACAACGAGCTCCGGATCGAGTCGCGGCGCGTGCTCTGGCCGCGCGTGATCGACATGAATGACCGCGCTCTGCGCGAAGCGATCATCGGACTCGGTGGAAATACGCACGGCGTGCCGCGCCAGTCGGGCTTCGACATCACGGCCGCCTCCGAGCTGATGGCCATGCTCTGCCTGTCGACGAGTCTGGACGATCTGCGTGAGCGAATCGATCGCACGGTGGTCGGCTTCAATCGAGACAAAGAAGTCGTGACGGCCGGACAGCTCGGCGTCACGGGCGCGATGCTCGCGCTCCTCCGTGAAGCCGTCATGCCCAACCTCGTGCAGACCATGGAGGGGACGCCCGCGCTCCTCCACGGCGGGCCTTTCGCGAACATTGCGCACGGCTGCAACAGTGTCTTCGCGACGAAGACTGCCATGCACCTCGCCGACTGGGTCATCACCGAAGCGGGCTTCGGCTTCGACCTCGGCGCCGAGAAGTTTTTCGACATCAAAGCGCGCGGCGCCGGCCTCGACACCGCCGCCGTCGTCCTCGTCGCTTCGATTCGCGCCCTCAAGATGCACGGCGGCAACAACGCCAAGGAGCTCTCCACCCCGGACCCCGGAGCCGTGGAGCGCGGGCTGCCCAACCTCGAGAAGCACATCGAGAACATCGCTCATTTCGGCGAGCGCCCGGTCCTCGCACTCAACCGCTTCGGCAGCGATACCGACGAGGAAGTTTCCGTAGTCGCGGACTTCTGCGAGCGTAACGGCATCCCCTTCGCTGCGGCCACTCACTTCGAGAACGGGGGCGAGGGCGCTCTCGAGCTAGCCCGCGTTCTGATCGAGCAGGCCGAGCACCACAGCACGCCCTTCCACCCGCTGTACAAGCTGACCGACAGCATCCCGGACAAGATCCAGACCGTCTGCCGCACGATCTATGGTGCGCGTGACTTCGCGTTCACCAAACAAGCGGAGAAGGATCTCGTCGAGATCGAACGCCTCGGCTATGCCGACTTGCCGATCTGCATCGCCAAGACGCAAAACTCCCTCTCCGACAACCCCAAGCTCCGAGGCCGCCCGCACGACTTCGAAGTCACCGTCCGCGGCTTGCAGATCAACGCCGGTGCCGGCTTCATCGTCGTCCTCACCGGCGACGTCATGCGAATGCCCGGCCTCCCACGAATTCCCCGCGCCAACCACATCGACCTCGTCGACGGCGAGATCATAGGGATGGCCTAGGCGTAAAGGTGAGATACTGCGCTCGGCGCATCCCTAAACTTTCGGCCCTCCTCCGATGCTGTGCTCCGGAAGGAGGGCCGAAAGTTTAGGGATGCGCCGAGCGCGGTATCTCACCTTTGCTGTGAGCGTCGCTCAGGATTGCTCCTCGGGCTCGGTTGCCTCTAGCACCGGCTGCTCTTCATCCGCGGACGCTTCCTCCGCATCGCCACTCGGCGGCGGAACGGGAGTCAGCTCGCCCTTCTTCGTGTCTTCCATCAGCTTGCCGAAGAACTCGGGCATCTCCACGCCGCCGACGTCGCGCATGATCTCGAGCATCGGGGGCAGTGCACCGCCAAGGCCCTTGAGGAAGCCGGCTGTACCGCCACCTCCGCCGTTGCCGTTGCCGTTGCCGCCATCCCAGACGACGACCTTGTCGAACTTGATGTTCGAGATTGCGGTCGCTGCGGTCTCGGAGAGCTTGTCCAGGTGCTCGAGCATCATCAGCTGGAAGGCTTGTTGTGAGCCGCCACACGCATCGACGATGGCGCGCAGACCCTCGCCCTTCTTCGCGAGGATCTCGAACTGCCCCCTCGCCTCTGCATCGAGCCGTGCAAAGATGGCCGAGGCTTCACCCTCCGCCTCGATGCGACGCTTCTCCGCCGATGCTTGAGCGTCGACGATCGTCGTCGCCTTCTCGGCCTTCGCGACGGCTTCGAGCTGCGCACGCTTCTCAGCCTCTAGCTTCATGCCTTGAGCCTCGGCTGCCTTGGCCTCCGCTCGATACTGAGCCTCGAGAACCGCCGCTTCCGCGACCCGCCGCTTGGTCTCACCGGTCTGGAAGGCTTCCGCTTCACGAACCTTCAGCTCGGCATTCGAGCCGGCGATATCCGCCTTCGAGGAGTTCTCTCCGGCTACTGCCTGCGCGTTCGCGTCGGCAACCTTCACGCGCATATCGCGCTCGGCCTCGCGCACTTGAGCTTGACGCTCGAGGTCGGCCTGCTGCTCTCCGACAATTCGCGCTCGCTCGAGGTCAGCGACCTGCACAGCTCGATCGCGCTGCGCCTCCGTCGTTCCGATGTCCCGAGTACGCTCCGCGTTGGCGACCTGAACCGCGCGCTCACGATCAGCCTCGGCAACACCGATGGCGCCGAGCTTCTCTTGCTGCGACACGTCTATCAACGCCTGCTGGATCGCCTCGGACGCCGCTTTGCGACCGATTGCTTCGATATAACCGGACTCGTCCGTGATGTCCTTGATGTTGACGTTGATCAGGATCAGGCCGATCTTGCGGAGCTCCGGCTCGAGCGAGTTCTGAACGCTGGTCAGGAAGACGTCGCGGTCGCGATTGATCTCCTCGATCCGCATCGATGCGATCACTTGCCGCAGCTGGCCGAAGATGATGTCTTCCGCCTGCTTGATGATCTCGCTCGCCGTAAGGCCCAGGAGTCGCTGCGAGGCATTGCTCATCGAAGCGACGTCCGTGCCGATCGCGACGGTGAAGACGCTGGGGACCGCAACGCGGATGTTCTCGATCGACAGAGCACCTTCGAGGGGAATCTCGATCTGCATCGGATCGAGTGACATGTACTCGTAGTCCTCGAGCAGCGGCAGGACGAAGGTACCGCCACCGTGCAGGGTGCGCGCGACACGGCCCTCCTTCGCACGGCCGTAGACGACCAGGATCCGGTTACTGGGGCAGCGCTTGTATCGCCTCGCAAAAGCGATGAACAAGCCCGCCACGATAATGACGATGAAGACTGCGAGTAGTGCGCCTGGCAAGCTGCCGGTGAGCAGGGAATTCTGAATCAGTGCAAGCTGAGCATTCATATCGGGACCTCTCCTCTTAGTTCAATGGTTCGACTTCAAATGTGTCCTCTGTCGTCATGCCGGTCAGGCGACACGTCGCTCCGGTTGGAATCTCCTCTCCATCCGTCACGGCGCCAAACTCTTGGCTTCGGCCCTGCAGAGTCACGGTGACCTTCCCCGTCCCAGTACGCTTGGCGGGAACCTTCAGATAGACCTGAGCGGTGGTACCGATGGCCGAGCGAGGCTTGACGTTTCCGGAGGACGTGAGCTTCTGGAAGCTGAACATCAGGTACGCGACGATGAACATCGTCGAGCTGCCCGAGATGAGTGCGACGAGCGGCGTCACCGCGCTGCCCCAGCCCTGCTCCGTGCCGAGCCAACCGACGAGTCCGAAGATCGTCAGGAAGCTCGCCAGAGTGCGAACCGAGATGAAGGTCATCGATCCGTCTCCGTCGTCGAGCTCATCCGCGTCGACATCGGCATCGGTATCCGCATCTCCTCCGAGCCCAAACAGGTTGAGACCCGCTTGCCCCAGAACCACGGTTCCGCCAGCTGCCGCACACGCGATATAGACCTTTATGAGCGTGAAGTCGCCGAGGTGCTCGCGCAGGAAATCCAGGACCTGGTCCATTCCAATTCTCCCAAGAGTGTCATGACCTACCGGAATCAGAAGTCCGGCATGAGCGGGTCGCTTACAGGCTGAGTTCTGTCGAATTCAGTACGAACTGAGGATTCTGCGCGTCCCGGGAGTCGAGTTCTACCTCAATCCGGTCGCGCTTACGGCGATATCGCGCAAGCCCGTCGAGGGCTCGGCTTACCGATTAACCGATTTTGTCTCGAGCCACCCATTCTCGTCGAAGCAGCCCTAGTCCGCATTATTCATGAGCCGCGAGAGGAAACGCCTCGATTCGGTTCCTACTGGTGCTTTGCGGGCGCTGGCCCCACAGTCGAGCTTGTAAGCTCGTCGAGGAAGCCAGTGTTC